>Ga0157379_10001853_pt1 | contig 17493 bp, 18 predicted proteins | sample S25metaG_FD_121802 | JGI IMG/M metagenome (GOLD analysis project Ga0157379, IMG submission 121802) | Switchgrass rhizosphere microbial communities from Kellogg Biological Station, Michigan, USA - S2-5 metaG | ecosystem: Host-associated > Plants > Roots > Rhizosphere > Soil | place: USA... | reverse complement strand
GGCCAGCGGCGTCGCGCTGGAAGATCGTGCCCGCCGTGGCATCGTGCTGCGCGCCATCGACAAGATCGACCGGTTGGGCGTCGACGGCGTCGCCGCCCTGCTGAGCGGCGGCCGCAAGGATGACTCGGGCGACTTCACCAAGGGTGCGGGGCTCAGTCCGGAACAGGCACAGCGGATATTGGCGTTCGTTGCACCGGACGCAAAGGATGAAGACGCGCATCTGCGCCAGATCGGCACCTTGATCGCTTCGAGCAAGATTGGCGCGGAGGGACTCGCCGAGCTTGAGCAGATCGTCCGGCTGCTGCAGCCGTGCGGTTATGGACCCGACCGGGTGATGTTCGACACCGGCGTGGTCCGCGGCCTGGATTATTACACCGGCGCGGTGTTCGAGGCGCAGCTGACCTTCCCCATCAAGAACGAGGATGGCGAAGAGGTGGTGTTCGGCTCGGTGGCCGGCGGCGGCCGTTATGACGATCTGGTGGCGCGCTTCACAGGCCAGCAGGTGCCGGCCACCGGCATTTCCATCGGTGTGTCGCGGCTGATGGGCGCGCTGGTTTCGCGCGGCCTGACGGCGGCGGCGCGATCGCCGTTGATCGTGGTCACTGTGTTCGACAAGACCGAAGCCGCGAGAAGCTTTGCCATTGTGCAGGAACTGCGCGCCGCAGGCTTGCGCGCTGAGGCCTATGTCGGTACCGGCAAGATGGGCGACCAGTTCAAATATGCCGACAAGCGCGGCGCCGCCATCGCAGTGATCGAAGGCGGCGATGAACGCGCGCGGGACGAGGTCACAATCAAGGATCTGGCGCTGGGCGCGGAACTGGCCAAGTCGGTGGAAAGCCGCGCCGAGTGGGTCGGCAACCGCGAAGCGCAGAAAAGCGTGGCGCGCGCCGGGCTGGTGGCGGAAATCAAGGCGATGTTGAAGGGCCGCTCATAATGCCGGCCTTTCCTTATTACGGCTCGGCGTCCATTGAGGCGCTTAACCGCCAGGCTTCGGCGCTGCTCGATCTTTTTTCTTCGCGCGGCTATGGGCGGGAGGAACCTGCGGTGCTGCAGCCGGCGGAGATTTTCCTCAACCGCTATGGCGAGGAAATCCGCCGCCGCACATTTACTCTGACCGATCCTTCGGGCCGCGATCTGGCGCTGCGGCCCGATCTCACCATTCCGATCTGCCGCGAGGCGGTGCTGGCCAATCGCAGCTTCCCCGCCCGCATCTGCTATAACGGCCTGGTTTTCCGCCACCAGCCGGGCGAGCCGCACCGGCCCACCCAGTTCTTCCAGGCAGGCGCCGAGCTTCTGGGGCAGGACGACCGCGCTGCGGGCGATGCCGAAATCCTCACCTTGGCGGTGGAAGCACTGCGCGTCTGCGGAGTAAAGGATTTTTCCCTGCGCATCGGTGATCTGGCGCTGTTTGGCGCGCTGGTGGACGCATTGGCTTTGCCGCCGCAATGGCGCTCGCGCCTCAAGCGGCATTTCTGGCGGCCCGGTTATGTGGAGTCGCTGCTGTATTGGCTCAGCCATGGCGACGGCACGGCCAAGCTGCCAGGCGCGCGCGCCGAGATCGAGACCTTGCTGGACGCGCAAGCCGAGGCGCCGCTGGCAGGCCGCACACGCGAGGACATCATCGCCCGCACGCTGGGGCGCGTGGCGGAAGCCGCCAGCCTGCGCCTGGAAAACAGAGTGGCGGGCGCGGTGACCGAATTGCTGGATATTTCCGGCCCGGCCGAAGAGGCCCTGGGCAAGGTGCGCGCACTGCTCAAGACCGTCGCCATCAATCTCGATTCTGAGCTTGCGGCGATGGAGGCGCGGCTGGCCGTGTTGCGCGGGCTCGGGGTCGATCCCGCGCAGGTTCAGTTCACCGCCCATTTCGGCCGTAACATGGAATATTATACCGGCTTTGTTTTCGAGCTATGGGCGCGCGACAAGGAAGGCCCGGTGCAGGTCGCCGGCGGCGGGCGATACGACTCCATGATGGAAATGCTGGGCGCCAAAAAGCCCGTCAGCGCCGTGGGCTGCGCCATCCGCACCGAGCGCGCATTGGCCGCCAAAACGGCGGGAGGCGTGTGATGGCGGCGCTGACATTGGCGATCCCATCCAAGGGGCGGTTGAAGGAACAATGCAACGACTGGTTTGCCGGCGCCGGTGTGGTGATGGAGCAGACCGCGGGTGCGCGCGGCTATCGCGCCAGCTTTGCGGGCTTTGACGATGTGGAGGTGATGCTGCTTTCGGCGGGCGAGATCGCGTCATCTTTGTTCGCCGGCGACATCCATCTCGGCGTCACCGGCGAGGACCTGCTGCGCGAGGAAACGCCGGAGCTGGAAGGCCGTCTGCACTTGATCAAGGGCCTGGGTTTCGGCTTTGCCGATGTGGTGGTGGCGGTGTCGCGTGCCTGGATTGATGTCGCGACCATGGCCGACCTGGACGATGTCTGCGCGGCCTACGCCCAGACACATCGCCGGCGGTTGCGGGTGGCGACCAAATATGCCCAGCTTACCCGCAGCTTTTTTGCCCAGCAGCGGATTTCGGATTACCGCATCGTGCCCAGCGCCGGCGCCACCGAAGGCGCCCCCGCGGCGGGAACGGCGGAGGTGATCGTGGACATCACCACCACTGGTGCCACCTTGCGGGACAATGGCCTGAAGGTGCTGGATGACGGCGTGATCCTCAAAAGTCAGGCCCAGCTTGCTGCTTCCCTGACCGCCGACTGGAACGGACAAGCCCGCGCGGCCTGCCAAAGGCTGCTCGGCAAGCTCGATCCGGCCGGCCCGCTTTATGCGGCGCTTGCGGCGCATCTACCGGGCTGACCAAACGATCATATGCTGTCAGGGCAGGTTCGCCGTATCGCGGATGTCGGTATCGGCGATATGCTCCTTCTTCCAACGCATGGCGGCGGCAATGCGGGTCCGCCCGGAAGGGTGATCGTAAAAGATCATCTCCTCCCATTTCCCGGGCTCCAGTTTGCGATAGGTGGAAAGCTTCAGCATCACGCTGGCGAAAGCATCAGGCCTACGCACGGCATTCAGCCCGAAAATATCGGCCTGATATTCGGTGATGCGCGAGATGGAATTGGTCAGCGGCGTGGCCAGGAACAGGAAAACACTGGCCAAACCCGCCAGCAGCGGCAACCCCGCCACCTCACCGACATTGCGCACCTGCCATTGGCCGCCGAACAGCTCGCAGGCGAACCAGAAACCCCAATGGATGAACGCGAAGCCCACCAGGATGACCAGGCTCTCCAGCAGGATCTCGCGCGTGACATGGCCCATCACATAATGGCCCATCTCATGACCCAGGACGGCCAGCACCTCGTCCGGCGTGCCTTGCTTCAAGAGATTGTCGTTCAGCGAAATGCGCGCCGTGCCCAGGAAACCCGAGACATTGGCCGAAACGCGATTGGACTGGCGCGAGGCATCGACCAGCCAGACATTGTCCACCGGCACCTCATTGGCGCGCGCCAGGGACAGGATTTTGGTTTTCAGCGGGCTGTCGGGCAGGGGCGAATAGTGATTGAACAACGGCGCGATAAAAACCGGCCAGATCACGATCACCAAAACCTGGAAGGCGATGGCCAGGCCCGCGCCCCACAGCCACCACATCTCGCGGCTTCGCCGGATCACGGCGTAGAGAAGCGGCAACAGCACCAAAGAGGCGGCGAAGGTCAACGCGAACTGGGTGGCAAAGTCGCCCAGCCATTGGACGAAAGATTGATTGGAGAGGCCATAAGCATGCTCGCGGAAAAAGGCCTCATAGACGGTCAACGGAAATGTCGCGGCGACGACCAGCGGCACATAGGCCACCACATAGAGCATCACCTGATAGGTGCGGCTGGTGGTTCGTCCCTCCGCCCAGTCCTGGAGCCGCGCCGATAGTCCGGACCATAGCAACAGGGCTGCGACTCCGAGGGCGTAGATCACATCCAGGAGTTGCAGTCCGTAGCCGCCTTCGAAATAAGCATCGGAGCGGGCGCGCGCCGCGCCGCTGATCCGCGCCAGATATTTCGCGGTGGCCGCATCGGCGTCAAAAGACGGGGTCGTGTCCATCACCGGCAGGCTCCCCACCTGGATGCGGGAGGTGGGGGCGGCACGCGGACCCATTTGCGGCTGCGCCGCCGCAGCAAACGTCAAGGAAAAAAACAGCAATAAGGCGCCGGCGATGCGTGACATGCGTGTTCCCTACACGGAGCACGGAGACTAACAGGATTTCATCGCCGCCCAACCCTTTATTGCTGATAGGATGGTCCGGTGAGCTTTTCGATACGGCGCTGCATGCGTTTAACCATTTTCGCCGCACTGCTTATGCTGATCGTCTTGCCCCGATCGGCGGCGGCGGCTATTGGGACCGTCGCCATGCCGGGTGATGCCGCGCATTACCGGCGCTGTCTTGCGGACAGCAGCGCCAATCCTGCGCTGGCCCTCGCCGATGCAGAAGCCTGGGCCAGGTCGGGCGGCGGCGTACCGGCCCAGCATTGTGCGGCGCTGGCCTTGGTCACTCTCAAGCGCTATCCGGAAGCGGGGACGCGACTGGACAAGATCGCTGGCGGCCCCGACAAGCTGGATGTGGACTTCCGTGTCGCTCTGTTCGACCAAGCCGGCAATGCCTGGCTGCTGGCGGGCGACGGCGCCCGCGCGGTGCAAAGTTTTTCCGGCGCGCTGGCCTTGTCGGCAGGCGATCCCGACCTGTTCGCCGATCTGGCGCGGGCCCAGGCCATGCGCAAGGATTGGCATGAGGTCGATCTCGATCTCAATGCGGCGCTGCAGTTGGCACCACGCCGCGCCGATCTTTTGGTATTGCGCGCCAGCGCCCGGCGTGCCTTGAAACGCTATGACGATGCGCGGCAGGACATAGAGGTGGCACTCAAGCTCAAGCCGGGCGACGGCAGCGCCTTGGTTGAGCGGGGTCTGCTCCGCCGCCAGCTTGGCGATATCGGCGGCGCCCGACGCGATTTCGAAGCGGCGCAGAAAGCCGGCCCGGCGGGCGTGACCGCGGAAGCCCGGCAGAATCTGACCGAACTCAATCCCTGATCCACTCGCCGCGCACTTGCGGGTCGGGCTCATGGGGCGAATGAACGCCGGCAAGTTCATCAAACTTTTGGGGCGGCAGAAGCCGGGACAGCGCCCATATCGCGGCGCCGCGCACTAGAGAGGAGTCATCGCGCAAGGCGTTCTTGGCCGCTTCGGCCAGACTTGCATCCCCGCTGTTGCCGATGGCGATCATCACATTGCGCAGGAAGCGGTTGCGGCCGATGCGCTTGACCGGCGATTTGCGGAACAGGCCGCGGAACTGAGCATCATCCAACGCTGCCAAGCCGGCGAGGGCAGGGGCCGTCAATTCCTCACGCGCGGCAAGTTTCGCTTCCGACGCGGCGCGCGCGAATTTGTTCCAGGGGCACACCGCCAGGCAATCGTCACAGCCATAGATGCGGTTTCCCAGCGCCTCGCGGAATTCGCGGGGAATGGGTCCGTCATGCTCGATGGTGAGATAGGAAATGCAGCGCCGCGCATCCAGCCGGTAGGGTGAGGGGAAGGCGTTGGTGGGACAAATATCCAGGCAGGCATGACAGTTGCCGCAATGATCCTGTTCTGCCGCATCGGGCGGCAATTCCAAAGTGGTAAAGATGCTGCCCAGGAACAGCCAGGAGCCGAACTCGCGCGACACCAGATTGGTGTGCTTGCCCTGCCAGCCGAGACCGGCTTTCTGGGCCAGCGGCTTTTCCATCACCGGCGCGGTATCGACAAAGACTTTCACCTCCGCCTTCCAGGTCTGGAAGATAGATCCGGCAAGGACCTTGAGCTTCTTCTTCATCACATCGTGATAATCGTCGCCCTGGGCATAGACGGAAATCGCGCCGCGATCTCTTTGTTCCAGGATGGCCAGCGGATCGCGCGTGGGCCCGTAATTCAGCCCCAGCACGATCACGCTTCTGGCTTGCGGCCACATCGCCTGGGGAGCGGCCCGCCACTGGGCACGCTCCGCCATCCATTCCATGGTGCCGTGATGACCCGCATCCAGGAATTCCCGAAGCCGCACGGCATTGCGCGCGTCGCCCAGTGCGCCGGTGAAGCGCACCACATCGAAGCCTTCCGCCCATGCACGCTCCACGATCTGCCGTTTTATGGCGGCGAAGTCCCGCGCACGGCCGGCCGGCGCGTCCGGTTCAGAAATCGAGTTCGGCATAATGGGAAACCGGCGGCTGTCCCGGCAGACGGTCTCCTAGGATGGAGCGGAAGGACGGCCGGGACTTCATGCGCACATACCATTCGGCGGCGGCGCTAAAATCCGTCCAGGGCACTTCACCGAAATAATCCAGCGACGACAAATGCGCCGCCACGGCCAGGTCGCCCAGGCTGGTTTCGCGGCAGGCGAGATTGCCGTTGGTTTCCGCCGCGGTGCCGATCAACTTGAGAGCAGCTTTCAGATCCTCGCGGCCGGCACGGATCGCATTCATGTCGGGGGCGCGGCTGAAACCGGCGCCCGTATGCCGTTGCGCGGCTTTTTCATAAACGATGCGCTGGGTCACCCGCTCGTGGAACGGTCCCATCGCCCAGTCCACCCAGCGCAGGCATTCGCGTCGCGCCGCATCGTCGGCGGGGGCGAGAGGACGGTCGGGATAATTGTTTTCCAGATGGTCCAGGATCGACCACACCCCTTCGGCGCGGGTGCCGTCCACGTCCAGGAAGACGGGCATTGTTTGTTTGACGTCTTCGGCGAGCACCGGATCGCAGGCGATGCGTTTTTCGCCCACCATCAAACGGGCCAGCCGGCAGCTGGGCGACAGGATCATATGAATCAGGCGGCGCATGGCCCCTTATAAGGTTGCATCCAGGGTCCGGCAAAGAGCCGTTTCCGGGTTCCCAAGGGGGGATATCAGCGGACGCAGAAGTTCAGCCCGTCACGCTGGACCATGGCGCTACGGCCCACCAGCATGCCGGTGCGGCGGCGGACATAGCGGCCGGGATGGGCGGCTTTCCACTTGTGCGGATTGGGCAAGATGGCGGCCAGCCGTGCCGCCTGGGCGCCATCCAGCGAACCGGCATCGGTCTCGAAATAGGCATTCGCCGCGGCTTCGGCGCCGAAGATGCCGTCGCCCCAATCCACCAGATTGAGATAGGCCTGCAGGATGCGTTTCTTGGGCCAAAGCGCTTCCATCAGTACCGTCAGATAGGCCTCCATCCCCTTGCGGATCCAGCTGCGGGCCGGCAGCAGGAACAGGGTACGTGCCGCCTGCTGGGAAATGGTGCTGGCGCCGCGCATGGGCTTTTTGGGATGGCGGTCATGGTCCGTCACCGCCTTGTTGATGCTGGCCCAATCAAAGCCGTGATGGGTGCAGAAATTCTGGTCCTCGGCGGCGATCACCGCCCGTTCCAGGCGGGGCGAGATATCGCCGGTCCAGTGGTAACTGGCGCCCTTGCCCTGGACCAGGCTGAGCAGCATCTCCGGCGTACCGGGCACGGGCAGGAAACGGAAGATCAGCAGCAGCAGAATGGGGACCGGCACCAGCAGGATGAAAAGGAAAAGCGCCAGCTTGCCGAACCAGCCCCGTATTCTTCCGATTCCCCTCGCCATGACACCAGAATAACAAGTTTTAAAGGATGCGCGAGACGCGAGGCGATGCTACCTGTTGGCCGCCACCCTCCGAGATTCGCCCATGCACGATATCCTGATGTCCATCATCCTGGGCGTGGTGGAAGGCATCACCGAATTCCTTCCCATCTCCTCCACCGCGCATCTGCTGGTCACCGAAAGGCTCTTGGGGCTGGGTGCGGACTGGGAAGCCTTCACGGTGGTGATTCAGCTGGGCGCCATCCTGGCGGTGGTGGCGATCTATTTCCAGGTGTTCTGGAAGGCGCTGATCGGGCTGCCCAACTCGGCCGAGGCGCGGCGCTTTGCGCTGGGCCTCATCCTTGCGCTGCTGCCTTCGGTGGTGGCGGGCCTGGCATTGAAGAAGCTATTGGACGAGGTGTTGCTCAACCCCGCGACCGCCATGCCCTTCATTGCCGGTTGCTGGATTGTGGGTGGTATCATCATCCTGCTGTTCGAGCGTATCGCGCCCAAGCCGCGCTGGAGCGAGGGCGACAAGCTGCCGTTGGCCAAGGCGTTTCAGATCGGCTGCTGCCAGATCTTCTCCATCATCCCCGGCGTGTCCCGGTCCGGCGCCACCATCCTGGGCGGCGAACTTCTGGGCGTGGATCGCAGGGCGGCGACCTTGTTCACCTTCTATCTGGCGGTGCCCACCATGATGGGCGCCACCATCCTGGAGCTGCATCACAAGGCATCAGAGCTCAACAGCCACGAAACCATGAACATCGCCATCGGCTTTGTGGTGTCCTTTATCGTGGCGTTCTTCGTGATCAAGGGCTTTCTGGCAATCGTGACCAAATACGGCCTGAAGCCGTTCGGCTGGTACCGCATTGCCGCGGGACTCGCCTTGATCGGCTATCTGGCAATGCACTGAATTTCAGGCGGTCAGGCTCGGCTGGTCATTGCGCGAATATTCGCCCTTGGCCCGGTAGCGCCATAGATAAGACGGCACCACCGCTTCCACCGAAGTGGGGGTGATGCCCAGATCGGCCAGTCCGGCCGCGGTTTGCGAGACCACATTGTCCTTTTTCAGCAGCCGCACCTGATCCATGGTGAGCAACGGCTTGGGCAGGATCTGCAGGAAGGCGGCCTTAAGCATCGCCAGGCCGAAGGGCAGGGGCACCAGGACACGGCGGCGTTCGATTTCCCGCAAGATCAATTGCAGCAGCTCCTTGAAGGAATAGATGCTGGGGCCGCCCAATTCATAGGTGCGGCCGTCCTGCCGCGAGAGCCCCGTCACGATGGCCTGGGCCACATCGCCCACGAACACCGGCTGGAAACGAGTCTTGCCGCCGCCGATCAGCGGCAGTGCGGGAACGAAGCGCGCCAGGCCGGCGAACTTGTTGAAGAAGCCGTCTTCCGGCCCGAAGATGATGGAAGGCCGCAGGATCACCGCCTTGGGGAAAGCTTCCCGCACCGCCTGTTCGCCCTCGGCTTTGCTCACGGCATAGCCGGAATCCGATTCCAGGTCGGCACCGATGGCGGAGACATGCACCAAGGCGCCGACGCCGGCTGCGGCGGCGGATTTGGCGATATTGGCGGCGCCGTCGGCCTGGACCTCCTCGAAGGTCTGGCCCTTCTCGAACAGGATGCCGGTCAGGTTGACGACGGCCTGCGACCCCAACATTGCGCGGGCGACGGATTCTTCGTCGGCGACGTCGCACTTGACGAAGTCGATCTGGCCGACGCTGCCCAGGGGCCGCAGGAAGAAGGCGCGGTTCGGACGGCGGGTCGCCACCTTGATCCGGAAGCCGGCACGAGCCAGCGCCCGAACCGTGTGACGGCCCAGAAAACCTGAGCCGCCAAAGACCGTGACCAGTTGGTTTGTCATGTCATATCCGCGGGAAAAGCCGGAACTTCATAGCCAAAGCGGCTGCTCTGGAAAAGCTTAAACCTGGAAGGGGACCTATTCGGCGACATATTTGCGCTCGCCGGTTCCATCCTGGACGTAAACGGTCACCGTTTTGCCGGTTGTGTCGTCGATGAAACGTTCGCTGGTGGCGGTCCAGCCCGCCCCGGCCCGGCTTTCCAAGGGCTTATAGATCACCCGTTCATAAATCGTGCCGGCGATCAGCGCCACCGCCCAGAACAGCAGGATCATGGCGGTGGGCACAGCCAGAAACCACATGATCGCGCCCGCCACCAGGCAGACGGCGCCGACCGCCACCACCATGCCGCGGAGGCTCACGGCGTTTCCGCCTCGATCACCGCGGCGGTGCCGTACGCGACGATCTCGCTCATGGTCTGGCCGATCTCGGAGGAGTCGAAGCGCATCATCACGATGGCGTTGGCGCCCATCAAGGTGGCGTTGCGTACCATGCGGTCCACCGCGTGGCGCCGCGCTTCTTCCAGCAGCTGGGTATATTCGGTGATCTCGCCGCCGATGATGCTGCGCAGGCCGGCGACAATGTTGCCGCCCAGGCCGCGCGAGCGCACCACCACGCCGAAACACTGGCCCAGAACCTTCACGGTGCGATAGCCCGCCGCCTTTTCCGTCGTCACCACCAGCATGGTCGGTCCCTCTTGCCCGCGGCAAAGATAGCCCAAAAGCCCCCTTTGGGGCATTACCGGCGGACGTCCGGGACGGTCCGGCCAACCGGCCCCGGACGGCGTTGACTTGGGGGCCGGGGGCCCCTAAACATCGCGCCCTTCCGCCGGGGTTCGCCCCGGCCGGGCCCAGATGGCGGAATTGGTAGACGCACTAGTTTCAGGTACTAGCGCTGCAAGGCGTGGAGGTTCGAGTCCTCTTCTGGGCACCAGTCACAAAAAACGGCATTGATATTGCTGATTTTTTGCTAAAAGGTCCCATCCGATTCGTGAGTGGACCTTAGCTGCCGCTACGTCGGTGAATAGCAGCCCAATTCCGGATGGGAAGAGACGCCGGCGCTGTGCGCGTTGGTCAATGCGCTGAGATGGAAGAAGCCGGAGAGGGCGCTTGCTCATGCTGGCGCACCAGCACCAGTTACTCATAAGTTCGAAGAGCATCCTTCTAAGTGGCCTGCCAAGAAGGCCGCCCAACCGAAGAACGAGAAACTGGCACGCTCTAGAAAAGTACCATCATTCCCTATCCAGGAAGGGGGAAGAATTCGCTTTGCCTGGAGGCGCACGTTATTTGGTTACTGTTCGGTTGCGCCTTCAAAGTCGACGGACTCGAGTCGCGCATTGCGCCGAAGTACCTGAGGCGGTTGTCCGAAGGCCCTTAGAAACGCACGACGCATGTGGTCGCGATCGCTGAACCCGGTTTGGCGAGCCACTTCGTCGATCGAGTGTCGGCTCTGTTCCATCAGATTTCGAGCGCCTTCGACGCGAAGATTTTCGATGGCTTTGGCAGGTGATTGTCCCGTCTCGGCATGGAACGCTCGGCTGAACTGCCGTGGGCTGAGATGCGCGGCCTCTGCGAGGTCAGGCACACTCAACTGCTTATGCAGATTATCGCGCGCATAGGCGAGGGCCGCCTGGATGCGATCCGATTTTGGAGATAGCTCCAGCAGCGCTGAGAATTGCGATTGTCCGCCTCCGCGCCGATGGTAGATGACAAGCTTACGGGCAACGGCCTTTGCCATCCCAGGACCAAGGTCGTTCTCGATCAATGCCAGACCAAGATCAACGCCGGCTGTCATACCTGCCGAGGTCCAGATGGGGCCGTCGTTGATGAAGATACGGTCCTCATCCATCTTCATCTTCGGGTATTCTCGTTGGAGCTCGCGCGCATGCATCCAATGGGTGGTGGCGCGGCGGCCATCCAGCAGACCGGCTTCGGCGAGCACGAACGCGCCCGTGCACACGGCGGCGATTCTCCGATGCCGTTTCGGCGCGTCGCGCATAAATGCGATCAGACCAGGGGTAGATGGCGCGATCACGGTCGCGCCTCCAACCACCAGCGTATCGAATGGCTTTTCCGTGAACACTTCGGTTTGAAGCATCATGCCGGCCGACGTTTTCACCGGGCCGCCCTTTTCGGACACAAAGTGCAGATCGTAGGGCGGCTCGTCAGCCATCGAATTGGCGACCTCAAATCCCGCGACAATGGCCAGCGCCATCAGCGAATAACCTGGGTAAACCAGAAAGGCGATATCCCTCATTGTCGGCCTTCTATGTCCTAAATTGACGTGTATATGACATTTGAGACTTCGGAAAGCAAGCGTACTCCTTTTCTCAAGGCTCAATTCCGAGCCGCCACTGAAAAGGAGACTTTCAATGAGCAATCCGTCCCCGAAGGGGGTCGCTCTGATTACCGGGGCATCGACCGGCATCGGCGCCATCTACGCTGATCGCCTCGCCAAGCGTGGCTATGACCTGATCCTGGTCGCGCGCAACCAGCAGCGCCTCGACGCCGAGGCCAAGAAGCTGCAGGCGGAGACCGGCCAGCAAGTCACAACCATCGCCGCAGACCTAGGCGACAAGGCTGGCCTCGCCAAGGTCGAAAAGGTCCTGCGCAAAGATCCCAGCATCACGATGCTGGTGAACAACGCGGGCGTCGGCTCGGTCGCATCAATTCTGCAGGCCGACGTCGAAAAGATGGAGTCGATGATCGATGTGAACATCACCGCACTGACCCGCCTGACCTACGCCGCTGCTCCTGCTTTCGTGGCCCGCGGCAAGGGCGCCATCATCAATATTTCGTCGGCGGTGGCCATCGCCGTGGAGAACTTGAACGGTGTCTACAGCGCTTCCAAGTCCTATGTCCTGAGCTTCGGTCATTCGCTCCAGAAGGATCTGGCCGAAAAGGGCGTGCGCATCCAGACCGTGCTTCCCGCCGCCACCGCTACCGAGTTTTGGGACGTCGCCGGTTATGCGCCGCAGAAGACGTCCGAGACCACCATGCGGGCAGAGGACCTGGTCGACGCGGCGCTGGCCGGCTTCGACGCGGGCGAACTCGTGACTATCCCGGCTCTTCACGACGCCAACGCCTGGACCCAGTGGGAACAAGAGCGTCGCGAGATGGGTACGAAGTTCCGCAACCCCAAGCCGGCGCCCCGCTACCACGTGGCCTGACCGATCGGCATCCCCAGCCTAAACCCGGCGACGCCATTCCGGCTCTCGCCAAACCAAATGGAGAGTACAATGACTGTATCTAAAGGAAAAGTTCTGGTCGTGATGTCGAGCGCCAACGCGCTCAACCTCAAGCACGGGAAAGTCTACAAGACGGGCTATTATCTGAACGAGTTCGTCGTCCCTTATCGCAAGCTGGTCGAGGCCGGTTATGAGCCGGTGATCGCCAACCCGAAGGGCGACCGTCCGGTGATGGACGCCAATTCTAACAATGCGATGTTCTTCGGCGGCGACGATGCCGCCCGGGCTGATGCGCTCAAGTTTGCCGAAGGCTTGGCGGCGCTGGATCATCCCAAGACCTTGGCCTCGGTCGTCGCCGAAGGCACCCAGGGTTATGCCGGCTTGTTTATTCCGGGCGGCCACGCCCCGATGGTCGACCTGCTGAAGGACAAGAACCTTGGCAAGATCCTGACCAGCTTCCACGAAACCGGCCGTCCGACCGGCATCGTCTGCCACGGCCCGATCGTCCTTCTTTCCGCCCTGCCTGATGCCGACGCGTTCCTCACCTCGATGATCGCCGGCGACGGTAAGGCGAGTTCGCTCAACGCCGGTTGGCCCTATGTCGGTTACCGCCTGACCGTGTTCGCGACTGGTGAGGAGCAGGCGCTGGAAGGCCCGAGTGGTCTGGGCGGTAATGTCCAGTATTACCCGGTCAATGCCTTGGCCGAGGCCGGGGCGCGCGTCGAAACCATCGCCAACTGGCACCCCAACGTGGTCGTCGACCGCGAACTGATCACCGGCCAGCAGCCGATGAGCGCGCCCGCCTTCGGCGACGCGCTGGTCGCCAAGTTGAACGAAGCCGCCAAGCGATAGCTCCGAACCTGTCCCCGGCTCCGGCCGGGGGACCTCGGTGCATGGGCCGTATGTCGGAGACATAGATGCCGTATTTACAACTCGACCTCAACCAACACTACGACACGGCAGACAAGAAAAAGCTCGCGAAAGCAATGAGCGAGACCTACGCGCGCATGATGTCGGTCGATGTCCGACGGATCAGTGTCGCCATCCGCGAACTGGGCGAAGGTGGGGTGTGGAGATGTGCAGACGCTGGCAGTGATCCGATACCTGTATCCGTGATGATGCTGGACATTCGGCGCGGTAGACCGCCAGAACTTCGTATGGAAGTGGCTAAAGCACTTTGCCAACACTGCATGGAAATATTAGGGCTGGAAGAGAACCGGCTCAATGTCGAGTTCACGCAGCATTCCGGGGACGAGATGTATCACCCAGCTCTCGGTGGCTATAGCCCGGAATGGAGCGAAGGGGAGCCGTAACGTCGATGAACCTCTGAAGATCATCAACTTAAAAAGGAGTGTATTTATGCCGCTGGTACGTATTGACCTCATCAAGGGCCGCACTGCGGAACAACGCCAGGCTATCGGCGAGGCTGTCTATGAAGCGATGCATTCGATTGGTGTCCCCACGGATGACCGCTTCGAGATTATTGCCGAACACGATCCGTCAAACTTCATATACCCCCGATCTTACCTGGGAATCGAGCACACCGATGAGCTCATCGTCGTCCAAATAACCTTCAATGAGGGCCGAACGGCCGTACAGAAGAAGGCTCTGTACAAAGCAATCGCTGAGGGGCTCCACAGTGCGGCCGATGTGCGATTGAGCGATGTGTTCATCAATCTTGTCGAGGTCAAAAAGGAGAATTGGTCGTTCGGAGATGGCGTGGCTCAATATGCCGAGCCTTAAATCATACCAAGGCTTTTCGACGCTGTGCGGGCAGCGCAGATGCGTGGTCCAAGCGTCGTCGCGTGATTGCGCGCTTTTGCGTGAGAACGGATAGAAACGAAAAGCAGAGCATCGTGTGTGCAAACCCTGCACACGGTTTTCAAGAAATGTCTGAAACAAAGGGTTTCTCGTCCAGTCCGAGATGGGTTCGTCGTCGGGTAATGCCATATTCGCCGGGAGGCCCGGATCCTCACCCACTTCTGCGTCGAACCTGAACCGTTATAACTTCGGCGGCCTGATGGATTGGCGGCAAGCCCGCTGTGCCATCAGCGTAACGGCGCGCCAGAACAGCGCACGCCATTAGCTGAAGTCGATGGAACAGCATAAGCGGAATAATCACCGCTCCTACCGTTGCGCCGGGGAATAGCACGCTGGCCATCGGCACACCGGAAGCCAGGTTTTTCTTGGAGCCGCAGAACACCATCACGATCTCTTCCGCGCGCGAGAAACCTCGGGAAAGTGTTCTGTCCGTCAGCAACCGCTGTCTTGTCGTTGTTCCGGCGCTCTTTCTCTAGGACAGAAGCGCACTGTCGCTCTTGAGGCTGGCCGGACACGCGATCGGGCGCGTAGGAATTCGGCTGTTTCAAAAGAGGGTGGTGAAGAAATGAGTGCCGACAAGCTCAAGGTGCTGGTCGTAGGCGAGCAGGCGCGCCGCTACGCCGATCACTTCTCGGAATTGTTCCCCGAGGCAATCATCACACCCATAATTCGATGGGGGGACGCACCCACCTCCGTGACCGATGCGCAGGCAGTGTGGGCCCCGCCATCCAAGGTTTCGCTTGAAATGCTGAAAGGCTTGCCCCGGCTCCGATGGCTGCAGGGGTTGGCAGCGGGTACCGATCCGATCCTGGCTCACGGTCCAGCTCTGAGCGATATCATCGTGACTTCTTTAAGCGGTGTTCATGCGCCGCAAATGTCTGAGCTCGCCCTGCTGCTGATGATGTCGTTGCAGCGCCAATTTCCGGCCATGCTTCTGAACCAGAAAAATAACATATGGAACAATTGGCCTCAGCCGATTCTGGCAGGGAAGACGATCACTATCGTCGGGCTTGGCGCGATAGCAATGCGCGTTGCTTCTGTGTGCAAGATATTCGGCATGACGGTTGTAGGCGTGAGCGATGGAAGGCGGCAGGCCGAAAATTTTGATAATATCGTTCTTCGCAGAGAATTAATTGCATCAATCGGAGACACGGACTTCCTGTTATTGCTTGTCCCTCTCACGGCTTCCACCAGGGCTCTAATTGGGAAGGATGTTCTGGCTGCGCTTCCATCTCGGGCGTTCGTCATAAATCTGTCGAGGGGCGCGGTAATCGATGAGGCCGCATTGATTGCGGCTCTACAGAAAGGCGAGATTGCTGGCGCGGGGCTGGACGTTTTCACCCAAGAGCCGCTTCCGGGTTCCAGCCCTTTGTGGCAGATGCCAAACGTCATCGTTACGCCGCATGTCGGCGGCTTTAGTGATGTTCTGTTCGACCAATCGGTACCTTTATTGTCCCAAAACCTGCGGGCGTTTCTAGACGGCGATCTCCGGTTACTGCGCAATGTGGTCCCGCTGCCGACGGTCTGACGTGTGCGCAACCCAATATGGGATGGGCGCGACAGTCCAAGTGGCTCTGGAAGAAAAACTAAGCAAAATCAATGGAGTATGGCCAGATAGTTGCCGAACTTGATCGAGCCTGTGCGAATCCAGACAAGAATCCGGGTCATTGAAGTCATGTTTGCGGGCGGCGAAACGGGTGGGTCCGGGCTTAGTCTTTGAGCCTTGAGCGCCGCGGCAAGGCGGCTGGTAGGCTAGAGGTTAGGAAAATGAGTATCGCAACGTTGCCACACCTGCTGCGGCCCATAACTGGGCCGGCAGCCTGGCGCGGCGACCAGATCGCCAAGCAGGCCGACTGGATTTATCGCCTTTCCGACGAAGAAGTCGCCGAACTGGAGACAGTGGGCACAGAATTTCTGCGCGACGATCCGGATCTAAGATTCGCTCAGGCGGAGGATTACCCCCTCCCGCGCGTTGCGGAAGGATTGCGACGCTGGGGTCATGCGATGGACAACGGCCGCGGCTTTGTCCTGGTGCGCGGTTTGAAATCGGATCTCTATTCCGACGCTCTTAGCGCCTCGATCTTCTACGTCTTGGGACTGCATCTCGGCGAGCCGATGCGCCAGAACGAGCTGGGCGACAGTTTCGATCATGTAATAGCGACGACCAATAAGCTCATGAGCGACCCCGATGCTCTTTCCTCTCGCACACGCGATCGTCTGAATTTTCACTCAGACAGCTCCGATGTCGTCGCTCTGATGTGTCTTCGGGGCGCGAAGAATGGCGGAGCTTCCATCCTCATCAGTGGCGCAACAATTTACAATGAAGTGTTACGCCGGCGTCCCGATCTCGCGCCACTGCTATTTCAGCCCTGGCACTATGATTGGTACAAGCAGGATCACTCCGCACCTGCTCGTTATTACACGTCGCCGATGTGCAGCTATGCCGGCGGTGTTTTCAGCATGTATGCGGGTTCTTCAATGATACGATCCGCGCAACAATATCCGGAAGTGCCTCGTATGACGGCGCAGCAGTTTGAACTGCTCGATCTGCTTGATGAGATTTTTCTGGAGCCAGGCTTGCCGATCGAGATGGACTTCCGCCCTGGTGACATTCAATGGCTGCTTAACTACACAGCGCTTCACTCTCGAACCGCCTATGAAGACTATGCCGAGCCGCGGCTCCGCCGCCATCTCTTACGGCTATGGCTCAAACGCGACACCAACAGGCCGCTGACAGAGGGATTTGGCCGAAACGTCGTTAAAAAGCGAGATGAAGATCGCGATGACGCGGTTCCGCCGGAGTTGGCGCGCTTTCATATCTCCCAGATTTGCTATCCTAGACTGGACTGGGGCCTCTGACCGTGGAAGCGTGTGTGAGACTATGGAAAGGTTGATTGTGTCAATTTCTTTTCGTAGCCTTGTTGAGGGGAAACGTTCGGGATTGGCCTTTGTTCTTGGAGCGAAGCGATGGCCGATATATGGACGGACGGATTTTTTGAGAGCTTGAAGAGCTCGATTGGTCCTGTTGACGAGGCGGAGATGCTGCCGCCAGCGTGCTACACGGACGCGGGTTTTTTCGAGTTT
>Ga0157379_10001852_pt1 | contig 17502 bp, 9 predicted proteins | sample S25metaG_FD_121802 | JGI IMG/M metagenome (GOLD analysis project Ga0157379, IMG submission 121802) | Switchgrass rhizosphere microbial communities from Kellogg Biological Station, Michigan, USA - S2-5 metaG | ecosystem: Host-associated > Plants > Roots > Rhizosphere > Soil | place: USA: Michigan... | reverse complement strand
CTGTGTCTGGCCGACGACGCGTTGATGCGTCGCGGGATCGAGCGAGATGCTCTGTAACAGTGGCGTCGGCGTCGGGCCCGTCGGCGTGGGGCCCGTCGGGGTCGGCCCGGTCGGCGTCGGCACGACGATCACGGTGAGGGTGGCGTCTCCGCCCGAGTCGGTCGTGTTGATGCCGCTCGACGGATCCATCGCCGAGATCGTCGCGGTCCCCGCGCCGACGGCTTGCACCTGGCTTTTGCTCACCGGGTCGTTGAGGGCGACGGCGACGTTCAGATCGCTCGAGCTGTAGACCAGCTTCTGCGTGAGGAGTTTCGTGGATGCGTCGCTGTAGGTGCCGGTCGCGACGTAGGTCTGGATCTGGCCGACGACGCGCTGATGCGTCGCGGGCGAGAGCGCGATGCTCTGCAGCACCGGCGTCGGCGCGGGCGTCTGCGCCCACGCGTCACCCAGCAACATTGGGCCGACCAGACAGAGGGCGAGGATCAATCGTGAAGGATGGAGGCGCAAGATCGGCGGTAGATCTCGGGAGCAAAGCACCTGCCAGGGCCCGAGGGGGTATCCCTCGAATTTTCGCGCCCTTGCATCACCGGAACTCGTGCGCCGTTACCAAACCATGCAGCGACGCATGAGTTGGCAGTCCCTTTTGCCGTGCCGAATCGCTCCCCGGCTCGCCGCGTCGGAAGCTTAGCGCGGATCCATATGCCGGAGGCCGTCCGCCACCGCGGCGGCGATGACCCGGTTCCCCGCGGGGCCGAAGTGGCTGCCGTCGTAGCCGCGGTCGAGCTCTACGGCGGGCGCCGCGAGCAACGCCGGCGCGAGGTCGATGCAGGCCGTGTCGGCGCACATCCGGGCGAGGAGGTCGTGCCAGTTGGCGGCGCTCCGCGCGCTGCGCCGGAGGTGCCGCAGCTCGGCGTGCTCGGGCATGACCGCGAGGACGAACCGTTTGCCGGCGGCGCGTGCCTCGTCGCGCATCGCCTCGACGATCTTGCGCGACACCCACATCGCCTCCGAGTCGAGGGCGAAGTGGCCGGCGCCCATGCTGCGCGTGAGCAGCGAGCTCCGCAACGCGGCGTAGACGGCCGCGCCGATCTTGTAGAGCATCAGCCGGCCGACGATCGGGGGCGACTCGTAGCGGCTCGGGAAGTAGAAGCGATCGTGAGCCCGCAGGTGCTCGCGCAGCTTCGGGTCGAAGCCGGTCGCGTTGTCCACGTAGACGTCGGTGCCGCGCTCGTACGGGCTCGGCACCAGCACGAGACGATCGTCGTGCAGCGCGAAGCGCGGCATCACCGTGTAGGAGTTCCACGAGGGCTTGGCCAACGAACGGATCGTGTTCACGTCGCGCCAGAGATCCGTCGAGGGCACGAAGACGAGCAGCGCCGTGTCGTACTCGAGGCCGGGCGCGATCTGCCGGAAGCGCAGCAGGCTCTGTCCCATGCCGTAGCCGTCCACCGCGAGATTCACGACCTCGAGGCCCGCGGTGGCGGCAAGCACGCTCGGCCACGCGTCGTTTTGCTGCACGCGGCTGCCGCTCGCGAACGACTCCCCGAATACGAGCACCCGCCGCACGCCCGGTGCCGGGCGCGGTGCGGTGTCGGTCGCGCTGCGTGCGCCGATGTCGTTGGTCGTCCACCAGCCGTGCGGCGAGGTCGCGCGCTCGAGCGGCGCGTAGCCGCAGACGGGGTCCTCGCGGAACGGGCCCTGCAGGTCGAGCCAGCCGATCTTCTCCCCGCTCGGCGCCGTAGCCGGCGCGCCGGCGGCCGGCGCGTCCGGGAGGCGCGGCGGAATGACGCGCAGCGGGGGCAGGTCGCGGCCGAGCAGGGTGCCGTAGCTCCTCGGGGAGGGCTGCACGAGGAGCCGCGCGATACCTTCGAAGAGCAGCGAGAAGAGCAGCGCCGAGAGCACCAGGAGCGCCAGGTTCGCCCGGGTGTCGCGCGACGTCACGCGCCGACCCTAGCGCGAAGTGTTGCTTGACACACGTCGCGGCCGGAGTACGCTCGGCGGTGCGTGAGGCATGTCGCCCACGCGCAAAACCCCGCCGGGAGCGATGAGCCCCCGCGAGAGGAGAACACGATGCATCCAGGCATGATGTACTGGTGGAAGACCCACCGGGGTGGTGGCAGCTGTCATGCGTACGCCGACTACGGTTCGGCGGAGAGCTACGGCCGCCGGCCGCGACGCGCGGAGCGAATGGAGATGTACTTCGCGTCGCACCACGAGAGCGACCTCGGCGCCGGCGCGCTCGGCGTCCGCCGCCCGCTGCGGTTCCTCGCCTACAAGCTCGAGCTCGACGAGCGGCAGGTCGCGGAGCTGGCGCGTATCCTCGGTGATCTCAAGACCGAGCGGGCGCAGTCGGAGGTCGACGGACGGCGCGCCACGGCCGCGCTGGCCGACGCCATCGGGGCCGAGCAATTCGATGCCGCCGCTGCAGGCAACGCCGGCGCGATCCGCGTCGCGACCGCCGAGCACCTGCGCGACGCCGTGGTGAAGGCGCTGCAGCGTCTGCACGCGCTGCTCGAGCCGGCGCAGCGGGAGCGTCTCGCCTATCTGATCCGCACCGGGACGCTGCAGATCTAGCGGAGGTGGTGCAGACGGGGAGCCGTTCGCGGCTCCCCGTCGACCCCACGTCGTGCGCCGCGGCTCAGGCCGGCGCGGCGGCGTGACCCGAGGTCGCGCGCGACGCCGCCGGTCCGAGTTCGCGATGGATCTGCTCGAGCCAGCGCCGTACGCCCGCGTCGTCGGGCCACTCGGTGCGTGCAGCGAGGAGCCGGCGTACGGCCGCGGCATCGTCGGCGAGCAGCGCGAGCTGCACGTCGCGGACGGCTTCCCAGCGGCCGCGCTCGTCCGCGTCGCCGATCGGCGCGAGGATCTTGCTGCCGCTCTCGAGGACGCGCGCGGCGAGGCCCTCCGGGACGAGCACCGTGTCCTCGTCGCCGATGCGCCACCAGACGCCGCCCCAGCGTTGCAGCAGGCGCTGGCCGTTCGCGTTGTCGTGCGCCTTGCGGCCGGGCGTCTGGCTCTCCAGGTGATAGAGCGTGCTCTGCGGCTGGTAGACGACCTTTTCGCCACGTTCGCGCACCTGCAGGCAGAAGTCGACGTCCTCGTAGCCGTTCACGTAGCCCTCGTCGAAGCCCCCGAGCGCGTCGAAAGTGCTCCGCCGGACCGCCATGCACGCCGCGGTGACGCACTGGATCTCGCGTCGACGGTTCACCGCCGGCGCGGCGGCGTCCGAGCGGTAGAAGACGTGGTACGGGATCGGGATCTCGCGCGAGAAGATCACGCCGGCGTGCTGCACGGTGCCGTCGTCGAAGAGCAGCTTGCTGCCGACGACCGACACGCGCGGATCGCCGTCGAGCTCGGCCAGCAGCGGCTCGAGCCATCCCTGCAACGGAATCGTGTCGTTGTTGAGGAACACGAGATGGCGTCCGCGGGCCGCGGCGGCGCCCTGATTGCACGCGGCGGCGAAGCCGCGATTCTCCGCGTTGCGAATGACCTGGACGTCGCCGCCGAGGCCCGCGAGCACCTGCGTCGTGGCGTCGGTCGAGCCGTTGTCGACGAGGACGACCTCGTAGCGCACGCCGTGCGTCACTTCCGCCAGGTTCACCAGGCACTGCTCGGTCAGCTCGGCGCGGTTGAAGAGCGGGATGATGACCGAGCAATCGAACTCGGCCGCGTCGCTCGCCGCCCGCGCCGGCGCGGGCTCGGGCGCGCCGATCTGTGCGCGCAGCGCGGTGAGGAATTGCTGGCGCGCGTTCAGGAGATTCGGACGGCCGGCCACGTCGGCGGCGCTCTTCCGGTAGACGATCTCGGCGGTACGCAGGAAGTCGGGACGCATGCCGCTCGTCATCGAGGAGCCGTCGACGCGATAGGTGAACTCAGCGGTGATCGTCGCCAAGTGGCGGAACGGGAACTGTGCCGACATGCGCACCCAGAGATCCCAATCCTCGTGCGAAGTGAGGGCCTCGTCGAAGCCGCCCACCGCCTCTATGCAGGCGCGGTCGTGCATCATGCAGAGGACGGGAAACGCGTTCAGGATGAGGAGGCGGTCGCGATCGAAGTCGTTGGAGTACGGCCGGTCGCGTGCGACCGTCGCGTACTGATCGCCGCGCCTCGTCTGCGTGACGCGCAGCGCGTCGGTGTACGCGGCACGATACTCACCTTGCTCGAGGAAGGCGACGAGCGTCTCGAGGTGTTCGGGGTAGAAACGGTCGTCGTCGTCGAGATAGGCGATGTACTTGCCGCGCGCCACGCCGATGCCGGAGTTGCGGGCGGCGGCGAGGTTGCGGTTGACGGGATGGCGCACGTACGAGATGCGCCCGTCCGTGTCGAGCGACTGGACGAGCGCGGCGACGTCCCGTCCACCGTCGTTCACCACGATGATCTCGAAGTCGCGGTAGGTCTGCTGCAGGATGCTCTCGATGGCCTGGCGCAGTGTGTCCGGGCGGTCGAGCGTCGGCACGATCACCGACACCATCGGCGTCCGCGGCGCGGTGTCGCTCGGTGGCAATGCCGGACGCGCCGGTGCGACGGCGGCCACTGTGGCGGGTGGCGTGGCGGACGTGGCCTGGGCACGTGGCTCCCCGGCGGGGGCGGCGTCGGACTCGCGTGCCGTCGGCGCGGCGCCGCCTTGCTCGGTGAGCGAGAAGACGCGTCGCGCCTCGCGCTCGCGATCGAAGAGCTCGATGCCGGCGCGATTGATCGTCGACGGGCTGATGGTCGCGACCGCATCGGCCCGGCCGTGCTTCGCCGCCGTCTCGAGCGCGAGCACGAGGCGGCGCAGGTCCGCCTGGGCCGTGGCGCGCAGCGGCGTCAGGCACTCGCGCATCGCATCCCAACGCCCGGCCCGGCCGCACGCGATCGCGAAGTTGGCGACCGCGATCGCCTCGCGCTGGATCGAGCACGCGGCGTCGAGGAACGAGACCGCGAGGTCGGCCGGCGCCCAGGGCGATTGCAGCAGCGCGGTGCCGAAGTCGAGGCAGGCATAGAACTCCGCCTGCGCGCGGTTGCGGCACTCGGGCAGGGCGGGGAAGAGCTCGTGCATGTCGAGCCGGCCGCCGCGCCGTTCGAGCGCGTTCGCCACCACGGCACGGCTCGCCTGCGCAATGCGATCGCGCTTGGTGGCCGTCATGCTGTCGTCGTGCAGGCGGTAGTAGTAGAGGATCTCCGGCACGTAGACGGCGGGGTAGCGCTCGACGATGCGCAGCCACATGTCCCAATCCTCGGCCCCCTCGAGGGCCGGATCGTACATGCCGACCGCGTCCTGGCACTCGCGCCGATAGAGGAACGCCGCGATGCCGGGATTCTGCTTCAGTAGCGAGCGCACCGTGACCTCCTGGTCGCGGTGGATGCCGGTGATGCGATCCTTGGCGTCGATCCAGGCGAACGCGGAGTACGCGAAGCCGGCGTCGGGGTAGTGATCGAGCGCGCCGACGAGCGCCTCGAGGAACATCGGCGCGCAGGTGTTGTCGGCCGACGTCCACGTCAGGAGCTCGCCGCGCGCGCGGGCGAAGCCGGCGTTCAACGCGCCCGGCAGACGCTGGTTGTCCTGGTGCACGACCACGATGCGCGGATCGGTGAGCCCGTCGAGATACTCGCGCGTCCCGTCGGTCGAGCCATCGTTGACGACGATCAGCTCGAAGGCGGTGAAGGTCTGCGCCAGCACGCTGGCGATCGCGCCCGGCAGCAGCGCGCGATGATTGTAGACCGGCAGTACGACCGAGACCCGCGGTCCGGAACGCGTGGTGGGGCGCGGCCGATCGCCGCGGCTCGCGACGGCCGCCGCGGGTCGAGGCGTCGCCGCACGCGGCGCGGCCGCACGCGGCGCCGCCGCGACCGGATGCGGGACGGACGCGGGCGGCGCCGCCAGCAGGTCGGCCGGAATCGCCTGCCTCGCCAACAGCACGATCGGCCGTTGGTAGTCGGCGCTCTGACCGAGCACCTCAGCGAAGGGCATGCCGAGCTCGCGCCGGATGATCTCGACCTCGGATTGCCACGAGCGGCCCTCGTAGCACTCGGGCTGGCTCGCCATCTCCAGCATGACGTAGGCCGGCGCCAGCGTCGCGAGGTCGGCGAGGAAGCGCTGCTTGTTCCGGATGTGGTGGTACATCGAGTAGATCGTGACCAGGTCGACGTGCGCGCCGCTCAGACGCTCGGCCAGCGAGTCCTCGCCGCCGACGGCGCAATGGAATTCGACGTTCGCGACCCCGGCGACGAACGCCAGCGCCTTCGAGAGCTCGACGTACTTGTCGTACGCCTCGACGCCGATCGAGCGGCACACCTGCGGCTGCCGGGCGAGGGCGATGTTGAACATGCCGACGTTGCTGCCGACGTCGAGGTGCGTGTACGGACCGTCGAACAGCGTGGCGGCGACCCGGGCGATGAGGGGGATCCGCGGGTCGTCGGCCGGACGCTGGCCTGCGATCGCGAGGCCCGGAATCTGGATCGATTGATAGACGCGCTCGTCCTTGCCGTGGTCGAGCGCCGTGAGGAACGGACACGACGAGTCGAAGTTGCACGACGCGATCAACGGCTCGAGCCGCGCCTGCACCAGCGCCACGAAGACGGCACGGAGACGCGTGAGGCAGGTGAGTCCGCCGAGACGGCCGTCGCCGGCCGGCATCTCGCCGACGTCGCCGTTTGCCGTCTTGCCGACGACGTCGAGCGACTGCGGAAACGGCTCCGTCTGGACGAGATCGCGTGCCTCCTCGAAGTCGGCGAGCACCGCGACGTCGCCGCGGAAGAGCAGGTTCTTCTCGTGCAGATCGGTGTGGACGATGCCGCGCTCGTAGAGCGCGCGAGCCGCGGTCTCGATGCGGGCGAACGCGTCGACGAGCGCCCCGGCGCTGAGGCTCGCGACGGTGCCCTCGAACGGCGTCAGCCACTCGAGCAGGAGGAACGCGTGATCGCCCTCCTCGACGTAGCCGTGCACGGCGGGCACGAACGGCAGGCCGGCGAGGCGCTGCAGGAAGCGATGTTCGTTGCGTAGCGATGGCTCGCGGGAGAAGGCCGGCTCGGACTCGAGTTTGCTCTCGACCGTCACCGCCAGATGCTTCACTTTGAGGAAGTAGGAGGCGGCGGCCGTCGTGACCTTGAAGAGCGAGGCGCCGCCGCCCGGCTCCCACGGGCGCGTGAGCGGCGCGATCTCGCACGACGCGTCGCCGACGAGCGTGCCGACGACGCGGGTCAGGCGGGCGCGGTCGCCGAGGATGGCGTCCAGATGCCGTTGCTTGCTCTCGAGAGCCTGGGGATTGAACTGCATCCGCGATCTCCTCAAAGGGCTGCGGCGGCGCTGGCGGCGGGCGCCGTCGCCGTGGGCCGCGCCGGCTTGCGCCCGCTCCAGCAGATGAACAAGCCGTCCGGCTGCCGCTCGTCGTAGCCGACGTACTCCGCCTCGGTCACGAGACCGAGCGACGTCAGCATGGCGGTCAGCTCCTCGGCGTCGAACCAACGCTCCCAGCTCGGCATCGCGAGCGCGCCGAGCTTCTGCTTGTTCTTGTCGATGATCACGAGGGTGCCGCCGGGCGCCAGGACGCGCACCAGCTCACGCACCGCCTCGCGAATCTGCACCGCGTGCTCGAGCGCCTCGATACAGAGGACGGCGTCGAAGTGGCCGTCGGGGAACGGCATGTCGAGCAAGCTGTGCTGCACGCGCGAAATGCCGGCGGGCACGTGCCGCAGCATCTCGGCCGAGACGTCGAGCGCGGTGATCGCGGCGTCGGGGAAGCGGTGCTGCAGCAGCGTCGCGTAGCGGCCCTTGCCGGCGCCGGCGTCGAGCACGCGCTTGCCCCGCACATCGCCGACCTTCTCGAGCACGGCGCGTGCGCGGCCGTCCCGCTCGCCGATGTCGGTGCGGTACTCGCCGGCGGTGCGGTCGAAGTGATGGGCGATGCGGCATTGCTCGGCTTCGATCGCGTACTTCACGCCCCACGCCGGCTCCTCCGCCGGAAAGTACGCGGCGCCGACGCCGTACGATCCGAAGAAGCCGCCGCTCGGGTTCTGCAGCGCGGCGATGAACGCCAGCGCGCGCTCGGCGCGCGCGGTCTCGCCGAGCCGGAACCAGACCTGCGCCAACTGCGCGACACCGGTGGTGCACACCCAGGCGACGTCGCTGTACGCGGGGACGGCCCCGGTTTCCTGCTGATAGCGGGCGACGTCGGCCATGCCCCGGTGTGCCTCCTCGACACAGCCGAGCTCGAGCAACGCCTCCTGGATGTAGGCGTAGAAATGCGTGAGCAGATTCGGCATCTCGAAACGCATGCCGCGCACGACGCCGAGGTAGTAGTCGCGGCTACGCTCGACGAATTCGCGGTAGCGCGGCTCGCCGAGCAGCTCGCCCGCGGCGCGGAGCGGCGCCAGCGCGTAGAGATGGATCGCCTCGCTCACCTCGCCGCGCGGGCCGAGGCTCCAGGCGCCGCCGGGCGGTGGAACCGGTAGCCGCCCACGCGCATCGGCGCTCGTGACGAGCCACTCGCACGTCCGGCGCAGCGGTGCCTCCAGGGCGGAGTACGTCGGCAGCAGGGCAACCCAGCCGCGCAGCACCTGGCCGGTGTCGAACGCAAAGGTCTGGTCGCTTCCGGGGCCGCTGAACGCGCCGTCGGGGCGCTGCGCCCTCACCAGCCAATCGGCGAACTGGCGCGCCAGCGTCCGCTCGCCGATACCGAGCAGGGTGGGGATGAAGTAGCCGGTCACCTCCGGATACGCGACCCGCTGCCGTGACGAGACCACGATCCCGCCCTCGGCGAGCGTGTTGCGCCGTATCCATCGCACCGCACGTTCCAGCACCATGCCTCCTCACCTCCGGCAGGAGCCGGACCCGCTCAACCGTTGATGGCGCTCTTGCGTCGCAGGACGAGGTATTCCCGCATCTCCGACGCGTACATCTCGCCGTCCACATCGTCGATCAGGCCCGAGCGCAGCACGTCGAAATGATCCAGCAGGAAGCGGCGTTGCTCCGCCCACTCCGGATGGCAATCGAGCTCGTGGCTCTCGAGCAGGAGGAGGCCACCGGGCACGAGGAAGCCGAGGATCTTGGTGACGAACTGCTGAAAGCTGACCGATACCCAGCCGTGCACCGCGCACGCGACGACCGCGTCGAAGGTGCGCGGGTCCGCGAACTGCTCGAAGGAGCTGACGCGGAAGTCGGTATTCGTCCGCCCGAGGTGCGCGCTCACCATCTTACCGATCGCGACGTACGCGGCGTCGACGTCGAAGGACGTGATGCTGCGTGTGCGCTCGGCGATCTCGATCGAGAGGAAGCCGTTGTTGCAGCCCATCTCGAGGACATTCATGTGCGGCTGGAGGAACTGCTCGAGGCCGTACGCGGCGACACGCTTCTCCGTCGGCCGCTTGCCGAGGAGCCCGAGCTTCTCGTAGCCCTGGTAGAGCCGCGCCACCGGGATCTTGGTCTTGGAGGAGAAGGCGGCGCTGAACGACTGCGGATGCTGCCGCATCAGGCGCCGCACGCGGCCGCGCAGCGTCATGAGGCCGCCGCATCGCTCGATGAGCTCGTCCTGCCACGCGAGCAGGCTCGCCAGCTCGTCGGCGTTGAAGATCTTGGGAAAGACCTCGTTCGGCGTGCGGGTCTCGTCGAAGCTGAGATTGTAGGGCACGTGCTCGAGGCCGAGGGCGATGGCCGTCGCGACGCGATGGCTGCCGTTCTTGAGCGTGTGCTCGCGCGGATTGGCGTACACCGGACGCGAGGGGTCGAAGCCGCCGTCGCGGACCCCGTCGATGAGCGCCTTGAACTTCGCCGCGGAATGCTCCCGCTGCTCGTTGAAGTAGGCGATGAACTTCTCGTACATGCGCAGCGCCTGACCGTCGCGTCCCGACAGGTGATCCTGCGCGAAACGACAATAGAGGGAGAGGCCGAGGCGATCGCCAAGCAGCACGCGCGGATCGAACGCGCGGATCGTATCGACGCGCGTCGGCAGACCCGTGTCGCCGGCGAGGGCCTCGCGCGGCGTGACCAGGCGCTGCCGGGTGCCCTCGGGGGGCGGGTAGCCTACGTCTCGAGGAAGTTCCGTCGCCGTACCGCTCATGCTGCCTCCGTCTTCACCTGCCGCTGTCATGCGGGTCAGCAAGACGGGTGCCACGAGCGCGCGCCGCGGCCGGGTCAGATCGCGCGGCGGCGCGCGGGCTTGCGGCGGTGCCGGGTGCCGGAAATCCGCGCCTTCTCGTCCGTCGTGGTCAGGAATTTGACCGCGGCCGGCGGCGCGTCGCGGAGCCGCGGCCGACGATCAGCGGCCGTCGGGCGGCGTCGACTCGCGTTCGAGCGCGGCGCGATCCCAATGCGCGTTGTCGGCGGCTGCTTCGTAGGTGCTCTGCAGAAACGCGAGCAACGTCTCGTCGGGACTCGCCGCGGTGCGAACTGCGTCGTACGGCAAGACGAACTCGTGCAGATCCGTGTTGTAGCTCGCCTGTGCGGGACGCGCCGGCGCGGTCGCAAATCCGGACGGCTCCGGATACGCGTACGCGTAGAAGACCGGCATCGGCAGCGGACCGCCGCCGGGCCAGAAGCCGCAGCTGCTGACCTCGTGCGAGTACGCTTCACGCGCAACCCAGTCGGGGAAGTTCGGCACGCCGCCGGGATGCGGCGGCGCGGTGCGTCCCGAGAAGCGCGTCAGGGCGAGATCGAAGCTGCCCCAGAAGAAATGGATGGGGCTGCATTTGCCGATGAAGCGCGCGCGGAACGTCTTCATCACGCGATCCGTTTGCAGCAGGATGCGCCAGAAGCGGTTGGCGTACTCGCCGTCGTAGGCCGTGTGCTCCCGGTCTTGCGCGAAGGGAATCGCGGGGTCGACCTCGTTGGGTCTGGCGTGGATGCGCACGGGAACGGCGAGCTCCGCGAGGGCCGACATCAGATCCTGGTAGAAGTCGGCGACCGCGCGTGGCGCGAGCGCCAGCGTGCGTGACGTCCCGTCGCTCGTCGTCACGACGAGGCGATGGTCGACGAAGTCGAAGGCGATCTCGAACGTGCGTTGTCCGTGCGGAATCGGCGAGGTCGTGAGACCGCGCGAGGTCACGTAGAGCGGCACGTGCCACGAGTGGTTGACCCACGGCGTCTGGATGAGTCGCACTTTGCCGACGATCTGCGTCCACATGTGCAGTGTCGCGTAGGTGTCCTGCCATTCCGCGAGAGGCAAGCTCGGCCAGGTCTCGATGCGAGCGGCGTGTTGCGACATCGAATCTCCTATTCGTCGAACCAACGGACCTGGCGACCGTGCGGGCTGCCCTCACCGAGTCGGCGCTCCTGCCCCTCCGGCCACGACGTGATGCGAATCTCGTACGGCCCGTCGCGGCCTACCGGCTCCAAGCGGAGCCACGCGAGCGGTTGATCCCGCGTGGCGCCTGCGCCCGCTTCTGCGATCGCGCTCTTCACCGCGGCGCGACCCTCATGGGACATGTACTGCCAGAAGATCGAATGGTAGACGACCGTCGCGACGCCGGGCTCGCGTGCGGCGAGACGCGGCCCGATCCAGGTGGCCGCGTCCCCGGCAACGACGCGCGCCGGCACCCGCCGGCCCAGATCGATCGCCGAGCGGAGCAGCGCCAGCCGGTCGAGCTGATCGGCCCAGAGATAGGATTGCAACGTGAGCGCGCCCTCGTCGCTCGTCGGGTCGATCGGCCGTGCGTCGCAGCCATCGCGCGCCACGACGCGGACGGTGACGTTACGCGCCGGAAGCGGTCCGGTGAAGTCGCACGCCAGGCGCACGGGTGAGGAGGGATCACCCCACGACCAACCCTCCGCCTCGTAGCGGAACTGGTCCCAACGCAGGTTGAGTCCGGCGCTGGCGCCGAGCTCGACGAGCGCGAGTGGCAGGCCGGTGTCTCGCACCGTCCACAAGAACCCGCCGAGGAGCGCGGCGCTGCGTCCGACCTCGTTCGTCTGCACCGGACGCGCGAGGAACGCCCGCACGACGTCGCGTTGCTCGCTCAGCAGCGCGATGAAGGAAGGCCAGGGATCGCCGCGGCCGGCGTCGCCGCCCGCCGAAGGGTAGTACGCCGCCAGCTCCGGCGCGCGCCCCTCGAGGACGAGACGATGCACCGCCCCCATCAGGCGCAGGGCCAGCGCCGAGGCCAGCGGATCCATCTCGTGGCCTTCCAGGATATCGAACGACGGCCCACCGGTCCGGACGTCGACACCCACGTGCTCGAGCAGGTCCGCGTAGAGCGGCGACCCGAGACGCGCGCACCAGCCGGCTTGCTCGTGCATGCGGGCCGCGAGCGTCTGTCGTCCGGAGGGCTCAGTGGCCATGCGACCGATCAGAGCACGAGGCGCCAGGATTGGGCCAGGGGGGTGAAAATTGCGCCAACATGGCGCGACCTCCGCGTCCGGAGGTCGTCGAACCTGGACGGCTGTTGCGATGCGTGCCATGTCTCGCCGCCACACGAGACCGGATACGGAGTCTGAGGCGCTTCAATTAGGAGACGAGCATGACGCGCACCGTGATCGGTATTGTAGTCCTGGCGATGGGACTGGTTCCTGCAAGCCGGGTTCGCGCCGGGTGCAACGCGTTTCCGCAAGCGAGTAGCGCGAGTCTCAACGCGAACGACGTTGCCATGACCTTCAACGGGACCCGCGGGACGCTTGCCTCGCCGTTCCTCCTCGCCACGCAACCGCTGCGCATCACGCGCCGCACGTGCGAGAAGCCGGACAGCACGACGTTTCCCGCCAGCGTCGATGACATACGGACGCTGGTCGTCGTGCACCCCTCGAAAGGCAAGAATCGCATCGTCGTGCTGAAGCACGACAACAGCGTGAACGATGCGTGCCCCAACAGCAGCGACGACTTCACGAAGAACTGCGACAAGGCGGTCAAGGACGCCGGTTTCGACGCCCACGTCGATTGCTTTACGGTCACGGACTACTCCGCAACCCAGACCACGCTCGACATCACGGTTCCCGATACCACGAGTGGGGCGCATGCGATCTCTTCACGCGCGGCGGTCGTGGTGCTCAAGAAGGACGACGACGCGAAGGTCTGCGGAGTGCTGGCGCAACCCGACAAGTACTGTGGCGACGCGATCAAGGCGCAAGCGGGCCTGCTGACCTGCATCGATCAGATCGGCGACCTGGTCGACCCCCAGAACGATCCCTGCGGGAAGCTCAACTTGCACGCGGTCTTTCCCGAGGTGACGCTGTTGCCGGAACCGAACGACGCCATGGAGATATGCACCGACGCGAGCGGCGGACAGCTTTCCTGCAACACCACTCCGGCGGACGGGCTGCGCTACGGCGTCGACCAGCCCGGAAACCTCCTCGTACCGATCTCGTGGACGTCCGTCCTCGATCAATGCAAGGGCGATACGCTCGTCGTCGACGGCCAGCTGCGGCCCCCGAGTCCCCTGCCGATCCCCGACAACAGGCCCAACCTCGCAAGCAATAAATGGCTCGAGTCCTACACGTTTGATGGCAAGCCCAACGTTCCGCCGTTCACGAAAGGAACCCCCGACAATTCGCAGCTGGATCACTTCCTCGGCACGACCGACGAAGACGAGTCCGTGCTGCGATTCGGCACCAACTACGGGGCGTGCAGCTCCAGCACCGGCTCGGAGACATGCAACCACGTCGATCTGCCAAACACGACTGCGCCTCTGCAGTGCTCCACGGCGGGCGACAAGTGTCTTCCTCTTTGCGCGAGCGACGGCACGGCCTGTCCGAATCAGCTGTGTCCGGGGACGTGCGGCAAGCTGTTCGACTACAGTCAGCAGGCGATCAACGGCGGCTGGAAGCTGAACCATCCGGGCGGCGGGAAGGGCTTCTGCGCGAGCGACCCCCCGAAGCTCTGTCCGCAAAAAGCCTGCGCTTCCAACGCAGACTGCGTCTCGTATGTCGTCAACGTCACCGGGTGCGAGGTACCCGATAACGACACGCCGCCCGGACCGAGTTTTCAACAGATGTTCGCCAACCAGCAGCAGAAGAACCTCAGCCAGCAGATGAACGACATCCAAGCCAAGCTGGCGCCGGAATTTCAGAATCTCGGCGGGGTGCTCGGTCTGGTACAGGATGCGGCGCTCAAGACAACCGCGTTCTCGGCGGACGCGATCGCTCTGATCGCGCCGGTCGGGCTGCTCGTGAGTGAGCAGGCAGCGAAATGTCGAAAGCTCGGCATGGACTTCGTTCTCGTCGCCGCCTCGCGCAATACGTGCACCGGACCCGACAATTGCCCATTCACGTGTCCACAGCTCGGGACAGGGGACCTCGACAATCGTCTGGCGGTTTTTGGGACCAAGGTGCGCCTCTTGCAGTTCCCGGAGGCGATCACTCCGGCGACTGGGTGGTTCGATCGCTTCACCCGCTTCCTCGCACATCCGCTCGGCGGGTCGGCCGCAACGCCAGTCAAAGCTTCCGGCGCATCGCAGGAGGCATTCCTGAAGATATTGGACGCCGTGGGAGGCGCCGTCAGGACGGTGGGCAAGGTCGTGATCGACAACCCGCATTTCGATCCGTTTGCCGTCGGTCCGAGCGGCGGGACGAAGTTGCTCGCCAAGGTCGGGCGTTGTGTCCGGACGGACACCGGGAAGAAGCTCGGCATCCCGTCCTTCTGCAAGGCCGATACCGACTGTCCGAGCTGGGCGAAATGTGCTCCAGCAGACGTCGTGATGGCGATGGATCTCTCACGCATTCTCTAGGCGCTTCGTCGAGCGGGAGGACCGCGAGCGGTCGGGCCGACGACGCATGTCGGCCCGACGCGTGATCAGTGCGGCGTCAGCGTCGCGCCGCGTGCTCCAGCCCTAGAACGAGCAGTCGTTTGACGTGCAGTGGCTGAAGTTCACCGTGCAATCGGCGTTGCACGACAGCGACCCACCCGGGTCGGCGCAGAAGTCGTCGCACGTGCAGACGTCCTCGAAGCAACTGCTGTTGTCGATGATGTTGCCGTCGCATTCTTCGCCGTCGTCCAAAACACCGTTGCCGCAGAGATTGCCCGCCGGAGTCGGCGTGACGGAGGGCGCCGGGGCTGACGCCGTCTCGGTCGCGGACGTTCCCGGCGTGGCGGTTGGCGTCACCCCTGTGGCGCTCGGGGTCACGCTCCCGGTCGCGGTGGGCGCGGCACTCGGAGTGATGGTCGGTGTCGGCGTCGGCGTCGGGGTGTTGCCGCTGTGCCGCTCGCCGTCGCACTCGAAGCGTTCGAACTGAGGAGCCGAGGGGAAGCAGCGGCGCTGCGAGCTGTTGAGCTCGCGGAAGCACGCGAGCGCGACATCGCATGAAGACTCTCCGGCAGCGCAGAGCTCGGCGGCGTCGTTACCCGAGACGGTTACGCTCGCATGGCAGGGGCCATCGGTGTCGCCGCACTGCTCGCACAGCCCACCGTTCGACGAGCCGCCACCGCTGCCGCAGCTGCTGATGGTGAAGGTGCTCGTAAACGCGACGAGCGCCAACAGCGCCGACAGCGTCATGTACCGTGCGATCGATCCTCGACCTTGCATTCGGCTCCTCCGGTGAAAACGGCTCTCTCCTCCAGCTAGCAACTAGAACGGTGATTCACAATGCGGGGTCTCCGCAGGGACCTTCGCGAGACGTTCCCACCGTCGGCCAGATCATGCGCAACCGAGACGCGATTGGCAGTCCAGTCCGTCGACGCGAATGCATTCCGCGCTCTCGCGAGAGGGCTCGACCTGGGTGTGCGACGGACTCGATCGAACGACCACGGCCGCTTCAAATTGACGCAATCGCCCGGGTCCGTTTGACCACCGCGCGCTCGGGCCGCGCCACGTTGTTCGACCGTACACGATTCTGAAGGCGCAATCGCGCAAGTGTCATGTGAGTCGAATTCTCAGATCGCAGACGAATCCCTTTCGATTATTGTTACCGTTTATGAGCGCTCGATACAGTAACGCTGCGGATGCTGAAGGGTTTGCGGTAGGGGACACGGCACAGATCGTCCTTCTCGAACCGAAACCGAACATTCCCCCTTCTGAACCTTGTGACGACGAGTCGCGGACGCATCTTTCTTGCCGTTTTCTTACCACTACTCCTGTGGACGGCACCGGTGCATGCGGCCGTCATCAATCTCGTGCAGTCCGGCACGGCGACGATTGCCGATACGACGTCGTCGATCACCGCGACGATCACCGCCGTCGACACGACGAAGGCGTTCCTCGTGTTCAACGTCTCGCTCAACTCCGCTGATCCAGTCAACGGACAAATCACGGGGCAGCTGACGGACGCGACCACCGTCACGTTCACGCGCAACGGAACGCAGGGCGCCGTGATCGTGAAGTGGTACGTCGCAGAATTCACGAGCGGTGTGTCGGTGCAGCGCGGCAGCGTCGTTCCGACCACGGTAACCACGGACGTCACGATCAACGCCGTCACGTCGAATCACGCGGTGCCATTGATCAGCTTGCGCTCGGACGGCGCGACCTACAGCGGCAACGACTTCGTACGTGCCGATTTCACCAGCACGACGAATCTCGAGCTCACGACGTCGATCTTCGCGTCCAACTCGACGATCGAGTGGCAGGTGATCGAGTTCACCTCCGGCGCGGCTGTCCAGACGGGTGTCACCACGTTGGCGGCCGGGAGCGCCAGCGCCACGGCACCGCTCACGGCCGTCAACACCGCGAAGACGTGGTTGACGTACAACTATACCTCGGACGACGGGACGACGACCGACGTCGGCCAGAAGCTGGTGCGTGGCCTCGTGTCGTCGTCGACGCTGCTCACGTTCGATCGTGACAACACGGGACAGCAGATCACCCTCACCTGGTACGCGGTCGAGTTCACCGACGGAACCACCGTGCAATCGGGGTCGCAGGCATTCACCACTGCAGACACGGTCAAGAACGCCACGCTCAGCGCGGTGACGCAAACGCGCACGATCGGCGTCGGTGGAACGGGCATGCGCGGCGGTCGCTCGGAGTACAACGTCGACGACAATCCAGGCGTCGCCTGGTTCACCGTCGATCTCACCAGCTCGACGAACCTGCAGATGACGCGCGGAACGACCGCCTCCGGAACGGCCACCGCTGACCTCGGGTGGTTCGTCGTCAGCTTCGCTCCCGCGCCGACCGTGACGCCGACACCCACACCGACGCTGACCGCGACGCGCACCGCAACCCCGACCTTGACGGCGACGCCGACGGTCACGGCGACACCGACGGTCACGGTGACGCCAACGCCAACACGCACGCCGACTCCGACGCTGACGGCCACGCCGACGGTCACCGTCACTCCGACGCCGACCATCACGCCCACCCCGACCGTCACCTTGACGCCGACCGCCACGAAGACCGCGACGCCGACCGTGACGCCGACCCCGACCGTCACCGTGACCCCGACGCCCACGCTGACCGCGACGCCGACGCTGACGCCGACACCGACCGTCACGGCGACGCCGACGCCGACAAAGACTGCGACGCCCACGGTCACGCCGACGCCGACGGTCACTGCCACGCCGACCGTGACGGCGACCCCGACCCTCACGGCGACGGCGACCCCGACAAAGACGGCGACGCCGACGGTCACGGCGACGCCGACGGTCACTGCCACGCCGACCGTCACAG
>Ga0157379_10001848_pt1 | contig 17513 bp, 24 predicted proteins | sample S25metaG_FD_121802 | JGI IMG/M metagenome (GOLD analysis project Ga0157379, IMG submission 121802) | Switchgrass rhizosphere microbial communities from Kellogg Biological Station, Michigan, USA - S2-5 metaG | ecosystem: Host-associated > Plants > Roots > Rhizosphere > Soil | place: USA... | reverse complement strand
TAATCGCCGTAGTGTACGAAGGGACTTGCAAGCGACTATAATCGTTGGGGGGGTTGCGCTGATGTGGTTGTAGTGCCATTATGAAGTCAATATAAAGAAATTGGTAGATGCTCTGAGTCTGAGGCGAGTTTCTTGAATTTTGCTGGGGGCACTGTTGGATCGGTGACAAGGAGTCGGGTGTGTCTGGGTGATGCTATGAACATCGCCTTGTGCTGGTCTGCTGAAGACTCGGAATCGACTCGCTTAGTGGCGCTACTTCTGTCCTCCCACTCCCATGCTCGGTATACTTTCCAGCGCCCCTCTCCATGGACGCTAAATCGGAGGCATGTACAATGTACGCCCGTTTTCAACTCCGTTATTCATTTCCTTGAATATACCATATTCAAGCAGCAGTGAAGAACATCAAGTATCCATCCACTCATCTTTGCTCCCGCCACCACCCTCTTCCTCATCCATCAATGCTCGTTTACCTGTGGAACTGATTCAGGCTATCATATTGGATGTAGAAAATCCCAGCGATCTCCTTTCCCTAGCTCTGACGGACCGTGCACTTCATAATCTCATTATACCCAACCAGATTGACTTTCGATTTATTCAGTGTACACCACTGAGGAAGAAGCTATGGACGTTCTTTGCAGAGAACCCGCTCTATTCATCTCGCGTTCGCGAGATAAAACTAATTGACGAAACCCATGCTGAAGGAAGGGCTTGCCCCATAATCCCGAAGCAGTTTCGGCAAGACAGACCTGAGCAGCAAACCCGAAGGAGAATGGGGGAGGACGAAATCTCCTATCCTGATATTAGCCAGCTAATATTCTCTCTCCACAAGATGGTCAACCTCCTCAAGTTTTCGTGGGATCCTGCTGTTGTCGCTCTTAATGAATTTACACGTCTGCAAATTGGGGAAGCTATTCGGGTGTCTGGATGCAATCTCTCTGGACTTTCGGGGCACATAGATGAAATGGATATACGGGCTCTGAACCTTTCACTGCCGCATAACATCATCAAAGAGCCGGTATGTTCTAAATTCTGTTTCGTAAACGCTCTTAACTGAAGTCTCTCTTTGCTCAGCTTTGGGACATTCCTGGACAGTTTATCAGTCAACTCACTTTGATTATAGAAGATGGAAGAAACCTCCCTCCTCAGGAAACAGTGCAAACCCTTTCGGATATCCTTCTTGTCTCGTATCCCGCATTAACGGAACTAGCATTATATCTGGACTACTACAAATATGACCACGTTGAGGTCTTTGAATTTCCTCTCTTGCAAAAGGCAAGCTGGCCAAACCTAAGGAAACTCACTCTTGCTCTCGAGGTATCGTTGTACCCGCCACCTTATGGTGATGATCCGCTTGCGCCACCACAGATTGGAGAAAAGATTCAAATAATGGCCAACTTCTTAGCCAGACATATAAAGCTGGAATGCCTCAAATTTGGGGGATACGACTCGCTCTTCCCGAACGCTGGTTGTTTAACTACGCAGAACGTTCCGCGGCTACGGAGTCTTAGCGTTACTTCGCCTCCGACATTACCTTTGACACTGCCTTCGATTCTTCCCGTCAAAGTTGGAAGTCAAATCCACCACCTAGGTTTTACTATAACAGAAGAATGTCTGGTTTTCCTTGACAATTTACCCAATTTGCGGAGTTGTCAAGTATCACTGAAGTCAAAACTTTTGGAAAGGTTCCTCCAGAGGGTCCCCTCTGTGGAAAAATTGCACTTGACTCATGATGATATGGATTGGTCTGAAAATACTCCTGAGAGACGTACTAACATTGTGAGTTTTTTTGAGCCCACATTCTTCCCTGAGGCTGACATACGGGTTTGATCAGCGTAAAGCCAGTCTGAAAGAGAGGGCTCTGCCATCTCTACGCAACCTAACACATCTAGGCGGCCCACTGTTCTGGGCTACAAATTCTTTTAAGTATGTCAAATTTCTGGATGTGGCAGATGGTACATTTCTGGACGCCCTGTCAACACGGACGAGCGTCCAGTATGTTGAGATAAATCCATGGAACGAGATATGGGCCGAAATAAAACGCGATACTAATGGAAAATACACTGGCTATCGCGCATTTCCGGAGAGACACATCTCTGTCGATTTGTGGGGGGAGTTCGCGGTCCTATCAAAGGACGTTTTCCAATTCCAATAATATTCAAACGTTTTGTATTCCATTCGCAGTGCTGAGGGAAAACCGCGTGTGTATCGTACAGTATTGATATTATTTCAAAATTGAGACTTCTTGGAGTCCCGGCCCAATTTATCAACGACCGGATAATACTAAGGTGAGCTCTTTGATTTGGAACACACTGGAACCTACTACAAATTATAGCTCGGGGATTTTTCGTATATATGTGAATTCTTTTTCTCCACACTATAAAGGGTGATAGTAGGCAGCCACTTCTCCGCACAACACTGGCACTCGTGAGTATGGAAATATGAAGTCATTAACGTTTGTACTGACTTGGGGAAGATTACAAGGACATTGACAGGTGCACTTTCCCCCTTACACCATAAATATACTCAACACTTTCCAGGCCGTCCAAGTCGACAGCGAGATCTTCATTCTTTCTCGCAAGGGAAATTATGCCAGTGCCGAGGTTTTGCATCGCAAAGCCCTCCGAATAAGGGAAGAAGCCCTTGGACCTAACGATGAGTGAGCAGGTCGCTCGCTCTTTGGCGATCACGTCGCGGTTTGACCATAACCGCTCATTGTCAGCACTGGAGTAACTCCCATTGATAGTCCGGGCGGAACCTCTTCGTATCAACGTGTGTAGTAGGGAAGCTGGAATGTTAAGCGTGTTGAACTAAACTAAGAATGAAACAACTTGGCAGCACATCAAAATATGACTCTGGGGCCAAGGGGGAGACGCAAAATACATGAAACTTGACTGGTCTCCTCTGATCCTAGTATCGTATAAGTAATGCTGGTTTGCAGTTTGCACAGACATTGCTTTGCGGTTGTGCAGTAGAGAAAATAGTTTCTTCTCCGATAGAACTCTACAGACTACGTTCGAAAGTTTAGCGGCATGTTTTGAGGAGCGTGAACAATTAAAGCTTATGCTACAACACGGTGTGACCTGTGACAACACGATACCAAAACTTGGGCGATCTTACATAGCGCAACGTCGGCAATGCAGATACTTAAAGTGAGGTGGATGATAATAAGTTTAATACTCGATTCCTCTCCTTTATTATTGTTTTTCCTTGCATTTTCTTTGCGTCGGAAACGTCACCAGTACTCTGGGATGAAGTGTTTCCCTTTGATGGAATGGAACGTAGATGTAGCCTCTTTTAGAACTGGAATAATTTATGGATAGGGTTTGTTCTGCTTTCATTATATTTTGAGAATTGCCACTTGCATTTTGGACCAAGTGTTATTTTAGAACTTGCAGGGCTTGTGAATCTGATCGCCTCAGCCATTAGTCTTTTATTTACCCGACATGTCGCCGAGCTCGACTTAATATTGAACAATATATATATTATGAGGGACTCCTGAAGTAAAGACGACAGGTGAGCGATAACGGGTATGGTCATTACGCGGGTAGATAGCTTCTTGGTACTGTGGCCGTCTTCTAATACATTCTGCAGCAAATAGACGACTTGTTTTGTCAAATCCCATTCCTACGGCAGAGTGAAGAAACAAAAGGATAGTGTAATCGAACCTAACGGCTAGTGGGTCCCTTCAAGATGATTTCAATTTAGAAGTGATATGGTACACGTGACGATGGCACGAGTCCTCATCTTCGGTCCGAACCATAGTATAAGTCAGACGATTCAGAGTTGCTGCTCCTTCCCAGCCCAGGCAGATTATCCTTCCAATGCAAGTCTCAACCCAAACGGAGGATGTTCAGAAACCTGTCTTTCCAGAACGTTTCATCGATCTGAAGAGACAGCTTGTTGATATTGGACCTGAGGGCAAAGAACGCCTTGTGAAAGCTTGGAATGACCTTCTCCAAGAGCTCGCAGCTACTCGAAGAAAACTCAAAGAGAAAGACTCTGAGGTGAGGGCTTCATCTTGTTTCAGGCTCTGGTTATTACAAGACCTCACGAATGAAATACTCAGCACATTCCCCAAGTTGAATTCTCGGCCCTCAATAGTCTATCTCCGGAGAAAATAGCAACGATCAAGAAATGTGGATGCCTTGTCATTCGCAATGTTGTCGATGATATTGTAGCCATTAACTGGAAGGAGGACGTGAAGAAGTATGCAGAGGCGAACCCTACTATTCCGGGTGCGTTACTCATCTTTATCCCCAGGAGGAGGTCAGGACTACATAAATCGTATGGTCAGGTTTTCCAGAGGAAAATAAACAATTTTTCCACATGTAGTCAGTCATTCTTACTTAAATTTTGTACAATTCACCGCTTCAATTCATTTCTCTATAGCTGGTCGAAATCACAAGTTGAAGCTCGTTCACATTCAAACGTAGTAGCCTGTCAGCACTGGTTGAACTCCCTCTACCATGTTGAAGACGAGATTATGTTGAAGACGCCTCTTGCTTATGCGGATCGTCTGCGTATCCGCCAACCTGGTCCTACGGCATGGCCTCATCACCCTCCTCACATTGATGGTAATTTGTGTCTTCGGAATGAAAATGTGTTGTATTGACGCTGCTCGCAGGGGGAGGAATAGAGCGTTGGGAGGATGTGGGGTTCAGGGACGTTTATTCTGAAATCCTGAAAGGAAATTGGAAGGCGTATGACCCATATGACTTGGAAAAGAGGATAAACGTGAATTCCAACCTTTATGAAAGACCTGGACAGGTACTAGTTTCTTGAATAGCAACTAATCCAGTTTATTCATGATTAACGTGGGTATAGTCTACAGTATTCAGAACCTTTCAGGGGTGGCTTGCCATGAGGTAATAGAGACCTATCCGTCATCACTATTTGACCTAATGTTCTTTGCATAGCGATACTGGTCCCAATGAAGGAACTTTACAAGGTCAGTGATACAAATGCTCGCACTGAAACGGCCTGCTTACCTCCAATAATAGTCTTTCCTGATGTCGTGCTTTCTAATTCTTACCTGGTCCTTCGCCCATTCTTCCGCCTCGTTTCTAACCCTCCATCTGATGATCCCTTAGATCCAGTGAACTGGGAATTTGGTGAGAAGTTTTCGTTTTGAAATCGTTAATCTAGTTATAAAATGAAAACTGGTCCAGATGTATCACACCCCGATTTCCCAGGGATTCTGCGCAAAGGAGATCATTTCGTTGGTCCCCGAATTAATGACGAATCCCATCCACACCTACAAGTTAGTGCATCGATGGTTAGTGTTCCTCACGTTAAACCGGGAGATATGGTCTTCTGGCACTGCGTACGTTTTCTCTTCGGCCCTGCATGATATCGCTCGACCAATCGTATCGGATTCAGGACCTAATCCATTCGGTTGAAGTCGAACATCACGGGAAGAACGACTCCAGTGGTAGGTCCAAAATAATACCATCCCACAAAAGTCTGTGAATTAACCATTGGTTTTAGTTATGTACATCCCAGCCGTTCCAGCCATTCCGAAAAATGTAGCATATGTTCAGAAACAGAAGGAGCATTTCCTCAAAGGCGCACCTCCCCCAGATTTTCCTCAAGATGAAGGCGAGGTTGGATTCAGAGGAATAGGCACCGATAACAATATTTTGAGTGACACGGGGAAGCGGGCCATGGGCTTTGAGGTCTCTACTTCCGCGTAGAGATTCAAACGTCGAATTCCTGTTTAGATGTTTCATCTTGACAATTATTTCCATACATACTTTACCTCAGATGTATTACTGAGCATTTCAGAGTCGGATACAGAGTGTTTTCAACAGAAAGCGAAGGAACGCGCTTGGGGAAGCTCTCGTGAAACAAGGAAAGTTCGGCGAGGCAGAGGCCAGCTTCCTCCAAGCTGTCGCTGTTCAGAATCCTCGTGGGAACAGGCTCGATGTTGCTGTTGTCCGGGAAATTCTTGCGTAGCTGTTGGAAGCGAAGGGGAATTTGAAGGAGGCTAAGGGGATGAGGGATTTTGGTAAACCTAATGAGATTGTGTGCGGGCATTATTCCGTATGCGATTTGTCTTTTTGCCCCTTTGTAGGTACCTTGAACGATGTTTCACTTTCAAGTACTCCCAGGGTCTTTTCAAGTAAAGCAGGTTGACCCTCTGTTCGAGTTGCAGGCGCATCTATTATTGCTCGGTAAAATGCAAGTTAGTTAAACGCAGCTTTCTCTATTTCCCTTCCCACTCTCAATCCAGCAATCTAATTCTGCGAGGCATTCTCCCTTGTGTAAAAAACCGGAGACGGAGCTTAAGGGAGAGTGAGAGGGGGGGTTGCGAATTTCTTCCAGTTCCAATTCCTAACATGTATTTGTAACATCATGACTAAGGGATATTGATCAACATCAGTCTGAACTATCATGCGTTCCCGCCCATAAAATGCTTAACTGAACAACCCCATAGACACATAAGAAGTTTTCTCTTAATGCACGCCGTGACTCGACCCGTCATACAACTTCACGGAACGGATATTACTGCTAAGCCTTGTGATGGGGCCATATTATTAAACTCTGGATCTTATCATTTACAAGCTTTTGTCTTTCATTTCAGGAGAGACCATTGAAAAATACGTCTTAGAAGAGCGAGAATATGACGGCATGAACAGCCTTTGCTTCTTGGAGCCATACATACGATATTCGCTCATAAATCGGGATGATTCACCTCGATGTAACCGTAAGTGCCGAAAAAGTGACCGGCTCTCTTACGGATGACAGGCCCACTTGATATACTTCACCTTGCTGGTGCTCGAAGTGAAATTCTCGCACATGGTAGCTCCGTATTTTCTGAGAATCAGCGCAGTCCCATGATAAGGATTGCTTGACAACATTTCCAACCCGTCTTTGCCAAAGTCTGACCAGCGTCCGATTTGTCCCTTTATGTTTCTGAGCTGAAAAGTCTCTGCAAACAAAAGCTTACCGCTGAATAGCCCTACGGGGATCACTGATCTGGAACCGAGTGGCGCAGAGACGTCCACAGGACGAGTTTTATTCTTCGTAGAAATCTATTGACCTGAGGCGGTAGCGGCTTTGGCCTCGTGGCTGATGGCACAAAACGCAGATAAGGGACAGTGAAACGTTCGTAGGGGCTGGCCTACGCAAGCACAGTGTCGACAGAGATTAATGACAAAGATATCTAGCATCGATGTGTCAAAAGGAAAAGGAGAGTAATCGACCAAAGTGAAGTTGGATAAGAGCTGAATTGAAGGGGCGCGTCTAAGGCGGACTCAGAATCAGAGCTACGGCTGGCCTCGTGTTTGGAGCGTGTCCTGAAAACACCAGAGCCGTCAATTGTCCCTCTAGTCTTTTTCTTCTTCTCGTCTTAAACAGTTCCTGATCACCCTTCCCCATGGACCCCCGCTCATCCCATACTCTTTTCTCTCGTGGTTCAACTCCGCCACCATCCAACGTCTCTGTCCTCGACTCGCTATCTGACGAAGGGCCGCCACCACCGCAAATTCGTCCTGATTCCCAAGAGGTCACCCAACATCAACCTCAACCCAGCGCTGTTCACGACATCGACGCACTCCTGAGGGGTTTGAATCCACAACCATCTTCTGCAACTTCTTCCAACATCCCGCTTCCACCCGACACTTCAATTTCGAGTCAAATGTCTGCGACTGAGTCCACTACTGACAAACAAAACGCTCTTCTTCACGGTTTAATGAACCCATCTTCTGCTTCTTCAACCTTTTCATCGCAATCAACAACAGAGCAGATGCAAAATCAGTCGCCTCCGGCGGACGTCCCGACTGGAAAGCAGCTACTTGAGCAACTTATGGCAGGGTGCGTTATTAGTAACACTATGGCTGTAATTTTTTGGATTATATCGACCCACTTTTACAGAGAAAGTCAATCTATCTACACCCATGGCAATCCATACGGGGTGAAAGGTTCTACTGTTGATCTCGCTCAATCTCCTTATGCTTCCTCCGATACATTGTCGAATCCCCAATGGCCACAGATTGCTCAGCCGCAACCCTCTCCCCCTTCGCCCACCCGCAAATCGATGTTCGACTTTGTTTCGCCGTTTGACGCGCTTACGGGTGCTACTCCACAAACTGGGCCTGCAGCAGCGAGGAAGAAGCCTGTGCCACCCATGAACATCCAAGGATCGTCATCCAACGAGGAGTCTTCAATGTCGGCTGAGGAAAGGCGGAGCCGAGACGCCAAACGCCAATCAGTAGAAAATCTTCTGGCGGAACATAGCAAGGGAATGCCAGCGATTTCATCACCTCCCAAGTTGCAGCCAATGTCGCATGAGGCGTACATGCCAAACGACCCTTATGCGCCCGTGCCACCCCCACAATTGGACAGTCGGACTAAGCCCAGTGGTCCTCGCAATAACGACTCACCAGCTGGATCACCCAAAGCTCGTAATCGTGGAGCTGCTATGGAGGTTCCACTCGCCACACCTCAGTCGTCTCAACGAGGAAGGGATGGGTCTCCCACTCCCCGAAGACGTGGTGGGCCGAAGAAGATAACTCCTCCTGCGTATGTTTTGCATTGAAAAATATGATTTATTTACTAAATCTTTCTAGGCCTCCTCCTAAGTCGATTATTTTCGATGTTTCGAAGCCCCAAGACACCATTCATGCTCCTAATTCTGTGAAGTCGACTGCCATCGCCTTGGTAAGGATCGAGCCCACTTTCCTCCCAGGTTCAACTATTGCCGCCGCTTCATGGATTGCGTACGCAATGACGAAAGGTGAACATAAATTAATTATTTCCATCTTTCGTTACTGAAATATCCTCCCAGGTCGTGTTCGTGTCATCAGCCGTTCCAGCGGTGATCGTACCCTACTCCAGCTCCCGAGCTGGTTCCCGCCTTCTTCAACCATAATCGATATGGTTGTTTCCGGGAACCGTCTTGCTGGTGTTACTTCCGATGGTGGATTTGTTGTATGGGAGTTGCCCAAGCTCATTGAGGATGATGTTCCGTACGTTCCCATTTTGTTCTCTTAATAATATTTAATGACCTCTTCCCAGTGCTTCTCTTCTCATGTCGGTTGAACCGGCTCAAGGTACTAGTGCCATCAAGTCCCTCAAGTGGCATCCCAAGCAGCCAGATACTTTAGCTGTTGCAAGCGAGAACCGCATCCATCTCGTCAACGTGGATGAGATCCACAGGACCTACTTGACCGATTCTATCCACCCCATTGACTTCTTGAGCATCGGTCAATCCTTCCAAGTGCCCGCACCCATTGTCGGATTTGCCTTTGACATTCCACATGTCGCCATTGCGACTATTACTGAAGACTCCGTATTGACATTATGGAGTATCCGTGATAGGTTGCCTTTCTGGAACCACACGATTTTCGGTGAAGGCAGTCCATCGTCGATCGACTTCCTTGATGGAGGTATCGTCATTGGTCGCAAGAATGGTACCATCTTCCAATTGTTGTCTGTCATGGGCCAGGAAGTCCTCTCCACAGTCAAGTTTGTCAACGGAGAAAGAGAGGATCTCGACATGTTTGGTCATGTTGCCTATGATAGCCGTATCCAAACTCTCTGGGTTGCCAACAGCCGTCGCGAGTCCTTGATCGCACTCCGTGTTGCATTCGAACCCGCAACTCCCCTTCCAACTGGCGAAGAAGTTGTCCGTGGTGGTTTTGAACAGATCGTCGAGTTCTCTGGACCCAAGGCCTCCATTCACTTTGTGATCCTCACTCCAGAGACGGATCCCAATGGAGAGGAAGCTCACGCCGCATGCGTCGCAGCCAAGCTTTCCCCAGGCGAACTTGCCCTCGTCGCTTTCAATGCTCATTCCGCAGGTGTCGACCAGGTGTTGATTAGGAAAGAGTGGTTCCAATCCGCATTGGCGAATGCGCAAGACAAGTTCCCGCCGTATGACGGACCGCACACCGTTCAGACTGCGGCATCCGCTCAAAGGCAGCAACAGCCCCAAGTCATCCCTATTTCCGGTCCGACTGGATTGCAGACTCAGTATCGCCAAACGCCTCCCTCTGATGAGGTTGAGGTTGAGGTGACCAAGGATGAAATCCGTGCGCCTGAGCCGAAGGGCAAGTTTGGAAAGTCAAGGACTGGGGGCGGACTAAAGGATTCGGAACGTGATACGCCGAAAGAGAAGGAGAAAGAAAAGGAGAAAGAAAAGGATAAGGGGAAGGAACCTGAAAAGGCGAAGCCTCTCGATCTCGGGCCGCTTAATGATTCCCCGATGGCTGCTACTTTGACCAGAGAGATTCGCAAGGTTTGTCTTTCCGTTATATATTTTCCATTGCGTAGGTTGGCTTATTTGAATTATCATTTCCAGGTCGAGGAAAGCCTCCACAACAAGATTGGCCGTCTCATCGCCAAAGAACTGGATAAGCAACGTGAGTTGACACTTTTGTTGCGATGTGCGGAGTCTAGATATTGGATATTGACGCATTTGGAAAGATCACCGACTCGAGGAGATCCGTCAGACGGAGCAACATAAGGAATTCGAAAGGCAACAGACGATCCTCAAGTTGATCTCGACGGAGTTGTCTAAGAATACGACTCGGGTTGTAGAAGGTGCAATTAAGAATGAGGTCCAGCAGTCGGTCTTGCCATCCCTTGAGAGGATCACCAAGGATGAAGTCAAGATGGCTGTTAATGGTCAGATCGCGAAGGGTTTGACGGATTCGATGCAGCAGGTATGTTTCTCATTTCATTTCATTTCTGGAGCTAAGTAATTTCAATCAGACTCTGCCGATGGAGGTCGAACGTCTACTTCTCCGTCCAGATGTGTCCAATCACGTCGCTCGCACGTTCTCTGCGGCGATCACCCCTCAAATTGAGAAGCACGTCAAGGATGTTATCTCGAATACGCTTATTCCGGCGTACACCCAAATTTCTTCAAGCATGCATCAAGAACTCTCGCGAGAGATCCACAGCGAGATCTTGAGCTTGAAGAAGGAAGTTATTACATGGCAAAGTGAGGCGCTTCGTGGGCAGGAGGTAAGGTATTAGTTCCCTATTTTCTGCCATTCACACTCATGTTGTTCATTTACAGGCCGTTATTCGCGATATGGAACGTTCCATTCGTGCCCTCCACGAACAAATGAAGATGATTAATCTCAGCGTTTCCGTTCTGGCTACCATGCCCCCAGGCCATCACCCTCGCGGCACCTCATCCCCCACATCTGGAAGTGGTGGGCATGGCGCCATCCCTCCCCATCTCCGTCAACCCTTACCTCCTCAACCGCAATATGCCAATGTCCCCAGTGGTAATTACGGCCCTCAAGGCGCACCTCCCCCACCACAGCAAAATTGGTATGCCGCTAGCGGATTACCACCACAAGCAACGCCTCCTGGTAACGCGAGCAATGTGAATGTGAACATTCCACCCCCGTCGTCGAAGAGCGAGGAGTGGGAAGAGGTGTTCATGACTGTGCTTGGAGGGAATCAGGATTTGAGGCAGTTGAAGGAGCTTTTGGCGAGGTCGAATCCGGAGGCGATCCTACCTGCGAACGGCAAGGGTCCGTTGTCGCAGGCTGTGGTGTTGACGTTGCTTCACCGAGTAAGTGATGATGTTATTGAGGCAGGGTAGTATGAATACTGATGATGTTGTGGGGTAGCTTGCTAGCATGGTCAGTGATTCCAACCCACAGGATGAGTCATACAAGTCCTCCTTGTGGTGGTTACAACGCGCCGCAACCGCTCTCAACCCCAATGTAAGCACTTACCCCCCCTTCCTCTAATATAGTACTCACTCCGCTGATCACAGGATGGTCTCATCTCCCCCTACATCGCTCGTTTACTACCCAACATCCAGAACACACTGACGACTGCAAGGCAGCGTCTTATCATACCTGGCATGCAGCAGTCCGGCCAACAAAGCGATAATTCACGCATGATTCATGATATCCAGGAGATCCTAAGTCGTAAACCGCTTCCTACTGCCCATTAAGAGGTTGGATTCGAGTGCGAAATGACTTTTTTTTACTGCTATTACTTACTGTACTTGTTTACTACACACGCTTGCTTTATGATCTTCTCTCTGTGATTCGATCTGGCTGGTATTTTTTTAACGATTCTTTTCTTTTGTTGACTGTTCTGGTGACGATCTTTTTTCAATATGGTGGTACTGGGTTTCCTCGCTATGCGGTCTCTGGTTGCTCGCTCGATTTTTAGGTTAGGTTACAGGTTACATCTACTCCATGATTTGTTAGTAGTTATTGGTTTATTGTGCACCTTTCTTTTTTACGAAAATGACACGCCTTTTCATGCCTTCGTTTGACTTTGTCTCACTACGAAAATTCAAAAGGAAATGAAAGGAAGTGTTTAACAACTGAATTGTATTTATTGAAGGAGTAATTTATGGCTTGAAGGAGATACTGTGAGAATCTAGCGAACCAACACTGTGAATGAGTGAAATGGAAGACGTTAAAGTTTGATTAAATGTGAGAGACCGGGGTGTCCGACCAAGAAAGAATTGCAGAGAACTGGATTCCCCTGGTAGTCAAAGGTAATCGACCCTTATAAGCTTGGATAACCAGAGGTGAAAGGAAAGTGGGATCGAGGAGAAAGACCGACTGAAAAGGGATAGAAATGATATTAATGTGAGATGTGCACTACGCAGGGGAGGGTTGATTAGCGTGGAATTGGACTCAAATGCACCTTTGGGCTTCGAAAAACGGACTCCGATGAGAAGCCGTGGCGATACGACCAAAGGGGAACGCCTCAAGGATCCGGAAGGGAACGGAGTGGAGATGTGGAGAGAGGAGATGTAAGCAAGTCTGCCGAACGGATGATGATACATGGGATTGAGTTGCTGACTGAGACAGATATCTGCTATCAAAGCAGCGGTGCAGATCAGAGAAAATTGGCTAGGCGCAGAGTAAACACGTTTCCTTGCGACCGCACTGGCAGGTGCGAGATAGACTCGAGAGAAGCGAGGAAGATAGGGTGGAACGGGTTCACGTAAATCCCAGTGCAAGAGTGGGTTGACTGACGTTGGGTTTTCACAGTGATGGCGAGGAGCAGGAACATTACGTCGTTGACGTCGCGCTCGAGGGTTAGGCAGTTCCGCCGGACAATGTCGATACCGATAGAACTTCGTATCTCCCGAAATTGTTCAAAGTGTGATGCAGATGGACGCCAGGAAAGAACTGACCAGGACGCGTAAGCTGCCCCGGCGTTGCCAACAACCAATCAGCTGGTCCATTTAAATCATTTGGTTACACCGTCTCCTTTTTCAGTGAACAGATATTTCCTCAGGAAAATCGCAAGAAAATACAAAGAAAATACAAGGTCACGGCACAATCGGTTTCCCAACCAAAGACCGGGAAGAAACCAGAATATAAAAGGCAGAAATCAGGGAAGGCAATCGTCAACCTCACTGGAAGGTTCTAATAGGCGCCAAAACCCCAGCAAGCGTGCCGCAGTTCCTATACTTAAGCGCCTCCTCCTCATCTTCTGTTCTTTTCTCCTAACCACCATGGCCACCGCCTTAGACAACGACCAACACCACCCACCACCATCCGTCCGCTTTGAGGACTTTATCAATGTCGACGATATCAATTTCGACCTCAACGACATGGAACTCTTCACTTCCAACAGCCAAACTTCCCCCTCTGCCCATGACTCGCCGAACTCTCCCGCTGAGTTGCTCACATTTTCGCCCTCAACACCACCCCAGCCTCAAGGAGAACCGTTTCCATTTAATCCTGTCGATGGTAGTAACTTAGACCCAACTCTGATGTACGAGTTGTTTATGAAGTCATTGAGCATGGATGGCATGCCGTCGATGCCTATGCCAACGACCATGGCAACTTTTCCTTCTCTCACCAACTTCTCGTCCAGCGCTGGCGCAGAATCCACGCCCGAAAGCGAGTTTTCGCCGTCTGGCTTGATGAACAACATTGACCCAAGTCTTGTTGCCTCCGCTCCGATACCCGCATCTTCTGCCACCCAGCAACAGCAACAGCAGCCACAACGACACACTCCATCCGACGACGAGTCTTCCGACTCTGAAGATGAGGAGGAAATCGTCAAGCCTGTCAAAGTGGGTGGAAAGGGCAAGGGACGCAAGGGTACGGTTGCTAGTGGCGGTGTCGTTAAGCGCACGGGCGCGGCAGCGACAAGTGCCATGAAAGAGAAAGCCGCGCAAATAGCCAAGGAAAAGGCGGCCGACGATGACTGGAGACCTAGCCCTGAGGAATACAAGAAGATGACTAGCAAGGAGAAGAGGCAACTACGAAATAAGATATCCGCTCGGAACTTTCGTGTTAGGCGTAAAGGCGAGTCCAAAGACCAAAATCTTTTTCCGAACTTCTCTGTCTAATATTCAATGTTTCAGAATACATCACCAGTCTCGAAGGTGAAGTTGCCGACCGTGACAATCTTATCGAAGCCATCCGGGACGAGCTCGGCTCAACGCGTCTCGAGAACGTCGCTCTTCGCCAGGAAGTTGAAGCTCTCAAACGTGCAATGATGGAAGGTCGTGCCACGGACCTCCCACCTCCCGCCCCTCTTCCCATGTCCCCCTCTTCGCCCGTTCAATCCGCTGCACCCATCAAACGCAGCAGCTCTCGCCTCGCCAAGCCCAATACCCAAAAGGACTTGCCCACCAGCCCTCGCGTCGGCGCACGTACTGGTTTCTGGGGTGGAAGCAACGCTCCTTTCGGTGCAGGCGGAATCACCTCCGTCCACGCCACTCTCATACCCGAGTTCAAACTCCCCTCTCCTTCCGCCTCATCACCTGAGTCCTCTCCCAGTCCTCCCTCATCGGGGCCGTCGACGCCTCCGGATTCGACTTCCTCCGAGCCCGAAAACATCAACCCCTCCCTCAACTTGCCCTGCTTTGGTGGTGTCGGCACTACAACACCAAACCCCAAATTCCCGTTGGGTCCGTACCAACAGACGTCGCTCGGCTCGAATTTCGATGCCTTCACGGAGACAAATCCATTCACCCTAAAGTCGATGGACGCCTACCGCATGCAGCTCTGGGGCCGTATGGCGCGCGAAGTCGGAAAGAGGCAAGCGCAACAACAATCTCAGCAACAGCAGAACCTGCCATTGCAAATGCCGAGCCCATCCATGGGACATCTTACAAACGCATTGCGGCCAGCGTTCTTTGTTGCGCCGAAGGATTTGCCTGCGAAGCCAACTCATACCAACAGCAGCAATACCCCTTCGAGTGGATTGGCAGCGTTGCTTTCTGGGAAGCCACTTTCCTCTTTGGCGTCATCGTCGAGTTCATTACCGACGCCGCCTTCTTCACCTTCGTCGTCACATTCTTCGCTCCCTTCTTCGAGTGCGACGCCCACGCACGCGCAAGCCCTCGTTGCAGGCCTCGCGACCCAAACTCTCCTTTCCAAACTTGGTGGAGCATTCTGGGATGCGTTCTCTCGTCCTTCTCCTCTCATCCCCACTTCCTCGTCTTCTCAACAACAACAATGGGATCACGACAAGGTCCGTCGCGTTCTTGAAGGCAAGGCCGTCGTAAAGATCGTCGATGTCGATCCTACTTCCGAGTTGGAAGGCAAGATGCGTGGGCTCGCCATCTCAAGCGAGGACAAGGCCATTGAGAAAGCGGCGGACAAGGAGCATTGTGGATGGAGGAAGTGTGCAGCAACTGTTACGGCTGGCAGGAAGCACATTTAAGAATTTACTCCTTTTATTGTCGTTGTGGACATTCTCTGATTCCAGAATGCATGAAACAAACCCCACCTCCATCCTCTCCACTATATCTCCTCTAATATCTCGCCTTGCCTTACCCGTCTCGATTCCGACTATGCATATCACATATATCACTCCTTACCCTCCACCGAGGATCTATCTATTCCATCCCATTCATTCCTTTTTTTTTTCCTCTCTCCTCTCTCCAGCTCTCCCACCCCCAAATTGTATGATAGACTTTTATTTTCACTCTGATGCACGGGATGGTGGTATCCATTCGTTCCATAATGGATACCTCGCATTCGTGTATTCGGATTATCGTTGCGTTAGGTTCTTGTGCTGTTTCGTATCTCATTCCCTGTTTCGGTTCCCGTCTCAAAGTATCTTGTTCCCGTCTGTGTCTCGTCTGCATTTACTGTGTTACATTTGTTGGATTTTGATATATAAATAACATATATGTCTTCTTTACTTTTTGGTGTGATTAGCGAAGTCTATGTCAACTTGTGGAAAGTATGAAAGAGCCCAGAAATATAACTGGACGTTTCAATCCACATCACGGTGGCGACAGCCGGGTGATAGCATCTACCGTACTTCCCTACAATCTTTTCTTCAAGTGCCTAATGGAGTCCCCCTGGAAGAGTGAAACAGTGTGACGGTGGGATACACCGTAGACGACAGTGATCGTGGTATAAGGATGAGTGCTGATTCTATATAAGTACTGTACCGTTTCGATTAAGTGTTCAGCCACAAGTCACGCAGGGGGTCTGAACACGAACAAGTCCAGGCTTCGTCATACATCGCGCAGGGGTCTGAACTCTTGGGCAAGTAATTTTAAGAATCTTCAATAAACGTATAGATTTTTCCCAAGCCCCCTAATTTTTTTTTCCAAACTTCCTACCCTCATTGAATTTTTAGTAGGGTACTCTACTGAAAATATGATAAGGATGGGGTGATCCAGAGCATTTCTCACCTCACCCTACCCTTAACATACCACCAGTGGGGTACATACAAAATCCCTAGCTGATGGTCTGTTGAGAATATTCCCCACCTGTGCCTTCATGGAAAAAAATCGATATAACCTGCCGACTGTGTACTCTGCCCATGGGTGTGGATATCAGCACTATGTTCCCGACCTAGGGAGCTACGCTCACCAGAGTAGATATCAACCCCACATCAATAATTACTATTGACTACCGTGCCAATTGCACCAGTTGAGGATACCCAGCAAGTCTATTGAATGGTATGGAAGGATATCAGTTCGCGATTGCACGCTGAGAAATGGTTACACACCGGATAGGATATCCCGGCCCTCCTAAATTACCACCAAAGATATCACCATCCATCCACCGACAGGGAACTGTGTTCATCACGATCCCACCAACATATGATATCCTGTGAGTCCTTCTCCCCTTCAGCATAGAGCGATCCAAATGAATTCAGCTGGAAGGTGTGACTAATTTTGCAGCATAACTTGTCCATCTTAGAGTTTCATTTGGATCGATTTCAGCTGTCGCCTTTGGGAAGGAAAGGGAACCATTTTTTGCCATGCAAAGCAATGGGTTGGTCCCAAGTAGATATCGGACGGGGTGGTTCGGAGTGCTGGGGGAGTCGTTGGGGTAGAAGGTGATGTATTTTAAATATACCAATTCAAGCTTGATCTGAGGCTGAATTAATGTGCTTACAATGCAGTATTTTCTATTGTAGTAAGCAGTCGTAAATTATCCATGCAGTGGTCTTTGAAAAAAGAAAGGAAAAAAAGAAAAAGTAAGAGAATTGTTACAGACGGACAAAAACACAGCAAAATACACGAATTAACTAGTTTAGAAGAAGAGACGATTGCCAGCCATGAATGAAGTCCTCCCGTTCCTTCTTCCCCC
>Ga0157379_10001844_pt1 | contig 17523 bp, 25 predicted proteins | sample S25metaG_FD_121802 | JGI IMG/M metagenome (GOLD analysis project Ga0157379, IMG submission 121802) | Switchgrass rhizosphere microbial communities from Kellogg Biological Station, Michigan, USA - S2-5 metaG | ecosystem: Host-associated > Plants > Roots > Rhizosphere > Soil | place: USA... | reverse complement strand
TCACGTAGAAAACTTTCTTCGCATCTCCAACATCCTGTCCCGACTCAGGACGCAGTTAGAGATGCTTCGTTTCCAACGACATCCCCGCATTATGGGATTGTGCAGTTTGGAACGGCCCACAGAAGACTTCCAGTAGTCCCTGACTGGCTCAAAGAGTTGACTCTAGCCCCCTTTCATTGGTCTGAAAGTGAGGGTGAGGTCGGTGAAGAGTGAAGAACTACAAACCGTGCCATGTCATCCATACTCCTTCTGGCGGTTATTGTCTAAATTTTGATTCGTTATCACATGTTTCGTAACTGAAGTAACAAAAAGGTCTTCTTTCGGACCTTTTCTGGGAGGCACTGCCTAAACTTGAAAGCTTTGTAATTCCTTTGCTCACCAGTCCATACTGATCGACTCTGTCTACGGATAATACGCAAAATTGGGCAAAGCCTCTTTTCCATCGATTTCCGCCGTGAGCCCTGGGTATTGCTTCGTGAAATCTGCCAAAATGGGGTTAGTGGTGGCGCACGTAATGAACATATGGAGTAAACGCAGAGGGGATATCTGTTTTCCATGCAGTATGTTTGTGCCGAAGGCCATCGACGAATCAGATTCGTCCATCCACTTTACGATCGGCTCGTCGTCCTCCTGACGCTACAGGACCAAACTATGTAAGAGGGTGGAGAGGAAGCCGAATGTACCAGGAGATAGTTCTTTGGTGAGGCGGTAGGTTTTGTCGTGGACTCTTTTGTTTCCTTGGCCGTGGACTGAAGGGTTGAGGAATGTTTCGTGGTTGATGGATAGGCGTCGGGGAGTTCGATACTAAAATAAATAAATGTTTGTACACCGATAGGATTAATGTAATGCCAATAGTTACTGACCACTTAACTAGCCCCATTTAATCATCAATTCAGTAGAGAAGGCAGACCTTTCGATCCTGTTCAAGTTTGATGGTCACGCTACAGTAAATTTGGGGGTTAACACCTGATACTGTTTTGGAAAGATTTTTTACCCTTCTTTTTCGATTACTGACAAAGGGTTTCTTGCAAGACTTTTCATTTGTGACTGTGGTCGGAAGATAAGGGGATCCGGCGGAAGAAGGACTCTGTCAGAAACTTGTTAGATAAATATTCTCAAATTACCAGTAGCGAAAATGCACGCCATATGCTGAAGGGGAACATGTTTAATACCTTTGGATGAGTGAAAGGTATATAAAATATTGAAAATACAATAAATAGAAGGAACCAACAACATTACGCTACCTCAATCGTCACCAACAGGAACTTCTTCCTCTAGATGCTTAACTAGTTTAACACGAATCTCGGTAGAATCATCTCCTCTTAATACATCAGATAAAAATTGGGCTTCAACCTGCATCTGAACCTATACGAAAGGTCAGTATCGTATATTAACGGGTATAAATGATTAAAGCAAGCTCTTACCATCTCAAGTGCACCACGTAATACCCCACATAAAACATTACTAAACCACAAACCACCTTCTAATGCCTCGTCTGGTAACTCCACGAATTCCGCCAGAGGATTCTCGTCCAATGTCAGCGTGAAATACGATGATGCAGGTGTCCCAGGTGGAACAGACGCAGGAGCCGGCGAATGTGAAATAGTAGGCGTGATATTTAAGAAGGCCTTGAACCCGACCTGTTGATAATATAGACAATAAGGAAGGAGATTCACGAGTTGGGGGATTATACGCTCACCTTCGAGACAACTTCCCCGACTTCTCTAAAGTCACTACACCGACCCAGTCCACTACGCGCAAGGAAGTCTTCAATTAGTCGACATCCAATATTGTAACCCATTTTCTCCAGCTGGGTGTTGACAGCGCTGTAGTCTTCATAGTCTTGGATGAGTTGCACGACCAATGCTCCGTACGTTAATGCGAATAATTCAGCATTCTGATTATGGGTTAGACAAGGAGTACGACACGTTCAAATTCACTTACAATCTTATCAGTGCGACCTTTCCAGAGGTCTTCGCCGATAGCCTTGTGCTGCTTGAGGGAGGAGGCCATGAATGTCACACATTGTAACGTGTCACGCTCTCTTAACTTTTCGTGGTCATGGTGTATATCCTCGGTGTCCTCCTCAAGGAAGGCTGGTTAGCTAAAGTAAGCACTCTTATATTTTATATTGACGAGAAAGATTACTTGATGGTCTTCATAGAATGCCTTCCAACAAATCTACGGCATAGGTCCACATATTGCCCAACGCCTGCTTGCCCGTTTCCAAATACACGACACGGCGCGTATCGGAGACCTCGCACCCTCCCAAATAACCCAAATAGCCACATTCCTAACATCACCTTCAACCGCTCCACCAATACCAACTCTCCCACTGGCAAAACCAGGATTCAAACCTCCGCCAACTACCCCAGCGGCCCCGCAACTTTCAAAGCGACAGCAAAATGGAGAGAAGCTGGACCCGTTGAAGAGTTTGAAGATTGAAGGAGAGCTGAAGAGGGATATGAGGGAGAACATTGCGCATCATAGGTTGATTGGGAGTTATGTGGGGAGGAGGCATGCCATGCATTTGCCTGTGCGGGGTCAAAGGACGAAATCGAATGCGAGGACGGCAAGGAAGCTCAACAGGATTGAGAGGAAGTATTAATTCGTGGGAGTTATCTGGGAGCGTGACCTGGGACGTGGTCGTTTGGGTGCGGAGGAAGACTGGTGGTTGCAAATCCGCCATACTGTATCTATAAGGGTGTAATTAGAGAGAGTTCTAGTCATTCAACGCATTTATTCCAGTCATTCTGAAAAAACTCTATATAAATGCGCATTAATCGTACAAAGCTCATGATATCCTCCAAAACATCTCAGCATCAATCACTATCAATTACAATAACATCATCATCATCAACACCCCAATCTGGCGTCGGACTCCTCTCCTTCTTCGGCTGAGGCTTTTTCGACGGCGGTGGCGCTGCTGATCTAGTTCCCAATGTTTGACCGCTTCCCCAGACTTTCGGTACTGGCTCCTCCTTTGCTTTCTCTTTCTCTTTCTCCTTAGACGATGATGCATTTGTTGAAGCTGTTCCGCGGCCTGAGAGTGTATTTCCAGATCCAGAGAATGTGGATGGAGGTGCTTCAGTGGGTTCTTTGGGAGGTGGTGGGGTATAGGGAACGTAAGCATAGCCAAAGAATAATTTCCCTGGGGGAAGGTTGAGGGCTGCTGGGACTTTCCCCTCAGCCTCGAGGTCGTCTCCTGTAACCAGTCGGCGAGTACTGTTGTAAAAGAGGTTAGGATAAGCAAAGAAAAGTAACAACGCAAAAACACAAACTCTGTTCGAATAATCCTGGGATCACTAGGAGTATCCTCCACCTTGCGTGCCGAAATACCCTTGCCCCTGGTCTTTCTACCATTAAGTGTTTCGCCACGACCTTTGAACGCCTCCCAGTCTGTTCCGCCCTTAGATACTATAACGTGTTGAGAGAAGAATACCTTGCGAGATGTTTGAAACCTACCAGCAGTAGCACCACTTCCTCCTAATGACGAACTGGGACGAGAACTTCCCGGTGTTGTATCATTTACATCGATCCCCAATCGACTGGCCATAGTGGGCTGAGGCTTTGGCTCTGGTCGGGCTGGTTCAACATAACTATCACAGAAATCAATGATGATCATTGGAAATAAGGGTGATCTTACCCTTTTGGAGCAGCGAAATCTACTTCTAGATCGGTATCGAGAACGCAAATTGCTGGTCCTTCAGGCAGGATTTCCATAATCAATAGTTGGAATGTGATAGAGTTGTAGGATATCTCAATGATATCGCCTTGTGTGAGACATGTGAAATTACGGAGTGCTTGTTCGAGACTATAGAAAAGGTTATGAAATAAACAACACGGAGATGATTGAATACGTACACTGCTTTCGGGTCGGATATCTCCAAGAAATCTGTCGTCTGCGCCTGGAGCTTTACTCGCTTTCCTTTCGGAAGGTGAGCGCCAGTAATACGAACAGGATCTCCTTCATTCAAACGCAAAGTCTTCATCATCTATAATAAATATCAGAAAACCAAACATGTAACCAGTAACATAATGTGGCACACCCAATATGGTAAATGGACGACGCCCTCTTCAGCAATAAATTCAAGGACACCAGCATGTGTGGATGCAGCAGGATTAGTTGGATTACGAAGTTGGAACATCCATGGAGATTCGAGGTCAAGAGAAGCTGAGGAATGGGTTAGGGTATGATCACTTTATGAGGACCGCAGAGCATACTAAGATTAGCAAGAGCAGAGGGTGGCATAATGACTATAGATATTTAGCGCAAGAATGATACGAGATATAGGATAAGGAGACATACTCTTTCCACCGAAGCTAACGTTAGTTCGCGGTCTTCCAGGCATCATAGCAACACTGTAAGCTTTCAAATATTCATCGTACGCCCGAGGAGGAGGATGGTGTCCGTGAACACCCATTCTAAAGTATATATGTTCAATGAAACGTTCTAAAAACCTGAAGATACAGTGACTTACTGTGCAGCCATCTGAGCAAACATATCACCCCCCATCGGAAAACCATTGAACTCCAACATAATCCTCAGCAACCTTATCCCATCTGACACAGTGCCCAAGTACTCACCAAATTATTCATGATTGTTATTCCCACTCTCGAATGCCGCAGTATAAGAACAAGGTGTAAAGACGCGTAGGTGGCAGACGTCAGCGTGTTACGCTTCTAAGCGAACGTGACTCCAGCGCCTAAACCAAGTATCTCCCCGTCGCCTTTTCCTCCCTATATTCCCCTCAAAACATGGCTGCTGTTACTGCCGCCTCTGCCCCTGCTACGAGAGGAAATAACTCTAATACAGCCTTTAATGACAAGGTGGGTATCGTTTGTGGAGTTGATGGGCGTGTATTGAAAATGTGTTCGTAGGGCAAACCTGGCGAAGTGCGACTGTCGAATTTGACAGCCGCGAAGGGTACGTGTTTTAGAATGTTGGTGGGGAATGGAATCTTAGTGGTCCTTATTTCAGCTATCAGCGATGCTGTTCGTACATCCTTAGGGCCGAGAGGAATGGACAAGATGGCATGCCTATCACTTTGTATACCACTCCTAGTTACCAACTCACCCGTCCCTTTAGATCCAAACCTCAAAAGGTGAAGTGATCATCACGAATGATGGCGCAACAATCCTCCGAAGTATCCAAGCTCTTCACCCTGCTGCAAAGATGGTACGGTTTCAGACGCGCGTTCATGTCAAGGTCTTCTAACATCACTTTGTTAGCTTGTCGATCTTTCGGTCGCTCAGGATATTGAGGCTGGAGATGGAACAACTTCAGTTGTTGTACTTGCTGGTAGTCTTCTTGGTGCCGCTGAGAAGATGCTTGGGAAAGGTGCGTCTTGTTAATATCCGTAGTCGCGTCCATACTGATAGCTTTCTAGGCATTCACCCTACCATTATTGCTGAATCCTTCCTTAGAGCTTCCGCAAAGGCTGTTGAATACTTGACGGAGATTTCGATGCCGATTGACTTAAGCGATCAACCAAGTCTTTTACGTGCCGCCAGCACCTCCCTCAACTCCAAAGTAAAATAATCATTCTCGTCGAAAACCTCGTCATTCTAACCTTTATATCCTTTCAGATCGTCTCCCAATACTCCTCTACGTTGGCACCCATTGCCGTCCACGCCGTTACCCGTCTAGCCACTGCAACATCATCCAATGTCGACCTCCGCGATATCCGTATTGTGAAGAAAGTTGGAGGAACGATTGAAGATACCGAACTCGTCGATAATGGTGTTGTTTTGAACCAAACTGTTGTTGCCTCTGGCGGTGGACCAACTCGGATGGAGAAGGCCAAGATTGGGTTAATCCAGTTCCAATTGAGCGCACCAAAACCAGACGTGTGTTCTCCTTTCTACATTCATTTGTCTAGACCATTGACTGAGCGTATTACTCTTAGATGGACAACACAGTCATCGTCAACGACTACAGACAAATGGACAAAGTAATCAAAGAAGAACGACAATACATTCTCAACCTTTGCAAGAAGATCAAGAAGACAGGCTGCAACGTCCTCCTCATTCAAAAGTCCATCCTCCGTGATGCCGTCAACGACCTCTCCCTCAACTTCCTTTCCCGATTAAAGATCCTTGTCGTCAGAGATATCGAGCGTGACGAGATTGAATTCCTTAGCAAGAGCATTGGGTGCAAGCCTGTTGCTGATATCGAGGCGTTCACTGAGGATAAACTCGGTAGCGCGGATCTTGTGGATGAGGTTAGCAAGGCAGGTGCTAGGGTTGTTAAGATCACTGGGGTGAAGAATATGGGACGGACAGTTAGTATTCTTGCCATGGGTTCTAACTCGTTGGTGTTGGAGGAGTGCGAGCGTAGTCTGCACGACGCACTTTGTGTTGTTCGATGCCTTGTCAAGAAGCGGTAGGTTTTATCGTTTGTCAATTTCACCTCTCCTTATTCACGATGTTGTCAGTGCTCTAATTGGCGGCGGTGGAGCACCCGAAATCCACGTCTCCCGCATGTTGTCACAATATGCACAATCCCTCAAGGGGATGGAGCAATATTGCTTCCAAGCATATGCGGATGCTCTAGAGGTTATACCCACCACACTCGCTGAGAACGCAGGTCTCAACCCTATCGCCATTGTTACTGAATTGCGTAACCGACACGCGTTGGGCGAGCGTAATGCTGGTATCAATGTCCGAACGGTAGGTAGCCCCTGTTAAACGAACATTCCTGTTGCTCATTTCTCACTTTAGGGCCTCATCTCGAACATCCTGGATGAGAACGTCGTTCAACCCTTACTCGTGTCTACCAGCGCGCTTGAACTCGCAACGGAAACCGTCAGTCTGTTGCTCAAGATTGACGATTACGTCCAAGCACGGTAATTATTGGTGTTGTTTCTTTCTGCGGTGGTGAGATAGGTGGGTATTGTCACAAAAGTAATACAATATTAGCGAGAGCATTAGATTATTACTATGGGAGATCCTGAAGCCATTGCTTGAGCTCTGCAAGGCCGTCATTGCCCTTTTCTGAATCTGCAGCGGCCTTCGTGACGGAGCTACCCAAGATCTCGACTTCGCCGCCTTCCCAATCTTTGAATCTGAATCCTGTACCAGCAGGACCTGAGCATTCCAAACCTCCCATTTCTGTGTCTGCGTCCTCATCTTCTCCAAGTTGACCTACTCCGACTCCACCAGCTTGTGAGGATCGGCGTTTCTCCAATTCGCGTTCTAGGATAGTGCGGACGCGAGAAACTGCGAGGGCAGGCCCCAATCCAGAGGAGTTCATTAGATCATATTTATGAGCTAGGATCACTATTGAGGGTGGTGTTTGGGAGGGTGGGAGCGAAGTTACTGCATGGAGGATATAATGGAGATGTCTGGAATATTATAAGCATTCGAAGGTGTAAATTGAGAAGCTAAAACGTACTCTGCCACAGATGCACCGTTACGGGCGATCGTGTTTACATCCACCACGAATATAATAGCTTTTGCCTCGGATAGATGGTCTCTGAATTGATCTCTGATGCGGGGATGACCAGGGATATCAACGAGTTTGGCAGTACGTGGCTGCTTTTCGGAAGAAGGGAGAGTTATGACTGCAGTATTCGTTTGTAGAGATGTGTGAGAGGGTAGAACTTGGTCAAATACCAGCTGAAGTATATTGTCAATACTTGGGGAGAAAAGAGCCCATGTAACTTACCGCACTGCATATGGCTGTCTTGCCAGCATCGGAGGGACCAGTCAAAAGAATTGCAGACCCTTTAGAAGACAATTTTCTTCTCCGCGTAAAGGTGATAACTACCAAACAATAAGGACAATATCTTCATATACCAGATAGCATGACCTACGTAAAATCAGGATTAATGCCACACCAAGCGAGGCCACGACCGTTGCACCTCCCATAACCTGGATAGCTGATTCGATAGGGCGTAGAACCACGTTGTCCACAGGGGTTTCTAGAACATTAGATGTGGTAGCTGGGGATTGTGACATCGATAACCGTGTTCGATTGGGATTGAGACCGTGTGGTGGGTACCAGGTCAAAAAGAAATACCACACGGGCGTCACGTGGAGCCTTTCGCCTTTCGCCTCTTTCTCGACCTCTTCGTCGTCATTCTCAGGAGTCTACGCTTTGGCCGCTCTCCTCGACGATAAACTAATACTGCTAAATGGCGCATGAAAAGGCGTATATTGAGGAAGTCACTGATGAAGCGGATATCGTGAATCATGATGAGGAATCGCCCTCCGAATCATCTGAGGACGAGGAGCAGCGCCTTAATGGATCCCACCAAGCAGAGTCGTCTGCGGCAGGTGCATCGTCTGGAGCTAGCTCAAAGAAGAAGAAGAAGAAGAAGTCGAGGGCTGCTAGGGCTCTGGCTGCGTTGCGGCCCAAGGATAAGCTCAATGAGGCGATTGTGGACCAAGTAATGCAAAAGGTCGGAGGACGGGAAGACCAGCCTGAAGTAGATCGAGAGGATGTGAGGAAGGCTATTGAAGAGATGAAGTTGGTAGATGTTCTTAAAGGTAAGGCAGGGCTTGGAGGGAAAAATCGGAAGGATATGGGTGAGCATAAGGTAAGGCTTCCTGGACATTGTTTTATTGCCTGTGTTGACCATTCGATAGTTTTGGGCTACACAACCTGTCCCACAACTAGGTATATATCCTTATTCCTATTTAATGAATCGGATATTTACTGTGTTTAGGTGATGCACCACCCTTGGACGATGGGTATATCGAGCCTTCGAAACCACGGAAGGAAGTTCGTCAAGAGCCATATCCTCTTCCAAAGGAATTCCAATGGTGTATGCTTGATCTTAAAGATCCTACCCAACGCAAAGAAGTTTATGAACTTCTTTCCGCCAATTATGTCGAGGATGATTCTGCCGCCTTCCGCTTCCAGTACACAGCAGAGTTCTTGGAATGGTAAGTTCTCATTTCGTGTACGCGGCTCTCGGCGTATATTCACTTGTAAATCAGGGCTCTTATGCCACCGGGCTATCACCCTGAATGGCATATAGGTGTCCGTGTGGCTGCTAACAAGAAGTTGGTAGCATTTATCTCCGGTGTTCCCATTACTGTCAGAGTCCGGAAGAAGTACACCAATTTTTTTTTATTCTGTGTGTTATTTGCTCATTATCTGAATCAGCGTTTTCCGAGCAAGCGAGATCAATTATCTTTGCGTTCACAAGAAACTTCGATCAAAGCGCCTAGCCCCAGTGCTTATCAAGGAAGTTACTCGACAGTGCCATTTGAAGGGAATTTTCCAAGCACTCTACACGGCGGGTGTTCTGATCCCAACTCCTGTATCAACATGCAGGTTCGTACTTACTTATAATCTCAATATAGCGTGCTAACCATTCCATGTCAGATATTATCACCGTCTCTTCAATGTACCTAAACTTGTCGACGTTGGATTTACATTCATTCCTCGAAACATGACATTGGCACGGATGATCCGTTTGAATAAGCTTCCTGATGTTCCCGAGCTTTCGCGGAAAGGAAGTCTCAGAGAAATGGAAGCAGGGGACGTTAAACAGGTTGCTGCGCTTTATACGCGATTCATGGAGCGTTATGGGATGGTCCCTGTGATGACTGAAGAAGACGTCAAGCATCAGTTCCTTAGTGGATTGGGCAGAGGCGATCGACCACCTGGTGTTTGGAAGGGGAGAAGAGAGGGCCAAGTCGTCTGGGCGTATGTTGTGGAGGTAGGTTATATTCTCTTCTAATCTCCTGTTTTGACATCTTGTTGTAGGACTCGAAGACGAACAAGATCACAGACTACTTCACATTTTATGCCTTGCCTTCGACAATTATTGGAAGCACCAGGTACAATCTTTTGGAAGTTGCCTATCTCTTCTATTATGCTACCGATGTCGCCTTTTCTCCCGGCTCGGAAGAGGACGGTAGATTGAAAGCTCGATTGCAAGAACTCGTTCAGGATGCTATGATTGTCGCGCAACAGGTCAGAAGAACCTTTATTATCAAGAGATAAGTCACCACTGACTGTGAAATCAGGCTGAGTTCGATGTCTTCAATGCTTTGACTCTTATGGACAGCCCAATGTTCTTGAAGGATTTACGAGTAAGTATTTTCGCGGTATATTTTCAACCTTTTCTAATATTATCCGTACACAGTTTGGTAGCGGAGATGGACTACTGAATTACTATCTTTACAATTGGCGGACTGCTCCTCTTTCTGGCGTAGAAGCCGTTGGTGAATTTCCTGTTGGGCGTGGAATTGGCGTAGTCATGTTATGATAGTCTGAATACTCATTAATTTACGATTCTTTTCAATAATTGTATCCTCTTAGAAACCGTGCAGTTCTCTTAATATTTCTCGAAGACTTTGTCACGCGTTGTGACGCGAACCCTGTTCCAGTTTCGACGTTGCTCTGAATCGCCATCATACCGACTCCCGCTGCTCACCATTGCTTTCGATTGATATGCCCATATAACAGAATACCTTCCAAATACTGACGAACGCCTTCCTCTTGGTGAGAATATGACCTTCGGGATGTCAGCCGACAGGCTCATCCTACCTTTGTAGGAAGCTGGGACAGATCCTAACTTATAAACTTCCCTGTTGCATTCACCATTTAACAACAAGAACATATTATTGCAACAGCCACGAAGAATTATGTCCTCAGAATCATGCCCCATACATAAACTCCCGCCAGAGCTCCTAGCCTTGATCTTCATCCAGAGTCGTCCCTCCGATGTCCTGCCTTCCCAAAACGATGCACCTCTCGTCCTCCTTCGAATATGCCGTTATTGGAGATCCATTGCCTATGATACCCCGGAATTATGGATAGAGCTGAACCTACGATCCACAAGGCCGTCAATATCTCTCGATGCTACATACCTTCTGAAGCTATGGCTCAGTCACTCAGGAGTGTTGCCTGTCGACTTGAACGTAGATATAGAAAGTACGGCGGAGATATTGGAGGACTTATTTTATAATATCCATCGCTTTCGGAGACTGGATATAACCATCGGGTACAGATTTCTGAGATATTTGCGTGGGTTTCGCAGACCTCTTAATGCGGTTTCGTTAACCGCACTTACGATATCGGATCTCACTTGGGAAGCGGACTATACGATACTGAAGACGCACATATCGGCTCCAGTTTTACGGTCTATAATCATGCGTGGTCCAGGATTCGCGATGCCAATCCTTAAATTTAATTTTGGGAATATTCGGACGCTAGTGGTGGACGAAGGAGTCGTGTTATCTATGTACACGCACTTTGTTGATGACCTGAGGCTATGCACTTCCTTGGAAGAACTTGAACTCACTTGCTGCAGCCCGGTATTGCCTCTTGGTACTCCTTCAGGTGGGCCCCTGACATTTCCTAATCTCAAGACATTTCGCGTCATAATGGACTCTGAAAGAGATCCGGAGGCATTTCTTTCTTCGCTTCGTTTTCCAAACCTTCACACATTGGAAATTCGAGGATACACGGCGCATTTCTTTTCTGCTCTACTCCATGCCGACCACTTGGCACCACTCCTCTTACCCAGTAACCCCCCTTTGGTTTCATTGACACTTGGCTATTTTGCAGTGACCACCAAAGATGTCTACTCCGGAGTCCTCGATTCTTCGCCTATCAACAAACACCGGATGACAGACCTCCTACGAGGACTAACGTCTTTGGACTCCCTCACCATTCGGGAAGGCAGGATAGATGTCGAAATCTTGAATTTCCTTACTCCGTCATTGAACCCGGCAGGAGAAATAATATGTCCAGCTTTGACCAAGCTGATATTGATCCATGTCCATTTCTCTTGGGACCCTATTATTCGAATGCTGGATGCTCGTGTCCCTCGAGAAAATAGCCCTGATTCCTCTCGCAAGTTAGTCACATTTATGGCAGAGGATTGTCACCCAGGCATTCCGATGGAGGACCATCACAAACAGAGTGTCAATAAGATATGTATAGAATCTGGGCAAACCTTCAGATGGGCGTATAGTATATCTCCAATAAATTAAAGGACGGGATGTGTTGCGAGTCCATACTCAATATAGCAGATTAAACGTCTCACATTCCTGTCCACCACGTAATTTGCTGGTTTACCGGTGAACTTCTGCGTTATGCCTTTCCATTATGCCGGAGGAATACATTCCGCGTTGATCATAGCACGTTCCGGTGGTGGGTTGACCATCATCAATGTTGATCGGGCGGTTTGATGTTGTACCGTTATGATAATCAAGCGTTCGAGACTTCATCGGATGGACAAGCATTTCCATCCGAATCCAAACCACCATCTTCATGATATCCAAACCTTCACAATGCTCCGAGTATATATGACTCTCAGGTTCTCCAGCGTCTTCCTTCATGCTCATTATGTTCAACGACATCGTCGCTACTTCTATACGGAGTTATTGACTAAAGGAGCGTTGATAAGCCTGTGTGGCGCTGCCGCGCAGCGTCTCATCTTGCCCTATCTTTCTGCAACCAAACCTAGCTGATTATATGCAGATGCAGAAGGATGCGTTAATCCTCATTTAGCCATAACCTCGTGGCTCCAGGGACAGTATTACTATGATCTCAGCTCAGAGAATCACCCAACCGAAATATATAAAGGTAGAACACCATAGATTGATATTTCCCGGCCTGGTGCCTCTTAACTTCCCCTCTCTATCTTACTTTTCTGTAATCTCCTTACGACTATATCCTTACTTTATTACACCTACCATGCGTTCTCCAGCTATTGTGGCATTCTTCTTCGTTCTGGCAAGCTCTACTTTGGCTCTTCCGTCTGGTGACCGAGAAGTCGAGGCCCGCCACGATGATCATGAGTAAGTAGCTGATAGATTTCATCTGCAGCAAACTCACCTCCCTATATAGTCATTCCTCGACGAATCATACTACCTTCCACTATTCTCGCGCTGTTAGGTGAGTAACACTTGAAGAAAGAACTACAGTACTAGTCCTACCCTCCTCTTCAGCATTCCCGCCGCATGTAAGGCCAAGGGAGGAAGGAGGGAAATGGCAAACCTTTCCATCGCAAAGCGTATTGCGCAGAATCTACCTGAAGAAGCCGAACGGTGGCAAAAGGCATGCTTAGCTTCTGGCGGTGATATTTTCAAGGGTTCTCCATGCGTCGATTTAGCGGGAGGTAGGGGAATTACTGCAAGACTGGCTGCAGCAGATCCATGCGAACAGCAAAGGGTCGCAGATCGTAAGTGATTCGCATTACTGAACTCCACTTTTCGTCTGACAGGACCACATAGTGAGAATCGATTTCGCTAAGTCAAAAGGGGTCAAGAATAAGGCCGAATTAATCAGTGAGTTTACGAAATCGTTCGTCTCTTACTATTTTAGTGATCGGTTTATAGAACTGGCGGTGGCGTATAGGGAAGCGCCCCGAAATGCCCTCGCTCTGGACGGGGGACTCATTCCCAGCACCCCGTTCTGTCAAGAGGCACCAAGGAATGCTGAGTTGAAGGGAAAGTTCAACAAGCAACTCAATGGTGTGGATCAGTTCAGGTTCGGTGGCCCGAAATTCAATGTCGTCCCGTTCGGAGATCGTAAGTTTTAATATTACTATATACCGAGAGACTTGTTCTCAGATTTTTACAGCTGCTTCCTGCCCCTTTGGCCAGAAGCCGAATGTCAAGACTTGTGCTTGCGTGAAGAAATGAAGTTAATATAAATATGTACAACCGGGAATTCAATACTCAGCTCATGAAGGTGGTGATAATTTACCTCTATAGTATTTGCCCGTGCTAGCCGCATCGTCTGCCACAATCCCGGAAACATTCGAGTTTCCTTGTTATTAGCATACATTACTTCTTAATGATTGTATGTCTAAAATATTAGAAAGACTCGCGGTACGCGAAATTCTCTTTCTACCGCCTACATAAATGCCATCTGTCCGCTAACCAGCCAGAAGGAAAATACATTGGATTACAAGCTCGAGATAAATCAGATTTTCATAAAGATACAATTATTTGGGGGGGTTGGAGGTATCCTTCTTTGACTGAGTCGCTTCAAAAAACTTTGCGTTTTCGTCCCTCACTGGGAGCGGTAGAGCAGGACCAGTTTGCCACCTTTCCGTGTGTCCTGCAGTGGCTATTGACCACATGTCAGTGGTACCATCACCCTGAGATGAGAACTATCAGAAAATGGTTGCTGAAATATTAAGAGAATTTCTTACTATCATTGTGTGAGGAAAACCAGGTTCGAAAGGAAGAACAGACTCGAGCGACTTAATATGCTCGGCACTCAAGCGAATATCCAATGCTTCAATGTTCTCGTACAGTTGCTCCACCTTTCTTCCTCCCACAATTGGAAAGACATAGGGAGTTTTCTGAAATAATAAAAATACTGGGAAACAAGGCTTAACAAAATCACTCACATGCATGACATAGGCAATCGCAACGGCGGTGATATGCTTCGTCCCCACTTCTTTGGCGACTTCCTCCAGCTTGTGGCTCATCTTCACCTCATTCGGAGTCCTTTCCCAATTTGAATTTAGTATAGTCCTTCCTTTCTCCCCAGAACCCTTTCGACGTTCGGCCTCTTCATCGGTGTAGAGACGTCCTCCTCCAAGAACTCCCCATGGGGCGAGAGCCAGCCCTTCAGCACGCGCCATGGGGATAATGTCCCGTTCGAAACTGCGCTCGAGGACACTCCAGTTCCCTTGGTAAATTGCGAAAGGTGTCTTCCCATGACACCGAGCCCACTGATTCGCACTTGCGACCACCCAGGCTGGAGCATCCTTGGAGCAATCCTTTGAGTAAACTGATGTTGTGGTAGTCAACAACAATATTTAACGTACAGATATACCCTGCGAAATAGTATAAATTGTCAGATAACGAAGTCAATCAAATAACAATTCAGACTGACGAGATACAACACTTTCCCCAAGGCAACAAGGTGATGTAATCCACTCATAATTTCTTCTATTGAGGTATCGTATCCCCACCCTATAAACACAGCTTATGTTAACTATCATTGGAACACTTTCTTGAAAAACGAACATACAGTGAATGTAAAGGATGTCGATGTAAGTCGTCCTGAGCTTCTTTAAGCTGGCTTCGACGGAGACATTAAGATTTTTGAGATTATTTCCAACGTAATTTATCTTAATTGGAATATCGTCCCTGTTTAGCTTGTAGTGACCCGAGTATTTCGTAGCTATAACAAGTTGGTCCCGAATACCACGGTTTTCTGCCCATTCGCCGATGAACATTTCGGAGGTTTCACCCTGGTAGTTACTTGCTGTGTCGATGAAGTTACCCTAAATGTGATAGTGGGTGAGTATATATACTAGGGTCAAAGGAGATAGACAATGTTTCTTACACCAGCATCAAAGTACGCATCCAAGAGCTTGAATGAGGATTCTTTATCCATAGCGCCTAGGTAATTCGACCATTTATCGCCAATATTCATGCCTCCAAATTGCAGTGGGGAGACTCGGACACCTGCCTTTGCAGACAGAGTCCGGTATATTCCAAGTTTTGTAGAAGGAAGAGGGACTGGTTTCCACAAGGAGCTCATATTCAGCTGGAGGAGTGGTTGTATTTCTCTGCAAAATAACGACCTTTTATACGCTAGCCATCTCGACACACCGGCAGTCTCTCAAAGCGAGGCGCTTGGAGACCATAGTATGGTCACAGATGCCAAGGAGTACAAACGACGCGTCATCGCCATAGGCAAGAGTCATTTCCATAAGGATCCGTATTAGAGATACAATTGGTCGAGAAAGGAACGCTGCAGACAGACATATTAGCTGTTCTCAAATTCTTCCTCTGGCAGCCCAGGGTTGGACGGCCGGGCCGCCGCGGGCGTCTTGGTGTTTCTTCGGACTGTATTACAGCTCTTAAGGCAATAAGAACTGGAAATCACGGAAGCATTTACTGAGTACACTGAGACGCACACAGGAGGATTAGGCGGGGGAAAATTACGTAATACCTGGCGGAGCACTACCACGAAACATATCAGTCTTCACAAATGGACCTCGCAATGGGCCCTCTCAGTGGCGAGCCCCGTTTCGAGTGGAATGTACCTTCACATACCGTCTTTGACTGTGGAGACGACGAGGAGGTCCCGTCACGGGTCTCTGGCGACGATGTCCCACTGTGGCTCCTGCAAGATATTGGGACACGAAAGCATATTGATTATCGAACGTTTCTCAAACGCGTATTGGAGACGGTCCTTGAGACTCCAGATAATGGAGGTTCTGACGGGCTTCTTGATCAATGCCTTGAGCGTATCATTCCAATATGTGATGGTCGCAACACGCGAATGCTGATTCAAGACTTGTAAGCCAATTGTATTCTAGCTACATATTGACTCTCGACCTCTCTCGCAGATGCACTGAAGGGAACACGGAACTCCAGCGACGCTGGGTGTTGGTCAGCCTCATAAATCACATCTTCCTCGAGTTAGAGAACCATTCCGAAGAGTTCGCCTCCCTTGGACTGCATCAAATGAACATGATCAGACTTCAGCTTACTGACCATAGCAATTTGGTACGGGAATATAATCCTCGCGACGAAGATTATACCATGGTCGTCACACGTCCCCCTCATTTCGCCTTTATTGACTATGATACTGCGAGCCAGCTCTACGACTCGTCGGAAGTACAGTTGCCTGTGGACCATCATCAACCCCTTCCTGGTGAACTGATTTGGTCGGATTTGAACGCTTCTTTGGAGTATGTGATGAAGGAACCAATTGCACATCCCACTGTGCGTTACCGTGTGGCCCATGAAATGGCATTGGATGGCCCCGACTGTCAGAAGAAAACAGACCGCCGAGACAGTTTCCTGGAAGGTCTTCCGGAAGAGTCCGAAAGATTCAGTTACAAATCTGGAAAGCATGTTTGTGGCTTCACAGAATACGAACCTAGCAACAAGCGACCCAAATTGAACGTGGGCCCGCTTTCTATCCTTCCTAAGAAACGGACAGCCGTCCAGGCAGCTGACATGCTTTCTCGGGATATTTTGACAGAGCATGCCATCACAGCACTCTTAGTTGGTGTGTACTATATTGCGTTCTTTGAGCCTGCAATTAATATTCTCCATCCAATTAGACAGCAAGGCCACATTTCAGTGGTCAAGCAGGAACGACATCATCGAGACTACCGTTGACTTCATAGAAGAATTGCCTTACTTTGTCACCTTGTTGGTCGCCTTCCAAAGGTTCAGAAGAGACGACTGGGGCAGTCCTACTGATTCATACCATACCAGGTTCAAGCTGGCCTTGGAGGACTGTCCCAGCGAATTTCAGGGATGCGAGTTCGAATTCTATTCTCCCAAGTGGTCCGACTTTTCGTATCTTGGAACAGGTACCCAGGTCGCCAAAGTACGCTGCTATCTCGAGCAAGGAATTAGAACTGTCACTATGAAGTCATATTGGCCTGAAGTGACACAATATAATGAATATAAGGCCATCCAACTAGCCCGACAGATCCTGGCAGCCTGCGAAGAGCCTGACTTGGTCAACTCGGTCCCTTATCCCGTTGGCTGGAAAGATATAGATTCAGAGGGGACTCTGAAGATGCTGAAAAGGTTTTGCTTATCGGAAGATCAGGAAAAGACATA
>Ga0157379_10001843_pt1 | contig 17524 bp, 9 predicted proteins | sample S25metaG_FD_121802 | JGI IMG/M metagenome (GOLD analysis project Ga0157379, IMG submission 121802) | Switchgrass rhizosphere microbial communities from Kellogg Biological Station, Michigan, USA - S2-5 metaG | ecosystem: Host-associated > Plants > Roots > Rhizosphere > Soil | place: USA: Michigan... | reverse complement strand
TGGCAGAGCCTTTGTGAAGCTCCTCCTGGGGATGCTCCTTTTGACGTGTTTTCTTTCGGTTACCTTTCTTTGCACGAGCAAAGAAAGGTGACCCGCTCGCCGCAGGCGAGTGGAAGCTCTGCTCTTGCGCAGGTTATCGACGCCGAGAAATGGCATGAAATTCGAACCGCAGGGCGGATGGTCACTTCCGCAACGTCGGCAAAATCCCCGCCAGTGCGGCGCGCGCCGCGTCGAACGAAAAATGCCGGCGTACATTCTCCAATCCGTTGTCGGACAACTTTGTCCACAATGCGGCATCGTTGTAGGCGCGCAGGATCGTCGCCGCGAAATCCTCCGGCGTGTCGGCCACCAGCACGTCTTCGCCGACGCGCACGTGCATGCCTTCCACGGCCGGCGTCGTCGCGACGACCGGCAAGCCATAGCTCATCGCCATGTTGACCTTGCCCTTGACGCCTGCGCCATAGCGCAGTGGGGCAATCGACAGGCGGCAACCGTCCATGTACGGGACGATGTCCTGCACATAGCCATGTATCGTGACGCCGTCGTGCGCCAGTTCGAGGATCTGCTTGGGCGCCTTGCTGCCGATCACATGGAACCGCATCTGCGGCGCTTGCGCCCGGACGCGCGGAAACACTTCGCGCACGAACCATAGCACTGCATCGATGTTCGGCGGATGCTGGAAGCCGCCGACGAACACCAGATCGCGGCGTTCGTCGAACCCGCGGCGGCGCCCGTAGACCTCGTGCACGTTCGACAATACTTCGATGCGCGCCTGTGGCAACTCGCGCGCGAGCAGCTGCTTTTCGATGTCGCTGACGACGAGGCTGACGTCGCACTCGCGCATGAGCTTCAATTCCTGTGTGCGCGTGCGTGCAGCCTGCTGCGCCAGCTCCGTATTGTTCCCGAGCTCCGCGGCACGCTGTTCGCGCAGGTAGTGCAGGTCCACGGTGTCGAAGATCAGCCGCGCCTGCGGCGCATACAAGCGCGCCAGGCCGACATAGTTCGCCGCAACGTAGTGACGCGACAGGATGATTGCGTCGAGTTCGCGCCCACGCGTGCGCAGCCATGCGACAGGGTCGCTCACGAATGGGTGATAAAGCGCCTCCACGCCGAGTGCCTGCAGCGCTTCCGTGTAGCGGCCAGCATGCGCGCGGTTGTCCGGCAGGAAATTCACGGCATAGCCGGTCTCGCGCAACAGACGCATCAGGTTCAACATGCGCAACGACCCGGAATCCTGATCCGGAGTCGGCGTATAGGCGTCGACGATCAGCACGCGGCCGCGCGCGCGCCAGTTCGCCGCGGCGTCTGCCTGTTTCGCATCGTCGATTGGTTGCGGCTGCTGTGTCAGGGCGGTTTTCCACTTTTGTGCAAAGGTTTCGCGATTGATCACCTGATGGCGCTTGATGCCGCTGCCGGTATCCGTGCCCGACGTGACGCCTTCAAAATGCACGACGACCGAGCGCGGCTCGTACAGCACCTTCTTGCCGGCGGCGCGCACCGCAAATGCAAGATCGGTGTCTTCGTAGTAAGCCGGGGCGTAGCGCGTATCGAACCCGCCGAGTTGCTCGAACAAGTCGCGGCGCAACAGGACTGCGGCGCCGGAGCAATAATCGGCTTCGCGGCGAAAGCAGTAGCGCGGATCGTTCGGGTCGGCGAAGCGACCGTAGTTCCAGCCCGAGCCATCCGCGAACACGATGCCGCCGGCTTCCTGCAGGCGCCCGTCCGGGTAGACCAGCTTGGCGCCGATCAGACCGGTGTCGGGTTCCTCGTTCGCGCTGCGCAGCAGCGCTTCGAGCCAGCCCGCGGTGACCACCGTGTCATTGTTCAAAAAAACCAAAAATTCGCTTTGTGCACTTTTCGCACCCGCGTTGCATGAGCCGATGAAGCCAAGGTTCTGCGGATTGCGCTGCGTGCGGATGCCTTCGATCTGTGCCAATCGTTCGACTGTGGCATCGGTCGACCCATCATCCACGACGATGATCTCGAACGGCGTGGCGCCGGCGTGCTCGGCCAGCGAGCGCAGGCAGGCAACCGTGTATTCGATCTTGTTGTAGACCGGGATCACGATCGACACGTGCGGTTCGGCGCCGGTGGGCACGGCAAACGGCGCGAAATCCGCAACCGGAGCGGCGACTTCCAGTGGCTGCGTCAGTGGCGGGCCGGAGCGGAACTCGTCTGCGGCGCGCTTGAGCGTGCCGATGAAACCGCGGCTGGCCAGGCTGCCGCGGGTGCGGTGGCGGATCGCACGCAGCCTGCCGAGCAGATACAGCCAGCGCGTGCGCAGGGCGTGCAGCTTGCGTTTCGTGTAACGCAGAGGCTTGGTAACCCGCCAGGAAGTACTGGCGCGCATCGAATCGAGCTCGGCGTCGAGCGTCTTGGCCCAGCGTGTACGCTCGTCGAACTCGCCGTGCAACTGGTGCAGTGCCTCGCGCGTGCCGCTTTCGCGCTCCACCGCAGCCTGCGCCCACTGCGTGCGTTCTTCGATCACGTGTTGCAGACGATCGATTTCCGTACCGGCCTGCGTGAGCTGCTTGTCCAGGCCGAATGCCCATTCGGCGCGGCGTTCCAGTTCGGTTTGCCGGGCTTCCAGCTCCGCCTTCAAGGCGGCACACGCGCGCGAGCTCTGTCCAAGCTGCGCGGCGCGCATTTGCGCCACGAGGTCCTCGGGTCCGGCATCGGCGATTACGTGGCGCGGGCTCTGCCGCGTCCCTTGCGGCAGCAAAGCATCGTAATCGGCCGTCATGTCCTGCAAGGTACGCATCGGCTGCTGAGCGAGATTCACGCGCGCACGCGCGAGCGCGGCCGGATCCGCATGCAGACGTGCGACCATGCCGGCCACGGCGACCGCATCCGGCTCGACGAGAAAGCCATCGATGCCATCGCGGATACGCTCGGCCAATGCCCCGAGCCGCGTGGCGATGACCGGGATGCCGAAGCTGCGCAGTTCGGACAGCGTGTAGCTGAAAGTCTCGGCCAGGCTCGGCAACATCAGTGCCGCGTCCGCGGCCACCTGCGCGAGCAGGTCGGGCAGTTCAGCGTTGCGATAGTTCACGACGATGTGCGCGTCGGATTGGCCGAAAAACTCCATGCCTTCCGCGCCCGCGCCGAGCAGAAATAGTTCGGCATGCTCGCGCAGTGCCGGCAGCGCCTGGCGCAGCAACTGCGCGTTCTTGCCGCCGCGTACGCGGCCGAGCACGAGCAGGCGCAGGCGCAGGCGCGCCGGCGGCGCAGGCAGCGGCAGTGTGACGGAAGTGGGCCAGGATGCTATGCCATGCGGAATTACACTTTGCTGCAATGTGGACAACCGTGGCTGCAGCTTGAGAAAGATCGACAGCGCCGAGTGGCTCGGCGCGATCAGGCGCGCCTGGGCCTTGAGCGCGGCGTCGGCCAGCGCTTCGCGCAACATGAGCCAGAAATCCGCGTCGCGTTCGGCGAATTCGAACCCGGCGCCCGCTTGCCCCAGCTCCGCGCGCAGCCGGTCGGCATCGAAAACCGTATCGGGCTCGTCCAGATTGCGATGCAGTAGCGGCCACACGGGATAGCAATCGTGGACCATGTAGATCGTTGGCAGGCCCGTGCGCAAAGCGTCGAGACTATGCCCGATCAGCGACGAGACGACGATCGCGTCGACACTGAAATCGCGCACCATCGCATGGAGGAACGCGCGGTAGTTGCGGTCGGCCAGGCGCGTGCTGGGAATTGGATCGGATAGATGCAGTTGCCGCAACGGTGGCTGTGACAGTGCAGCGTCGAGCAGTTCCAGTGTTTCGCCGTAGCGGCGGCGTTCGAAATTGCCGCGCGCGACGAATACCAGGTGATGGCGCGCGCGGTCCGTTGCGGCCAGGTCGCGCACAAAGCGCTCGGAGCCGCCGCCCCATCCGTGCAGTACGTGCAGGATCACCGGTTTCGCGTCGAGTCCCGGGTAATCCGCGGACGATTTCGGTACCTGTGCCAGTGCTGCGGCGATATTTTCGCGCAGTTCGCCGAGTGCCGATGGCGGTGGCGTGTCGTCACCTTGCGCAGGGTCGCGTGGTCCGCGCAGCGTCCGCGTCGCGTCGGCGACATAGAGGTGATCGAGCAGAACCGCACGCTTCGGCGCGAACACTTCCGGCAAAGTGGAATTGTGGATTTTGCCCAGGTCCAGCCCGCGCAGCGCATCGCTGCGCCACGCGCTCAGCAGCGGCGAGAACGTGGGCCAGTCGAGCGCGTCGTGCCGGCCGTAGCGGTAACACAGCGTGTCGATGAGCGCAGGATCGACATCGCTGTGCGCACCGGCGGGCAGCGGCGCACGCGCCGGATCGATGTTATCCAATGGCGAAGCGACCAGTACATCCGGAAGATCGAGCGCGAGCATCAGCCGTTCGCACCAGAATTCCGGCAGCGCGGTGCCGGCGCACAGCACAATCACGTCAGCGCCGGGGAACCTCGCCGCCGCTGCGCGCAACGCATCGGCTGCATTGGGTTGATCTGCCAGCGAGTCGATCTTTGTCCCTGGCGGCAGCGCACGCGCGACATCCGCCTGCCAGTCCGCGTCGGGCGGGGCGCCGAAGATGCACACGCGCACCGGCTCGGAACGGGGTTTTTCCACTGGAAAATTATCGGATGGCGACGAGGCGCCAATTATCGCGGAAGCGCCTGCGGCTGTCACCGAAACACGCCGTATCGGCTAGACTGGCGCGGTTCTCGCAACTTTGTCCGCCATTGTCCAGCTCGTTCCTTCTGCGATCGTTCCGTGTTCTGTGGCGCTTGTTCCGAGTGCCATTCTGGCTCGGCCTAGGCTTTACCGTGGGCTTTCTGGGGCCATACTTGGTATGGCTCGACAGCCAGATCCGCGTGCGTTTCGACGATCTGTCATGGGATCTGCCAAGCCGCGTCTACGCGCGGCCCTTGCACCTTGCGCCCGGCACGCCGATGTCGGCACAGGCGCTGCGCCTGGAGTTGTCCGCGACGCGTTATGTCAAGACCGATGACGCGCGGCTGCCCGGCGGCTACGCGGAGAATGCGCAGCGTTTCACGATCGCCCGGCGTGCATTCGCCGACGCCGACGGACGCGTGCCGGCGCGGCGCATCGCAGTGACGCTGGCGGCGAATCAGGTTGCGACGTTGGCAGACGCCGACACCGGCACTGAGCTTGCGGACGCACGCTTCGAACCGGCACGCATCGCCACCTTGTATGGCGTAGAGCAGGAGGAACGCCGCGTCGTCAAGCTCGAGCAATTGCCGCCGTTGCTCGTCGCCGGACTGCAGGCGGTGGAGGATCGCGAGTTCAAGCATCACCACGGGATTGCCATGAGCGCGATTGCGCGCGCGGCATTCGCCGATGCGCTGGCCGGGCACGTGGTGCAGGGTGGCAGCACTTTGACGCAACAACTCGTGAAGAACCTGTTCCTCGATCGCGGCCAGCGCATTACGCGCAAGCTCAACGAAGCGCTGCTGTCGCTGCTGATCGAAGCGCGCTACGACAAACATCGCATCCTCGAAGCCTACGTCAACGAGGTGTTTCTCGGTCAGCAGGGCAGCCAGGCCGTGCACGGCTTCGCGGCCGCCGCGGAATTCTATTTCGGGCGCGAGGCGCGCGATCTGCGTCCGGCCGAGATTGCCATGCTCGTTGGCTTGGTGCGTGGTCCGAGCCTGTACGATCCGCGGCGTCACGCCGAACTGGCGCTGACGCGGCGCAATCTGGTGCTCAACCAGTTCTACGAGACCGGGCTGATCGATGATGCGACGCTGGCGTATTCACGCGCGACGCCGCTTGGGGTGCCGGACGCACCCGGCCTGCCGCGCAATATCGCGCCGGCGTTTCTCGATCTCGTGCGCACGCAATTGCAGCGTGATTATCCAGATACGGAATTGCATCGCGCGGGGCTCTCGATCTACAGCACGCTGGCGCCATCGACGCAAGCGCTCGCGGAAGCTGCGCTGACGCAGACGCTCGATGCCCTCGGCAAGAAGCAGCCGGAGTTGCAGGGTGCGATGGTCGTGACCGGTGCGCATGATGGCGAAGTGCAGGCGCTGATCGGTGCGCGCGATCCGGCCGATCCGGGCTTCGACCGCGCGTTGGAAGCGCAGCGCCCGATTGGCTCGCTGATCAAGCCGTTCGTGTACCTCGTCGCGTTGGCGCAGCCGCAGAAGTATTCGCTGGCCAGTCTGCTCGACGATTCGCCGGTCGACATGCCGCAGCCAAACGGCACGCACTGGACACCGCAAAACGACGACCATGAATCCCACGGGCGCGTGTCGCTCGTCGATGCGCTCGCGCATTCACACAATCTGGCGACCGTGCACCTGGGCATCGAGCTGGGTGTTGCCAAAGTACGCGGCCTGCTCGAATCGTTCGGCCTCGCCGACGTCAATCCGAACCCGTCGTTGCTGCTCGGCGCCGTCGATCTTTCGCCGTACAACGTCGCGCAGATGTATCAGTACTTCGCCGCCGACGGCCATGCTCTGCCGTTGCGCGCGCTGCGCGGCGTGCTCGACGCGCAAGGGCGGCCGCTGGGGCATTACGCGGTCAAGCCGGGTTCAGGGGGCTACGTGCAACCTGCGCGCTTGATAAACTACGCGATGCAGCAAGTGGTGCGCTACGGAACGGCGCATGTGCTCGGTGAGCGGCTTGGTGGGTTGCACGCGGCGGGCAAGACAGGCACGAGCGATTCGCAGCGCGATTCATGGTTTGCCGGGTTCACCGGTTCGCAGTTGGCCGTGGTATGGATCGGCCGCGACGATAACAAGCCCACGGGCTTGTGGGGCGCGACCGGTGCATTGCAAGCATGGATCGCGCTGTTCGGCGAACTGCCGAGTGCTCCGTTGACGCCGAGCCAGGATGGGCTCGAACTGGCCTGGGTCGACCCGCAGTCCGGTGAGCGCACGCAGGCGCAATGTGCAGGCGCGCGTGAGCTACCGTTCGTTGCCGGCCATCTGCCGGAAGGCTCGAAAGCTTGCGTGTGGCAGGAAATCAAATCGTGGTTCGGAAGTCACTGAACATGAACAAATTCAGCATTGTATACTTTGCGTCGGCATTCTCCGTCCTCGCCGGTTGCGCGCAACCGAGTGCTCCGGCGAAGTCGGGCGTGCGGCCTGATGCGGCGTCTGCCGTCGCGGCGATCCGCGCCGCCGGTCAGCAGTTCGATTCCAGCGTCGAAGTGCATCCGTTGCGCGATCCGGCTGTGGATGGACTATTGCAGCAGGCACATCAACAGGAAGCCGAACAACAGCCCGCGCAGGCACTGGCGTCGGTGCGCAAGGCACTGACGATCGCGCCGAACGCGCCCGACCTGCTGCAGTTGCAGGCGGAATTGGCCATCGAAGCCGGCGACTGGAAACAGGCCACCGCGTCGGCGCAGAAGTCCTACGATCTGGGCCCCAAGGTCGGTGGCCTTTGCGCGCGCAATTTGGAAACCCTCGCGCGCACTCGCGCCGCGACCGGCGACGATGCCGGTGCGGCTACCGCGCGGCAGCAGTTGGTGAGTTGCAAGGTGCCGGCGCCCAACCGCTTTTGACCGCTCGCGTCTGGCGAATGCCCGAAGCGCAAAACCCAAGCTCTGCAGCCGATAGCCGCTGCGAGAAGGCGAACGTACTCTGATCACTTGCCACGTACGCATTGTGGGCCTGTTATCATTCCTATTGATCCAAATCAGGAACGACTATGACCCTCCACCCCGACCTTCAAGCCCATATCACGACCGCGCGCGGCACGATTCATCTTCATCTGTTTGCAGAGCAGACCCCTACCACGGTGGCGAATTTCGTCAATCTGACGCTGCGCAAGTATTACGATGGCCTCACGTTCCATCGCGTGATTCCGGATTTCATGATTCAAGGCGGTTGCCCGGAAGGGTCGGGTCGTGGCGGCCCTGGCTATCGTTTCGAGGATGAAATCGTACCGACGCTCAGGCACGACAAGCCGGGCGTGCTGTCGATGGCGAATGCCGGTCCGGCCTCGAACGGCAGCCAGTTCTTCATCACCCACGTGCCGACGCCATGGCTCGACGGCAAGCACACCGTGTTCGGTCAGATTATCGACGGCGAAGATCGCAAGATCGTCGACGCGGTGCGTGCCGGCGAAAAGATCGGCTCGATTACGATTACCGGTGACTACCAGCCGTTGCTGCAGAAGATGCATCGGCGCATCGAGCAATGGAATCAGGCACTCGACGCACGCTGAACAAGCTTGGACCGGAACTTGCAGCAGGGTACGCCGTAGGATCGGATCGGCCGGCCTAGCTCAGACATCCATTCGGGGGTTATGCGCACCTTGCACACGTTCATGCGCCTGGCAGGCGCGTGCTTGATACTTATTGCCGGCGTGGATTGCCGCCCGAACTGAATCAGGAAGAATCATGCACTGCCAAATAAAAGCCAGCACTCGTTCTCGCGCCTGGCGTTGGGCCGCCTATGCTTTTGCATTGCTCGCCAGCGTACCGGCCGCCGCTCAACCGCCGGTGCCCGACATCCTGTACTACACGTTCGACCAATCCGGAACCACGTTGACCAACCATGCGACCGCACCGCCCACCGGTACCGCGACCGCCAGTATCGTCGGCGGTACGTTAGCGCAATCGGCTTCGTTCAGTAGCACCCTCAGCGCTCTATCGGGTATAGGCGCATCCTCGAGCACGGATTACGTTGATACCGGTTGGGCGACCAGCCTGCCCGGGTCGTGGACGATCTCGTTTTTCACGTCCGGAATACCCGTTGGTACGACCCTGGTTTACATTTTCGGCGACGTCAACGCAGGAGGTTTCAGGTGTTTCACGAACGGCGTCGCCGGCTCGGAGAACTGGATCCTGCGTGGTGGGCTCACCGACGTAACGGTGAGCGGCGCCGCCGGGAGTAATACGCATATGGTGACGTTCGTCTACGACCAGCCCAACGCTGTCATCAAGGGATACAAGGATGGCGTATTGGTGACAACCGTGGCCGAAGCCACCGTTACCGTTTCCGGGACCGGGCCGTTCAAAGTGGGCGGCTACAGCACAAACGCCGGGTTGAACGGAAAAATGGCGGACTTCCGCCTCTACGGCCGCGTGCTGACGGATGCGGAGATTGCCGAGATCTACACCTTCGGCGTGAACTCCCACTTCGTCGGCGGCAATGTGTCCTCGCTGGGGGGCTCCGGGCTGACTCTGCAGCTCAATGGCGGCGATGATCTTCCGATCGCTGCCGATGGCAGTTACAAGTTTGCAACACCGCTCGCGGATGGCACCGACTACGCCGTGACGGTAAGCAGTCAGCCGACCAACCTCAGCCAGACCTGTGCGGTCAGCAACGACAGCGGTGTGATCAGCGGCGCAAACATCGGCAATGCCGATGTTGCATGTACGACCAACAATTACGTTGTGGGCGGCAGCGTATCCGGACTGACCGGCACCGGCTTGACGCTGCAGCTCAACGGCGCGAACGACCTACCCATTGTCGCGGATGGCTCATTTGCATTTCCGTCGATGGTTGATGGCAGTGCCTATGACGTCACGGTAAGCGGGCAACCCTCGAATCAGAATTGCGTGGTCACGAATGGGAACGGCTCGCTGGCCGGCGCCGACGTGAACGACATCGATGTGACCTGCACGACGACCACCCGCACGGTGGGTGGCAGCGTATCCGGGTTGGCGGGCACGGGTTTGAAGCTGCAGCTAAACGGCGCGAACGATCTGCCGATCGCCGCAGATGGTCCGTTCGCGTTTCCGGCCATCGCAGATGGCAGCTCCTATGAAGTCACCATCAGTTCGCAGCCGACCAACCTGAGCCAAACCTGCCAAGTCAGCAACGCGAGCGGGGTATTGGCAGGTGCCGATGTTAGTAACGTCAATGTGACCTGCGCCACCAATGGGTTCACGGTCGCTGGTTCGATCAGCGGTTTGAGCGGGTCGAATCTGCAGTTGCAGATCAATGGCGCGGACACGCAAATCACGCCGCAGCACGCGACGAGTTTTGCGTTCTCCGCACTGCCGGACGGCACGGTATGGGCGGTCAGCGTGGCGCAGCAGCCGGATACGCCGACGCAGACGTGCAATGTCACCAATGCCGGTGGCACGCTGGCGGGCTCGAACGTAAACAATGTCAACGTGAATTGCACCACGAACGCATACACCGTCAGTGGTTCTGTTGTCGGCTGGAACGGGAATAACTTCACGCTGCAATTGAACGGGGGCAGCGATCTTGCCGTGAACAACGGTGTTTTCGCGTTCCTCACGCCGATCTACAGCGGCAATACCTATCTCGTCAGCGTCAGCCAGCAACCGAGCAACCAGACGTGCAGCGTGAGCAATGCCAGCGGCACGGTGACGAATGCGAATATCGGCAATGTCGTCGTGAATTGCGCCGACTCGAAGCTTACCCTGACGATCGACGACAACCACGACTATGCACGCTATGGCCAAGTGCTCGACTATGTCGTCACACTGACGAACGATGGCGATGCGACCGCAAGCTACGTCAGCGTCACCAGCAGCGGTACGAGCCTGGATTTGACCAATGCGCATTGGCAATGCATTGGCGGGAACAATGGCGCGGCGTGCACTGCAAGTGGAACCGGCGCGTTGAACGACACGGTGACCCTGCCGGCCAAACGCAGCGTGGCGTGGATCGTGTCGGCGCAGGTTCAGGACACCAGCGCTTCGGTGGTCGGCATGGAAGTGAATGCGGCCGGGGCCGCATCGGTCGCCGACTTCGACACGCCAGTGTTCTTCCGAGATGGTTTCGACGTTGCCAACAGTGATGGCGCGCGTGCTCCGGTAGTGGCAGGGGCAGATATATCCAGCGGCGACGCCAGCGAAGTGGCTACGCTGACAGCGCCGAGCGGAAACCGGATCGACACCGTGAAGACGCTTCGCAGCGGAAGCGATGAAATTCGTGTCGAACGTATCGCGCTGGCGGAGTCCGAATACATACGCCTGTTGCAGCATGCGGCGAGTGGCGCGGAACATGCCAGCGCGTGGGTGGCCGCGACGCCGCTTGCACACTTGATTGTCGCCATCATAGGCGGTACTGATGCTCAACGTGTTGTCTTGCTCGAAGGCGCAGAACAATCGTTGGCTTTGCCCATTGCGCCATAGGGGAACGGCATGCACGTGTGGAAAATTATCGGCTCGGTCGCGATTCTCGGCGCATCCTTGGGTTTGCCCGCTGCATTGGCGGCCTCACCGCCGCAGCGCATGGCCAGGAGTGCAAGTATCCCGGACAGCACCCCACCCCGCGCGAACCCAGCGGAGGCAAAAGCGCCGTTGACTACCTCATTCAGCGAAGGGTTCGACGACATTACGACTCTGGTCGGCAACGGTTGGGTGCTGCAGAACAACAGCAGCCCGCTTGGGAGCACCAACTGGTTTCAAGGTACCAACGTGGGTATCGGCGGTCCGTTCGACGCACTCGACGGGGCTTCCAACGCGTACATCGGCGCCAACTACAACAATACAGGCAGTACTGGCACGATCAGCAACTGGCTCGTCACGCCGGTGCTCGACTTCGGCGCTGGCGCCAACTTGACGTTCTACACGCGCAAAGACACGCCCGACAGTTATGCGGATCGGCTGGAAGTGCGGCTGAATACCGTTAACTCGGGCGCCGACGTCGGCAGCACGGCCTCGAGCGTGGGCGATTTCACCACATTGGAACTGTCGATCAATCCCAACCTTGTCCTGAACGTGTACCCGACGAGCTGGACGCAATACACGATCAACAGTCTTCCGCACAACGGCCAAGGCCGCATCGCGTTCCGCTATTTCGTCACGGGTGCTGGGTTCAGCGGTACGAATTCGGATTACATCGGCATCGACCGCGTCGTCTACAGCGCGGGGACACCTGAGTTCCAGGTAGGAGGGACAGTCAACGGTCTGGCCGGCAGCGGCCTTACGCTGCAGTTGAACGGATCGGATGATCTGCCGATTGCAGCCGATGGGACATTCAAGTTCCCGACATACATCACCGATGGTGGCAGCTACGCAGTGACCGTAAGCGCCCAACCGAGCAACGTGAATCAGACTTGTGCAGTAAGCAACGGCGGTGGCGTTATCAGTGGCGCGGATGTCGGCAACGTCGATGTAACGTGCACGACCACCAACTACACGATCAGTGGGAATGTGTCCGGATTGGCCGGTACGGGCCTTACGCTGCAGTTCAATGGCGCGAACGATTTGCCGATCGCCGGCGACGGTCCTTTCGCATTTCCGGCCATAGCGGACGGCAGCGCCTATGCAGTCACCGTGAGTGCGCAGCCAGGCAATCTGAGTCAGACCTGCGCGGTTACCAACGACGCCGGTACGCTGGCAGGCGCCGACGTGGGAAATGTCGGCGTGACCTGCACTACGAACAATTTCACCGTCAGCGGTTCGATCAGCGGGTTGAGCGGGCCGAATCTGCAATTGCAGATCAATGGCAGCGATACGCAAGCGATTGCCGCTGGCGCGACGAGTTTTGCGTTCTCAGCGCTTGTGGACGGAACTCCATGGATCGTGACCGTGGCACATCAGCCCGATATGCAGACGTGCAACATAACCGGTTCCAGTGGCACGCTGGCGGGTGCAAATTTCACCGACGTGGCCGTGAACTGCACGACGAACAAGTACACCGTCAGCGGATCGATCAGTGACCTGAGCGGATCGAACCTGCAACTGCAGATCAATGGTGGGGATACGCAGGTAATTGCCGCTGGCGCGACGAGTTTTGCTTTCTCTGCGCTTGTGGACGGCACGCCGTGGCTGGTGACTGTGGCGCATCAGCCGGGTACGCCGAAGCAGGTATGCAGCGTAACGAATGGCAGTGGCACGCTGGCCGGTGCCAATTTCACGGCCGTCGCGGTGAATTGCACGACGAACACGTATTCGATCGGCGGGTCGATCAACGGCCTGAGCGGGTCGAACCTGCAATTGCAGATCAATGGCGGCGGCACGCAAACGATAGCCGCGAGCGCAACGAGTTTCGTGTTCGCGGCGGTGCCGGACGCAACGGTGTGGACCGTGAGCGTATCGCAGCAGCCGGATTCGCCGACGCAAACCTGCAACGTCGCCGGCGGCACGGGCACGCTCGCGGGCGCGGACGTCAATACGCTCAACGTGAACTGCACCACGAATACGTACACCGTAGGTGGCTCGGTCAGTGGGTTGACCGGTGCGGGCCTGACGCTGCAGTTGAACGGCGGCAATGATCTTCCGATATTCGGGGGCGCCGGCTTCATTTTCGCCACGCCGATCTACAGCGGCAGCAATTACCTGGTGACCATCAGCCAGCAGCCGAGCGGTCAGACCTGTAGCGTGAGCAATGTCAGCGGCACGGTGACGAACGCGAACATCAACAGTGTTAGCGTGAGCTGCGCCGGCCAGCAGGCGCAGCTGACCTTGACGATTGACGATGGCCACGCCTATGCACGCTACGGTCAGGTACTGGACTACCTCGTCACGCTGACGAATAACGGCGACGCGGCGGCAAACAACGTCAGCGTAACCAGCAGTGGTACGAGCCTGGATCTGACCAATGCGCATTGGCAATGCATAGGGGGCAGCAACGGCGCCGCGTGCACCACCAGCAGTGATGGCGTGTTCAACGACACTGTGACCTTGCCCCCCAATCGCAGTGTGGAATGGATTGTCTCAGTGCCCGTGGCGGATACCAATGCGCCAATCGTGGGCCTGGAAGTGAACGCGACGGGTGCCGCATCGGTGGCCGACTTCGATGCGCCGGTGCTGTTCCGCGATGGGTTCGACGTCGCCAACGGTGATGGCGCGCGTGCTCCGGTGTTGGCCGGTGCAGATATATCGGACGGAGATGCCAGCGAAGTATTTACGCTGCCAGCGTCGAGCGGAAACCGGATTGACACGGTGAAACTGCTGCGTAGCGGCAGCAACGAGATTCATGTCGAATGCATGGCGCTGGGCGACTCCGCTTACGTACGCCTGCTGCAACATGCGGCGAGCGGCGCTGAACATGCCAGCGCATGGGTCGTTGTCGCACACGGTGCGCATCTGGTGATTGGCAGCGTAGCAGGCATCAACGGCGGACGAGTGGTGTTGCTGGAAGGGGCACAGCAACCGCTGGCGATCCCGCTCGATCGCTGATCACCTTGCCCAAAACAAAGGCCGCCATGGTCTGGCGGCCTTTGTTTAGTGCATTAGCGCCATGTCACGCTACATATATCCGCCCATATGCGCGCCGTACAGGATGAGGCAGGCGCCGATGATCGACATGATCAATCCGGCGGGATGGAACATGGAGCCGTCTGCGGGTCTCTTGATCAGCGCGCCGATGAAGCCGCCAACCAGCGAACCGCCGATGCCCAGCAAAGACGTCATCAAAAACCCCAGGTGCACCGCGCCAGGGTAAAACCAGCGCGCCAGCAAGCCGACTAGGAAACCGACGATCACCGACCAGATCAAATGCAGCATACCGCCCTCCGTAGTTTGTAAGTCCACCCAGCCAAAGCGCGTCGAGCTTAGCAAATCCCCCTCTGGCAGAGCAGGGCGGACTTTCACCCAGCCAATGCGGCGCTGCAACAGGCGGCGCGGCGCTATGTTAGAATTTTGTGCTCCCGTCCGTCCTGTCCGAGGAACTACGATGCTGAAGCTTGCGCAGCGCATGAGTCGCGCCAAACCGAGCGCGATCATGGTCATCGCCGAGAAGGCGAAAAAGCTCAAAGCGGCAGGTGGCGACATCATCAGTTTCTCGATCGGTGTGCCGAACTTTCTCCCGGGCGAGCACGTCTATGCGGCCGCGCACGAGGCCCTCAAGCACGACAGCGGCCAGTACGGTTCCAACCGCGGTTCCGATGCGCTGCTCGACGCGTTCCTGAAACATCTGCGCGAAGGCGGCTTTGAAGGGTACGAGCGCAAGCATCTGGCCTCCGGCGTGGGCGCCAAGCAGGTGCTGTTTAATCTCATGTACGCGCTGCTCGACGAAGGCGACGAAATCCTGATTCCGACGCCGTACTGGACGAGCTACGTCGACATCGCCGAGATTCTCGGCGCGAAGATCACCTTGTTGCCGTGTCCACCGGAGCAGAACTACAAGCTCACACCGGCGCAGCTGGAAGCGGCGATCAAGCCGACGACGAAGCTGCTGCTGTTCAACAATCCCTCGAACCCTACCGGCATGGTGTACACGCCGGACGAGATCAAGGCGATCGCCGACGTGCTGGCGAAACATCCCAATTTGTGGGTGCTCTCCGACGACATCTACAACCGCATGATATTCGACGGCCTGCCGTACGCGCATCTCGTCAAGGCGCGCCCTGAGCTGCGCGATCGCGTCGTCATCATCGACTCGATTTCCAAGACCTACGGCATGCCGGGTTGGCGCGTGGGTCTGATCGCGGGCCCCGAATCCGTCGCTCTGGCGATGGTTACGCTGAACTCCAACCACATCACGAATCTGCCCGAAGTCGTTACGGCCGCGGCGGTTGCGGCGCTGGGTGGCCCGCAGGACGTGCCGAAGCAGAAGAATGCGGATTTTGCCAAGCGCCGCGACGAAGTGATGGCCGCGCTCAATGCGATTCCCGGCGTGCGTTGCCCGCGTCCGCAGGGCGCGTTTTATGCGTTCCCGGATATTTCCGTCGCGTTCGGCAAGAAGCATGGAGCGACCCCGGTAAACAACGACGTCGATTTCTGCAATGCGCTGCTCGAAGTCAAAGGCGTAGCCTGCGTACCGGGTTCGGCGTTCGGCGAACCGCGCGCGATCCGTATTTCGTACACCTGCAAGCCGGCGGAATTGACCGACGGTCTCAAGCGCCTGCAGGCGTTTTTCTCCGAATTGAAGTAAGCATCCGGTGGTCGCACGCCTGTGGCGTCATTCCATCTGCAAAAGTCTTAAGGAGTCTCATCAATGAAATCCCCCGTCCGCGTTCTCGTTACCGGCGCTGCCGGCCAGATCGGCTACGCCCTGCTGTTCCGCATTGCCGCCGGCGACATGCTCGGCAAGGATCAGCCGGTGATCCTGCACTTGCTCGAAATCACGCCGGCGCTGCCGGCGCTGCAAGGTGTGGTGATGGAACTCAACGACTGCGCCTTCCCGACGCTCGCCGGCGTCGTCGCCACGGATGACGTCAACGTCGCGGCGAAGGACGTCGATTACGCGTTGCTCGTTGGCGCGCGTCCGCGTGGCCCGGGCATGGAGCGCAAAGATCTGCTCGAAGCGAACGGCGCAATCTTCTCGCCGCAAGGCAAGGCGCTCAACGCGCACGCCAAGCGCAGCGTCAAGGTACTGGTCGTCGGCAACCCGGCCAACACGAATGCGCTGATCGCGCAGCAGAACGCGCCGGACCTGGACCCGAACTGCTTCACCGCAATGGTGCGTCTGGATCACAACCGCGCGCTGTCGCAGCTGGCCGAGAAAACCGGCGCACACACGACCGGTATCAACAAGGTCACGATCTGGGGCAATCATTCCTCGACCCAATATCCGGATATCCACCACGCCACGGTGAACGGCAAAGCCGCCCTGAGCCTCGTTGACCAGGCCTGGTACAAGGACACGTTCATCCCGACAGTGCAGCAACGCGGCGCGGCGATCATCAAGGCGCGCGGCGCCTCGAGCGCGGCCTCGGCCGCTTCCGCGGCGATCGATCACATGCGCACCTGGGCGCTCGGTACGGCCGACGGTGACTGGGCCTCGATGGGCATCCCGTCCGACGGCAGTTATGGGATCAAGCCGGGCGTGATCTACGGTTATCCGGTCACCTGCAAGGATGGCAAGTTCAGCATCGTGCAGGGGTTGGAGATCAACACGTTCTCGCGCGAGCGCATGGATGCCACCGACAAGGAGTTGCGCGAGGAACGCGCCGGCGTGGAGCATCTGTTCGCTAAACGCTGATTGCGGCGGCTAACGAAGACGAGGGCGGCCCTGGGCCGCCTTTTTTTTTGCCTATGTTGGAAATTGCTCCTGCATTTCCGACCCACACGGATGTGGGAAGTGCCCGCAGGTGTCGGGAGCACCGGCGGGCCGGCATACCGGTCGTCCATGGCCATAAAAAAACGCCGGAGCCGCTCTCGCATAGCGGTCCGGCGCATCGGGGAAAGCGAAAGTTCTCTTACGGATCGAAGCCGTTCTTGAAGATGCCGTCGCCTTTGGCGTTGGCTATCGGGAAGCACACGCTGTAACCGGACGTATTGCCGCTCATGTCCGTCGCAGTCAGCGACAGCGCGGAGCTCGTCGGCGATTGCGGCAGCTGCAGCGGCAAGCTGAACGCGACGTGGCCCGCACCATTGGTCGAGGCCACTTGGGTTGCCAGATACCATTGCGCATGACCCTTCCCCGACGGCGTGCAGTAGTCGGAGTAATAAGCATCGATGCGGAAGCTGGTGAATGCCGCGCTGTCCAGATGCGCGTTCGCAGTCGCCGGCACGGATCCGTTGGTCGGCAGACCATTCGGCAGATTAAGTGAGTCGATCATCGGTGCCTTCTCGCCGTTGTTCGCAAATGGCGAGACCCAGATATCGTCCGTACTGCGATCGTTCTGCGGGCCGTTGAAATCGACGAGGTTCGCACGCACTGCGTTACGAGTGCCGTTGACAACCTCAATGCCACCACCGCTCATGAATACGGC
>Ga0157379_10001842_pt1 | contig 17527 bp, 17 predicted proteins | sample S25metaG_FD_121802 | JGI IMG/M metagenome (GOLD analysis project Ga0157379, IMG submission 121802) | Switchgrass rhizosphere microbial communities from Kellogg Biological Station, Michigan, USA - S2-5 metaG | ecosystem: Host-associated > Plants > Roots > Rhizosphere > Soil | place: USA... | reverse complement strand
TAGAAGGGTACCTTGGCCTCGCCCGCAATCGCGCGAGCCAGCAGGGTCTTGCCCGTGCCGGGGCTGCCCACCATCAGCACGCCCTTGGGAATCTTGCCCCCGAGCTTCTGGAACTTGCCCGGGTCCTTGAGGAAATCGACGATCTCGCCGACCTCCTGCTTGGCCTCATCCACTCCGGCCACGTCCGCGAAGGTCACGTTGACCTGGTCCTCGCCCAGGAGCCGCGCCCGGCTCTTGCCGAAGCTCATCGCGCCGCGCCCGCCTCCGGCGCCTTGCATCTGACGCAGCATGTACACGAATACCAGGATCAAAAGCAGCGCCGGGGCCATCTGCAACAGCAGCTGGGTAAAGAAGCTCGGCTGGGGCGGCGGGCGGCCCTCGATGCCGACGTTGGACTTGCTCAAGTCCCCGATCAGCGCGGTGTAATTGGTCTCCGGGTTGAAAGTCTCGAACTTGGTCTTGTCCTTGCGCACCCCGTAGATGGTGTCGCCCTGCAACACGACACTGTCCACGCGCCCGTCACGGACCTCGTTCAGGAAGGTCGAATAGCGCACTTCTTCGGGCTTGCCGGTGGCGGGCATGTACTTGGTCAGCACCGCGACCAGCACCAGGGCGATGACCGCCCATAACAGTATGTTTTTGACCGTATCGTTCAAGACTTGGGCTCCAGTCGGTTCACGCTACACCAATCGCAGCCCCCCCGCCAGCAAGTACATCTCGGCGCTCCGGGCCCGGGAAGCGGCAGGCTTGATAAATCGCACAGTTTTGAACTGCCGGCGGGCCGCTGCGACCAGCTCCTGAAAGCCACTCCCCTGAAAGACCTTGATTAGGGCATGCCCCCCCGGTTTCAACACTTGACCGGCCATGTCCAGTGCAAGTTCACTCAAGTACATCGCCCGAGGCTGGTCGATCACGTCCATGCCGCTTAGGTCCGGGGCCATGTCCGAGAGCACCACATCGACCGTGCGCAGGCCCGTAAGGCCGGTCAGCTGGGTCAGCACCTGCTCCTCGCGGAAGTCTCCCTGCACGAACTCCACGCCCGCCAGGGCGTCCATGGGCAGGATGTCGCTGGCCACGACCCGCCCCTTGGGACCGACCCGCGTCCTTGCGTACTGGCTCCAGGCGCCGGGGGCCGCGCCGAGGTCCAGAACCAGGCTACCGCGCCGCAACAATTGTTCTTTTTTATCGACTTCCTCGAGCTTGTAGACGGCCCGCGATCGCCATCCCTCGGCCTGCGCCCGGCGCACGTAAGGGTCGCTGTGGTGTTCCTGGAGCCAGCGGTGGCTGCTTTGCGAGCGGCGCGTCATGGATAATGCTTGCGATGCAACTCAGTGAAAAACAGCTCAAGTTCCTGCGCGGCAAGGCCCACGCGCTCAAGCCCGTGGTGATGCTGGGGCAAAAGGGCCTGACCGACAACGTGCTGGCCGAGACCGTGCAGGCGCTCAAGGATCACGAGCTGATCAAGGTGCGGGTGCGCGCGGCGGGGCGTGAAGAGCGCGACGCCCTGCTCGAGCGGCTGGTGAGTCAGGCGGCCTGCACACTGGTCACGCGCATCGGACATGTCGCGGTGCTCTATCGCGCCGCCAGTCCCCTTCCCCGCCTGGTGCTGCCCGACGCTCAGGTGTAGCGCACCGCGATGATTTCATAGTTGAGCGTGCGCCCGGGAGCGGCCACCTCGACCACATCGCCGACGCTCTTGGCGATGAGCGCGCGGGCAATGGGCGATGCGATCGAAATGCGCCCCGCGCGGATGTCCGCTTCGTCCTCGCCGACGATCTGGTAGCTCACCGCGCCGCCGCTGTCCTGGTCCTCAAGATCCACGGTCGCGCCAAAGACCACGCGATTGCCGGGTGGGAGCTGCGCGACATCGATCACCTCGGCCGCCGCCAGGCGGGCCTCGATCTCATTGATCCGGCCCTCGATGAAACCTTGTTGCTCGCGGGCCGCGTGGTACTCGGCGTTCTCGGACAGATCGCCGTGCGCTCGCGCTTCGGCAATCGCCTTGATGATCCGCGGGCGATCCTCGCCCTTGAGTCGCTTGAGCTCACCGCGCAGGAGCTCTGCGCCGCGCAAGGTCATCGGCGAGCGCTTCACGCGCGCAGCTCCTTGTGCAGGTCGTGGAGGCTGTTGACGGACACTTCATCGATGTGATCGAGCGCCTCGCAGGCCGCCACGGCCGCGGCCAGCGTGGTGTAGTAGGTCACGCCCCGGTGCACCGCCTCGCGCCGGATCGAGTTGGAATCGAGAATCGCCTGCTTACCCTCGGTGGTATTGACGATGAGGTCGAACTCATCATTCTTGATCATGTCCACGATGTGCGGGCGCCCCTCGCGCACCTTGTTGGCGCGGCGGCACTCGATGCCAGCAGCCGTCAGCGCCGCGGCCGTCCCGCCCGTGGCAACCAGCTCAAAACCGCGGGCCCGCAGCCTTTGGCCTAAAGCCACCACGCCCGCCTTGTCCCGATCGCGCACGCTTAAGAGGCACACGCCGGTGCGCGGCAGGATCACACCCGTGGCCGCCTGGCTCTTGGCGTAGGCCTCGCCGAAGGTGCGGCCGGTCCCCATGACCTCGCCCGTCGATTTCATTTCCGGGCCCAAGATCGGGTCGGCCTCCGGGAACTTGGCGAACGGGAACACCGCCGCCTTGACCGAATAGTAAGGGGGCACGCGGCCTTCGAGCACGCCCAGCTCGCGCAAGGTGCGCCCGGTCATGACGCGCGCGGCAATCTTGGCGATCTGCAGTCCCGTGGCCTTGCCGACGAAAGGCACGGTGCGCGAGGCGCGCGGGTTGACCTCGAGCAGATAGATCGTGCCATTCTGGATCGCGAATTGGATGTTCATCAGGCCTACGACCTGCAGGCCGTGCGCGAGCTTGCGGGTCTGCTCGCGCAACTCCTCCTGCACCTCGGCCGAGAGGCTGATGGGGGGGAGCGAGCAACTCGAATCGCCCGAGTGCACGCCCGCCTGCTCCACGTGCTCCATGATGCCGGCGATCAGCACGTCGATTCCGTCGCACACTGCATCGACGTCCACCTCAACGGCCACGTCCAGGAACCGATCGAGCAGCACCGGGCTGTCGTTGGAGACCTTGACGGCGGTATTGATGTAGCTGCGCAGGTCGTCCTCGTTGAACACGATCTCCATCGCGCGGCCGCCCAGCACGTAGGAGGGGCGCACGATGAGGGGGTAGCCCACTTCCCGGGCCAGCGACACGGCATGCTCTTCATTGCGCGCGGTCGCATTCGCCGGCTGGCGGAGGCCCAAGCGCTTGACCAGCTGCTGGAAGCGCTCGCGATCCTCGGCGATGTCGATCGAGTCGGGCGTGGTGCCGATGATCGGGGCGCCGGCCGCCTCGAGGGCGCGCGCCAGCTTGAGCGGTGTCTGACCGCCGAACTGCACGATCACGCCTTCGGGTTTTTCCTTCTCGATGATCTCGAGCACGTCCTCGAGCGTCAGCGGCTCGAAATACAGCCGGTCGGAGGTGTCGAAGTCGGTGGACACCGTCTCCGGGTTGCAGTTGACCATGATGGTCTCGAACCCGTCCTCGCGCAGCGCCAGGGCCGCATGCACGCAGCAGTAGTCGAATTCGATCCCCTGGCCGATGCGGTTCGGGCCGCCGCCTAAGATCATGATCTTGCGATTGCGCGTCGGCTCCGCCTCGCACTCTTCTTCGTAGGTCGAGTACAGGTAGGCGGTGGCCGTGGCGAACTCGGCCGCGCAGGTGTCGACCCGCTTGTACACCGGCACGATGCCAAACTCCCGCCGGCGCGCGCGCACCATCTGCTCGGTGCTGAGCGTCAGGGTGGCGAGTCTGCGGTCCGAGAATCCCTTGCGCTTGAGTTCGCGTAAGCGCGCGGCGGTGAAAGTGCGATCGCCATCGCGCCGCACCTGCGTTTCCTCGGTGATCAGATCGGCGATCTGGGTGAGGAACCAGGGATCGATCCCGGTCAGTTCGTGGATGCGATCCAAGGTCCAGCCCGCGCGCATGGCATCGGCCACGTATAAGAGCCGATCGGCTCCGGGCGAGCGCAGCTCGTGGGCCAGCTGCGTGGCTCCCTCTTCGCTGAGCGGAAGGGCGATTTGCGGATCAAAGCCGTCGAGCCCGGTTTCCAGGCCCCGTAGCGCCTTGTGGAGCGATTCCTGCAGGGTCCGGCCGATGGCCATGACCTCGCCCACCGACTTCATCTGGGTCGTCAGGCGGTTGTTGGCAGCCGGGAATTTCTCGAAGGTGAAGCGAGGCACCTTGGTGACCACGTAGTCGATGCTGGGCTCGAAGGACGCCGGTGTCGCTCCCCCGGTGATCTCGTTGCGCAGCTCGCCTAAGGTGTAGCCCACGGCCAGCTTGGCGGCGATCTTCGCGATCGGAAAGCCGGTGGCCTTCGAGGCCAGCGCCGAGGAGCGCGATACGCGCGGGTTCATCTCGATCACCAGCAGCCGCCCGTCGCGCGGATTGACGGCGAACTGCACGTTGGACCCGCCCGTATCCACGCCGATCTTGCGCAACACCGCGATCGAGGCATCGCGCATGCGCTGGTATTCCTTGTCCGTCAGGGTGAGGGCCGGGGCCACCGTGATGGAGTCGCCGGTATGCACCCCCATCGGATCGATGTTCTCGATCGAGCAGACGATGATGCAGTTGTCGGCCTTATCGCGCACCACCTCCATCTCGAATTCTTTCCAGCCGATCACGGATTCCTCGATCAGCACCTCGTGCGTGGGCGAAGCTTCCAGCCCCCGGGCCACGATGGTCTCGAATTCCTCTCGGTTATAGGCGATGCCCCCACCGCTTCCACCCATCGTGAAGGAGGGCCGCAACACAACGGGGAAGCCGAAGTTGGCCTGCACGCCGATGGCCTCCTCCATGCTGCGGGCGATCTGCGACTGCGGCGTCTCCAGGCCGATCTCGCGCATCGCGTCTCTAAACTGCTCTCGGTCCTCGGCCATGTCTATGGCGGCACGCGAGGCGGCGATCATCTCGACCCCGAACTTTTCCAGCACGCCTTCGCGCGCCAGATCGAGTGCCGTGTTGAGAGCCGTCTGCCCGCCCATGGTCGGCAGCAGCGCGTCGGGCTTCTCCTTCTCGATGACGCTGGCGATCGTGCGCCAGTTGATCGGCTCGATGTAGATGGCATCGGCCATCTCCGGATCGGTCATGATCGTGGCCGGGTTGGAGTTGACCAGGATGACCCGATAGCCCTCCTCGCGCAGCGCCTTGCAGGCCTGGGCACCGGAGTAGTCGAACTCGCAGGCCTGGCCGATGACAATCGGGCCGGCCCCGATGATCAGGATGCTTTGTATGTCGGTGCGCTTGGGCATGGGGGCGTGCTGTAGGCCGGGCCTAGCCCTCGGCCGCCTGCTTGCGCGAGGCCCGAAGAGCTCGTAGCTGCATCTGCAGCCGCTGCAGCATGGCCTGAGTGAACGTCTCGAACAGCGGCGCCACTTCATGGGGGCCGGGACTGGCTTCCGGGTGGCCCTGAAAACTGAAGGCCGCGCAGTCGGTGCGCGCCACGCCCTGCAGGCTCCCGTCAAACAGCGAGCGATGCGTGGCCTTTAGGTTTTCAGGCAGGCTCGACTCATCGACCGCGAAGCCGTGGTTCTGGCTGCTGATCAGCACGCGCCCGCTGGCGAGCTCCACCACCGGATGATTGGCCCCGTGGTGGCCGAATTTCATCTTCACGGTGCGCGCTCCGCTTGCCAGGGCAAGCAGCTGGTGCCCTAAGCAAATGCCAAACACCGGCACGTCCGTGCGCATGATCTCCTCAATGGCGCGTATCGCGTAATCGCAAGGCTCGGGATCCCCCGGGCCGTTGGACAGAAAAACTCCGTCGGGCTTGAGTGCAAGGACTTCGGCGGCGCTCGTCTGCGCGGGCACCACCGTGACGCGACACCCCTGATCGGCCAGCAGCCGCAGGATGTTGCGCTTGATGCCGAAGTCGTAGGCCACCACGTGGAGGCGCTGCTGCGCTCGCAGGGCCGGGCGGTCGGTGCCGCGGGCGATCACGCCATCGTTCCATTGATACGCTTCCTTGGTACTGACGACCTTGGCTAAGTCCATGCCCTTGAGGCCCGGGAATCGCGTGGCCGCGCGCACGGCCGCCGCCTCGTCAATCTTGGCGCCCGTCATGATGCAACCGGCCTGCGCGCCGCGCTCGCGCAGCAGCCGGGTCAGGCGGCGGGTGTCGACGCCCGCGATGGCCACGAGGCGCGAGCGCTTGAGAAAATCACTGAGTGTTCCTTCCGCTCGCCAGCTGCTGGTGACCATGGGCAGGTCGCGGATGATCATGCCGGCCGCGTAGACCTGACCTGACTCCATGTCTTCGGGAGTGGTGCCGGTGTTGCCGATGTGCGGCGTGGTGAAAGTGATCAGCTGGCGGGCGTAGGAAGGGTCGGTGAGGATTTCCTGATAGCCCGTGATGGCGGTGTTGAAAACGACTTCGCCGGTGGTGTTGCCGCTAGCGCCAATGGACTGTCCGCGGAAGATGCTGCCATCCGCGAGCGCCAGCACCGCTGGTGAAATCACCTAACCCATCCTCTTCGAGTAACTCCGCTTTCCGATGCGCATATGCACAAAGCGGGAGGAGTTCTTTTGGAACGCCCCCCGCCTTGTGCGGACTAACCCGACAATCGGATTACGCGCGAAATTCTAAGGATCAGGGCCGTCTATGTCCATGCGGGAATCTCGTCGTTTTCAGCAAAAACAGGCCGCAAAAACCCTTTAGAAATATGACCTTAGTGGAAACCGCGCGCCGCCGCGCAGGAATTTATTTTTCTTTCAATATGTCCGCCATTTGGTAACTCCCGGGCCGCTGGCGCACCAGCCAAAGGCCCGAGCGCAGCGCCCCCCGGGCGAATATCGCGCGGTCCGTCACCGCGTGGCGGAAGCTCAGTTCCTCGCCCTCCCCCAGAAACTGCACTTCGTGCTCCCCGATTACCTCGCCCTCTCGCACCGAGGAAAAGCTGACCGGCTCGATCGCGCCTGAAGCCTCCGAAACTGCCCGTCCCAGCGCCAGGGCCGTACCCGATGGGGCGTCGCGCTTGTGGCGGTGGTGTCGGTCATGCACGCGCACCTTGAAATCAGCGCCCAGTAAGCCGGCTGCGCGGCCCACCAGTTCCTGCAAGAGAGCCGCGCTGAAGCTGGTGTTGGCGGCCACGAGCAGTGGGATGCGCGCGGCCGCCCGCTCGATGAGCCCGGCCATGTCCGGACCCAGCCCCGTGGTCCCCAGCAGCAAGGGCGTGCCGCTGGAGGCGCACATCGGCACCGTGCGCGAGCTTGACTCAACGGTCGAAAAATCAAGGACTAAGGTGCCATTCTTCAGGGCTGCCTCAAGATCTGCGCTGACCGGCACACCGTTTCGGGGGCCCCCGGCAAACTCGCCGCTGTCGCGCCCGAGCGCGGCGCTGCGATCGCCGGCTAGTGCCGCGTGCAACTGTAATCCTGGGAATTCGGGCAGGAGCCGAAGGAGGCTTTGGCCCATGCGCCCGCTGGCGCCAATGATCACCACCTTGAGGGGGTGCGCCGGAGCGCTCACGAGCTGCTCTTGAAGAAGCGCTTCACACCCTCCAGGAAACTTTTCTGTCGCGGCGCGTGGCGGTTGCCGTCGCGACGCAAGGATTCATCCAGCTGCTGCAGCAGTTCACGTTGCTCGGTCGAGAGTTTGACCGGCGTTTCCACCGTCACACGGCAGAACAGGTCGCCCTGCTCGCCCCCGCGCGCGGGTTTGATGCCCTTGCCCCGTAACCGGAACACGCGGCCGGACTGCGACTCGGCAGGTACCTTGAGGCTCACTTCGCCCTCGAGCGTGGGCACCTCGATCGTGCCTCCGAGAACCGCCGTCGCAAAGGACATCGGCACCTCGCAGCTCAGGTGCGGGCCGTCGCGCTCGAAGATCGGGTGCTCGCGCACCTGCACCTCGACGTACAGATCGCCCGGCGGACCGCCATTGCGCCCCGCCTCGCCTTCGCCCGTCAGGCGCACCCGATCGCCGCTGTCGACACCCGGCGGAATCTTGACCGCCAGCTTCTTGTGGCGGCGCACGCGCCCCTGGCCCAGACAGCTGTCGCACGGATTGCGAACGATGCGCCCGCTTCCGCGGCATTGCGGGCAGGTCTGCTGCAGCATGAAGAAACCCTGCGAGACCCGTACCTGGCCTGAGCCCTGGCAGGTGTCGCAGCTCACCGGCGTGCTGCCCTTGGCCGCGCCGCTCCCGTGGCAGCTCTCGCACTCGACGAGCTTGGTCAGGTCGATCTCGAGCGTGCGCCCGAACACTGCCTCGGCCAGATCCAGTTCGGTCTCGTAGCGAAGATCCGCGCCCCGGTAGACCTGCGAGCGTCCGCCACCGCGCCGCGCGCTGCCGAAGATATCGCCGAACACGTCCCCGAAGATGTCGCTGAAGTGCTCGGCACCGCCCATGCCACCTTGGCGCGCAGCGTCGATCCCGGCGTGGCCGTGCTGGTCATAGATGGCGCGCCTGGAGGAATCCGACAGCACTTCGTAGGCTTCCTTGGCCTCCTTGAAGCGGTCCTCCGCGCCCTTGTCTCCCGGGTTGCGATCGGGATGGAACTTCATCGCCAGCCGGCGATAGGCGCGCTTGATCTCGGCCTCGCTGGAACTGCGAGGCACCTCGAGCACCTTGTAGTAGTCGGCTTTGGCCATGCGCTGGCCTCAGGCAGGCTTAGCTCGCGCGCTGGTCTTTGCCACTGCCCTTGTCCTTGACTTCCTCGAACTCGGCGTCGACCACGTTGTCCTTGTCCGCGCGCGAGGAGGACTCTCCACTCCCGCCGGCCGAGGGGCCCGAGGCACCGGCCGCCTCGCCCTGGCCTGCCGCGTAGGCCTGCTGTGCGATCCCGGCCGCCGCTGTGGCTAGTGCCTCGGTCTTCTTGCCGATCACATCGCCATCGTCGGACTTGAGCACCGCGCGCAGATCCTGCATCGCGGATTCGGCCTTGGCGCGATCCTCGCCGCTGACCTTCTCGCCCAGGTCCTTGAGGGACTTCTCGACCGAGTGCAGCATCGCATCGGCGCGATTGCGCACCTCGACCAGCTCGCGGAACTTCTTGTCTTCCTCGGCGTGCGCCTCGGCATCGCCGACCATGCGCTTGATCTCATCCTCGGAAAGGCCGCTGGAGGCCTTGATGACGATGCGCTGCTCCTTGCCCGTCGCCTTGTCCTTGGCTGACACGTGCAATATGCCGTTGGCGTCGATGTCGAAGGTCACCTCGACCTGCGGCATGCCGCGCGGGGCCGGCGGAATGTCGGCCAGATCGAATTTGCCCAGCGACTTGTTGTCCTGCGCGCGCTCGCGCTCGCCCTGCAGCACATGGATCGTGACGGCGGTCTGGTTGTCATCGGCGGTCGAAAACACGTTGGCCGCCTTGGTGGGGATGGTGGTGTTCTTGCCGATGAGCTTGGTCATGACACCGCCCAGGGTCTCGATGCCGAGCGACAGCGGCGTGACATCCAGCAGCAGCACGTCCTTCACTTCGCCCGAGAGCACGCCGGCCTGCACCGCGGCGCCCACGGCCACGGCCTCGTCCGGGTTGACGTCCTTGCGCGGGTCCTTGCCGAAAATGTCCTTGACGTACTTCTGCACCAGCGGCATGCGGGTCTGGCCGCCCACGAGGATTACTTCGGCGACGCCCGAGGCATCGAGCCCGGCATCCTTGAGCGCCGTGCGGCACGGCTCGATGGTGCGCTTGACCAGGTCCTCCACCAGCGATTCGAGCTTGGCGCGCGTGAGCTTGACGCTCAGGTGCTTAGGTCCCGTGGCATCGGCCGTGATGTACGGCAGGTTCACGTCGGTCTGCTGACTGGAGGACAGCTCGATCTTGGCCTTCTCGGCGGTTTCCTTGAGGCGCTGCATGGCCAGCGGATCGCGCCGCACGTCCACGCCCGATTCCTTCTGGAACTCATCGGCCAGGTAATGGATGATCTTGTTGTCGAAGTCCTCGCCGCCGAGGAACGTGTCGCCGTTGGTCGAGAGCACCTCGAACTGGCGCTCGCCATCGACCGCGGCGATCTCGATAATCGACACGTCGAAGGTTCCGCCACCCAGATCGTAGACGGCGATCTTGCGATCGCCCCCCTGCTTGTCGAGCCCGTAGGCCAGGGCCGCGGCAGTGGGCTCGTTGATGATGCGCTTGACGTTGAGCCCGGCAATGCGCCCGGCGTCCTTGGTCGCCTGGCGCTGCGAATCGTTGAAATAGGCCGGCACCGTGATGACCGCCTCGGTCACGGCCTCGCCCAGGTAGTCCTCGGCGGTCTTCTTCATCTTCATGAGCACGCGCGCGGAGATCTCCGGGGGCGCCATCTTTTTGCCCTGGGCTTCCACCCAGGCATCGCCGTTGTCGGCCTTGACGATCTTGTAGGAGACCATGCCGATGTCCTTCTGCACCACATCGTCGGCGAACTTGCGGCCGATCAGGCGCTTTACGGCAAACAGCGTGTTCTGCGAGTTGGTGACTGCCTGGCGCTTGGCCGACTGGCCCACCAGCACTTCGTCGTCCTTGGTGAAAGCGACGATCGAGGGCGTGGTGCGATCACCCTCGCTGTTCTCGATGACGCGCGGCTTGCCGCCTTCCATGACGGCAACGCAGGAATTCGTGGTCCCCAGATCGATGCCAATAACCTTGCTCATGACTTAGCTCCGAAAGATCTGTTTCTATAAGTGTCGATAGGTTGGGCCGGTGGCGCCTCAATTCAAGCGCCGTTCGCAGGCGCCTTGGCCACCACCACGCGCGCCGGGCGCAACAGCCGGCCGTTGAGCTGGTAGCCCGATTGCAGCACCTTAAGGACGCTGTCGGGGGGCGCGGTGGCGGACTCCTGCACCATCACAGCCTCATGCAATGCCGGATCAAAGGGCGCTCCCACAGGATCGATGCGCTGAATGGAAAACTTGTCGAAGGCCTTGGCGAGCAGCTGGAGCGTGGCCTGCTGCCCGGCAGCCAGGCTTTGCGCATCGGCCGTGGCCGCGTTTTGGCCTGCGAGTTCCAGGCTGTCGCGCACGCCGAGCAGTTCGGTCGCGAAACGCTCGAGCGCAAAGCGCTGGGCGGACTCGATGTCGCGCTGCGCGCGCTTGCGCACATTTTCCAGCTCCGCCAGGGCCCGAAGCTGCGCATCGCGCGCGGTGGCCGCGCCTTGCTCGGCTGCTTCGAGCGCGCTCTTGAGCGATTCGAGGTCGTCCTCGATTTCGTCCGGCGTTTCCAGTGGCGAGTCAGAATCCACGAATAATACTCTTTTTAAAACAATAGGTTACCGAGTAAACATGATGTTGACTTTTGGCCAACATGGCACCGTACAGTCGCGCTGTTGGGGCTAGCGGCGTGAATTCAAGGCCGTGCCCAATAATTTTGCCGTGATATCGACTATCGGGATGACGCGCTCGTAGGCCATGCGGGTCGGGCCGATGACCCCAAGTACCCCCGCCACCCCATCGCCCGTGCTGTAGGGAGCGGTCACGACGCTGCAGTCATCGAGGATCTGGTAGCCCGATTCGTGGCCGATGAAAATCTGCACCCCCTCGGCGCGCAGGCTCTGATCGAGCAGGTGCAGGATGTCGCGCTTCTCGGTGAATGCCTCAAACAGCCGCTTGAGCTTATCCACGCTCGAGAGCTCCCCCAAGCCCATAAGGTTGGTCTCGCCTGCGATCACGTACTCGATGCCCTCGCGAGACTCACTGTTGCCGGACACCTGCTGCGCGATGGCGATGGCATCGAGCATCACCTGGTTGATGGAGGCGTGCGTGTCCTTGAGCTGTCGCAGGAGCTCGGAGTGCATCTGGTTCAAGGAGCGGCTGCGGCAGTGCTCATTGAGGTAATTGGCGGCGCGCCGCAGCTCGTCCGGGCCGTAGCGGCGCTCGAGCTGGATGATGCGGTTTTGCACCTCCCGGTCATTGAACACCAGGATCACCAGCACTCGATTTTCGGTGAGCGCGACAAACTCGATCTGCGTGAGCAAGGCGGCCGGGGCCAGCGGCAAGGTGACCACTCCAGCCAGATGCGTGATGCGCGAGAGCAGCCGGGAGGCCGCCGCCACCAGCTCCTTGGGTCCCTCGCGCGTGGCCTCGAGATGCTCTCGAAGCGCGCGCAATTCCTCGGACTCGGTCGCGGGCAAGTCCGCGCGCATCAGCGCGTCGACGAAGAAACGGTAACCCCGATCGGTCGGTATGCGGCCCGCCGAGGTGTGCGGGGAACTCACGAAGCCGAGCTCCTCCAGGTCCGCCATGATGTTGCGCACCGTGGCCGAACTCAAGGACAGTCCCGAATCGCGCGACAAGGCGCGCGAGCCGACCGGCTGCCCGTCACGAATGTAGCTTTGCACCAGTACCCTAAGCAGGTGCTGGGCGCGCTCATTTAACGATTCCGGCAGGGTGGATTCGACGCTCATATCACCCGGAAAAAGGTTGTTCCAAGTCGCAGCCTACAGCATTAGACCTAAGGGCGCCGTTGGCCGCCCTGCGGCGGCATGTTACAACTGTGCAGCATGAATCCGAAGCCGCTTTCCTGCGCCCTGATTGGACATTTTGCCGAGCCGCGCATCGCCGAAAGCGCCGCGGCGGTCCTCGCCGTGCTCAAGCAGCGCGGCGTCCAGGCGCTGGTCCCGGCCGATGAGCCGGGTGAGTTTGGCGATCAGGCGAAAACCGTGGCGCGAGATGAACTGGCCGAGCGGGCGCAGTACATGGTGGCGGTGGGCGGGGATGGCACGCTGCTGCAGGCCGCACGCCTGGTGGTCGGGCGCGAGGTTCCGCTGCTGGGCATCAATCGGGGCCGGCTGGGATTTCTGACCGACGTGCTGCCGCGCGATGTGGGCGCGAGCATCGAGGCGATGCTGGACGGGCAATGCGTGCTCGACCGGCGCCGCCTGCTCGAGGCCCGGCTGCACCACGGCGCAGAGACGGTCACCCGCCTGGCCCTCAACGATGTGGTGCTGCTGCGCCGCGTGGCCGGACACATGCTGGATTTCCAGACCCACGTCGACGGGCGTTACCTCAATACCCATCGGGGCGATGGGCTGGTGGTGGCCACGGCGACCGGATCGACCGCCTACGCGCTGTCCTGCGGCGGCCCGATCGTGGACCCGCGGCTGGACATACTGGTCATGGCACCGATCGCGCCTCATACCCTCTCCGACCGGCCGATCGTGGTGCCCGGCGACAGTCAGATCGAGGTGCACCCCATGGGCCGGGGCACCGGGCTTGCGGAGGTCACCTGCGACGGGACGAGGCTCGGAGACATGCAGACCGGGGACCGCTTAGGGGTCTCGGCGGCGGGCGGGTCCATTACCCTCCTCCATCCGCCGGGCTATGAATTTTTCCGCCTGCTGCGCTCGAAGCTGCGCTGGGGCCGCGGCGGCGAGCCGCGCGAGCGGTAAGGGACTCACGGGAACCGCCGCATGCTGCGCCATCTGCAGATTCGCGATCTGGCGATCATCGATGCAGTCGAAATCGACTTCATCGCCGGCCTCACCGTGCTGACAGGCGAGACGGGCGCGGGCAAGTCGATCCTGGTCGATGCGCTCGAGTTGCTCGGTGGCGGCCGGGCGGGCGCCGAGGTCGTGCGCGCCGGCGCGGAACGCGCCGATTTGAGCGCCACCGTGGACATCTCCAAGGTGGGCGGTGAACTCAAGCACATCCTCGAAGAACAGTCGATCCCGCAGGAGGGCGAGCTGCTGTTGCGGCGGGTCATCGGCAACGATGGACGGAGCCGTGCCTGGATCAACGGCCAGAGCGTGCCGGTGACGGTGCTGCGCGCGGTTGGCGAGTTGCTGTTTGACATCCACGGCCAGCACGAATTCCAGTCGCTGATGCGCAGCAACTCGCAGCGCGAACTGCTCGATGAATTTGGTCAACTCGAATCGAAGGTCGGGCTCGTGCGCGCAGCGCACGCGGCCTGGCTCACGCTCATGAACCGGAGCGTGACTGCGGAGGCCGCCGCGAGCGACCGTCACGCGCGCCTTGATCTGCTGCGCTATCAGGTGCAGGAACTCGAAGCACTGCGCCTCGGTGAGCACGAAATCACCACCCTCAACGAAGAACACGTCCGCATGGGCCACAGCGACAAGCTGGTGCAGACCGCACGCACCGCCCTGGACGGGCTCTATGAAGCCGAACAGGGCAACGCCCATCAGCTGCTGGCGCGCGTCGCCACGGCCATGCGCAATGCCGGTGCTCTCGATGCCCGGCTCGCGGCGCTCCAGCCCACGATCGATGAGGCGGCGGAGCGTGTGCAGGAAGTGGCCCACTCGCTCGCGCGTTATCTTGAAACACTCGAGTTTGATCCGGCGCGCCAGGAAATCGTCGAGCGGCGCCTGGCGACGATCGAGGAGCTGGCCCGCAAGCACCGGGTCGAGCCGCGCGAACTTCCGGCCTGGCACGGCGCGCTACAGCGCGAGCTCGCCAGCATGGAAAGTGCCGCCGCGGACATAGGCTCGCTCCGTACGCAGGCCGCCGCGGCCATGGCCACCTACCAGGAACAGGCACGCAAACTCACCGCCGCACGCACCAGCGCCGCGCGCACTTTCGCCAGCGCCGTCACCCGCCGCATGCAGGAACTGGGCATGGCGGGCGGCCACTTCGTGGCTGATGTCACGCCGCTCGAGAGCGCGGAACCCGCCACTCACGGTGTCGACCGGGTCGAGTTCAGGGTTACCACCAATCCGGGCCAGCCGCCGCGTGCGGTCGCCAAGATTGCCTCCGGCGGCGAACTGGCCCGATTGTCCCTGGCAGTGCAGGTGTGCTGCGCGCGCACTGCGGCGCCCTGCATGGTGTTCGATGAAGTGGACGCGGGCATTGGCGGGGCGGTGGCGGAAATAGTCGGGCGCGAATTGCGCGGACTTGGGACCGGTGCTCAGGCCCTGTGCGTGACGCACCTGGCGCAGGTTGCCGCGCAGGGGCACCAGCACCTGCGCGTGGCCAAGCTCACCGATGGGCGCAGCACGCGCATTGCCGTGACCGCATTGAGCCCGGAAGCGCGGATTGAGGAAATCGCCCGCATGCTGGGTGGTCTTGAAATCACCGCCAAGGCGCGCTCGCACGCGGTAGAGATGCTCGAGCGCGCGGCCTCAGCCCAAGCCCCCGTCGCGCCCAGCGCTGCCACGCCCAGGCGACGCCGCGGCACGCCCAGCTAGTTGCGCCGCCCCGCCGCCACCTTGCGGTGCGGGCAGTCGGTGCGACCACAACGCCCGTAGAGAATCAGCGAGTGCGCGCTGATCGTGAAGCCATGGGTTCTGGCGATGTCGTCCTGGCGCGATTCAATCTCGGTATCGACGAACTCTTCGACGTGGCCGCAGTCCATGCACACAATGTGGTCGTGATGGGCGCCCTGGTTCAGTTCGAAGACTGCCATCCCGTCTTCGAAGTGATGGCGGGTCACTAAGCCCGCGGCCTCAAACTGAGTCAGCACGCGATAAACGGTTGCCAGCCCGATGTCCTCGGCCGAGCCGATCAGGCTCTTGTAGATTTCTTCGGCCGACAGGTGGCGGGTGGCGCTGCGCTCCAGGATTTCCAGGATCTTGAGGCGCGGCAGGGTGACCTTCAGACCGACCTTGCGGAGATCTTTTCCTTCCATGGGATGGCCCGACCGGTATGATTGGAAGCATGCAAATTAACACATCAAGGGCGGGTACCACGCTCTTGGCCGCGATCGGCCTGGCGCTGCTTGGCGCCTGCGTCTATGAGATGCCCATACAGCAGGGCAACTTCCTGGATGCGACCACCCTGGTCCAGGTCAAGAAGGGCATGACCCGGGCCCAGGTGCGCTACCTCATGGGCACGCCCATGGTCCCCGGGGGGTTCGACAACGACCGCTGGGACTATGACTACTACCTGAAACTGCGCCAGTTGGACCACCCGCGCAAGGCCAGGGCGACCGTCTACTTCAAGAATGACCTTGTCGATCATGTCGACAGCGACGTGATGCCCGTGGCCACCGATGCGGGCAACACTCCTCCCCCCGCCGATTTGTCACCGACGTAAGTCCTAACGGGCCGCCTTCGCCCGCTGGCGGCGCCGGACCCTGGGATCGGCCTGCAGCCCCCGGTAGACCTCAATGCGATCTCCATCGCGCGGCACTGCAGAACGCGGCTGAATCACGCCCCACAGGCCTGTCGCGGCCGCGTCCCAATCGATCGCGCCTTCGCGGTATTGATCCTTCAGTTGGCGGCGCGCCTGAGCCAGGGCATCACTGATGGTGGCCGCCGCCGGCAGCTGCAGCCAGCACATTATCGGTTCTGGCAGCGCATCCAGGGCTATAAGGCAGCGCTTGAGAACTTCCTTAGCCAAGGCCTTGCTGCGCGCGGGCCACGAAGGCATGCACCATCGAGGTCGCCACACCCTCGATTAGCGGCTCTAAGAGAGCCGCCTTGAACGCGTTGGAAAATTCGAAATCCAACTGCAACTCGATCCGGCAGCCGTTGCTGGCAACCGGGCTAAAGGTCCACGCGCCTTCCAATGCGCGCAACGGGCCATCCACCAGCTCCAGCAGGATTTCGCTGTGCGGTCGCGGCCGGTTGCGCGTGGTCAGCTGGGTGCTCAAAGGGCCGCGATGCACACGTAGTCGCGCGACAATTTCCGTTTCCGACTGCAGCAGAATCTCGGCGCTGGCGCAGCCCGGCACGAACTTCGGATAGCTCGCGACATCGTTCACCAACGCGAATACCTCGGGCGGCGGCCGCGCAATCAAGGCGGTTCGTGTCAGGTGTCTCATGGCGCATGAGTCTGGAGTATCGGCCCGGCCGACTCAACCTCAGCAGGTACAATAAGCGCATGGCAAAACCGGAAACGCCGCAGCGCCTGATCGCCGAGAATCGCCGCGCGCGATTTGACTATTTCATCGAGGAGCGCCTGGAGGCGGGCCTGGCGCTTGAGGGCTGGGAGGTCAAGGCCATGCGCGCCGGTCGCGCGCAGCTGGCCGAAGCCTACGTATACTTGCGCAATACCGAGGCGTTTTTGATTGGCGCGCACATCGCCCCGCTCAACACGGCCTCGACTCACAAGATTGCCGATCCCGTGCGCACCCGCAAACTCCTGCTCAAGCGCAGTGAGCTTGATCACCTGATCGGCGCGGTCGAGCGACGCGGATTCACGCTGGTGCCACTTGAGCTGTACTGGAAGCATGGGCGCGCCAAGCTGCAGCTGGGCCTCGCCAAGGGCAAGAAGCAGCACGATAAGCGCGCGGTCGAGAAGGACCGCGACTGGACGCGCGACAAGGCACGGCTTCTGCGACGCGGTTAGCACCTGTAGGACCGCACGGGCAGCACGGCGGCCCGGCAATGCTATAATCGCGATGTTTCCTTGAAGGGGGCGACCGGTTTCGACGTGGGTTACGAACCTTCAGGGGCGTGCCGAGGCGCAGTGGCCCTCGTTAATAACTGCTGCAAAAACTTAGTTGCCAACGACGACAACTACGCTCTAGCCGCCTAATCACGGCTGACCTCAGACTAGTTCGTGCCTATGCGGCTATATCTGGGGACGCGCTCATAGGATCGCGGTTCACCGTGCTACGGGGTGACACCGTTAAGAGACACCGTCGCTGGT
>Ga0157379_10001841_pt1 | contig 17531 bp, 24 predicted proteins | sample S25metaG_FD_121802 | JGI IMG/M metagenome (GOLD analysis project Ga0157379, IMG submission 121802) | Switchgrass rhizosphere microbial communities from Kellogg Biological Station, Michigan, USA - S2-5 metaG | ecosystem: Host-associated > Plants > Roots > Rhizosphere > Soil | place: USA... | reverse complement strand
AGAAGATAAAATACCAAGAGAGCAAGGAGGTGATCTCGTCAGTATATCTCTCAGATATCACAGTCTCTATTTCAAGTTCGAAAACGCTTTTGTACCTAATTTCATCTCCAATCGCTGAAACCGATGCTAAAGTACCCGAGCACTTGTGAGCCCCTTCTTCTTTTCGAATATCCTCTTCGTTCTGGGGTGCTCAACCCCCGAACTCCTTTAATCAGCCAAGAATTATATTTCGATATATTTGCATCAGCTATAATACTCACCTATGATTATGGTAAGTGGCAAACAGAGGGAATTAGAGTTGTCAATTTTCGCACTATATCCGGTTTCTCCCTGATGAGGTATTTAATTTTATTTGGGATTAATTCTCTGACTGGAGCTAATCATATGTAGATGAATCGCATTTGGCCAGCATCTCTCAGTTTAGCCAAATTTTCTTCTTTTTTAAACCGATACATGACTCCTTTGGGTATTGGGTTCCAAGTCCTGTAGGTATGGTACGAGGCAACCTCCCATTTATTTCCAGCAAATGCATGTGAGCCTCTTGCTTTTCAATCCCTCTCCCTTAATAACTATTAGGCGCTAGTCTTATCTCCGGCTGATTTGACAGAGCTATCTGAACACAATCTCTTTCAGGTTATTATGCAAATGCACTATTCGCATTGCACCAGCTGTTGGCCTTCTGGCTTCACTGAGTGAATTGATTATCTTCTCCCGCTTCCTTCTTCTGAGTAACCCTTTACAGTTGCCGAAAGCATTATAATCCTCCGTGTTTACGCCCTCTGGCTTCACAATCGGAAAGTCCTTTTCGGCCTCGGTTCATTATGGTTATTCCATGTCACCATAGGGGCCGTAAACGTGCACCAAGAATCTGGTGAGTGGTAATAGGCATATGTATTCTCCGTTTCTAATATCATGCATATTTGTTCTGGCTCTCCCTTCTAGTCCCGGAATTTCAGGTAGTTTGAGTTAAGGTTTTCTCTGTCCTAATTTGACACATCTCCTTCTAGGATGTGTTGCTGCAGGATCAGGAAAGCTCCCTGACAAATGTACGTTCTCTAGTGAATTTCCAGTTACAGCTCTTAATAGAGAGGTTTATCGTAATTAAGTGTTTTTTTGGCTACCCGTTATGGTGGACACCCCAGTATTCGTAATGACACTATGAAATGGTTTCGAGGGCCGTAAGAAATTGGTCATCTATTTCCTGATCCCCTTCCCCCTAAATTAATTCTAGGACTCTTCGGACCTTCGTCAAGGATGGAGCAACTTTTTTTCTGTCCATTTCTGGCATGAAAACCTTCAATGCTATTATGGACATCGTGCATGGAAATATTGTCTCGCTCTCTACCATATGAAACACTAAGTTATGGGTTTGGTATCCAGGCTGGCACACCCTCGCTTAAATCCATCGGCGCACTGTGCGTTCATTTAATTAATCCATCTTGCCGCCCCTGAGGTTTCAATTCCTATATCTCCATGACAGGCCAGTCGCTGTCCAAACTTCATTGATGATTTCGCACCTTATGCTCAATATACGCACACCTACTTCTGAATGTGGGTCACTAAAGTTAATCTATCCTCGTTATTATTATTAATGAAGGGACACTCTGCCCATTTTAGTGGATAATATTTCTGTGAGTGTATTCAAATTACCGGCGTTGAGGATAGATATTTATCTCCTCGACAGTGTAATTGGAATGATATTATTGCTGGCAATTTAGGATCCGAGCTGGACTTTTGTAAGAATGGGGAAATTGTCGAGAAAAGCGACGATGGCGAAGAGTGGGATGATAATTCAGAATTAATTCGTGTATGGGATACTACTCTATAATTTAGATATGCTAGTAAAATATAATGACAGATAATCACAAACTGGTCTGCCGCCGTGGTATTTATATAAAGCCGCCACTTCGTGGCAAAGCGACAACATCTCGTCCATCGGGTTGAGATGTCTAATAATGATAGAAGAATGCAAGTTTTGTCGTTAACATTACCTAATTAGAAGTTGGAAATCCTCCGTTGCATAGCATGCTCTAACCACCCGTCGCTTGCATCTTATACTGCCAGCACCAACGGCGCAGCAGCCAAATGCTATAACTCTACGTCTATCTTGGAACAGTTAAGTATGTCTACGCTGGTCGGACTTGCAGAAATAAACGGTTCACATAGTACCCAGTCTGGTGGCTAGAACCAGTGGATGATTAGTTACAAGTTGACGAGGTTATAACATCCGGTGTCAGCAACTAGCTTCGTATTTGTGAGGATCTGAGGTCTCCCCTCCCCTACATTCCTATACCTATTTATGTCAGTCTTGAATTTGAGCAAACTTCCGTGCGGTAGCTGTCAGCTGTAGAGTGGGGTGGAAGGGGCCTCCCTGGGAACAGTGGTGTAAGGTTACGGCAAATCGGCTTTTTATAAGTCCCCCGGATTTACTGGACAAGGCGTGATAGAACAGCTGCTGTGATCATGGGGCACTCTTATCAATCCGTCCTTCTCAAAAAAAGAGAATGCCTCTTCTACTAATTGGTAATTTCCTAATGGGGTGTCAGTGTAGCCTCCCATTTGCTCTCCACATTGCAGTAACTTGTAACGAACTCTTTTGTCTCGGTTGCCCTCCTCTTTCCGTGCAGTTCCGTGCATAATATCGCTCGTTGATAAACGAATCGCCTCCCTTCAAATATAAACTACTGTTGTGCGTCTTCGTGGAAGCCGAGATGATAAACGTTACAGCCAATAGCAGGAGCGCTTATACCTAAATAGGCTCCACGAGATGCGAACATTAGAGAAGTTACCCACCAAAGTGTATACATATCATGCCCCATGAGATCCACCTACAGTGCCAACGCTGTTCTCTGTCCACCATCTACGACGACTTCTGGGCACGATGGTGAACGCAAGGCCAACGCAGGTCGCGACGATGACGAAGAGACGGCTTAAAGCGAGACAGGATGACCCCTTCTCCGGCCCACTAACTTCAGGAGAGATTCCAGGTTCACAGGACCCGGCCACATCCGATACAGCCTCAACGGCTTTCACGGGTAAGTTGTCATCATTTGAGCCTAATTTCAGTTGCTGAACCTCTTTTATTGCTTCCCAATCTTGGTCTTGTCCCTCGTCATAGGCATGTCGACTACGACGTCCTCGACAGCGACGGCGGCCGCACCCACATTTACCGGGACATCGCCACAAGGATGGTCATTTGATACTATTGAGGATGGATTTACTTGCGAACCCCTTGAGATTACTTGGACTGTGGACACCACGAAGCTTACAGACGATGACAGGGCCATGGCCCTGGTAGTGTTGGCGGATCCTTCGAGCATCACTCCAGGCGTGGGCATGTTACCTTTGGCATCTCGAGTTTTGATTCTCGACCAGGAATTCAACTGGACTACTGCCAATGTTCCACCCGGCAGTTACATCGTCCAAGCCCACGAATCGAAGTTCGATAGGCTCATTGACTCGCTTCCATTCGATATCCAACCTGGTCCCGACATGAATTGTCTCCTGGGAAGTAGCAATACTACCGTCCCCTCGATTTCGCTCAGTACTGGCAGTATACCTGCTAGCAGCATTAGCGGGATCGGAGCCTCCAACACCCTAAGTCCGGTGGTGGGCGGCGTTTCGTCACACAAATCATCAACAGGCGCCATTGCAGGTGGTGTAATTGGTGCCCTTGCTGCGCTAGCGTTTGCAGCTCTCGGAGCATGGTATTATTTTGTATCGCGAAGAAGAGCCGCCGTTCGGAGTAGGCGGCTCGGTCAAGACAGGGCTTGGGGTGGAATAGACTCGGTGGACCATAAACCAAGTAATGCGGCCCTTGCAGACTTTGGCGCTACTGCAGGTGCAGTGACTCCGAGGAGCAACACATCCCGAAGTCTTCTTCCTGCTCTGTCAGCTCGTACCAGTATCGGTTCACTTCGGGAAAAACGCCACTCGCATTCGCCACCCCCCGATCCTTTTGCTAACCCACCTTCCTCTCACGAAATGAATCGGTTAGAGTCTACACCGCGTCGCTCCCTGGATACTTATACACCCTCCACTTTGGCTCCTACCCCGGATCCTTTTGTCCATCCGTCAGAAATGGTATCTCCTTCTCGTCGAGTTTCCCGGACTGTGAGGAAACCAGTCCCGGCATACGAACCTACGCCAGAAGAACTCGAAGCACTCGCACTGGCCCGTTCAGTATCTGCAAGATCAGGAGGATTGAAACAGGATTCGAGCTCTACCTCTCTTTCCTCGGGTTCGAGGCAACCATCTGTCCTTGCCTCGACAGTAGGACCAGACACGCAAGGAGACGCAGTACTACATGGTCTGAAGTCCAAAGGAAGTGGTCACTTCGGTGAATTCGATGAAAGGGCAGTTCATTATTTGATCCCAGATCCTCCGAGGCCTCCTCCAGCCTAAATGAGTAGTTTGATCATAAATTACTATCTGAAAAGGATGTCATTCCTGGTCTTCATTTAATGGTAATTAAATCATCGATGCGGTTTTCGACCTTCGTTTCCCTACTACTAGTGCATCCCTGGACTTTACCTCTTGCTATCCTGACGTTGTCCACCTTATGCTTTTTCACGGTACATTACGTCCTCATGTCCCCTCCGATTGTTACCAGCTTTCCCAGCTTAAACACCTGTACGTTTGTTGTCTGTCGATCATTGTTGTTGTTGTAGTTGTTAGCTTGTAGAAGATGTCTTAATTGTATCGCTGTTGTTCTCTGTAAGTCCCGTAAGTCCCTACTGAAATGATGAGAGTATCTGGTGGTTTTCATCCTAGCCTGTTTTCACCGGATATTATAGTAATGGAGCAAGGGGGGAAGATAACTAACATCTTATCATCCACAGTACTTATAACAGCGGAAATAGAGATGCCACGTATATAATCGCGTAGCTTCAATTCCCTTCGCGGTTCCGATAACTCATTGAAGTATGGACAGCTGAAGGTCATTTTCAACTCCGTCCCGAAAAGCGCTCGTTCTATTTATAACCTAAATACCTCTTGCCGTCTCTTGTTCATTTTTTTTCTTAACTAAGGACTTTCAGGAATGGCTTCGGGATTGAAACGAAAGGGATTGACGTCGGACGATTTGATGCGAAGATTGGAAGGAAGAGAGACTAAACGCAAGCGACCTTGGCTGGAGGAGGAAGACGACGAACAAGACGTTAGTGAGGATGATGATGGCGATGTGGTTTCTTCCGAGGAGGACACGGACGTCAGGCTGCTGGAAGAAAGAATGAGGAGAGAGGACGGGGATTCTGGTTTAGAAGAGGTTGCCCCGGAAGTGGATATCTCAGAGGATGAGGATGGGGAACCCAGTGAAGGAAGCCACGAGGAAGAACAAAAGGTTTCGGAGCCATGTATGTCCTAATTTTCATACTTGATGGAGAGTACTTGACGCTATTCTTCTAATTTAGTAACTAGAATTACAGACTCCGGTCTTTCTCGATTAAAAACTCAGAGTTCCCAAAAGAAACCTGTCAAAGACCCTGCACTTTTAGTAGAGATTGAAGACTTTGCCTCACTTGGTATTTCGAGGTCGTTAATTGGGTCTATGAATACTATGTCAATAAGAAAACCCACTCCCGTTCAAGCGGCTTGTATACCCCCACTACTAGAAGGTATGTAAGCCCAACCACACTCGTTTGTATTCCCTCACCGACCACGAATGTTACAGGGAGAGATTGTATTGGTAACGCAAAAACAGGTTCTGGTAAAACTGTTGCTTTTGCGCTTCCAATTCTTCAAAAGCTGTCCCAGGATCCGTATGGTATCTTTGCGCTTGTACTCACCCCGACGCGGTTCGTTAACAGCCACATTCTTGCTCTAAAACCGCTGAAATTCATATGAATTTAGGGAATTGGCATTTCAAATATCCGATCAATTTGCCGTTCTTGGAGCTTCTCTGAATCTTCGAACGGCCATTATTGTGGGAGGGATGGATATGATGGCCCAAGCTATCGAACTCACCAAACGACCACATGTTGTTATCGCTACACCTGGTCGGATTGTTGATCATTTACGAAGCAGCAATGGAGAATGGGATTTTTCACGTATTAAATTTTTGGTATGTCTCCCATTACGCCAATTATGACAAGTAAGGAAGTTTCTCAAACGACCATACTCGCCTTTAGATTCTGGATGAAGCCGATCGTTTACTTACAGAAACCTTCTCGGATGATCTGGCATACATATTCGAACATATTCCCAAGGACAGACAGACGGGATTATTTACTGCCACTCTCACAGTCGCCATTGAGACTTTGGCTCAGGCTCCCCCGCGGCCAGGCAAACAAAAGCCATTTATTTACCGTATGGAATCTAAGTCAGTGATCTTTTTTAATACCTGCACCAGAAGGGTTATTTATCCCTTCATTTATATTACAGCGTTGAAACGGTCGAGACCCTCAAACAAAGCTACCTCCTCGTCCCCTCTCATGTCCGTGAACCCTATCTCTATCATCTCCTATGTCATCCGCCCGAATCTATCATTCACATGCGCCGAGTGCCTCCCAAACCAACAAAATACTCCCATAAAAAAGGCAAAGTCCCGGCCAGGTCTAAGAGGTCGGATCAGTCGAAAAAGAAATCAGCGGATACTGACGATGCCCCGGAGCAGCCCCCGCCGACCATTATATTTTGTCGTCGAGCGTACACAGCTGCATATCTCACACATGTTTTGCAAGAACTGTCGATTCGCTCGACAGCCCTCCATTCGCGTCTGACACAGCGCGAACGACTTAATTCGTTGTCGCTGTTTCGATCCTACGTTATTCCAGTGTTGGTTTGTACAGATGTAGCTGCTCGTGGGTTGGATATCGAAGATGTAGCTATGGTGATCAACTGGGACTTACCTGACGAACCCGAGGAATATACTCATCGAGTTGGTAGAACGGCACGAAAAGGGAAAGGTGGTGTCGCGATCAGTTTCGTGACCGAGAGAGACGAAGAACGAGTTGAGAAAATCGAGGGAAGGATCAGTGAGTATATCTCCTTTTGTTTCTTGTTTCCTCTAATTCTATCCGATAGGCACGAAATTGGTCGAGATGACGTTACCAGAGGAGAAGGTTCTTGAGAAACTGAATGCTGTCTCTACCGCAAAGAGGCTAGCTAATATGGTGAGGGATCGTGTCTCTTATCATGGAATTGGAATCTGGTTTTCTGACATAATTTGGTAGGAACTCAACGATTCTGACTTTGGCAAAAGGGAAAAGATCCACAAAATGAAGCAGCAAAAACTCGAGAAGAGGGAAAGGAAGGCGAAAGTATGATTTAAAGGATCGACTTTTCCAGTTATTTTTCCATCTAGGTCTCATTTGCTGTTCAGTCCATTGACGAATACCTTATTTCCTTACGATGATCTATAATTATATTTAGCCCCTATTACCAGTCCTTTTTGGAAGTGGATGCAGCGAGAATGGACTCCAAAGCTCCCGTTCCACGGATTCGAGATCTGTGCGTGGTATATGGTATTGTAAATTCTCGCGATTTCCTATAACATAAAAAATGTAAGGAGTTTGGCATCATATTGCCCGAAAGGCTAACGGCCTGCTTTCAGTCAGGTAGAAACATATCTCCCTTGGCGACGATGACTCCGTGCCCCTGTAACTTCACCGTTTTCTTCTCCCTGTTCAATTCCACACCCAACAACCCAGTCCTTTTACTCACTTGCCTCCCCACCATTATATCGATCTTCAACTTGGCTGACCAGTATGGACCTAATAGGGCATGCCCACTACCCGTCACTGGATCGTCAGGGATACCACTGGCGGGAATGAAGACTCGAGTTCTGAAGGATTCTGATCCGTTTGTGGTGATTTGAGTAAACATAATAACTTTGCTTTCAGGAGCCAGAACCATCTGCCAGATGAAGAAACGTCAGCCGCAAGTAATGGTATACGATAAGAAATAACCATACGAAGGCCTCAGGATCTACTGTAGCACCAGCAAGATCAAACTGTTCTTCGATCTCTATTATCAAATAATCCCAATATGGCTGACCAACTCCAGTCGCAATTTCTTTCACAATAGGAACTCCTGCTTGATTGGATCCAAACGCCTTATTGATAGCTTCTTTAATGGCTGCTTTCCTCGCTTCATTGACAGAATGTGGTGTTCCCTCAGGAAATTCCAACTGAATTCTCCCATCCTCCAAGACTTCTGCAGTGAGCAGCCCAGCGGCTTTACTCTCGAATTCAATTTTCTGTACATTTTTCGGTAGCATCTGTTCATCTGCGAGGAGTGCGCGCGTGGACGCAAGGGTCGCATGTCCACAAAGAGGAACCTCCATTGTTACTGTGAACCATCGGATGCTAAAGCGACCCTTGGTCACATCGATAGGTGTGAGGAAGGCCGTAACTGGGACGTTAAGTTCAGTTGCGATATTCTGAAGTGTTGAATCTAGAAGGGGAGAGTGGAGTACGAGCACTGCCGCTGGATTCCCTTTGAATGGGGTGTCAGTGAAAGCGTTGACTACTGTGTACGAGAGAGGTGCCATTTGGGAAGCTGTGCGTATTTCATGGGCCTCAAGTATAAATGTAGAATGAGACACTCAGCTTCTTCTCTCTTCCCACGAGTTACGGATATTGTATGCAATATGAAAACAGTAGAATATTTACGATATCGGGTGCCCCAAGCTCTACTTGTGATTTCCTCAGAGGGCCTTTACTATAAGTAAAGAACAACCAGCCACAATAGCCGTCTTAAATAATCAAACACAACGCAATTTTCTAAGTAATCAGTCACAATGCCATTGAACAATAATATTATCAAATTATCTATGCGATAAGTAAAGGAATAGTCTGGGAGTTTGGACGGAAGGGCAATCCTATCCCAACGTGGTGCGAGAGCAATATATTGCGTCCTTGATAATATCAAGGGTATATTACTATCAAAAAGATGCGGAAGATCCCATAGAGCCTCTATAGGGCATTCCTTGCTGTATAGAATCGGTAATGTTACCAGTGGCAGAGTGGCAAGTTGCGGCGAGGCATTCAGCTTCATGTATCTTGCTCCTTCGGTTTCTTTCGTCTTCGTCCTTCTCCATTATCATCTGCTTGTCGCTTTAAAGGCTTAGGTGGATCAACCTGAGGTTTCATAAAGCCTTGGGATGCAGCAGGACGAGGTACAGCCTGAACGGATTTCGGAGGTTTTGAAGGAGAGGAACGACCACGGGAAGAGAGAGCTCGTGTACCACGGGGAAGAGACTTGATGATTTTATCGGCAGCTGAAGAAGTATCCGGTGGTGGTTTCTACGACAATTATCATGCCAAGCTGAACAGAAAGCGGAGAAGACGTACCTCATCGTCTCCGTCCTGTTCCATCTCCTCTGCTATTTCCATAGCAACCTTTCTTCTTCCTTTATACCGACCTGTTAAACCATCCTCTCGAACAACTCCTTCTGTTTCAGCAGATGACTGCCCTCGACTTGATCCGAATCCTGGAAAGAGAAATGGCAGATACGATTGCTCATAGGTGACGCTACCAAGAGAGAAGGTTAAGACTTTACAGCCAATACAGAGGATAAAGACATACATGGGTTCTTCCTGTGAATCCTCAATGCCTCCCCATAACGCCTTCGGCAACTCCCATTCTTCTTCTGTACGGATTTTGGCCTTTGTAGCCTCGACCTCTTGCTCTTGCAGCACACGCGCTGCATTTTGCATAAAACGCAAGCTGAGAGTATTCTTTGATATAGCACCACCACCAGGACGTCTTGACATGTTGAGCTGAGGAGAGGATGAAGACCAACGTTAGGGAAGCTGACCAATTACAAGTGTTTCCTTTTTGGGATAAAGATATTTGGTGTAGTATTTAAGGTGACTCGAACTGACAGCTTCTGACTCTTGCTTTCATCCTTCACGATTTCCAATTTTACCGCCAAGTTTATCTCTAGAGCGTGCATGCTCTCCTCTTTCAATATCACATTCTTGGGGACGGCGTCGGCGCAACCATCTTCGACAAGGAACCATTCCGCGCTGGCTTTGCGACTGGGCTCTCAAATATGGTTGTTTGATTGCGGAGAATCGACACAGAAGCAGATTCAGAATGCTAAAGGAGTGAAGATGGGCAAGATTAAGAAGATATTTATTACGCATACTCATGGTGAGCACGCCGCGTTAGTGCGTTAGTCTTACGTATATATTGTCTTCTTTCTTGTGTATATAGGTGACCATATATTTGGCCTTTTACCACTCATGGCGAGTCGGCTGAATGGTGCAGGGGGAATGGTGGATGGAGTTGAAGACCCTCGTGCGCATACCCCACAGGATGATGAGGTCAGTCTTGCTCTATACCTGCTCTTGCTATTATTCTGACTTAGGTTTAGGTGCTTGAAATCTATGGTCCTCGAGGAACTAGGGCGTATGTCCGAGGTGGTCTCCGTTGGACGCACACCCTTCTCGGAGGGCGCTACACAGTCAACGAGCTGTTATTCCCTCACGAAGCTGGCGATGGTGAAGAAACCGCGATTCCTCCGCACTCGTCTGAGATACCAGGTCAAAACTTTAGAATGGATTCAAATGGTGCTTGGCCAGATATCTTCAAAGATCCGCTGGTTTCCGTCTCTGCTGCTCCTATACAACATTCATGTCCATCTGTTGGATATGTCGTCTCCGAAGCACCTATACCTGGCAAGATGGATGTCTCTGCATATCGCCCACATTTGCTGAGGAACAAGGCTCCAATGACATACCTGAGTCAATTGCAGCGTGGAGACACGGTCACATTGGTAGATGGAACTGTACTGGAACCGCCCCCAAAAAGACCTGGACGGAAGATTGCCATCTTAGGAGATACTTATGACCCTTCACCAATTGCTGCTCTAGCTCAAGGCGCTGACCTTCTGATCCACGAGGCTACAAACTCTTATTTACCTGGAGTTGATCCCGATACAAAACCTGACGAAACTGAGGAATTTGTTGAGAGCCGAACAAAGTCTCGGGGTCATTCGACGCCACAAATGGCTGGAACCTTTGCGCGACGTATCAACGCGAAGAGACTCGCCCTGAATCACTTTTCGGCTCGGTATCGTGGCGATGATGATACAAATGAAGAGGCGAGCAAGGTAATGCGGGCGATTAAGGGCCTGGCGGTCTCAACGTATGGTTCGGAGCATGTTATATGTGCCAGGGACTGGATGAGTTTTGAAGTAGATAGACCAGCGTGATAATACGATAGAAAGAATACAATGTGGGAGCGCATCATAAAATTAATGGTCGACTATGTCGGTGCCGGCACCTCAGGTTCCTGCAGGAGTGGCTTGTAAGCTTCCACCGTCACTTGCCTCCCCTTCTTCTAGTTCCTCAATCGGTTGCTTGGCTAATGGACCGTTAGTCCGGTGATGTGAATATTGTTTTGATAAACCTTCAGAAATCTCACCCATTTCAACATCCTCAGGTTCTTCACCTTCTTCACCTTCCTCAGGTTTCGGATGTCGTGGCGAAGGAGTAGTCGATGGCGCCTGCGACGAAGACGGTGTACCCAACTCCTCTTCTCGTATCCGTAATAGCGGATCTCGAGTCTGAAATGGTTTTGCAGTGGGATTGAGAGGCGTACCACCCCGGCTCTCGGGTTCTTCGCCTTCTTCTTCGTTATCGCGGGCCTCCCGCTCACGTTCACGATCTCTCCTAGAATCTTCTCTCTCTTCTAGATCATCCTCCTGTCGCTGGGTATCCTCCTCTCCGTCCGGGTCTGGTTCGGTAGCTTGGGTTTCGATAGGTGCTTCGACAACCTCTGGCTCCTTATCCATTTGGCGAAGAAGCTCCAGGGAAGAGACGATTTGGTCCAAAGCGATTTTGCGAGCGTGCATCATACGATCCTTGTTGTACTTTTCTTCTTGGATGGTGACAATTTCCTCTTGTGTGGATTTAATGGAACTAAAGGGAGTCAGACATCGTTCGAAAGAACCTATCACTACTTACCTCTCCAAATCAAATCGAGTTGGGAATGTGTTGATTTTTTCTGATATCGAGTCATATTCAATCTTTTGTTTCCTAAATCGTTGCTCTTCATCTAGAGTAGCCCTCAGAATTTCGATCTGTTGTCGTGTTTCTTCCTGTTCATTTACTTCCCAAGTGTGTCAGCTGAGATGCTCATAAAATGCAAGACGACATACGCACATATTCGCTCCTTCTCCTTCTCATACTCCATTACTTGTCGTGCTTCAGCTTGACATATTAATGCGCTCTTTTGTAGGTGCATGTTGAAGGTGGCGATCTCAGCAAGTAATTGTTCACGGGCCTCTTCGAGAGACATCTCGGCACCAGTTTGTTCATTATCGGCAGAGCCTGGTGCCACCGCAAAGGCAAAAGTGTAGAACTTTCTGACAACTTTTCGTAGTGCTCGTTCGTCCGAAAGAATTCGTAGTTGAACCAGTGCATCTGCAAAGAAGGTCAGTAGAAAATCCCCCTGCAAACCGTGACCAACCTTCTTCTTCTCCAGTCAAAGGCTGAGGTATATAGTCACCCTCACTCGCAGTTTCCATGGGTTGCATGATAACCCGTTAGTGTTATTCGAGCTGAATGTCCAAAGTGGGTCGAAGCAGCAGCGGAATACTATTTTTGGATGTATCACGTGACATTACACTTCCCGTGACTTTGAACATCTCGACGCGTCTTGTGTCTTACCCTCATTTTATCTCATGTTTTATCTCTACTAACCCCTTCCACAACTTCACAACCTACAAATTACACTCATAAACGACTAACGATAATTGATCTCGTAACGGATACCTTTGAATTTTAGTCTTTTCAGCTCCTATGGCGCCGCCTGGAACCTCTCCCCGGAAAACAATCCCGTTGAGCACTGGCGAGGAATCTGCCAAGTTTCAATTCCCCACTACGTCTTCAAGCATTACAAGAGCTTTCTTTTGTGGTGTAGTTGTAGAGTTAGGAGCAGGGAAGGACTTGGATACAGGTATGTCGATCCCCCACCTCATTCATAACCTACGTTAACATAATTTTCAGATCTCCGAGCATTAGTGGGCTCGTTGGGTGAACATATCCCCACCGAGGATGGTACAGCCCCTCCGGAGACATTAAGGTCATCTACCGGTTCTGAGTCAGGGGTGAGCATGGTTTCGGAATCACTCCTACTCCAGTCTGACGAATCATGTAGCTCTCTGGTGGACGCAAACGAGCGATGACCAATTCATCTGCTTTGACCGACGTTATCAATGAATTTATTTCCACAGAACGGTCATATGTCAAGCGTCTCCGGATATTGAAAGAGGTAGCTATGGCTAGTTTGTTGCCATGCTCCTATTTTAACAAATCCGATAGGCCTATGCGGACCCTCTACGAACATTTGCCAAAGCCAAAGATACTGCCCTTCTTTCTGTTTATGATACCAAGATACTATTTGGAAATATCGATGCTATTGTCCCAGTGAATCAAGCGTTTCTTGAAGATCTCGAACACATGATGGCTCCAAACGGGCATCAAACAGTAGGCGGCATCGGCGACGTCTGTCTGAAACACGTATGTATGGTTATCCCATGTCTTTCTTTATCCTGAGTACCTTTTAGTTTAAGGATCTTGGTGCATTCGACTGCTATAAACAATTTTATGCAAAAAGAGAAGAAGCACAGAGCATCCTGAAGAGAGAGAAGCTTAAGAAGTCAACAACAGGATTCTCTGGGTTTATTGAGGTCCGTCGAGTCCATTACTCCAGACTCCATAATTTATCGTCTTGTAGCGTATCAAAGAGTCAACCGCTGATGTCCGTAACCGTGTCGGGTTGAGTGAGCTTCTTATGGATCCCGTTCAACGCATCCCAAGATATACTTTGCTGTGGGACTGTGCGTTTATCTGTGTCTGCAATAGTATCTCTAGCTGACAGTATCCTTCTAGTAATGGTGAAGTACATGCCTGTGGAGGATCCTCAACGCGCCAAACTTCTCGAGGCCGCCCAGATTGCTCAGAAGATTGCCAAATGTGAAATCGATGATCTCACTCGTCGTGCTGCAGTTATGCATTGCTTAGGGCGCACTATCGATGGTTTCCCAGTATGTGTCATATTCCAGCAGGCAACAGCATCTATTGACACTATTGTAGCCTGGTCTTATTAGCAACGGTCGCCGCTTATTGGATTGTATTGACGTCGATGATATACCTACCGATCCATTCCCAGCGGCTTCATCTACGAGCATGTCATCTTCCGTATCGCTACCAGGAACGCTTCATAGTACTCTCTTCCTCTTCGATGACAAACTCATGATTGTCAAGAGGCCGAGTAGCGCAGTATCTGGCAAAGTTTTAACCGGACTTGATCAAGTTGATAAAGCCGCCAAATCTGGAAGTCTGCCTGTCGGTCTTAAGAAGAACGGCCTGGTCTTCAAGGGTGTGGTGGATCTTACCGACTTTGCTGCAACTGACAATGGGGGTCCTGGTAAGCTCGACGGCTGATTAAAATTGATCTTAGACTTAGCTTTACGTTTACAGATATGCACATGTACTTTGAAACGCCTCCACAAGATCAGTCAGAACGTTGGACGGGTCGACCTTTCCGGGTTTACTCGGTTGTGTATCCTCCATCACCAGTTAACCTTGATCCTGTTGCTACTCAAAGTGACAAACAACGATTCTTGGACAATTTATGGATAGCCCAGGCCATGTTCAGAGCTCGGGAAGGTCGGTCCGTCGTATTGTCTTCGGCTGAAAGGGAAGTCGAGTCTCGCAGTGGACGGACTACTTCTGCTCGAACCTATTTCAATGTGTACCAAAGAACTGCGTATCTAAGTGAACCTAAGAAAGTGAGTTGAAATTCCGTTACCCGTGTAATTGGCTAAGTTTTATATGGTAGGCCAAGATCGTGGTTCATATAGATGCTACTGGAAGTGCTGACGCTCTTCCATTTGGTATCAATGGACCGCCTTATGTTCTTGTTCGCGCTCAGCCGTTGGCCGGAGACCTGTGCAAATACTCCGTGACTTCAAGCGATCCTGACGATGACGGTGAAATAGATATTGTACATACGGCTACTATTCCTGCGCGGATTGTTCAGACAAGTCAGTACAACGCTCCCTTGTCCATCGAGTTCTACTAACCCGTTCGTTTAGTTCATCAATTCGGGCTCTTCAACTTCCGTACCGGACATAATTCCATACCGTCAACTCCCACCGCCAGTCTGCGTTCGCGTGCAGGCATCTTCGGCCTGGACACCATCTCTCGGAATCTATTCCCTGGGGCGAAAGGCAAAAGCGGGGACGTCTTCGGTTCTGTTCTCCAGAATAACACTCACAGGCGTACCAGGTCAACAACAAGTCGTGCTTCCACTCAAACGGCCACCACAATGGACAGTAACCTCAAGTTCTCCACCCGTTCGACTTCGACGGCTGCCACTTCATTCATGCAAGAGGATGATCCTATCCAACTAAGTCCCAGTCCAGGAAAGACGAGTGGCAGGAACGCAGCTATGAATTCTCTGGAGCGGTCTAATAGTGGACGGAGTCGAGCTCGTTCAATGTCGTCCATAGGCGAGTCTATGCTGATGCCGGCGCCGACAGAAGATTCTGATAGGGATTTGACGGAACGCCTCGAGTTGGCTCGAAAGAATAGTCAGATTCAACCTGGTAGACAGTTGCCAGCTCTTCCACGGAATCCGCCGGTACACGACACGATATATGAAGGTAAGAAATATTCCTATCGGGTTCTTCGTTACCTCCTACTTATATTCATGCAGAGGAACCACCGCCACCATCATTCCTTGCCTTCAATCGACCAACGAGTCCCTCACGGCCGACGTCACCTGGTCGTCCAATGTCTCCATCTCGGCCCATGTCTTCATCTCGGCCTTTGTCACCAACACAGTCTATGTCAGTATCTAGGCCCATCTCTCCTGCCCGCCCAGCGTCCCCAGTTAAAGGATCGGAAACCCCTTCAACACAGAATCGTTCTCGTTCACTTTCAGCGCCTGGGGTACGTCCGGGAGGACCTAGGCCTCCTTCTCCACTACCTGCCCGCGACATGGATGTCAGTCGAGATTCCATAGTTATTGCATTGGAGAGTACCTTGGATCACGTGAAGAACGGCAATCCTCTCTCCAGCATTACCCTGACTAGGAAGAGGAGTAAGTCGTTTGCAACACAATCTACCCGTCGGATGCCTTTGGAATCGAAAGTCAATGAAGCGAAGCACGGGGCCGATGGCGGCAATAGCATCGTGGAACCTCTTTCTATTAAAAAGAAGACATCCGTACGATCAGCGAAGGAGAGCTCGCCTCCAGCACGGCAAAGATCCCAGATCCCAAAGTTGACTTCAACATCGCGAACTTCACGAACTTCCCCACGTGGTACGAAACGCACTTTACCTCTCAACGATCAGAGCAAGCTGGAATTGTCTGAGCGATTGACGATTACCGCGAGGACTACCCGAGAAGATGTAATTGTCATTTACCACTGTTCGTTGTTAGTGCACCTAACATGACTTGCTAGCTCGATACAGTTCGGCGCTCTGTCAAACGCATCAAGCTCGAAGTTGCGTCGTTGAAGACATCTTTCCCTTCCGAAAAGGATGCAGATTCTCAAGAGATGGATGTCGAACCGACAACCTCCAGGAATGATTTATTCCAGTCTCCAAGTCGTCAACTGGTAATGTACTCTCCCTCCCTCTAATCTTGAAACCGTCATTAAGTATCCATTTTAGCCCAAATCCGAAGCAGAGGCACGCAGAGAAGAAATGAGGCAGGTCATCGCTCTGCGACAGGTCGATAGTCCTTTCCGGCGCCGAGAGCTCTCAAATTCGCCTCAAAAATCTCATTCCAAATCAAATTCAGCCCCTTCTGTTCCTGTCTTGCGTCTCAACGAGTTCACCGAAAGCATAGAGGGTCTTCTCGGACAAGCTGATACTGATCTGCAGCGCATGGCAGCGAACCAAGATGTCATCCGTGGAGATTTAGAGCTCCTGACAGGGGAGCTGAAGGCACGGAATGCGGAGGTTGTGACCTTGAAGACCGAGCTTAGCAATTCCAAGGCCCAGTGCGAGCTCGTCAAGAACCTATTAGGGGATGCTTCGGCGGAGAATGATTTTTTACACGCAGTACGTAACTTCCTGGTTATTTATTCCTTTTATTGACTTTGATTCTTTAGGCGTTTAATGAAGAACTCGATAAGATGTTCAACGATGCAAATTTGCCCGACGATGAGGCCTGGAAGGCTATGTCGAGGGATTTGAGGGAGGCGAAGGCTGCCCGAAATGAACTCAAGAGGGAAAATTCGTGAGTGCTAATGCTATTATATGATAGTTCTTTCATCCAATTACTTTAGCAGATCCCTGAAGCGTAAGTTAGAGGAGATAGAGCTACAAAAAGAGCAGTGCGTATACATGTATTTTCCGTCTCAGTGGGCCGAACTGATTCCTTTCTGCAGATGGGGAGAATTGCTAAGAGCACATGGACTCATACCTTGATTTTCTTCTCATTCCCACAATCCGCATTATCTACGCAGTCGCTTTTGAATGTCTCCTTATTACTTTGTTCGTTTTGCTTCTGTTGTAAAATTTGCTGTGTATCGCGGCGTCGACACCTTTGTACATATACTT
>Ga0157379_10001840_pt1 | contig 17533 bp, 23 predicted proteins | sample S25metaG_FD_121802 | JGI IMG/M metagenome (GOLD analysis project Ga0157379, IMG submission 121802) | Switchgrass rhizosphere microbial communities from Kellogg Biological Station, Michigan, USA - S2-5 metaG | ecosystem: Host-associated > Plants > Roots > Rhizosphere > Soil | place: USA... | reverse complement strand
CCGGGATGGCATATTCGTAGAATGAGGGTATTGAGGGCAGGAAGACCAGCAATTGTACGATAAATGGCGTACGAAAATCGTATGCCGGTAAACTCCAATCGCTGCAGATTAACGAATTTTGCTAAAGGCAGGAGTCCAGGGTACCAGGGTTCTCCTTGTAGAGTTCCATTAACATGGATAGACCGAACAAGGGTAAAGAGGTGCTGATTATTCATAAGAGTCGTATTTAACTGTTGTGTTCGAAGGGTACTTGTATTTGGAACAGGCCACGCTGACCAGACAAGTTCACGATATAGAACCCGATTGGATATTTCATTGAATGTCTTAGAGACTCTTCCGAATCGAAGAATGTCGGGACGAGACGCTGGAGAAGAGAGGTTCTCTGCAATGTCAAGCCATAGTTCGGTTGGAATTTGAGAAGCAATTTGAGCCTTGACGACCGCGAAGGAAACTTCAGAGTCCGAGGTATGCATAAAGCAATTAACTGACCTTCGATGGACAACCTATACACTGGATATCCTGCATCTAACAGATGGAGAAGGCAACCTGAGCTCAGGGGTGAAGGTCAAATTCAGCGACAGCTCCACATCTGGGACCACGTGTTCGGCGGCATCCGTATCAGGACACCGTCGATGATTATGTCGTCTGTGTCGAGAAATTTACCCTATATCGTTCAAGAAGGCGAATATTGTACTGGTATGTGTCCATGTCAAGAAATTGACACAAACAGGGTTGACAATTTCGGCCAAGGTTGATAACATCTTGTCCTCGACTTTTGTTCCGTTTTATCAGGAGACAATTGGGTGACTGGAATCATATCTCGTCAGCTGAACCATTTGCAATCGAATCAATCGATGTACTCTATGATGTATACTCGCCCGATATACCTCCATCTAGTCCGGTGGCAGTGTGGGGTTGGCAAAGCAAGGAACCCCACGTGTACCGTTATACTGAAGTATGTTTAAAAACAGCAGCAATGAAGGGTTCAGGGACCGTTGAATTCGTTCGGAGTATCCAACTCGTCAGTGTCAACATATGTCCAGGAGGAGGTAGGACATTCGTCGTGAGAAAATGTTGAGGATACCTTCGACGACCTTCGACGCCCACCCTATGCCGAATTCAAAGGGATTGTTTTACCAAACAGAAAGATGGGCGAAGAAGAGGAAGATGGGGTTAAAAGCATATTCTTACGTACTTTGTGGGTAAAGTATCTTCCTGTGGGCAGATCACAGTGACAAGAAGCGTACGATTAATTTTGACAGTGACCCCATGCTGCAGGCAACGGTCCTATGGCTTCTTATCGGTGGAATGGTCACAGTGACATTATACGTCTTTCGGAATGGACGTGGATCCTCCTGGTTTAAACATCCATGGCTTTCTCTGTACGAGAATGAGGATTTTACCCTTCGTGATATTTCATTTATTTCAAGAATCAGGTGAGACGTTTATTGAAGCATTAGTAGGCAGGCATCCCGTTGTCCGCTGCCGTGATTGGATCACATGCACATTCGACATTGATCCTAAGATGCCAGCGGGCCTTTGTCGGCCGCCACGGTGGTCATCAGGCTTGACGCTCCATTTGGAGATTTCTATAATACGGAGAGTTCCAAAGGAAAGAAAAATGTGCTATAGCACCTTTGTCTTCCAAGTAAGTTCCAAGAAGCTTGGCCTCTTAATTAGCAGAGCTAATTCCAAGCTCAGTATGAAACTCGCGCTTCCCTTCACTTTACTGAGTCAGACACTCTACGTCGTCTGTGTTAGTCAGAGTAAAGGTCCGGCTTCCCCAGCAATACTCAAGTCGAATATTCGTATTCTCCGACAAAATGATCTAAACTGTAGATTAACCTTTTCAATCCAGGTCGAACTCCATTAATCTTCTCATAGACACCGACGCAAGCAACCATGCGAGTACAATTTTGTTGGATCCCATGACGTTTAGCGATGCCGTAGCAGCTTGTGGACAGCTTCATGAAGCTCTCCTCAATCTCAATGTTGCTCCCAAAATGTCTCAAGACCTCACATCGCTTTTGTCTTATGTCCAATTCCGTCAAGATTTCCTTCCTGGGCAGGCGTTCTGGATCAGTGGCAATAATGTCAAGGAGCCGAAGACTGTCCAATTAATTTCCGGAAAATTAATCCAGCTTCCCTCTCTTCCAACCAGTTTCATTAAACTGCCTGCCCTTTGTTCTCAAAGTGCGCCTTTCCGCCCAGCATCTGCCAGCGATAAAAGTCCTGCTTTTCAAGTCAAAGTGTCTTCGGACGCAAATACGTTTACTGGGTTAGTAGTAGTAAACTCAGCTTTCTTTTAAAATACGCCTTCTCATTTTTTAAACCCAGTTTCCGCGACCAACTGTCTTTCCGTTTTCTCGGAATCCCTTATGCCAATGCCCCTGCTCGCTGGCAATATTCTACTCTTTTCAAGAATCCCAACGTAACGCAGTTCGATGCGACGAACTTCGGTAGCCAATGCTTCCAATCCGGAAGTGGTCCCTTCAGCGAAGACTGTCTATTCCTAAACATTTTTACGCCATTTTTGCCAGCTTCAACCGCTCGTCCCGACAAGTCCAAGCTGAAGCCGGTTATGTTCTGGATTCACGGTGGTGCTTTCACTAGTGGCACTGGTGCAGATAGCACGATGGATGGAGGAAGTTTGGCTTCGCGTGGTGATGTCGTTCTGGTGACTATCAATTACCGGCTATCTACTCTTGGTTTTCTATCGCTGAACGATGGGGTCATCACTGGGAACTATGGATTGGCAGATCAGATTGTCGCTCTTGAATGGGTGCAACAGAACATCGCAGCGTTTGGGGGCGACCCAGATAGGGTGACTATTTTCGGCCAGAGCGCAGGAGCAGCCAGCGTCCGTGCCCTTCTCGCCAGTCCGAAAGCTGCTAGAAAATTCGCTGCCGCTATCCCGATGAGCAATTTGGCGGGCGCAGACTACGCAACGACATATTCGCTCTATTATACCCCCGAAGAAGAGGTTTCAGTTGTCGGGAACAGCATAGTCTCGTCTGTTCAATGTGCTAATGTCACAGACGTCCATGCTTGCCTACGTGCTGTGCCCGCACAAACCCTCGTAACCCTTCCCTCCATTGCACGATTCCTGGTTGTCGATGGCGACATTCTCACTTCCTCTGGGTTACAAGTTACAGGGAAAGGAACGACGGCGCATGTTCCAACAATGTGGGGTCATATGCGTTTCGACGGGGCTGCCTTCATTGGATACCCACAAGCTGGGCAAAGCTTATTGTCGGCTTTGCAACCGGTCATTGGAAGTATGAGTGCTGATGCTATCAATTCTGGGATGTTCCCTGTCCCAAGTGGTCCTAATAGCACTTTGAATATTTTCAATGTGACAGCAAGGGTCGCTACGGATGTCGAATTTAGGTGTTTGGATCAAGCTACGGCCGTTTCCGCCGTGAAACATAATGTCTTCCCTCAGACATTTTTCTACTCGGTGTATCGTTCATACCAGGTATGTTTCAGGAGTGCTTTTAATATTCAATACTGATTTCGTCTGTAGACAACAGGATACGACCCTAACGCTCCAGCTTGTGATGCACCAAAAGACGCTACCCACCCCTTCGGTGATCCTAATATACCATACTTTCAATGTCATTCGGGAGAGCTCTATTATGCCTTTGGAAACCTTGGTCAATTTAACCTACCCATTCGCGACGATAACGACATTTATATGTCTCAGTTGATGCTCGATACATGGGCAGCATTCGCGTGGAATCATAATCCCAATCCTTCGTTTGCACTCCTCTCCGCTAGGAATTACGATGTCACGCTGGCGAATGTGAAAAAGACAGGAACATGGCAGCCGGTTACTGTCAAAAATCCGACGCTGCGATTATTGGACTTCCCGAGTGCGAGACAGATACCTTTCGAGGAGGTCGACGAATGTGCATTCCTGGGATTCCCGTTGGATTACTACGAAACCAATTTGTAGAAGAATCTAGTATGAAATCTACAGCTCCATAGATTGCTGTGTCGAATTACTTTGTTTGTGGATATTGATTTCATGGTAAATAAATGAGTATGGTGCATCATATCGTTTTGTCTACCGTTTCCTTCACTATGTTGAAAGTTCCTCAAAGCGTACATAGTATTATCCGCTGGGTGATTTTACACGTGAATCGAGCAAGAATCTCGAATCAGTGAGGACTTCGTGGAAGCATGCAAGATGCAAGAGAAATTCGATGCTAAGGACGAATTCGGGATGGAAATCCTAAAGGTATACAAAGGAAGACGGGACATACAGAAAGTCCAGTGGACGAGTACAGGACAAGACATGAGAGAAAATTGAAAGATAGGCAGAAATTATATGTAGGAAAGTGAAGTGAAACGAGCCAAAATAAACAGGGAAAGGAAGGAGGGAGATCAAAAATTGACGACTACCGGGTTTTGCCACCAACGAGCTCGCTGTAGAGGGCTACGACTTGGCTAACGCGGGTGATGAGTGGCTACGAGTGGCTACGAGTGAAGGGATAGGCGTTCCCCCAAGTGAATAGGGAGCCCCAAAGACCGCGCAACATGAGAGAGGGCGTGGTTTTTGGCCTAAACACAAGACAGACAAACCGTTAGACAAGCAGTCTAACGGGTGAGCACACCCAGGTTAGGTGCTAACCGCGATGGCAGTCTTGGGCGGGTGCGCGACTGATTCGAACAGTAAAATAGAACTTAGACTGGAACCAATTCCGCCACTGTCAACATGCTTCGCCTAGTCCCTAGATTTCCATGCCGTCTTGCTCACGCATGACAAATGCTATCGATTCGAACCACCCATTCTCTCAACAGCGACCTGCTGGATTGCAGTCCATTTCTGGTTTAATCTAGTCTCCTGTCGCAACTCAGCTTTTTTTATGATTCAATTATCCTCGACGCACGCATGTTGATTGTGCCCGTCCAAGCCATTGGGAGAGAAATTTACGCCAACGACAGACATATTGATTTTTTGGGAACTGTTGAACGCTCAGGCGATCCAGAGGGATTTATTTGTGCTTTTTTCAAGCCCAAAATTGTTGTGGATAATATGAGGCAAGCTGCAGAGGTCTGCAGAGGTCTCTCAAGAACAATTCAGCGCGATTGTTGAATCCATCTGCTCTTCGGCTCACAGGAAGCTTCAGAAATAATTGGGAGGTCCGAAGTCCGATTTCATGCCGGCCCTTCAGAATCCTGCCTTTTGGCGAGGGTGAACGTTTCTTGAAGGAGACGTCCGTGGATGGCTTCTCCAAAGAACGGGATACCTTGGAGGAACGTGCGAAGGGTTCTACGAAATTACCTGCTGAATTAATGGAGCTCTTTGGGTTACTTAATGGTGCTAGGAAAAAGTATGAGAAAGGGGAGAAGAATGTGGAAGTTGTGATAACCCTCAAAAAACTCCTTGAAGCGGGTTTGAAATGACAGGGTCAAATGGAAAGGTATGAATCTTCTTCCGTTTTAGGGGCCTGAAAGGCTCACTAATTTTCCTGAGTTGCAGAACCCTTTTCGCATGGTGGAGTGGAAGTTTGGACCCCTGGATGAGAATCGGTTGAGATTGATAAGATGTGATTTGTACTAAGAATACAACATAACCCTTTGCACTCCAGGAGAAACAGTCATGGTTACCTGGTATCCTGAATCCGCAATGGATTCTATTAAAAGGTGAAGTATTCAACTTGCGTCTTGATCTCTGGTATACGGTACGTTGGGTTCTCCTTCAGGTTGTTTGTGGGTTTTGTCTCTCTTTCTCATAAGGTGGAGTAAAATAAGAGGCGGCGGAGGTGTAGAACATACTGCCTTCAGAACAAAGCAATACAGGGTGTCATCTATCGTCTCTAAAGCATATAAATTGCGTGCTAGTCCATCCCTTTCTGAATTACGGACATTGGATAGCAATAGCGGTGATCAACGTATCGTGCTTCCACGGGGTTTAGAAGACGCTGACATTATCTCTGAGGGGTAAGCGCACCGTTTAACTGGCGATCCAAATCTTTGCACGGAAGCCTTCCAAAGTCGTCGGGCGGCGTCGGACCTGACGCAAAACAAAATTAAATTTAGAATAAGGGGATGTAGCTATTTTGCAGACAGCACATAGACGCAGGTGTAACGCACCTACACGATTGCTAAAGGAGAACATGAAAGTTGTTGAGGCTTTGCTACATGTGCCCATGCATCGACCCGGATGTGCCAACTGCTTCTCAACGCAATTCTTTTGCTGATACTTGTGCTGTCGTCCAGCCCATAGATATAATCAGTTCTTCGTCTGCGCACCTTGAGGAAGTGGTTGGACCTTGAATTCGTGAGAATAAGATAGTGACTAAGGATCTTCCCAAATTAACGTATCAAATGCATCGCCACCAGCTTTTCACCGAGCCCTGTATCCTCCTGCAGATTCTCGACGAGCTGGCCAAATTTGGTTTCCATCCCAGCTCCCAATAATGGAGCATCCCTGAAGGTGGCATTTTCAAAGTTGAGGATCTTGATATCATTTTCAAGGATGACAAAATTGCGCCTGTTGAAGCCGCCATGCGCGATAACGATAGCATGGACCCTTCGAACAAACCTGAGAAATTTTCTAAATCGTCGACTGGCGCATTACGACCGTCAAACTTCTCCATCAGAAAGTCCATCACTCGACCGTGCTCCATTAAGTGAGAGAGGAACTTGGCTGCAACTACTTGACCATCCAACTTGCGGTACGCTCAACCTGGAGAATCTCAAATTTGAATTTGAATGATTTTGGCGATGGCAATGATTCATATGCTGGCGGGGATCCTTCTCTTTCCAAATCACGCCCTTGAGAGATGTAAAGAATAGCTCATAGCGTAGGAGCGGAGCCTTGTGCTCGTGGCTTGGTTGTTCCTCGCGCTGGCGAAAGATGCGGTCGGTTGTCCAATTGCCTACTGGCAGAGCAGAAAAACAGATACGGTGGAAATCCAAGGGTCTCCTCTTCGTATACGCCGCCGTCCACTTTATAGTATCGCGGAACCGAATGCGAAACAGATTCTCCTGGTCCGCTCTCTCAACATCCATCGAAAGTGCTGCAACGCGAGTATTATCATGTGGTCGTAGTCGCAGTGGTCATCAGGTTCGAACCACCAGGTCTGCAGCACACGAAATAGGCTGGGATGGGTGCTGACGATGGGCACTAAAATATGAAAGACTACTGAGCCTTGTCGCCGTCGTTAGAGAGGCTGCGACTTGTCTAACGCCACCGGTGAGTGGCGATAAGTGAAGGGATAGTCGCTCCTCCAAGTGGATAGGGCCCCAAGGCCGCCCCTAAACACAAGACAGGCAAACTGCTGAACAGGCAGTCTAACGAGTTCGCGCAGAACTTACATAAACTCGAACCAATTTCCAGTGTCCACCACTGTCCACATGATCTACACGCTGTTGTGGTCACGCGTGACAAATGCTATCGATTCGAACTATCGTCCTCTCGACAGCGACCTGCTCGATTGCAGTCTATTTCTGGTTCAATCTAGTCTCCTCAATCTTTACTATGGCTCAATGGTCCTCAAAACAAGCGAATTGGTTTTCCGGCTCGAAGCCATTGGCTGAGACATTTACGCCGACAGTAGACAAGCTGATTTTTGGGGAGTTGTTGAACGCTCCAGTCGATCCAGAAGGATTCATATGTGCTTTCTTCCAACCAAATATTGTCGTGGATAGCATGGGGCAAACGAAAGAAGTCTCTCAAGAACAATTTAATGCGATTGTTGAATTGGCGTTACGCGCGTCTGCCCTTCCGGACACAGGAAGCTTCAGAAATACTTGGAGAGTCCAGAGTCCGATTACATCTCGGCCAATCAGAATCCTACGTTTTAAAAGGGATAAAGAGTCCTTCAAAGAGACGTCCGTATATGGCTTCTCCAAAGAACAGGATATCTTGGAAGAGCCTGTCAATGGTTTCACGAAATTACCCGCTGAATTAATGGAACTCTTTGGATTGCTTGACGAGACCAGGGAAAACTATCAGAAAGGGAGGGAGAATGCGGAAGTTGTGACAACCATCAAAAAACTCCTTGAGGCAGGTTTGGCGTGACAAGGTTGAATGGAATGGTACAGAGTTTCTTCTCGTCTGCGCCCTTAAATCTCGCTAAATTTTCTTGAATTACAGAGCCCTTTCACATGGTGGAGTAGATGTTGGCTTCCGTGTAGAATTATCCGCCTGGATTTGACCAGATGCGATCGTATCGTACAAAATACTCGTTTGCTCAAGAGGTTTGTAGCATTATATCCCATCCGCAATGGATTCTATCCAACAGAGAAGTGTATAGGGTGCATTCTTATTCTCTGAAAAGTTAAGCCGACTATCTTGGATTTCTTCTTCAGTTATTTCGTCGCATAGCGTGGTATCTGTGTGTTCTGTTTAGTTTTCTCATGAGGTGGAGCAAAGTAAGGGGTAGCGGAGGTGTAGAACATTCTGCCTTCAGAGCGAAGCAAGGGAGGGCATCGTCTATCATTCCTAAAGCAGAACAATTGCGTGCTATTCTATCCCGTTCTGAGTTACGGTCATTGAATGGCAATAGCAGTGAGCAAGGTATCAGACTTCCTTAAGGTTTAGAAGACGCTGACATCATCTCTCAGGGGTAAGAGCACTGTAAGACGGGTGATCCAAACTACCAGGTGCAGCCCGCTTCTTATGTTCGGGACCGTCGTCGCTGGGAGTTGCCTGGTATTTGATGCGAGACATCAGTTTTGTGTCAAGAGACTGAAGAACTGATGACTTCACGGATGACGGCGTTGTCAGACGCTGAGCCTCAGAAAAAGGATAAAAGGAGGGGAAGCTGGCAAATATTTTCTTCAGTTCATCTCACAAGTCGAACAATCCACAATGCAAATCGCTTTCTTCTCCACCATTGCCTTCGGTCTCCTTGCTACCGCCACAGCCTGGACTGTCAGTCCCGGCTCCTGCAACACTGGTGAGTGTGTGTCCAGAAGTCTGGAGATAAGGAAGGTTAACGTACTTCGTAGGAACTCCCCTTTGCTGCCAAACCGAGGGTGATGCTCAGACCTCGTCTGCCGTCAAGACTGTCGCCACTACTCTTGGCGTCGACTTGACTGGTATCACTGGTCTTGTCGGTCTTACTTGCACCCCCATCACCATTGTGTATGTCCTTATCCTTCTCGGATCTCTTTCCGAAATAGCTCACCTTGAATTCATAGTGGTGCTGGACAAGGTGTCAACTGCGCTCAGCAGCCAATTTGCTGCACTGACACCAAGTTCAACGGCCTTGTAAGTTGTGATTTTGTCGGTGGTAATGCGATACTAATTCAATTTAGGTCAATGTTGGCTGCACTGCTATCTCTGCATGAACATTCTTTCCCCGAATCGAAGACGTTAGTCATACGGGCTTCTTGTTCATCGTTAGCCATGTATCTCGTTTCCAGCAATAAACGAACGTTTTCACCCGTGATATTGATCTGAGATATCGTCAGAGTCTCCTGATAGACTAAGATGAGATAAAAAAAAATAGAGCTGCATTCTTTGGAAGATGTGGGAAATACATAATGGAGACAGGCATATGTTAAATAATACACGTTATTTTAGGTATACCAATTAATTGTGCAACAACGGGAGAGCCGAAACAGAGTTAGAAGGTCGATAACACGGAGAGACGAAAGGTTAAACTTCCAGAGATTCTTCCCCAATACTTATCAGATCCAATTTTTTCGACCTCTTAGTTTTTTTTTGGCCTTGGTCTCAATCTATGTTTGTTAAAGGAGCTTAGGGTATCCGCAAGCGGATAGACGAGTAGAAACAGAGGAAGAACCTGATTATCATGAATATCATATTAGCTCACTAGGGTAATCGAAACTACATAAACCTACCTATCCAAATTACCAAACCGACTGAGCACCTGAGTCGGTTTCGAAATGATTCTAACGAGTTCTCAGCTCTGTATTAAATACAAAACTGACCAGAGGACGAGAAGTAACACTAGTTCCAATAATAATTCCCCGGAGAAAGTCATCTGATAAACATTTCGAGACTATTTAACGATTTATTCGATCAGACTTTCGTAGTATAAACAAATACATACCTTTGAACTGGAGGGTAGAGGTAGAGTTCGCTATTTTCGGAGCCAGGAGAGTCCTCGTCTGGCTTCAGGATATCCATGTGAGCCATCTTCGCTTTCATTCTCTGAACGGGAATCTTCTTGACAATGTCCTTGTTCGATTTTGGGATATCCAGGATTGTCATCACAGTATAAAATATTATGGCGGTGAGTATGGGCACCAAAACCGCTTGAGAGTGTGCAGCAAAATCGAAAAGGCGGGATGAACCCTTTCAGAAGTCAAAGAGTCTCCTAGGGTGCGTTAGGCATCCTTAATCGGGACCATATCAGGCCAGATGAGTGCTTTGATATGCTGAAGTGGTTCGTTCGGCATTTCCGATTGTTGCGACATGAGTAGACACTCACTATGAATTGAATTGAGCATACATTCTAATCGTCCAAATAATTTAAATGCATGAGATACACTGAAAAACACTAGTAATCGTATTAGAATATTCCACAAAGTCTTCCTGTTGTCTGAACAAAATAAACCTCAAAAACAAAAATGCTAGATAAACTGGAATCTGCTACCTGACTCTAAAAGCCCTCTATATGGGCCACCTATTACTATAACGCTATGTATGCCTTACCGACCTCCATGTTGTGTATCCCGCTCCCGCTGCCCCTGCCGTTAATGCCCATTCGCTAGATTCGTGCCATTGGATCCATTGATACCATTAGAATGTTGGCGTTTGGGATGAGGAGCTATGGCGTCAAGAGCTAAGGCAGTGCATAAGCCACGATTTCCGATGGCAGTCCCAGCAGCAACGAGTTTATACACCCAACCAATCTCCCAACCACCATCGCTGCACTGGAGGGTGAGTAAAGTTTGCATATCGAGAGGGTCGTCGAGATCAACTGCGCGACATGCAATAATGCGCATCGCCAACGCTAGGGAATCGCCTGGGGCGCCGATCCGTTCCTTGAGTCGCTCTTGAAGAAGACCGCGTAATCTCTGCTGCACTTCAGGGTCGCTGCACGCGGAGAGGAACCGAGAGAGGAAGAATAGGAAGCATTCTGCAGTGGTGTAATACCGAGTTCCGTTGCTGTAGGCACGGTTCTTCAACACCGCGCAAACCCACTCGAACGTCCGCCGCACTTGTTCACCACGACCATATTGATAAAACAAATTGCAGACGTTAACGCAGACACAAGCATCGATACGAGGCCTTTTTTCGTCGAAGTATGTCTAAAAGAAAATCAGACTAAGTCCTGAGGGCAGCAGGTTGTTCCTTACAACCAGGATTCCATCGCTATTCACGAATTCAAGCATCTTATCCAAGATGGCGTTGGCTGTCTCGGCTTCGTAATGAGTAATCGTCAGCCCTAAAGAAGTAGTATCCAAATCGTCTGGGAATTGTGTGGCAGTGAGGATACCCTTTCCTCCTATTTGCGTTGTTAGATTGGCTAAAGCATTAAGGTAGACAAGCATTACCGCGGAAAAAGTTCCAAGTACCGATGCCAGGAGATGGTTCAATGGTAACCATTGACCTAAACTCAGATGTAAGTTTATTTAAAATCAGAGACGCTAAGACTCACGGATCACCCATGGCCTCCAGGATGAGAAGTTGCGCGAAGTTCTCCTCTATTGTGACCCCGGTGTCCGTCACTGAGAAGAGTTTCCCTGAGTTATCCTTTAACCACTGCAAACCTCGCTTGTGGGGGTCGCCGAATTTGTTACGCAGTTGACGCACAAGATTGGTGGGACTATCGAAAACAATTCCATCGATGCCAAATGAGCCGGCGGATAGGACGTTTTCAACCTTGTCGTCAACGAACACGGTACGATACGGGTCCAATCCGGTTTGATCAATGACATGCTGATAAAATCCTAAGTTTGGCTTTCGCTCGCCAGCTTCGGCGGAAGTGAAAACCTTGTCAAAGATTGACCAGTCGACAGCCTTTGTCTTGCGAAGATATATGTAATCAGGAAGTGAGATGTTGGACATGGCATAGACGCAAATTTCGGGATTAATATCTCTCAGCTCGTGGATGAGAGAGACCAACTGTTCGTCAGATTCCATGGAGTCCCTCGCTTGTTGTAATGCGAAGGTAATTTCTTGAGGGTCAATGGAGAATTCTTCACCTATTCTAGTATAGCATTCTATGTCGGTGTACCTTCCACATTCGTATTCGAACCACGTTTGGCTGTGGAGCATCTCGAGGAGACGTTTGGCGGGGATAGAAGTTTTCGTTTTGGCCGACCATGTGAACAACACATCACCTAGGTCAAAGATGACAGCGTTGGGTGGTTGAGAGTGCATGATTATAGCTAAGGGGATTGATACACCGAATTGTAGATGACCTGTATGAGCTTATGAAGGATAGAAGTGGCCATCCGGTATTTCGAGATGACGGCCGTACAGACGCATTCCATAGCAGGGACAGCGCACAGTCGGATCAAAGTATCACTCCATTATTTTCAGCTGTGGTAGATCCGAGGAAACCAGATCCTTGGCTCGGCCCAAAATTAAGCACAAACATAACGGCCGCAGACTCAAAGCGCCTTCTCTCAGCCGGAAGCTGTTTATTTTTAGGACGGCTTTTGCGTGATCGATAATGACTGCACACAACACATTTTATGATGCCATATGTAGACAAACTTGACAGATCTGTTGGATTCTCAAACGCTGGAACATACATAATCCTAAGGAAAATGGAAAACGAGACTCCTGATTATCCGTCTGATGGGAATAAGCCTCAGCCATGACTCCATATAGCAGAGAACTGTCTTCGTTGATAGATAATGTTGCACATGGATTGCGGTTCCAATCAGTGACCGTTCAAGTGACCCTGCTTTAGAAGAGCAAGAAATTAGGATAGCGGACATTCAGTTCACTCGCTGTTAATGATGCACCAAAAGTATCGTAAGGAACGTAAGCCACCCACAACCACTCATGAGCTTCGCCAAAGCAAAGTTAACACCAGGGCAAATGCTTCGAGGAAAATTGAAATAGGTCATTTTAAAACCTTAAATAGTCTCTACGAGAGACGTGAAATTCTTACAGTGATCAAATATGGGGATGAGAATGATGGTAGTATTTGATATATACAATGAAGTAGAATTCCTGCAGATCAAGGAGGGAAGGAGAAAACAGCCTCCTAAACAAATCACGAGGCTAGATAGAAATCAAAGAAACATGTGAAAACTGATGTGAGGCAATGTTGCAACTACAATCAGCCTTTTCCAAATGAGAGATGTCAAAAATCACTTTGGTTAGTCTACTTATGGAGATCCTTGGCAGTGCAAGTGCCATCCCTGCCCCATCCACTTTGAATTATCAACGAAGTGTCGATTGGTAATGATATGACCATATTGGAACTTAGCACTCATTACAGCAAGTAGCGCAATTATATACTACTGGTTTACAACTTCAATTAAAAACAGGAGTAGTGTATAAGCCACGTAATAATCCTTTATCTAAGCCTGTAAACTGGAACAGAAAAGACACCAGACTACGAATACACAGGCAGCCTTATGTAAACCATGCCATTGTATTTTCACATGGCAAAGAAAGAGGTATAGATATTCATTACATATTCATAATGTAAAACATATTGTCACACTGTGTACCAAATCCCACTGGAGACATCTCAAAATCATCTGATCCAGAAAATGTTCCAAAAAAAACTTAAGAATATGTGTAATTTTGCCACCATTTTTTGATCCAAGAAATGGAGTGAAAATATGGAGTTTGTTTAAAATTCTCAGCTCAGAAAATCATGAGGAAAGCACAAGTTTTCTGAACATTTTTTGATGTGACCTAACTAAGAGGTTTTACAGGTTTGCACTCATCACATTTAAACAAATTCTATATTTCCCCTACTTTTCTGGGATCAAAACATGCTGGCAGAATTACACATATTTTCAAGGTTTTTTTGGAGCATTTTCTGAATCAGAAAATTTAAGATGTCTGCAGTGTCCAGTAGCCAGTAGCGGCGGCAAGCGGCAGTCCCCGACTCCTTGGGTTGGGTGGAGTGGGTCCAGTTAATAATAAGAATTAATTATATTTTATACATTTGTAAATAGGACGCTCCAGATGATAAGCAAAGGGAGTCCGGTATTTATAAGTGAGCAGGGAATCTGGACAGATGACGGGGTGATTAGTTGAGGCATATATGTTGATATGTTGAAGAACTGAAGATATAGATCTTTCTGGAAGTAAAGAAGCATTCTATATCCCGATGTTTGTCTCCACCTTGATCATACCTTTTTTTTTTTTCCAAACTCAAGGAATACTCAGTGCCCACTGCCCCTTAAATTCGAGTCACCCTGACGTTTTACCCCCTCCCCCCCTTTTATTTATTTTATTTCCAGCTTCAATCTCGATTGCCGGCATTGTTAGAGAGTTGCCCGTGGGGCAAGGTAGTACTGATCTACCGTGATGAGCATCTATATGAATGAGTATCCGTCTGACAGACAGATGACTCCATAATCTAGTCTCATCCCTCGGCTTTCGTGGATTAGCAAAGTATGCTCATCTAGCTGATCCAGCCTCTGCGGGACAACTAGCTGCCTCCGAAACTCTTATCTAACCAGTTCTGCAACAAATCCGCCAACGGATTGGATTCCTGATCCTGTTGAACGTGGAGATGACAATTCAGTGAATTCACATTTGAACGCCACTGTACATTAAACATATCCCACAATTTTTCCATTTCCACCTATTTTCCATCAATTTATTTGATCTATTTCGCAACTCCAAAGCTAGTTGATGGCGTCGTCCTGATAAGGTTAGGATGCCCCTCGCCCTAACTTTTTCATTGGCCCCTCAAATTGAATTCACAATCGCGCACTGTATTTGTAGGATTGTATTATTTTGGTGTGGGGAAAAGGAAATGGCAAGTGACATGATTTTCGGAATTGGCTGTAACGACTCAGGCTCAAAGGAAAGCTACCACACACTGAAATCAAACCGCATCTCCCTTAATTAGGTCTGCGGCCTGCACGACGGAATATTAGTATTGAAATTCTGTGGGGTATTAAAATCTCACCTTTTCAGCTATTGCATAAATCGTCGCTTGCAAATGTGTGGTAGAGACCAAGGGCATAATGGAACCGTCGACCACACGTAAGCCTTTTACGCCGTATACTTTCAGATGTGGAGAAACAACTCCGCCGAGATGTTCTGGTTGCATTGCACAAGAACCACTGATATGCCCAAATGTAGGGAGCATCAACGTCTCCCTGATAGCGGCTTCAATTTCATCGTCCGTCTGCACGTCAGTGCCCGGTGAGATCTCAACAGCACCAAGTTCTTGCATCGGGCCGGAGAGCATGAATTTTCGAGCTACGCGGACGGCTTCAATGGCAAGCTTCAAGTCGGTCGGTCCCCTTAAAACGCCATAGTCGATTTCGGGTATCGAGAGCGGATCTGTTGAGGAGATCATAATTGTCCCTCTGGACAAGGGCCTTTGCATTGCAGCATCGAATTCAGCTCGACCTTCATAGGTGATCTCCATGGCGGTAGCATCTAAGGCCTCAAAATGTCCTAGAAGGATGTCTCGTTGCTGTGAGGGGGATTAGTTTTCCGTGGTAGGTGTATTTGGACGAGGATACATACGGATTTGAATCCTTCTAAGACGCGAGGATCTACACCAGGAGGTAGATATATGATGGGATCCTCTTTCCGTGCTTGTTCCACAAGTTCTTTATAGCGATCAGTCATGTTCCGAAGCGGCAACATTGTTAGTGCGATTCCACGGTTATTACTAAATAGACCCTGACGCGTGTTGTAATACAATGCAACTTGCTGAGCAACAAAGACGGGGTCATGAAGCTGCATGGGGTTCGGATAAAGGTCCTTCGTGACTGAAGATCAGTTGAATAATGACGCTATGGCAAGTGAATTGATCGAAAACTTACATTTGAATACGAAGTGAAGTGCTGGATGGTCTTGAACATTCTGTCCGATACCGGGAAGATCATAAAGAGGTTTAATTCCGAAGACTTCAAGAAGCTTGGGTTGCCAATTCCACTCCTTTGAAGAATACCAGGACTGTTCACCGTGCCGGCCGCTAGGATTACTTCTCGCTCGGCGTGGAATACTTTAAGTTCCATATTGTCTTTATCAACTACCTAGAGTAACAAATTAGTGATAAATATACACGAACACCTTACTTTGACAGACCTTAACACCAGTTATGCGAAGATCTTCATCGAACAAGACCCTGTCCACAACATGTCCAGTGATAATGTGTAGATTGGGACGATGACGGACAGGGTCGTAATACATCTAATGGAAGTTCAGCGTTGTAGCAACACGAAAGAATGAAAAGGATACTGACTGTTCTTGTATACGACCGCGACTGATTCTTGGGATTTATCGAATTAGGCATCCAATATACCCCATAAGCCTTTCCGTCATTCCCATCCTCCGTGTAATCAACACCGAGTTCCTTCCAAGCATTGAAGTAGTTTTCTACGCTCAAGGATCACTAAATTAATTTTTTATCAAGGCCATATTCACTTACTCATAGTCGGCCAAAGGAATCCAGGCATGCTAGACGAGATGGGTCCGCTGAAACCGTGGGCACTGGCATTATAACCGATCCTAAACTCTTCCGCAACCGCCTTTGGTGGGGGAGAATATGTTTCGCTCTACATCAAAGTAAGCCAACGAATTCAGAACAAGCTGAACGACCGAACTTTTTTGAAGTAAGGCAAAATCCCATCCCATCCCCAGCCGGGGTTACCCAACGCCTCCCACGCATCATAATCAGCCGCTGCTCCACGAGGGAACACCATGCCGTTAACGGTTGATCCTCCACCCACAACGTTGGCTGCCCAGACACCAGCGGTCCTGTTATTCAGGCCGGGCTGGGGAACTGTGTTATAATTAAAAAGATATTTCATTCCCAAGGCTCCAATACGTGTAAGTCCAGGAACTAGTACGCCTGGATCAGCTTCGTCGAAAGATCCATGCTCTATCACTAAGACAGTCTCTGCGGAGCAGCATTGATATTAAGGACTAAAAATGCGTGTAGAGACTTACTGGTTGGATCCTCAGTGAGTCTAGTGGCGACAACAAGGCCACTCAAGCCTCCTCCGGCTATGATGTAGTCATAAGAGAACAATAAGGAGGTGTTAGTCTGTGCGTTGAACAATGTTTGAGGGCAGAGCCCCAAATACGACAGACTCGCACAGATTGGCACGAGGTAATCCTTCATGGAGATGAAAGTTGGATATTGAAGCCATTATTACGGTGCAATATGTATAATAGCAGTACCCTCCTTCTTGCTCGTCTGGTTGCGGCCGCTAGGGTGTCCTTGATGGGCGCCTGGATTCTATTCCAATGTCACAAACAACCCGGCTGCCTAATACAGTCATCATCAAACTGATCTTCGGCGGCCGTTTGGCATACTGACCATTAGCTTTAAGAGGAGGAAATAATGAGCCTGACGTGTATCATCTATGTTTAACATAACCCAAGCTCTTGAAGTTGGAGTTCTTTTCCTCCTTTTATATCTCCATCGTCGAT
>Ga0157379_10001839_pt1 | contig 17534 bp, 17 predicted proteins | sample S25metaG_FD_121802 | JGI IMG/M metagenome (GOLD analysis project Ga0157379, IMG submission 121802) | Switchgrass rhizosphere microbial communities from Kellogg Biological Station, Michigan, USA - S2-5 metaG | ecosystem: Host-associated > Plants > Roots > Rhizosphere > Soil | place: USA... | reverse complement strand
TGGCCGGATCAAGCAGCTGCGGGTAAAGCATGACGATGCAGGAAACAAAATCCTGCGGATCGAAGCCCAAGGCTATTCTCCGCGAGACAATCAGGCGGAAGCGATTGCCGCGGCCCGCCACCTGCTTGAAACTGTCTATCGCCGCCCCGTCATGGTCCAGGCGATGAAGGTACCCAACCTGAAACCAAAACCGATAATCGGGAAACCAGAAGCTAGAAGCGGGAAACCAGCCGCCAGAAGCCAGAAGCGAGCAGCTTGACGCTGACCCTAATCAGTCACTTACATCTTCCGCAGCCACCGCGTACAGATACTCCATGACTCACGCGCAACTGGTGGAAAAAGCGGTGGAGTGGCTCCGCGCCTATCGCTGTGGCGTTATCCTCTCCGAGCAGGCCTGCGTCAGCGGAGAAATGCCCGATGCCATCGGCTGGAAGCGTGCCTCCCATTCTGTCCTGGTCGAGTGCAAGCTCTCCCGCGCCGATTTTCTCGCCGACCGCGGAAAGCCTTTCCGGCAAAAGCAGGAGCTGGGACTAGGCTGCGAACGCTTCTATCTCACCCCGCCAGGGTTGCTCCAGATCAAGGAACTGCCTGCAGGCTGGGGACTACTGGAATTGCGGAAGCGCAATGTCGAAGTCATCCACCGCTCCGCGCGCGACCTCCGCACCGCGTCCGGTTTGGCCTATGAGATGAACCTGCTGCTGGCCAGCCTGCGCCGTGTAGAAATCCGCATCGAACCTCAAACCATCACCGACTTCCTAAAGTGGAAGAACCGAATGCAGCAATACAACGGCGGCACTTTTCCGACCGGCGTGGATCCCACCCACGAGGAACCCAATTACTTCCTCGAGAGCAATCCTCTCGACCCACCCCAAGCCACCTAGGGACCTCTGCCCTCAACCGGCCGGGGCGAGCGCAGCTCGACAGAGGTGTTTGCCCGCCCACGCAAGAATTCAAGGATTCGATAACCGAGGTCCGACGCCCCCGTGCCCGCCAAAACAAAAAACCGGGCTGGTTGGCCCGGTTTCAAGTGGCGTCGAGTTGAGATGCGGTTACATCACCACGCGCCGTGTACTGGCAACAAGACTCCTCGGGTCAGTTTGACCACAAAAGTCACTGCGGCCTCGTGCCAGGGGAAAACTAACGGAGACGGGAGGAACATGCCTTGGCTAGTGCAAGCATGCTACCAAACAAAACCTCGTCTTTCGCTTATTTGAAATACATGTAACTAATTGTTAAATAACAACTTACATTTCGTAGATTGCAGGCTTCGTTGTCCACAAACCGATCGGTGGGAAAAGATTTTCTCAAGACGGAAATCGCAAAGGCCAAGATCAGAGCTCCCGACGCCCCTCCATTGCCTTCAGCATTGTGATTTCGTCGGCGTATTCAATGTCGCTGCCCACGGGAATCCCCATCGCAATCCGCGTGACCTTCAGCCCGACGCGCCGCAATTGGCCGAGGAGATAAGTCGCGGTGGCCTCACCCTCGATCGTGGGATTGGTGGCCAGAATCACTTCGTCCACCTGGCCATCTTTAACTCGGTGCATCAGATTGGAAATCCGTAACTGGTCCGGCCCGACGCCGTGCAGCGGCGAAATGGACCCGTGCAGCACATGGTAGACACCGTTGAAGTGCTTGGTCTTCTCGATGGAAGCGATGTTGGTGGGCTCTTCCACCACGCACACCATGCGTTGATTCCGCGTCGTGCTACTGCAGTACACACAGGGATCCACGTCCGTGATGTTGTTGCAGATGGAACAAAGGCGCAGGCTGGCCTTCACGTCGCGCACCGCCGCCGCCAATCCCTGTGCGTCCTCATCGGAGGAGCGAAGAATGTGAAACGCAAGCCGCTGCGCACTCTTGCTTCCAATGCCCGGCAGTTTTTTCAGCTCATCAATGAGGCGTGTCATCGGTTCCGCAAAACGAGACATTTACTGGGTCCTTTGGTAGTCGCTGGTTGCGTAATCTTATGTTGGATGATGTTTCTGTCGGAACCTGTTGACTTGTCATCCTGAGTGGCCTTCAGGCCACGAAGGACCAGTGCGTTTGCTTGCAGATGCAAGCTGGCGTGCTTCGACCAAAGGCGAGAATCGTCACAATCCTGGAATTCCCATTCCGCCAAGCATCCCGCCCATCGTCGACTGCATGGATTCATCCACTTTTTGGCCCGCGCCATTGATGGCAGCTGTAATCAAATCCTGCAGCATCTCAAGGTCGTCCGCCTTCACCGCTTCAGGATCAATCTTGATGCTCAATACCTGCTTGCGGCCGTCCATCTTCACAGTAACTGTGCCGCCGCCAGCGGAGCCCTCAACCACAGTCTCCTGCATTTTCTTCTGCAGTGTTTCGTACTGCTGCTTGGCCTGCGACATCAGTTCCTGCAGATTGAATCCGCCCATGCGTCTGCCCCCGGTTTTCTCGGCGCCGCCCGTGATCTAGCGCTTTTCTTTGTAATCAATAATCGTGCGAATCTCGGCCCCGAATTTTTCCTTCATGCGCTTAACCACCGGGTCCTGCTCCGCGCGGCCGCGCCCGCCGCCGTTGCTCGATACTGGCCGCGCCACCGTCTGAGCCACTCCGCCCGGCACTACCCGCAGCTTCATCGCACGTCCCAGCGCTCCGCTGGAGGTGGCAATCATCAAACGCTTCGCGTCTGCACCCAGCGACATCTCCAGCACCGTTGGAGATGACGCCACTTTGATTACCACTTCATTGCCTTCCACCTGCCACTCGGCAGTCTCCAGCATATTGATCAGGATGCGTTGGCCCGCGCCGCTCAATGCGTTCAGCACCGCCTCGCGAACGTCAACCGGGCGTTCTTCCATGGCTCGCAGCGGTTCCGGAGAAGTCTCCGGTGCCTGCTGGACAATCGCGGCTGGCGCAGCCGACCCAATCACGACGCTTGCGACTGCAACGCCAGGGTGCGAAACCGACAACGGCGCGTTTTCTGAGGAGAGCTCTGGCTTGGATCCACTCTTGCGCGCCGAATCCGCGGCGAATGGTGAAATATTCGTGGAGCGGGCAGTTGAGGACAACTCGGGCCGCTTGACCTCTTTTGCGATCTCCGGAACCACCGAGGGTTTTCCTGCAGGACGGGAAGAGCCGGCGCCCGCCGCCTCGCTGAGCAATTGCTCGATCGGCAGCAAGCGCTGAGCGTGCGCCATTTTCAGCAGGCCAAGCTCCAGGTGAAAGCGCTGTTCCTGCCGGTAACCCAGTTCGTTGTGGGTGCGCAGCATGATTTGCAGATGCCGTGCCAGATCCTCTTCTTCAAACAGTTCCGCAATGCGGGCTACACGCTGCCGTTCGTCGCCCGAAATTTGCAGCAGGGAAGAGTCTGCGCCGGCCACTCGGGCGACGACGGCATTGCGCAGAAAGCGTACTATCTGCCGGGCAAAGTGCGTGGGACTGTGCCCTTCGCTGATCAACTTATCGACCAGCCGCAAAACGGTCTCGCTCGACCCCTGCGCCACCGCCTGCATCACTTCCTGCAACACTCCGGAGGGCGCCGCGCCCACAAGGTCTCTCACCTGCTCGGCGGTCAGTCGGCCGGTGGAGGAAGCAATCGCTTGATCAAGAATGGAAAGCGCATCGCGCATCGACCCGTCGCCGGCTTCGGCCAGCAACGCCAACGCGTCTTCGTCAGCCTCGATCTTCTCCCGGCCGGCAAGGTCTTTGAGCTGGTTGATAATTTCCTCAAAGCCCACGGCGCGAAAACTGAAATGCTGGCAGCGCGAGCGGATAGTCTGCGGAATGTCCTCTGGCTGGGTCGTGGCCAGCATGAACACCACGTGCCCAGGCGGCTCTTCCAGCGTCTTCAGCAGCGCATTGAAAGCGGCGTCGGTGATCTGGTGCGCCTCATCGAGAATGTAGATTTTGAACCGGTCGCGCGCCGGACGATACCGGGTGCCCTCGCGCAATTCGCGGATCTCATCAATGCCGCGGTTGGTCGCGGCATCAATTTCAATGACGTCCACGGAATTGCCGGCCCGAATCTCCGTACACGACTCGCATACTCCGCAGGGCTCCGCCACCGGCTTGTCCGAGGACCGGCAGTTCAGCGCCATGGCCAGGATACGCGCCACGGTGGTCTTGCCGATCCCGCGATGTCCGCTGAAGATGTATCCGTGTGCCGTCCGGCCCTGCTCCAGGGCATTCTTCAGGGTGCGGGTAACATGTTCCTGGCCGATGACCTCGGAGAATTTCTGCGGACGGTACTTGCGGGCTAAAACCTGATAGCTCATGATTTGGAGAACTCTAGATTATACGTGATGCCGCGCGAGCGAGTCGGCCGCAATTCCCTCGGGTTTTCCTTCGCGCACCGTCGTGTCCTTGGTGGTTATCGCCTTTGGTTTCCAGAGCTTCAACGAAATGGCCCCTTGCGCTAAATGCGCCCAAGAGATAGGCTTTTGGGCTGGGTCGGCTCAGGCCAGACCGGGGAGGCCGCATGCAGTTGAAACTTAACACGCGAGTGGAAAAAGGCGTGACTATTGTAGATTGCGATGGTCGGATTGTATTCGGAGAAGAGTCTGCGCTGCTGCGCGACACGCTCAAGAAAATGATTGTTGAGAACAGCCAGATTGTCCTGAATCTGAGAGGCATCTCGTACATTGATAGCGGTGGGTTGGGAACGCTGGTCGCGCTGTACACGACGGCGCAAAACGCCGGAGGCGGGGTGAAGCTCGCCAACCTCACTCAGCGCGTTGACGATCTGCTGCAGGTCACCAAACTGCTGACCGTCTTCGAGGTCTACGACAGCGAGGAAAAGGCCATCGAGTCATTCGAAAAGGGCGCGGCCGCGTAGTTTTAATGCTCTCCGTCCTAAACGGAGTCATCCCGAGCGCAGCCGTAGCCGCGCTCGCGCGGCGAGACCAGTCGAGGGACCTTGTGTTGTTTTTGATTTCTCAACTCAGGTTTCTCATTTCACGCCCGTCCGCATGACCCCTAAAGTTGTTTTCCTTCTCGGCCTCGCCATTGCCGCCAGCGGGCGGGTCTCCCCGCCGGTGGCTTTGGCTTTAGGGCTCGTCTTTGGTTTCACTTTCCCTCATCCCTTCGATCAAAGCGCGAAAAAACTTTCCCGCTACCTGCTGCAAGCTTCCGTGGTCGGACTCGGCTTCGGCATGAACCTGCACGATGTGATCCGCGCCGGCCGCAGCGGATTTCTCTACACCGTCCTGAGTATCAGCTTCACCATGGTGGTCGGCATGGCTCTAGGCGCGCTGCTCAAGATGGCACGAACCCCGGCCTTCCTGATCTCCACAGGCACGGCCATTTGCGGGGGCAGCGCCATCGCCGCCGTGGGTCCCATCACGGGCGCCAGCGATGAGCAGATGGCGGTCTCGCTGGGCACCGTATTCGTTCTCAATTCCGTCGCACTGTTGACATTTCCAGCCATCGGCGCCGCGCTGCATCTCAGCCAGACCCAGTTCGGCCTCTGGGCCGCACTCGCAATTCACGACACGAGCTCGGTGGTAGGCGCAGCCGCGAAATATGGGGCGGTCGCCCTTGCCGTGGGCACCACAGTGAAACTGGCCCGTGCCCTGTGGATTGTCCCGATGTCGATCGGGGCAGCACTCATCAAGCACGCGCGCGCGAAAATCCAGTGGCCGTGGTTCATCGCCCTGTTCTGCCTGGCCGCCGTGTGCAACACGTATTTACCCGCCGGCACGACGACATACAATGTGCTGTCAAGAGCGGCAAGGATCGGTCTTACGGCAACTCTTTATCTCATCGGCAGCGGCATTTCTGTCGCAACTCTAAAAAAAGTGGGACACCGCCCGTTGCTGCTGGGAGTAATCCTGTGGCTCCTGATCTCGACAGGATCGCTGTGGCTGATAGGAGAAGGCTGGATTGCCCTATGAAATCATCGCCACCCGTGCTGTCCTACCTGCCCAGCCGAGCGCAGCTCGGCTTAAGGGTTAAAATCGTATTATTCTCCTAGTATCCATCAAGCCATGCCTTCTCCGAAATCAAACATGCGCGAAAGGATCACGGCCACAATTCGCAGCATTCCCCACGGCAAAGTCTCCACCTACGCCGGAGTCGCGAAAGCCGCCGGGTTTCCCGGCGCTGCCCGCCAGGTGGTAGCGGCCCTGCGCGGCGCCGTGGGATTACCCTGGCAGCGCGTGCTGGGTGCCGGAGGCGCAATAAAGCTACGCGGGGATTACGCTTTCGAACAAAGATTCCGGTTGGAGGCGGAAGGAGTCACCTTCCGGGGCCGCAAGGTCGACATGAAACTACACGAGCATAAATTTCCCAAGGCCAGGAAAAGGCCACGGACTGGGTTGTAGTGCCGCCGTCCCAGCGGCTGTCCGGCGCTACGTGGGGCAGACGCCTCGCTAACGCTGGCTGATTTCTTTAGCCGCCACCCTCTGATTGAAGTCTTCCGATTTGCCTCGCGGCACCGTGAGTGCCTTCCATTGACTGGACTGCAAGTGCTTTGCCAGAAACACGATCTGTCCGCAATGATAAGCGTAATGCGCGATCTGGCGGTTGATCGCCTGCATCACAGAGTGTGGCTCACCGCGGATCTCGACTGTGCGCTCAATATCCGCATCGGATAGCGGCTCGAGGGCGGTGAAGACGTAGTCCCACCCTTGTTCCCACACTTTCATCAACGCAGCCCTGGTTGCGGGCGGGGCCTCAAACTCGGTGTCGCGCTTGCGGTCCGGCTTTTCACCATCGCTGACCAGAAAGTCAGTCCAGCGTGATCGCATGTTTCCCACGAGATGTTTGACGATGATTGCAATGCAGTTCATCTCGCCGTCCAGAACGGTGAACAGTTGTTCGTCCGTGACCTGCTCCATGGCCCGCTCGGTTAGCTTCTTGTAGTAACGGAAAACGGCAAGCGAGTCCTGCAAATAAGAGGTTGAGAATTCGTGCGCCATGTTCTCTCCTAAACTTTAAACTGCTGGTCGATTTCCACCTGGTACCCCGCGACCAGCCGGTTGGTTTCGTTCGCCATTCCCACAACAGCCATGAGTTCCTGGAACATGGCATCGGTCATCCCCTTGTTTCTGGCCCCGGCCGTATGCGAGGCAATGCAATATCCGCACTGATTGCTGATGCTCACCGCCAGGTAGATCATCTCTTTTGTCACCGCATCGAGCGCCCCCGGCGCCATGATCTGCTTGATGTCTTCCCAGGTGCGCCTCAGCGTCAGCGGATCGTGCGCCATCGCCTTCCAGAAATTATTGATCCAGTCAGTCTTGCGGGTCGCCATGATGTCGTCGTAGACCGCCCGCACTTCCGGACTTGCGTCTTTGTACTCGATCAGTCCAAGGATGGCCATAACTCTCCAAGGCAAAGCATAAGGATTAGCGCAAAGGTCGCAAAGGGACCGCAAAAGACGCAAAGAAATGCCCGGGACCAAAGGCTTTCTTCGCGACCTTTGCGGCTCTCTCCGCGTCCTTTACCATTAAGAGCTCTTGACCTCAACCGAAGGCAAATCTCCCCTCAGCAGCCGGCTCAATTCTGCGGCCGGAACTCGCAGCCCCAAATAGAACTGCCCAAAGAGTGCATAAACCGCACTCACTTCATCAAATCGCATCTCGTAGATCAACTTCTTAAACACCCGAGGATCATCCGCGAACAGGTCTACTCCCCACTCCCAGTCGTCGAATCCAATCGAACCGGTAATAATCTGCCGCACTTCACCGGCATACCGCCGTCCGATCAGCCCATGCTCGTTCATCTGACGTGCCCGCTCTTCAATGGGCAGGGTGTACCAGTTCTTAGCTTCGCCCCGTCGCCGGTCCATGGGATAAAACGAAAGGTAGCGATGTTTCGGCATCTCAGGAAACAAACGCGGACGCATGGCCTCAGTCTGCCGCGCCAGCACTCCCGCGACATCCCGCTTCCATTCCTCCGAGTACGCTGCGATGCCACGATGTTTCAAATCCCGATAAGCCTTGATCGTGGATTCGTACAAGCCAAGTTCGATGACCGACAAATAAGAGGTCGTTGGCTCCAGAAAATCGCTCAACCGCAACCGCGCCAACTGCAATTCCGCCAGGTTCAGTTCATCAAACGATCGCCGGAAATGAACCAGCATCAAATCGCCTTTGTGTCCCAGCAACGAAAACATTGCGGATTGACCGCCGGAGTTCTGCTCCATCCGGCCCAGAACAGCCGCAGCCTCATCCACGATGGCTGCCTTTTCCGCCGCACCGAGCTGACGCCACGCGGCCCAGCGTACACGCATCATCTGGTGCAAAACGCTGTAACCCTCAATGGTCAGTGGGACAGCGGGAATCTCGTCGGAGACAACTTTCGGCGCAACCGGGCGGAAAGATGACATGTGCGGGCCTCGATTTGTTCGACCGACTATTGTAACTGGAGGATCAGCGCCAACGCTTCACCGTGGGCCAGAGTTGGGTGAGCGTGCCGAATTTCGCTCCCTGGCAGATGAAGACATCGACCTCACGTTCCAGCGCATAGGGATTGTCGGCGGACGTGCCTACGTACTCGACGTTGTCCCAAAGCTTCTCGAGCGTTTCCTTGTTGTCGTCGAGAACAATCATGCAATTGCCTGAATATGCTCGAGGTCCCCAAAGGAAATAGGTCTGATGGCCGCTGAGGGCGGGCGGCAAGCCATAGCGGCGGCCCAGGAAATCGATGGCGCCAGCCTGGCCGTAATCCTGCGCAAAGATGCCGCAATCGCCGCGTTCCGACGGACTGAGCCGGGTCCACGCCACCGCGGTCTCGGCCACGATTTCGTCCCATCCAAACTGGTCGGCGTACCACTGGGGCAGAACTGCGCGTTCATGACTATGTTCCATTACCGGCAACTTCATGGGCAGATATTTCATGTAGGCAATGAATCGGTCCGGTGACAGAACCGGCACAACCACCGGGGCAAGGTGCGCGCCGGCCGCGAGCAGCACCACCACGATTGCCGGTTTCATCCAACTGAGGCGGGGGCGATCAAATGCGTTTTCGATGGTCACCGCTCCCGCCGCCAAGAGCATGGGATAAATCGGAGCAAGGTAGTAATTCTTTCCATGCAGGACAAAGAAGACGGTATAGCAGACCAGGTAACTCCAGCCGAGCACCCGGTAGGCCTTCAGGCGTTGCGAGAAGAGGAGCGCGATCAGGCCAGTGATCCAAATAGGTGCGGTGAGAGGAAGGACCAGCAGCGTCTGCTGGAAGAAATACTGCAACGGCGGCAGCACCACATCGCGGCCTTCCGCTCTGATGTTGCGCATCAATTCGATGAACGGCCAGTGGTTGTGGACATTCCACAGGAGATTGGGTAGGAAGACCAGGAAGGCCGTGAGCCCGCTCAGCCAGATCCATTTGCTGGCGAAGACGCGGCGTTGGTCGGTGAGCAGCAGGCCGACCACGATGCCCAGACCGAACAGTGCAATCGAATACTTCTCCTCCATGCCCAGGCCCGCGACAACTCCGAACCAGAGCCAGTTGCGAGGATCGTTGTGTTTGATGGCGAGAATCGCGAAGTAGGCGCAACCCATCCAAAGATTAGGTTCGAGACAGTTGGTTCCCAGCAGGCTGCCGTTGGAGAGGTACTGCGGCGCCACCAGAATCGTCACCGCGCTGAGCAGTAGCGAGAATCGGCGTCCGCCGAATTCGCGGGCGAGGATCGCAGTTTGCACCACCAGAAGTGAAGACGCTAGCGCTGGGATAAAGCGCACGCTGCGTAACGAGTCTCCCAGCAGCGCTCGGCAGACGTGGATCAAGAAGGGAATGAGCGGTGGCTGGTCCACGTATCCCCAAGCCAGGTGATCTCCGCAGGCCATGTAATCAAATTCGTCGCGAAAGTAGCCATAACGATTGTTGAAGTAGCAATGGAGCAGCAGTTTGGCCAGGGCAATCGCCAGAACTGTCGCCATACTGCCAGCGAAAAAGGATTGCTGCTCCCGGTCTGGAGCAGAGATGGACGTGCTTGCCATAGAAGCGATTAAGCATAATGGCAGAAGCCAGACTTTTCCATACTGGCCGCGCCACGACTACAATCTAACCGTCACTCTGGAGGGAAAGCGGCGCAATGAACGAGCTCATTCACCTCACGAAAGACGGCGACATCGCCATCATCACTATCAATAACCCGCCGGTGAATGCCATAAGTCCTGGTGTCCCGGAAGGAATATCCGAAGCCATTGATCAGGTCAGCCAGGATGGGAGCGTGATCGCCGCAGTCGTGATCGGAGGCGGCCGCACTTTCATCGCCGGAGCGGACATTAAAGAATTCGCCAAGATGACCTCGGGCAAGGCCAAAACCGGCCCGGAGCTACTCCCGTTGCTGCTCCAGATAGAAAACTGTTCCAAGCCCGTGGTGATGGCCATCCACGGCACTGCCTTCGGCGGTGGCCTGGAAGTAGCCATGTCCGGCCACTACCGCGTGGCTGCGCCCAGCGCCCAGGTCGGACAGCCGGAAGTGAAACTCGGCCTTATTCCGGGAGCCGCAGGCACGCAACGCCTGCCGCGCCTGGCTGGCGTAGCCAAGGCAGTTGAGATGTGCACCGACGGAAATCCGGTCAAGGCGCCGGACGCGCTGCAGGCCGGCATTGTCGATCAATTGATTGACGGCGATCTGCTGAAAGGCGCCGTCGCTTTCGCCCGCGAGATCGCCGCCAAGCCCGCCCCCAAGACCCGGGAACGCAACCAGAAGCTGGGCACGCCGGTGCAGAACGCGCCGATCTTTGCCGCGGCCCGCGAAACCGCCCGCAAGAAGCAGCGTAATATGATCGCTCCCCTTGCCGCGATTGATGCCATAGAAGCCGCCACTCGCCTGCCTTTCGAGGAGGGCTGCCAGGTCGAGGCCAAGCTGTTCATTCACTGCCTCTACTCTGATCAGTCGAAGGCGCTCATTCATGTGTTTTTCGGCGAGCGGGAAGTCGCCAAGGTCCCGGACACTCCGAAAGAGACTCCGACTATCCCGGTCAACTCCGCTGCGGTCGTAGGGGCCGGAACCATGGGGGGCGGCATCGCCATGGTCTTTGCTAACGCTGGCATTCCAGTCCTCCTCAAAGAGGCCGATCAAGCCGCCCTCGACCGCGGGATCGCCAACATTCACAAAAACTATGCCACGTCCGTACAGCGCGGACGCTTCACCCAGCAATCCGTGGATGAGCGACTCGTGCGCATCAAACCCACCCTCAGTTACGCCGACTTCAGCCAAGCGGACATGGTGATCGAGGCAGTATTCGAAGGCATGGCGCTGAAGAAGGAAGTTTTCGGTGAACTCGATCGAGTATGCAAGCCGGGCGCAATCCTGGCCAGCAACACCTCCACCCTGAACATTGACGAGATTGCGTCCTCCACCTCACGGCCGGCCTCCGTCATTGGTACACATTTCTTCAGCCCAGCCAACGTAATGCGGCTGCTCGAGATTGTGCGCGGCAAAGCCAGCAGCAAGGAAGTCGTGGCCACCTGCATGCAGCTCTCGAAAAAACTGGGGAAGGTCGGGGTGCTGGTCGGCAACTGCCGCGGCTTTGTGGGCAATCGCATGTTCCATCCCTACGTCCGCGAAGCGGTGTTCCTGGTGGAGGAGGGAGCCAGCGTCGAAGCGGTAGACCAGGCGCTCTACGATTTCGGCATGGCCATGGGCCCGCTTGCCACCAACGACCTCGCCGGACTCGACGTGGGCTGGCGCATCCGAAAAGAATATCGCCACCTGGAAAAACCCGGTATCCGGCAGGCTTTTGCCGCCGACAATCTATGCGAGATGGGACGCTTCGGCCAGAAGACCGGCGCCGGCTGGTACAAGTACGACGAGAATCGCAAAGCGTCGCCCGACCCCGAAGTGTCGGCGTTAACAAAAAAGTGGTCAGCCGAAGCCGGCATCCCGCAGCGTACAATTTCGGCGGAAGAGATCGTCGATCGCTGCATCTACGCCCTGGTCAATGAAGGGGCGCGCATTTTGGAAGAGGGAATTGCTTTACGCGCGGTTGATATTGACATCATCTACATCAACGGCTACGGTTTCCCAGCTTATCGCGGCGGCCCCATGTGGTACGCCGACACCGTCGGACTAAAAAGAGTGCACGACCGCATCGGCGAATTTCATCGCACCCACGGCGAACTCTGGGAGCCCGCCCCGCTGCTGCAACAATTGGCCGCCGAAGGACGGACCTTCGCCGACTTGGATAAACAAAAAGTTGCAGCCGGATAGCCTGTTGAACCATCTCAGAGGGATCGACCAACGACCAACATGAGAGAAGCCGTAATCGTCGCCAGTTCGCGCACCGGCCTTGCGAAATCATTTCGCGGCTCGTTCAACATGACGCGGCCTGAAGATCTGGCCGCCTATTGCATTAAGGACGTCCTGCGCAAGACTCCGCAACTCGATCCCATCGAAGTCGAAGACATCATTCTCGGTTGCGGCCAACCCCACGGAGTGCAGGGCCACAACATCGCGCGAGTTTCCGCGCTGCAGGCCGGCCTCCCAGTCTCTGCTGCGGCCATCACCGTAAACCGCTTTTGTTCATCCGGATTGCAAGCGATCGCCATGGCCGCCCACCAGATTGTAGATGAAGGCGCAGACGCTGCCATTGGCGGAGGCGTGGAAACTATCAGCCTGATCGTTCGGGATAACGACCCGAGCCCGGCGGTCAAACAGAAATATCCCGGCCTCTACATGGTGATGGGAGAAACTGCCGAGGTGGTGGCCAAGCGCTACCAGATCAGCCGCCACGCTCAGGATGAATATTCCCTGATCAGCCAGCAACGCACTGCCCATGCCCAGCAGGAGGGATTTTTCGCTGGCGAGATCGTCCCCATGAAAGTCATGAAAGCGGTGCTCGATAAAAAGACGGGCGGCGTAATCGGGACGGAAGAAGCTTGCTGTGACCGTGACGAGTGCAACCGTCCCGACACCACGCTCGAAGGGCTGCTCGCGTTAAAACCCCACTTCGATCCCAACAGCGGCCAGGGTTCGGTGACGGCAGGGAACTCCTCCCAACTTTCCGATGGAGCATCCGCCACGCTTCTCATGTCGCGCCAGCGCGCCGACGAACTCGGTGTTCCATACAAACTGATTTTCCGTGGCTTCCAGGTCGCAGGATGCGAGCCCGACGAAATGGGTATTGGTCCGGTATTTGCCGTCCCCAAACTGCTGCGACGTCAGGGACTACACATCGAAGACATTGACCTCTGGGAACTCAATGAGGCTTTCGCCGTCCAGGTAATTTATTGCCGCGTCCGTCTCGGCATTCCCATGGACAAACTCAACGTGAATGGGGGATCCATTTCCATCGGCCATCCCTTTGGCATGACCGGCTCACGCATGGTAGGTACGATCGCCAACGAGATGGCGCGCCGCAAATCGCGCTACGGCGTCGTGACTATGTGCGTAGGCGGAGGCCAAGGCGCAGCCGGCCTCTTCGAGCGGCCAAGCTGAGAACCGAGAACCAAAACTGAAAACTGAAATCCTTCCCATGAAGCATCCCAAACTCACCGCGCAAAAGACTCGTGATTTCATGGTCAGGGTTCCGTTCGCCGTGCTACTCGGAATAAAACTGACCCGCGTCCATCGTGACGGCGTTACCATCGAGTGCGCTCTGCGCCCCGAGCTGACCAATAGCTTTGCCGTGGCTCACGGAGGCGTCGCGGCCACCCTGGCCGATGCGGCGGTCGGCGTGGCGCTGAACCGCCATTTCGGAGGAAAGCGCCCGATCACCACGGTCGAGATGAAGATCAACTACTTTCTTGCCGGCACCGATGGCCGGATGTTTGCCCGCGCCCGCCTTCTTCGTATTGGATCGACTCTCTGCGTTGGCAGCGTTGACCTCACTGATACGCGAGGCAACCGTTTGGGTACGGCCCTCGTAACCTACATGTTGCTGGACGCTCGCGGAACCAAAGCGTCCGCTTAGCCCGAAGAAATATTCCATGCCGCCTTTGGTGATTGAGAACCTCGACGCTTTGAGCGATTTCGTGGGCCGCGAGATCAGCGTCAGCGATTGGTTTGAAGTCACTCAGGAGCGCATTCTGAAGTTCGCAGAAACCACTGAGGATCGCCAATGGATACACCTCGATCCCGTTCGCGCAAAGCGGGAATCGCCCTATGGCGCCACGATCGCGCACGGGTTTCTGACGCTCTCGCTACTCAGCCATCTATCAGAGCAAGCGCTGCAAATCAAAAGCTGCGTCGGCATGATCGTGAACTACGGCTTGAACCGCGTCCGTTTTCCCTCACCGGTTCTGGCCGGTTCCCTAATCCGCGCCCGCTTCAGCTTGCAATCGTTAAAGGACGCAGGTAATGCGCGTGAAGCCACATTCTCAGTCGTCGTGGAAGTTCAGAACCAATCCAAGCCATGTTGCGTGGCCGAGTGGATAACCCGTTACTATGCTGGCGAGTTCGGCCTTCAGCCTCAAAGCCGCGTCAGCATCTAGCGGCCGTGGGCCGCCACGGGACCAAGATCGCGCCCTAACCGGGCGAAAGAAGGGATTCTGGCTGCCTCCTCCGCCCGTTGCGGGCGCTTGTCGCCGGCGCTATAGTTGTCCGGCAACCGCTAGGAGGCAACATGGCCGTAGCCACACAAAATCCACTCAACATGCCCGCACCCCCGACATTTGCCTCCGTCGCCGAGGAGCGCCAGCACCGCAAGCAACGTCTGGCCGGCGCCTTCCGTTTGTTCTCGCGCTTCGGATTCGATGAGGGAGTCGCCGGACACATCACCGCCCGCGATCCCGAACACCTCGATCATTTTTGGGTCAATCCTTTCGGCATGCACTTCAGCCAAATTCGCGTCTCCGATCTGATTCTGGTAAACGACCACGGACAGGTGGTGGACGGGAGGCATCCGGTCAACGGCGCAGCGTTCGCGATCCACTCCCAGGTCCATGCCGCTCGCCCTGACGTCGTAGCCGCCGCTCACGCCCATTCGTTGTATGGAAAAACCTGGTCGTCGCTCGGGCGCTTGCTGGACCCGCTCACCCAGGACGCCTGCGCCTTCTACGATGACCACTCCTTGTTCGCGGACTTTACGGGCGTTGTCTACACAGCTTCCGAAGGCGAGCGCATCGCCGAAGCCCTGGGCAACAAGAAGGCAGCCATCCTGCGCAATCACGGCCTCTTGACCGTCGGCCATTCCGTCGAGGAGGCCGCGTGGTGGTTCATCACCATGGACCGAAGCTGTCAGTCCCAACTCATGGCCGAAGCTGTCGGCACTCCAGTAAAGATAGACCCTGCCAGCGCCACCGTGACTCGACAGCAGATTGGATCGCACATGGCAGGCTGGTTCCAGTTCCAACCCTTATGGAGCCGCATCGTCCGCGAACAACCCGACCTGCTGGACTGAGCAATGGGTGGAGCACGGGCGTCCCCACCCGTGTAATGCCGCAGTCGTTCAAACGCAATGGCGTCATCCTGAACCCAACGTCAGCCGGGTGAAGGATCCGGCGCGCATCACCACGAACAATGGTGTCGTGTATCATGCCCTGCGGGATACACGACGCTTCACATCAGAGGACTGAAAAGCTGGCCATGAATGTTCCGCTCACACCCATTCGGTGTTTGTATCGCGCGGTTGATCTTTACGGAAAGAAAATAGGCGTGGTCTCGGGCCCCAGCTCGTTCACCTACGCCCAGTTTGGAGAACGTTGCGAACGCCTTGCCGCCGGCCTGCTTTCAGAGGGAGTCGGCCGCGGCGACCGTGTTGCCTATCTCAGCTTCAACAATCATCAGCTCCTGGAAGGCTACTACGGGCCGCCGCTGATTCGCGCCATCGCAGTGCCGCTCAACGTGCGGCTGCAGTTCGCCGAGCTGACCACCATTCTTTGTCACGCCAGCGCCAGTATGCTGGTCTTCGAAAGCGAGTTTGCCCCACTGGTTCAGGAGCTCCGCAAAACTTGCCCCAGCATCCGGCGCTATGTTGCGATCGACCAGCCGGTCCCGCAGGCAGATTTGTACCTGGAAGATCTGCTGGCGCGTGACCGTATTTCTCGTCCCGATATTTTCTCGTTCGACGAAGATGAAATTGCCGAACTCTTCTACACCAGTGGCAGTACCGGCACGCCCAAGGGCGTGATGCTCTCGCACCGCACCCTCTATGTGCATGCTCTGGGCATACTCTCTACCTTCTCCTGCAAAGACACTGACGTCGAGCTGCACACCATTCCTCTGTTCCACGCCAACGGTTGGGGACGTCCGCAAAGCATTACCATGAAGGGCGGAAAACACGTCATGGTCCGCCGCTTCGAGCCGGCGGCGGTCTTGCGCATCATCCAGGAAGAGAAGGCCAGCGCGATGACCCTCGTCCCCACCATGGCAAATGCACTCCTCAACTGTCCGGAGCTCGGCAAGTTCGACACTTCCAGCATGCGCGTGATCACCACCGGCGGCGCCGCGTCGTCGCCAGAACTGATCGCCCGCCTGGAGCAGGCGTTTCATTGCGAAGTATGTTCGGGCTACGGCCTCACCGAAACCGCCCCGGTCGCCACCACGGCCCAGACTAAATCAAACGTCACCTGCGCGGACGAAACCGAACGCCTCTCCCGCCTCGCCGCCGCAGGGTGGCCACTGGTCGGCTCCGAAGTTCACGTTGCTGATAAGCAGATGAACGATGTACCCCGCGACATGGAAACCGTGGGCGAAGTGGTCGTCCGCGGCGACAACGTAATGGACGGCTACTATCGCGAGGCCGAGGCCACCAAGGCCGCCATTACCAACAACTGGCTGCGCACGGGAGATATGGCGGTCTGGGACGAAGAGAATTACATCTACATCGTTGACCGCAAGAAAGACATCATCATCAGTGGCGGCGAAAATATTTCTTCGATCGAAGTAGAGAAAGCCATCTTCGCCCACCCCGCCGTCCTCGAATGTGCGGTCGTCTCAGCCCCCGATCCGCAATGGGGCGAGATTCCCGTGGCTATCGTTGTCTTGAAACCGGGTCAGCAGCTGACTGAAGAACAATTGCTGGTATCGCTCAAGCCCCGCATTGCCAAATACAAAATGCCTCGCGTGGTGCAGTTTGTAGCAGGCCCGCTGCCAAAAACCGGCACGGGGAAAATGCTGAAACGCCAACTCCGCGAGGCTTTCTGGAGCGGCAAAGCCACCCGCGTCCAAGGATAAAGTTCCCCCTGTCATTTTGAGCGCAGCAAGAATTTCGCTTCGCGAGATTTCTGGAGTCGACGAACCCTTATAAGCGCACTTTCAGTCGAGGGAGCAGTTCCTAGCTCCGGGGCGGGACGCCCGCCCGACAGCCGGCCGGCCCGCCCTGAACACGGTCGAGCGGATGCCGCCGCTACCCTCTGTACGGTGGCATCGCCAATCCGCCTCGAGTATATTGAACTGCCTTAAGAGTCATGGCCGAATCCCCCAAACCCGTCATCATTCGCGATCTCCAAAACATCGAAGACCTTGAGCAAGCCGAAGCGCTGGAAAAAGAAGTGTGGGTGCTGGCCGATCGCGACGTCATGCCCCTGGCCTTAATGATTGCCACTAGGGAAGCGGGCAGCGTGTGGGTGGGCGCCTTCGACGGCCCCAAGCTGGCCGGATTCGCTTTCGGATTCCTGGCCATGGAGTCCGGCCACCTGACCTTGCACTCCCACATGCTCGCCGTGCGCGAGCC
>Ga0157379_10001838_pt1 | contig 17545 bp, 17 predicted proteins | sample S25metaG_FD_121802 | JGI IMG/M metagenome (GOLD analysis project Ga0157379, IMG submission 121802) | Switchgrass rhizosphere microbial communities from Kellogg Biological Station, Michigan, USA - S2-5 metaG | ecosystem: Host-associated > Plants > Roots > Rhizosphere > Soil | place: USA... | reverse complement strand
GTGGACTTTGGATTGCTGGGGCTCTTGTTAGAGGGTGGGGGAGGTGCATGGCTAAAGGAGAACTTATAACCTCTTCCCTGACTCGTTAGTTAGAAGAAGGATGACGAGTGATGCAAGCGAAAGGCATTAGATCGGTGATGAGTTCAGAAGGCTATGTAGGGCATGTCAAACGGGAGAAGGGAATAATATAGACCAGATAGAAGGCTGAAGGTATGACCAGGGAGGATAAAAGGTAGTGGGTTGGTCAAAGAAGTAAAGGAGGCACCAAAACGTCAGTCGAGAGGAAAGCACCATGAAGACACCGCGAATTAGGTCGGGAATATACTGGAGCCTTTATTCTAGACCCAAGTCACTCGTTTCCCAAAGATTTGGCCGTCTCTTTCCCGAATCACGGAGAGGAATGTAACGCGACGGACCCCGGTGGAAATTACCTCCTACGGGTCGTTTTTCAATGTGGCGGAAGCAGGGTCTCAGGATCCCTGCGATCCCTTTCCTCGTTCACGGCCCACTTTCTTTGAGTTGTTTCCAAATTAAATATGGAGAGCTGATTTTATTAATTTGAGCTTCCAGTTCGGTTGGGAGAAGTAGAAGGTGATGGATGATGCAATGATCAGTGTGAGTGGACGAACACGAATAGTTGTTTTGAGCCCAATCACTGGTTGCCTCGTAGCTGTCCACTCCAGTCACGGGGAAAGCCTTTTCCCCCCCAATAACTACGAAAGGCAATCATATGCACCAGATTTAAGGAGAAATACAAAATTTTGTCTTATAGCGAAGGTCAGTAAAAGCTTGCCACATGCGACCTCATTGTGAACAAAAATAGCCACTTCCTTAAGTAAAGCTGAGGAGAGGAGTTGGCAAAGTGTATAATTTTGTTTTGTTTTAAATCTCAGATCTTTATAATACTGGGTGAAGGACTCCGTCTTAAAATTTTTGTCTTTACTTCGAAGATTACGAGGTGTGTCAGAATACTGATAGTTATAATGCACTTTTACGCCTGAACCTTTTAAGCTCTCTTTATCCGGCGACCTTGCACCAAACACGTTCTAATGCTTACCCTTTATCTATTTGTCTGAGTTCTCTCTGTGTCACTATATGCATACCATTGAGAACTGAGATTTTATGCATATTTCAGTTGGCCGGCTGATACTTGGTACAGCGGCATCAACCCTCACTTCCTTTAGAAGAGGGTTCGTCCGTAAAGGCGGGCCGTTGGTCTCCTAATCCATAAAGTGGAAAATTCGTATCTTTGTTAACAAGCAGCCCAGGCAGCTCCTGTCACGTGCCGGCACGTCGTCTCTGGAAACATAGACAATAGCAGTTGAAGATATTCCATAACCTCTCTTACCTTTCATAAGATACTGGAGATAGAATACTAATTGACTGCGTCTTGCCCCGATGATAATTCCCTGCATGCCTTCCAGCTATCTTTGCCGGTTTTGTGGTCCACTCCCTTTGAGGAATCCTCATTACTCTATTATTCCTTGAATTTCTCACCTAATTTCGGTCTGATATCTGTTGGGAATGTTCATTCCGCCAATTTAGTTAAGTACTGAATGACAATACCGCTCGGTCGTACTATGGATTCCTATCCTCTGAGGCTCGCTGCCGCGAGCGAGCAGACGGGCAGGGGACTGACACCAAAGTGATGGATCCTCGCCTCCTGGGATTGAAACGAACATATCTCCCTTAAGCAGTAATTCAGAACCTTTCCTTCGAAGGAGGGGTTGTTTCCTGATGCCGTCTGGAGGTTCGAGTATATGGATAAGGTAATATAGTCTTCTTAGAATAAATCCCTTCGATTTCTCTGCGTCATCTGACTATCGGAGCAAAGCCTAATCCCTTCTGGCCTATTTTTTTCTGGACGCCTATCGTGACACTGGGCGAGGTGAGACGAGCACTACTCTGTGCCTCCATTTATTAGAGCTATCAAAGTTGGTGATTGTGTGAAGACAGCAAATAATGGTACTATCGAAGTTTGGCAGAGACTATTGGCGTGTGTGACTGTAGTGCCACCGTAATCCCGGCACCTTGATCCTATTCTTCTTCTAAGAACGGATCTTTTGGGAGCTGTGGAGGCCACAAAAGAGGTTTTGAGCATCGACGTGCATCTTCCATGAATTAAAGCCACCCCTGCCGTCTAAGATAAAGTGACCTCCTTCGAATGAGCCTGGGGCGATGTTTGCGGACGAATATAAGTCTCAAAACCGCATCTTTTCTTCCGATATCCAGCTCCATACGAAGTGGCACGCTCTTTACTCTAAATTGAAAGGAATTAAGATCCATTTTGAACACTGTCTACCCTGTAAAATTGAGGGGTAAAGAGTTGAGTTGTTTGTGCAATGATGGGATGGAAGGGGATAAAAATTATTAATGGCCCCAAGGAGTAAGTTATCCATCAGCAAAGTTGGCAAAAAATAGCTAGTCTATATAGCAACAATATCGTCCATAGTTGCTAAGCGCTCGCCCTAGGGGAACTATTGATGGGGGATATAAAATATGGAGAGATACGGAGAGGTATTGGATGCTATAGGAACTAGATACCCTATATAGTCTCCATATTTTATGTCCCCCGATGATCATTTCCATCAAAGCGCTCTGGTTTCCTCCGCTCTCTCGTCTCGTCCCTGACAAGGACATTGAAATATTCTCGACTGACGCTCAATTCAGCTATTCATAATTGGGAGATGTTCTCAAACTTAGTGACCAGGATAACGACTTTCACCCAGTCTCACCTCACCTCAGCCTCCTATTCAACTCACTGGGTCTTCTGGGTCGGCTTCGGAGACGTTTGTAACGTCTCCGGAACAGTTCTGACCGGGACAGGGTCACGCATAGAAAGAAAAATGGCACTATTGAGCACAGGTGAAAGAGTGGCAAACTCCCATCAGAGAGCTTCCGTGCGATCGTTAGCGTCGACACGTTTTTTTATTTGGCGTTAAGACTACTAGGATTTTTCATGAACCACGATTTCTGGTATGCAGAACTTCTCATCTCAGCCCTGTGTTCAAGGTTGCAAGGTTGTTCTCCAGAGCCCTCTCCTAGTCTCAGTTCCAAAACGCCTATGTCGGACTAAGGCTTCGAAATTCTTCAATTCACACCGGTCATAGCGGCATTCCGAATACGGTTGAATATTCCTCCACAATGAATCTGCGAATATTTTCCATTGATATAAATGTTCAAATGATTGAATCAGCCATAGTAAGTCAGTGTCCTAGGCTTAGGATATACCGGAGGATCTGGATACATCAGGAAAGGGTGTACCTTGAACATGTTCCACCAAGCAAGTATTACCGGGACGTTACCAAGCACCACGAAAGGAAAGAACAAAAATCGTGATCAGTGGTTTACCTGTGATGTATTGGGAAATGTAGATCTTGCCCAATAAAGATAATGGTCTTCTATATCGGGGTGTAGAACGGCCCCGATACGACAGGCCGGGATATATTAACGCAGGGTTAGAGCTCACGGATCGATTAGAAGGCACATGGCTCAAAAGAGATAGAACTGCGGAATATCAGATTGATGAGCCGTTCTTACAATAGTATGCTCACCCAAACCAACTGAGCATTTCTCCTTCCTCTCCGACCCCTTATGACGGCCCCTCTAAACGAGCAGATACTGGTCGAATAAAATATTAAATTTCATAACTCACAAACTTACCATAGGCTGTCTTGAAAACTTGGTGAAGTGGGGGACATCCTATGCCCGCTCACTCAATCTGTTAATGTTTGTCAATCTTCTTCAAGGAGAATGGTCTTAGTGGCGTCTGCTAATATGACCCACAAACTTGGAGTTACGTCTAGATGGTGCACTCTCGTCGCTTCAAGGCTAATCACGATGAACTAGGATCTGCCAAAGGTCACCGTGGGTTCGGGATGTGACTCTTCGACCCGATGATCGAAGGGCCGATTTTCGGTAAGACTCGTGGATGCGCGCTCTGAATAACTGAGAGAACAAGGAACTACACCGTGAACCTGATGGAGAGAAAAGTGGTAGTGTTGCTCCAATTGATTAGTGCCTGCATATCCCTTACAAGTTGGGTGATGAAGAATACCTAGCGGAACTGTTGAAGCTAAATGCCTCAATCCTGCTAATATATATACCTCCTATTTGATGTGTTAGAGATCTGTAAAACACGTACATGAGTGTAGAATATTATTTCTTCTAGCTTGCTCATATTGTTCCCCGGGTCGTCAAAGGTTTCCAAGCCATCGCCTGAAGAAGGGGTTGTTTATTCCTTTTACCGCTGAACTTAAATAAGGGGTGTTTCACTGGCCCCAGCGATGTAGAACTCTATTCTCTCTTCATGGTGCATCACGGGCAGTTATTCGGTGGCAAGACAGGATGTATCAAGCAGCTTTAATCAAGCGAACCAGTAGGTTTTTTGACTGGAATTTCCAAGAAACGAGATAATCGGAAACCTCCAGTCCGATAGGGGCAAAATTTTACTTTTATTATTGCCCATGGAGATAAGAAGACGGTGCTTACGTTTGCAGGACAGAGCAAGCCGTCGCTGAATTTTAAAAGAAGACCCCAGCAATCCCAATGGCTTCCTCTTGGATATCAATCTTCCTAATGAAGTGTTAGAGCTGACAATAGTAGTCCATACCTTCTGCGGTGTTGATGCTGACAAATGACAGATGAAGAGCTACGTCATCTTTGTGACAATAATCTCTAGCAGGAAGAGTGGATCTAATCTATACTTACATCAATTCACTCCGGAGATGCTGTTTCACTTGAGCAGGACAGTCGCCTGGATTATGCAGTTAGTAGTTATAGTGATTCACACCCGCGCTCTGAGATCACATTTGTTGCAATAGCACAATCAGAGCGTGGAATCGAGATGATCTGATTCCAGTGATCTCTAAAAGAGGCAAATGTATGGGATGTGCGATAGTTCAATCCTGTGCCTTCGGATGTCAACGGATCTGTGAAAAGTGTGGGAAGTAAGTCCGTCGCTGAGGTAGTAGGGGGTAAATGAAATAAACGAGGCGAAGTGAGATAGGCCGGGAGTAGGACGGCTGGAGTTTATCTTGGAGCAATCGCTTTGTGTTTGTGGTCATCGCTTCGTGGCGAGCCGAGTGACGCGGAGAGGAATCAGATACATGATAGGAGCTGAAGTGTTTTTCGAAGATTTCTGATGAGAGGGACGAGGTTTGGCGAGAATTAAGTGTTTATGTACGCAAGACCGACCACGGTCGACCCTGCGTTAGATGGCGAATGGCGTGCTGAGATGCCTCTCGCCCAAGCAAGAACGCCGACATCTCAGTTCCTACTCGCATCTTGTTCCATTAGTGCATGTCATCGAGTGAAGGAAAATCAGACCCGTTTTATGGAGAATTCGATTCCGTTTGGGGTGATAAATTCCCGAGGCCGAATCCCTAACTGAGATACCGAAGCCGAATGGGAAACTATGCGTCACAAACCTAAGAAGCTACTAAACAACAAGAGTTCCTGGTGTGCCACCGTGCGAAAATATTACACTAATGAATTTTAAATGTCGACAAGAACTTCAAATGGTGTGAAATATGAACTATTTGGACTTTTTTGAGGCTTTGGTGAATGTGTGGTCTCTTGAAGTAAGATCGATCTCCCTGGGAGAATCATCGAGTTGTGACTATAACATCGCCTTATCACCTCGCTTGTTTCTAAGTTCTCTGAAAATAAAATCATAGCTTCTCATCTTCTTATTTCCCAAAAAGTAGGATCTTTGACATGTTTTGACAGGCAGTGGCAGAGTGTGGCCTTAGTGGCTTCGCCAGGTGCTAAGAAGCCTGCAAAGGAGGACTGTGAGAGACGAAGATATGAGGTGGCCCCTTTGGGTTATAATTATACTTGTGGAGGAAATTAATAGAAGTTAAGCCTTGTGTACATTGAGTCATATAGTGAGGACTTCCCTCAGTCGAAACTCGGAAACAAAGTCACTGCAAAAATTGGCCAATGGAAGGTGGGTTTGAGCTTGGTTTGAGCTAAAGGGCACGGTTGATCGGGGTGTCAGTTGACGTTCAAGGATCCTGCGTATCAGGATGTAACGGGCGTCTATCGGATAATCTATAGAGCCGAGGAGGCCATGATATTGTTCCCCACAGTTCAGAGTAAATATCTATGCCTGGGAATACTTTGGTGAGCTGTGTAACATGTCGGATTATTACGTGACACTTGGCGGATACGCGATGATCCTCAAGTGCGCTGGGACCTCAGCATACGTCGACCAGTAGAGAGATGGGATCGGTGGTGTGTATAGGCTCCAGGTTTGAGAATGACAGTTAGCGATCCATGTGTTACCTTTGCGTCTGCCTGTCAGTCACATTCAAGCCACTTTAGACTTAGTACAAGCTCACACCATGGATAATGACGGGTTCCTGGAGGGCGGAAATGATATGTATCGCTCGCCCGATACCGAACGCCCTTCCTCTTCCGGAAGGTGAAGAGAGAATATCAGTCGCATGGGATATCTTTGATTCCTTTGTCTCATAATAAATGATAATAGTGAGTGTGCCCCTAGTCAAGCAATATCTGTTGGTACCTTTGGATTTCGTTTCTCGAAATGCATCCTTCGATCGAAATATAACACGGTCTGATGACCGAACACACCACAGGGTTAGAGACATAAAATTCAGTCCAAGATACGCCGTCCACAGGATTTACGACCTGCACGGTCTTTAGTCTTTCCGTACCGCGACGGGACATTTTGAGATTGCCAAACTGATGTGGCCGGCGCAAATTTGCCAATATGAAGCGCTCGTCGGGCTCGGAACCAGGAGGCCGGAGATCCCCCGCATTAGGAAGGTGGGATAAGATCTTACAAATTAGGCAATACGCTGATTTCGATCGGTGATGGGAACTGAGCTGCTGTCTTTTGCCTGCCTTTTGTGTGGTGGCTGGGCTGTTAGGCGTCTGTGAGAAACCACAAGGTATCTGAGTAAGGTGGACTATCCGGGTTGTCATATATATATCTTCCATTATGAAGTCGGTGTCCCCTTTCCTTCCTCCATCCCCACCCTACTCTAACGTCGCTAACCGATGCAACCCTCCTCCATTTCACGAAAGCGCAAGTCGTCGCAACCCCCGTCGGTCCCCATCCCCGAAATTTCCTCTTCAATTGAGGTCAACGGTCTCCAAGTAGCTGACGACATTTCCAATCACGTTTCCCCCCACAGACCAGCGAAGCGACCTCGACTCAAGGTAGACCCAACTTTGAAGAATACCTCTTCTCGTTCTTGGTCTCGTAGGTCAACGCCTACGCGGAAAAGGTTCCCTTCGGTGGAGAACTTCTCTGCAGTACCTTCCAGCAACTCCTTTGCCAACCGCACGGAGGATCGACCCCCGCCCTCGTTATCCTCACCGACCGAATCGGTATCAGTCAACCCCTATAACGAGCTGGTTTATACGCCGACACATCTCCCTCCCGTCAATTTAAACAGCCTTCATGAGATGGATATAGAAATTATTCTAAAGAATTCCCAACTTCGTCCGTCATTCGCCTTCTCAAAAAGAACTTCCGCTTCTAATCTTTATTTTAGGGCATGACTTACTCTTCGATCCCAACCTACAATTTCGCCCGAGCACGTCAAAACGAAAACTAATAACTGTAGATAGATATTGGCTGGCACTTTCCCAAGAACTGGATACCGGATGTGTTTGCACTGCTTGGGACGCAAATGATAGTTCCGTTCGGACACTGTGTGGAACGAATGGAATCCAGGATACCGCAGCGCATACTACACTGAAGTCGTCGCGACTTCAAGATTTTATCGGTGCATCCACTGGCCCGCACTGTTCCGTTTTTTCATCAACGTCATGGACCTCCTCGGACCCTCCTCTATGTACAACTAGGTTGCCATCTCGCCTATCCACAATGTTGTACACATTTTTCCGAGCACTGCATGCCATACTTGCCCCTATGCCTCCGCCAGGAACTCCTTCCCCTCCTCCCAGGCCGTCATATCTTGCAGCAGTCGCTGAGGCCGATCACCTAGTTTCTCAATTTGATCTCAAATTGATGGAACAAGAAATAAGGAGGGGAATATTCGAATGTGAAGGCGTTGTACAGACAATTGGATCGGTGTTGAAGAAGCATTGTGCCCCAATCAGAGACGGGAAGCTAGATGCGATGATTGAGGTGGCTAGAAGGAAAGGCATTGCAATTGGTGCTGAGGGAGCTCGAGATAGGAATAAGCGGATGATTGGAAGCTTCCGGATGTGTTTCGAGATCATGGAATTGATGAAATTGGTGAGTTGTGTCATAAATTATCAATTATTTGACAGTTTATAACTCTGACTCTCGTAATTCCTATTAGGATATCGCGAATCATCAGCTGCAGCATCTTCGCTCCCTGATTATCCAATCTACTCCGGACTACGAATTACGGTTATTCTTGGATAACGTCCGCCGGGGTTCGATGGGGGTGGAGGTGACAAAGGATTGGTTAATATCAGCCGAAAGGAGCAGCAAGAGAGCGTCGGCATCATCAAATGCCTCTGTCTCCTTTGGTGCAACTGCCGAAACTACTTCTCTGCCGGATCCCACACCCGATTCCAAAGAAATGCAAGATATTCGTAAAACACTCATCGAGGCCTTCACAACTTTGATCTTCAATCCTCCTGCGTCTAATGCCTTCGGTCGCTCATTAACGTCAACGACCTCAACCTTATCTGAAGCGCACACTGGCGGCCAGGGGTCCGGCCAATCACAAGTACTTGATGCTCTACCCGAAACCTTGTATCTCGACTCAACTCGCTTAAATATCCTTGTATCAGACGCGGCGGACTTAACTTCGACATATATGCTATTGTTATTGTGGAGGAGCATGGTGTTTTCGCCCTCAATGTTCGGCCCCGATATTGAGGAAGATTCATCTCAAGCAACACCACGGAAGAAACAAGTCAAGCGATGGGAAGTCGAAAGGCTAAAGCAAGAAGTAAGTGAAGTCGGCCCAGGTTCTGGACGGCTTGGGAAGTGTCTTCTGAATGGTGCCTGGGGAGGATTCGCCGACTTGAAGGATTCAGACGAAGCCGTTAAAGACGAGAAAGACGAGGAAGCCAGGATGCGAAGACTCAAAACTTACTGGCAGGACCGAATGGAAAACATCATTCTGCAAGGTGTTGTACGAGCTGAAGAAGTGCGGTCCCCTTCTCCATCCATAAACTCCTTCTCAAGACGTGGATCGAATCCATATTTGACTCCAACATCCCCATCTCGACTTCACGGCGTCCCACTTCCTGCTTCTTCTTCTCTTTCCCTCATGCGAGGTTGGATCCGGACCAATCTCCAGAGTGAATCAGCGCTGAGTCAACGAATGAAAGAAGTACTCAGAAAGGAGGTCGCAAGAGCCGTCGGTGTCATTCTAGAAGGACGAAAACCATCAATACTCTTGGATAACGTCGGCAAAACCCCCCTTCCTGTCCATCCTTCTTTGGTCACTCCAGTGAACGTGTCTTTCCCTCCTATGGCCAGTGACCTGTTCAAGAAACAAAACGGTGGTACTGGCCTTGAGCCGTTGACTCAAGAAATCGCAGTTTTGGCCGCGCGTCTCGCAAAACTTATTGGAATACATGAGAAGATCTATGGAGGGCTATATGTGGCAGAGGCCTTTTGGACAGCGTAGCCGTCTGAGGTCTAATATGACTCCCTTTCTTATTTAAACCCTCACATATGCACTGTTTCATCCCTTGTACGTCTCTGCTCATGGACGATAGTTTTCGATAGCGATATATTGATTCTATGTTCCTCACATTTCGGGGGCTGTCTGAATACCTGTGTCTTGCGATATGTATCGCTAATTAGAGTATCGTATGTACATTATAATTAAAGGGTTATTGTATTGAGCTCAGCTTATAAAGAAGTTGTCCCATAGTAACAATTCCGCATATAATTTCCTCAGAAACTTTCCCCCTCTGCCACTGGAAGCATTCCACATGCGACCGGACCTCTACGGAAATAACAACGTCGGTTATGTTTACCCCCACTGCTTGAATCGGCTGATACGACTAGGATATTCCAGCATAGAAAATAATGCCCCTTGAACGAATCTGATGAACCTAGAGAACCTGGTACGGGCAGTTGGTATTACTGCCAGACTCCTATTCATTTTTGTCCAAGATAGCTAAATTCTTGTCGGCCCGCATCAGGCCGCTTAGGAGTGTCGGGAGAAGGGGTTCTAATAATAGGGATTGTTGACGGAACTATCCAAAAGTGGGAAACGAAGGTTTATTGGCCATAGTGGGCTAATTAAGCGAACGGCGGCCTGGATGAGAAAAATATTGCACGGGAACCAACATCCCGACGCAAGGAAACGCTGATGAGTATCAACCATGCGAGTACCATAAGTAGACCTCAATGACGCCTGTCCCAATGTGGAGGATTCCTCGGCAATCTTGCTTCTCGAAGCGTGATGGATCTCACCAAGTGTCTTCTCCATCCAGGAATCCTCCGGAATTGTTTTACATTCTACACGCCTGAAGGATCGGGTGCACCAAAATGACTATATCAAGCACATACGCCAGGGAGTATTCCGTGGGACATGAACTGTGACATCGCTTGGTTGGTCGAAGGCGTGATCCGGGGGGCTCCCCCTGGAATGGATTCATTGGGATGACTCTGGAGACATTCCTCGAGTATGACTTTTGCCAGAGATTCATAGCAACCTGGAGTTTTGACTTTTAGGGCTCCAAAATAAAATCCTACTAAGAAACATACATATATTTGGTAGTAAAAATTTTCATTACAGTATTTTATTATTATTAAATAAGCGCCCAAAGCGCGAAAATCGGGCCAGAGAATGAAATTGTACATGCCTGGATTGGTCCCTATTTTTATTATTATTATTATTAAAGCTTTTTTTTTTGGTGTGATTACTAATTACTAGTGAGCAAGTGTCTAACCCTTCTGGAAGACAGTTCCCAGCTGTGGATTATAACCATCTGCATGCACAATGTGCTGGACCATCAAGTATAATCTCAGCACTTTGTATTGATTTTTGCCTGAGTTTCTCTTTCTGTACAGCCTCACTCTTTCCCCTTCACTCCCTTCAGGTCTCAACAGATCCTAAACCCTTCCCACTTTCAGTATTAGTTGACCGATCACTCTCCTGATCTGAATAATTCTCTCCCATGGCAGCCTCTTCATCACCTTGCTCCGAGTTGCTCCCTGTCTCCCCAGACTCACTCTCAGACTCAATAAATTTGACATTTTCTTCAATATTTTTATCAGAAGACTTGTTTTTAACAAATTGACCACCACTGGTCCTAGAGAAGGCATGATGTTTCTTTGTCTTTGGCATTTGATGCAGAGAAGAAGTTGTGGGAGTAGAGGAAAACACACTGCTGACATGGCATCACCTGTGCTCACTAAGTGAGGTTAGGCACCCATCTGGAAATTGCTGGTTCTTGAAAAAGCACAAAAATAAGGAGTCAGAGAGTCAAAGGTGAACAAAGGGTCAAAGTGGTCCATGGATTAAATAGTAGTATCTAAGAGCTTTCTAATTACACAATTTGAGGGGCATTTTATATGTCCCTTGTCAAGCCCATACTGATTTGGTTTTGTGCCTAGTGACTAACTGTGAATATCTGTCTTCTATTATATGCTACAGTAGCACATCAGGTTGGGACATCCTACAGACATCCCCCTGGATTTTGATCCATATAATATGCTCCATTATCATTCTGTTATCTTAACTTCCATAGTAATATTCAAATAAAATAGTTAAAAAATTTCTGTGTTTATTGCAATCTATCTATGTACAAGAGAATGAGAATCTACCAATGCAAATGAAACAACTCAAACAAGGAGGGAAACCTAAACAACAGTGTGTAAGTGGAATAGGTGGGGACAAAGAATCTAGGAATGACTATGAACAATAAATAGAAAGGATCACAGTAGGGAGATGCTACACTAAGCATTGCAGTACTAACAAGTCAATGAAATGGAGCAGGATGTAAGGAAATAGAGTGCTGCTGCACTTGAAACCAATGGAGAAAACTTGTGGACAAGCATTGGGGATTTGAGGACCTGGAAGTTGCTGTAAGAGCAAGTTCAACAGTGGGTGCTGATGTACTGTATTAGTGGATATGATTGTAGATGTGGAAGGCAGGTCTGGTGGTGATGGTGGTGAAAGGAAGAGGAAAGAACCAAAACTGCTAAGTCAACATTGTGCCTGGGCTTTCAAGCTTGCTGGCAATGTGTGGCCCTCTAATAGCTGAAATATGTTTGTGAAGTCCTCTGGAATGTGCCTTGGGATACTGAAAGGAGAATACCCAAGGAATGCTCCCAGAGTGATGCCAGCAAAACCCTTCCAGGGGGGAAGCCCCTCTGGATCACCCTTCTGACCACCAAGCAATGTCACAGCTTGTGTCTCACAGAATGCTCCCAGGCATATGTGCTTGATGTAGTCACTTTGAAGCAACAGACCCTTTGGGGGTGTACCATCAGGTTGGCTATCTGTTAAGTCCGTTCCGTTCTTCACCTCTGATCCATTTCCGATACCTCCAATATTCCTTATTTATTATTCCAATTTCATTCCAACTTCTTATCTCTTCTCTGATTCCCTTATTCTTTGTTCTGTTTCTGTTCACCCCTGATTACTCTTCTGCCCAACCCTTTATACTTAGTCTTATGATGTTAAGTAACACTTCATGCTCCGGTATCATGTGTTGGCTTAGCCCCATTTGTCTTATTGTTCTCTTATTGTTTGCTGTTTATGTTCTAACCTAGTGCCAGTTTCTCTTAACTGAACCTCCAGTATATAAGCCTTGTATTTCCTTCGATACAAGACAATCTGATTATTGCATTTACTTCATCCTACTCTTCATACCATTCTCCTACTCACCCTACAACTGTCTACCTCTGTACTCTGACCTCTGTCCAACCCTTGTCCGACTTCTGTCCAACCCTTGTCTGACTTCTGTCCAACCCTTGTCCAACCTCTGTCTGACTCCGGTCTCCGACAACTGTCCCGAAATTATAGGACATACCTGCATATCATATGAGTGGGCACAACACATAAGTTGAAGCCAAGTCCTATTCTGTTACCCTCTTCTGATATTTGATAACTCCATTCCAATCCGAACTCTGACCCTATTCCAGCCTCACTCCAGGATTGGGTCATAACACTATCAAGAATGGTATACCTACATTCCATTAACTATTGTAGGATTCATGCAGGAGTATCCTGGGTATATTTCTGTTATGAATGAGTTCCTACAGTACATGAATCTATGCTTCAGTCAGTTATGATCTAGAACTTGGAGCTGGTGCTCCATGATGCTTGATAGTATTTGAAGGGCAATGCCTGGAGCTAACACTATATCTCAATAAATAAAAAAGCATTTCCTGAATGATGGGGATGATCAATATCTTTCCCAAATAGACACCTACATATGTATGGAAGAAGATGAGATGGGCTACACAGACTTGCTTTGGGAATCATCTGTATAATTCAAAGTTAACACAGTATGTTTAATCAGACAATATTATTTAAATCAAACGGTTCTCTTCCTATATACTAATGATCAGACAACCTGGTGCAAACATGCAGGAAGTATATCATCCCTGAAGGTCATTAATAGCACCTGCACCATCAAACTTTGGTATCCTGCAGCCCTTCCACTGCAAAGTCCACAATACCAATTGCAATTCATTTTATGCAAGTTAACTCACATACAGAGGAAGAGAGCCACATGAACCTAAACACAACCTGGATCCATTTCTATTAGAAGGGTGCTACAGAAATGAAATGCTTTTTCTTCAACTTCAGCTCATACATTTGGAGATCACCCTTATATATTCCCATTTTGGGTATCTCAAAGGTCATTTCCTAAGTTCCCAATAACTATCATGGCAAATTTTAAAACAGGTAAGTCACTGACATTTATGCTGAGTATGATGGAAAAGCCTACAATGTCTGGGTAAGGCATAGCATGAGGGCCCTGCAGATGATACCTGCTGGTGTGACATGTCTTGAGACTAGGGCATAGCATGGGGGACCTGCAGAGCCCCTGCATATGATACCTGTGGGTATTTTTTTCACCAAGGTTGCCACCCTCATCTGCGATGGGTGAGACCCACAGTACCTATGGATAGGCTTGTAACACCCATACAGGTGAAAATTATCAAATAAGGTACTTTTCTCAAAGGTATGGAGGGTCAAATGGCCACCTCTATCCATGTGAGTATTTAAGCACCAGGAACCTGCAGGTATTTTTGCAGGTTTTCCCCAGGTACCTTTGTGATACCTGAATCCAAGCCATGTGTACTTGAGACTGTCACCTCCATCTGTGATGGGTGGGGCTCACAGGTACCTGCAAAGATACTGGAGGCACATACACAGGTAAAAATTATCTTATTTGGTAATTTTGTTAAAGGTACCTCCGAGTTTTCATGTTTTCCAAGGCTCAGATGGTCACTGGCATCTATGCAGGTATTTAGGTGCCAGGAAACTGCTGGTTTTTTCTTCTAAGGTTTCCCCCAGGTACCTTTGAGGTATCTGAACCTGTGCAACCCCCTATGTCCAGGAAACTGAGAGAGATTGTTTATTAATTCTAGACATAAAAGAACAAAGTACACAGGTCTTTCATACCTTTGTGGAAGTCCCTAGGACGAGTGGACCATAAATGCAGGACCAGGCAAGACACCATCACAGAAGTTAGAAGCTGGCTGAATATTTAATTTTAACAGATATACTCTATATTTTTCCTAAAATAGAATGGTTGAGAGTTCCCAGAGTTGAGATCCTCTTCTGCTCCCCAATGACATAAAGTGATAAATGTCTGATATTTGTGGAGAGGGTAGTACAAACCAGAAAGAAACAAGTTTTTAATGGTTTCCTAGAGAAAATGCAGTGAAATAGAGAATCCTATCTCCACTAAGGCAGTCAAGTAGCCTAATATAAAGTGCCATTTTTGAGGGAGGTGCACTGGGGCATGCCCCAAGTACACTCACAGATCTAGCTGGATCTGGACTCCAGGTATTTCTATTTCTAAAGGCCCCACCTGGATCCAGAGTTGACTTGCATATAAGATGACTTGGATCTGTGAGTCCCAAAACTTGTAAGTCTAAGTCTTTACTTGCAGAGTATCTTTGCAACAAAAATAAATTTATGTAGCTGCTTGTGAAATTTTTATTGTGAATATAACAACAAGATACCTTTCTAACTGTCTTTAGGTATTTATATTTTAAACTATTAGCCATAATCTAGACCCAATGACAGGCAACACTGTGACAACTGTTAGAGAGTGTTAGGAGTTGACTCCAGAGGAGGACCAGAATTGATGTTCGAGAGTCGGATTGGAGATAGTCAACAGATAATCGGAAGATGGTAATGGGTAGGACTTGGCTTCAACTTATGTGTTGTGCCTACTTGTATGATTAGCAGGTATGTCCTATAATTTCGGAACAGTCATCAGAGTCCAGAGTCAGACAGGAGTTAGACAGATGTTGGACAGAGGTCTGACAGGGGTTGGACGGAGGTCAGAGAGGAGAAGGAGAGAAGGAGAGGATACAAAGAGAGTCAAATAGAATGTAATAATCAGATTGGTTTGTATCGAAGGATACAACAGGTTTAAATACAAGAGGTTCAGACAACAGGGGGGACCAGGGTAGAACAGATTCGGAGTTCAGGGTGGAGCAGATGTTCAGAGAAGACAGGGGGAGCATGGAGTTCAGGTGGATGTGGGGGAGTGTGAGGGACGAACAGATTCAAAGAAAGGGAAATACAAAAGGGGAAACGATAAGAGAGGAATGGTAAAAGAGTAAATCAGAGGTATCAGAAAAGGGTCAGAGGGGAAGACCAGAATGGGACTTAACAGAGAGAGTAGAATACATATATCTGAATTCATTCACTTTCTGCTGGTTTCTCAACATGATGCACTAGTAACTAAGTGTATTAGATAGGTTAAAACCAGGAATTAGAAACATAACCCATATCAAGGGATGATATCATGTGTCAACTCTCAAGAATGTACTATTATGTCACTCAGCCTATAAATTGTAAATTAGACTGACTTTATTAACTGATATACCCTTCTATGAGTTATAGAACACTTATATATTCCTTATTTGATAAATTGACTTTTGAAAAATAATATAAAAAAGTCCTAAAGATTCTAAAAGAGCCTGAAAAAGCCTTGGAAAATTCATTTAAAATATGAAAAAAAAAAAAAAGATCTTTTCACAGAATATGACCCCATAATACCACATGACAGATCTGGCCAAGCCTGTGGGCTTGACCTTGACTCATTCAGACCTGGATCCAAAGAAATCCTCAGATCCACTGGTGCAAAACCTACAGTTCTTCTCATGGGCACACTCACAGGTACCCACAGGTATGTCTGGACTTGTGGCATGCCCTAAGGTGCACTGCCATAACATTGGAGAACAAGTTACTGGTTTCTTGGCCTCTAGCAACAGTCAACCTCTTTGTTCCTTGTATTATTAAACTAAATACTGCCAGGTCCAAAAGTCATGTTACAACCCAGAAAGAAACTGAGAAACTTGTTAGTATTGTTGGTAGATTATTGATCTTGTGTAAGGAGTCAAACTCTCTTACCTAATTCTCAATATTCCCATTCACTATTGCAAACTCTATATCTATTCATTCTCTGCTATTCATTCAGTAGTTAGCTATATGATATTAGGTTAGAGTCAATGAGTAGCAAGCTCTGTAGCTCTGTACATTGAGTTGTAATGGGGATATAGTGTTAAGTCCACTCTGTTCTTCACCTCCAATCCTATTCCAACTCTTATGACTTCTCTGACATTCCCTCAGTTCTCCAATACCCTCTGATTCCTTCTCTTTTGTTATATCTTTATTCTGAATCTATTTACCCCTGACTTGCTGTTCTGTCCACCCCTTTATGTTCTAGACTCATGTTGTCATCATGTACCTTGTTTCCTCATGCTCTGGAATCATATGTCAACTTAACCCCAGGTTGTCTTATTGTTCCCTAATTGTTCCATGTTTATATTATAGTATGACTCTGGCCCTCGTTGTCAGGGCTTCTTGTATATAAACTCTGCATCTTCTTTGCTACAACCCAATCTGATTATTGTATTTATCTGTGTTATCTACATTCATGTGTTAACTCCTACTTCTCCAACTTCCCTTCTTAACTTCTATCTAATACTCTACTCTGAGGTTGTTGTATCCTTTTGGAAAGAAACAACCAAAATAAAATATCTGAGTGCAATAGTCCAGTTGTTAGAATGGTATGCTACTCAGTCGTTCAATAATTGTTGACTTGTTGATAGAGTACACTTCAATGTGACTCTTGTGTGACATATGAGAATGATGTGGAGATGACAATGATGTAAGTGAGATGACTTTGAGAGAGAAGCTTTGAACCCAGCCTTTGGTCCACTATGAACATTTCACTGCCACCAATAAGCTAGCTCAGAGGCAGAGATGAATATGACTTAGAGTTAGAACATGTTAAGTCCCGTTCCGGTCTTCACCTCCGATCCATTTCCGATACCTCCGATATTCCTTATTCCTTCACTCCGATCCTTTTCCGACTTCTTATCTCCCTTCCGATCCTGTTATCTTCT
>Ga0157379_10001833_pt1 | contig 17557 bp, 17 predicted proteins | sample S25metaG_FD_121802 | JGI IMG/M metagenome (GOLD analysis project Ga0157379, IMG submission 121802) | Switchgrass rhizosphere microbial communities from Kellogg Biological Station, Michigan, USA - S2-5 metaG | ecosystem: Host-associated > Plants > Roots > Rhizosphere > Soil | place: USA... | reverse complement strand
TTATCGCTTATACCCTCCTTCCGCTGTACTCGTGCATTATATTTTTTCCAGTCCCGCGGTATAGTACAGCTGTGCTTTCATGTACCTCTTTGTAACACAAACCCAAACTATCATAGATCAAATTTCTGGTATTCCTTCATTTGCATTTTCACAAGTTCGATCTGCAACAGTGTGATCCCATCCAGCCAGGCTTATCAGACAGGACAGAGATCTCCGGAATCATGTACACATCAATCCAGCGATCCTCGCCTTGCGCCAGCCACAATCACGCCCAATCCAATTCCTCCCTGTGTTGTTGTGGGTCCATCCTCCATTCTGGCTACCCGAATCATGGCAGTGATCCATTAGATCCCAGCCACAGCAGCGTCGATCACAGCTTCTCTGATAAAGTAGGTCTTACTCCTGATATTCCCACTTTGTGCACAGAATTCACCCAAAGGAGGGGTCGGGCTAAACCATAACACAGGTGTGATATTGGGCTGCACTCCCCTTTGAATGAAACGGAAACGTGGGTCGCATCGCCCATTCAAGTTGCCTTTTCCATAAATACATTGCGGGATGACCACCACCACCGCTCTCGCTCGTGCTAGTCGCGTGGATGAGCCAAAATTATCAGATAAACGATCCCACAATTTAGGTTAATTCTTGATCGGGATTCTTGACATGGTCATCAAATCGATGTGGGCATGTCATTGTAGCTGTCAAACATGAGGATCCTCTCGGCGTCTATTATATGCGCCGTATGGTCGGGTGGCCGGCTTGGTGGCGGCGAGTGAACCGGGAGTTTGGACTGGATCGGCACTATTATAGACCGGGATTTTTCGATTTTTGTTTAATACATCAGGGGTGAGCGCGGTGGGATTTTTGAGTGTTAAGCGTCGATAATGGGATATGTATTCATCAGGAGAATGAAATTGAGGAGTTTAATGGGTTGGATAAATCAGGGGTTGATATTCTTGCTTCCGTGATGTATTCTTTGGGAATTGTTAGAATGGGAGAAGGATTCTACGGAGGTTGTTAGGGAAGTTATCTTAACTCGCGGGTGTTTTAACACGCCATCGTTGGAGCACCTCACCAACAAAGACCACAGTATTCTTGGATAGAACCACCTATTCTATCACTGATATCTCTCCCAAATGATAACAGAAGCTATCTCTACATTCGTTCGTTAGCACGTCCAGAGATCGCCTTCGGACCTATTTGTAATAGTTCTGTCACCATGTTTTCTTAATTTAGCAAAGTCATTTACTCAGAAGTTCGAACAGCTGTACAGCCTCCTATCATTAAATTGATCGACGCATTTACAATCTCTCGCAGTGCAGTGGGACCGATTTTCGATCATGCTATGTAACTGTGGAAAGTGTGTTTATCTTTGCGGTGTGAATACTGTAAACTTTAGTTACACGTTTTGGAACGGTACAGCCTTGATGTGCTCATCCACACGATCAGCGAACCTGTGCTGTGTTCCTCGTTTCCTGTGTCCTCAGCTCCAGACTTCCATTTTCTTCTATGATCCATGGCGCCGTGAAGTCACAAAAGGTAATGACGCTTGTTGAGCAGGGCCGAAGAAAGCAGGGAGGTTGGGTGTCGATGAATGGAGGCAGGGCTCTCGACTGGGTTGAATCTATCGAGATATCGTTTCAACTTTCAGCAATGTCTGGAATATCAGCGCAAGACAAGTATACCATATTCGGATCACCAAATCTGTTCATTGGCTTGGTCGATGTGCCGCGTTTCACATCCTTTACGGCACCGAGTCATTGTTATGTTATTTTCGACCAAAGGGAGATAGATAGGGTATTAAGTTTGTCTTATTGAATAGTTATTCCGCATATTCCAACAAACGAGCTTAATGCTGTTCGTCTTCCTGAGATCTAGGGTGATATGATACTTCCCCACGAACCCATTGACTCACAGGCTCATTGAGTCAATCCCTTTCTAGGTCTTTCTCATAGACACAATACCAGCGTTATTCCCACGTCCTCCCAACGACAGCAAGGGGGAACGAGGTTGGGCACCATTAGGTGTCCTTTGTACCGCCTCCTGCGTAATTATTCCGACCAATGAATACAGTATCTTTTAGTTACCCAACAAATTACAAAGAAGTTCTGCCAGTGTTGCAGGGATGATTGGAATCGTTCCTCTACGGGTTCGGGTTCTCCTCTCTCTTCCGCCCTTCAGATGGCGCCGACTCTGGGATCGGAGTCATTCTCGCGTTTTTGGCGTTCGCCAAGAGGATAACGATGTCGAGTGCATCTAGAGCTGCTTTTTTTTTTTTACCGCCTCTTGGTCCATTCAGCCAATCCTGCCAATGAAGCCATCAGTCCCGGATGCCATGTGTCTTGAGTTACTCTTCACCTAACTACGCCAAACTTCTTTCTTGGTCTTACCACACTTACTACCAAGATTTTCGCCAATACCTAAGGGGGTAAACCCGACGGTTGGTTTATTTTGCCTTATGTAGTTCATTCACCTATTTGAACGAATTACAATCCGAATTGCAAACATTTTTCGGTCGAGGAAAATAAAATTGGGGTTCATCAACGTACATCATATACCTCCCTTTCTTTGTAGGCCTTAGAACAAGAATTCCCTGGAACTAGACCCATCCACTCTCTTGCTTTCGGCGGGACAGGAAGGAAGGATTGTATCGTCTAATGAAGGCCAAAAGAAATTAGTCGCGTCTCCAGCTGCAGCGGAATTCCGGTTGGACGAGTATGGGACTTGTGCTCAGCATTCAACAATCCACGCTCTTAACGCCTTTTCTTTGTCGCAATGAGACTGTCATCCTCACGTTTCCCCTAAAGACGTACATAACGATGCCGGGCGAGACTTCTTATTTATGTTCGTCCCTCCACTGTATTGCAGCAAACTCTCTTAAGATGTTTGCAGCACCCATGTCCTCTGGGTCAGCAACGTAATGAAGAAAGTATCTGGGGTCCAGGGACTGGGAAAGGAGGAAACGAGACTAAAAAGTGCAGGGGTATCCATGTTATCATTAGGGTGGTGTGATCCATGCACGACAACTAAAAATAAATGGAAAAAACATCCGATTTTAATAAAGACAAAATACGAGCAAAGGAAGGAGATTTGCTATCTGTGTAGAAGACGAAGGACAACGGACTTTGAGCGGTAATTCTTTGCTAGTAATCTGAGGTGCCGTTGATTGTATCACTCTGAATATAGTTTCGCGGTACAAATTTCCAGAAGAGGTGCTTCGGTACATACAGAAGGAGAAAAGACGGTAGCACTGCCGCTAGGGGAAGAAGGTGTCGTCAAGAAGATGCATATTTTCTTCTACCTAGGCCAGAAGGGAAGAGGCTCCAGAGTTATTCGGGTTATGCCCAGAAGGGAAAGCAATAAATGAGAGAGTCGATGAGTCTGCCGAACGCGAGTTCATTACAGGCTCAACCGGAATTCTGATATTCAGCTAAAAAAAGGCGACTTAATTTGTCGGAATACATTGAATGGCAGAAAAACTATACAAACCTAATAGTACCAACATGGTTATATGTACTTTTCCCTTGGTGAACACACGACAAAAAAAAATACCACCACTCCGGTAAGACCTGGACGATGGGAGACGGTAAATAAAAAAGTTGATGGGTTAGTTGAATACGATTCCAGCGCGCGTTGCCTGGAACTCTACGACTCCCATAAATTCTTGTATTCGCTTGGTAGGATGGTAGAAATGGCAGAAAATTTGAATGGGACAAACTTTTCTCCCTTGGCAAAAATGCCAGGTAGACTTCAGTCCAGATTCAGCGCAATAAAGGCCAGACACGGAAGGTGATTCTTGAAATGAGCGTGACGATGGTATAGTACTGATCGCAACTCCAATATTTGTTCAGATGGTGTCTTGCTGCAATGAGCCTGGTGTTAACTGAGTGTCACAGCGACCTAGGGTCTCGAAATTTGCAGTTTGGGAAACGCGGTCGAGTATCAAGGACAATTTGTTGGTTCCAAGTCCACTTGTCATCACCCTTTTCAAGACCGCCCGAGCTTTGTGAGCAAAAAAGACCCGTTTACATCGGGTTCCAATAGGATCTGAATGAAAATTATAGTAGTCATATGTCTTATGAAAATAGACCTCGATGTTGAACCTTATTGTCATTATAAATATCGATATTTTCCCAGACACTCAAATAGAGAGGGTAGTCCTATTCATTTGTCATTCAATGGTCAATTATCAATGAAGTGAGTATATTTACTATTTTATTCCAGATTTTTCCTGGATTCTTTGAAGGGCTTAAATTGGGATTCGAATGAGTTGGGACGGAGTTGGGGTGGTCAAGAGACGAGCGTCGAATTATCAACAGATTTTTGTTAGTTAAATCATTCCCTTCAGTCGCTGCAGCGTGCAGAACAACGCGAGGTTTCCTCTTCATCGTAATTCACGATAGGGAGATATCTGGTGGTCAAATCTTCATTTCAACGAATCCAAAATTTGGGTGCGTACTCGTTGAATTTGCCAATTGAATGAAATCTAACAAGAAAACGCATGTCCCCAGTCGTCATGTCCCTCTCTGCTGCTCTCTCCAAGATCCGCCCACATTATTTCTCCACCCTGTCTCACCAAAAGGCACCAGCCAGTCTCCTCCTCCGAAAAGAACGCTACTGCTTATTTCTCTGCGCTCCTCACAACCCTCGATTCATCTGCTCGATTTAACCCTACATTCGACGAAGGAGATGTTCTTCCCGCGATTCTTTATTTGTTGGCACTTGCGGCCCATTCGTCCCACAAGCTGTTATAAAGTCAAATCTAACAGCAATTATGGCTTTGACGGGGCCATTGTTTTCTCAACTTATCTCTCACGTTTCGTACCGGAATTTTTCGATTTTTGTTTAATACAGCAAGAGTGAGCGTGGTAGGGTTTCTGGGTGTTAAGCACTGGTAAAAATCTCTTAGTGGGATGTACATCACACCTGGGAAAACAAAGTGGAGGAGTAATGTGTTGGGGAAATCATGGATTAATATTCTTGCTTCCGTGATGTATACTTTAGAATAGGAGAAGAATGACATATGGTTGTTAAGGAGGTTATTAATCTTAATACTCGGGTGTTTTAGCATCGTTGAAGCATCTTACCAACACGGACCACAATTTTCTTGAATAAAATTACCTGTATCATGTCGCAAAAATCCAAATTCCGGATCTGGCTTGATCTGGCTTGATCTGATTCATGACTTGGATCAGGAGACAAAGAGTGTTTAGATTGGTTAAAAACGCGGTATATGAAACTTGACAGAGGAGGAAAATCCTGATAAGTCTATATGGAGCCTGATCAGGACTTTCAGGGTGTCAGATAAAGTATGTGTTTGCGACACAGCTATTCTATCACTGATATTTCACCCAAAGTGGTAGAAGAAGCTAGGTTCTTAATTCGTTGGTCAGTATATCCAGATGCCATCTTCGGATCTAACCAGATTAGTTCTGTCACCCACATTTTCTTAGTTTACCAGACTCCTTTATTCAAAGAGTGAGAACAGCTGTACAGCCTCTTATCATTAAATTGACCGATGCATTCACATCCCTCGCCGTACAGTAAGGCCGATTTTCCATCATGCTGTGTGTAACTGTGGAAAGTGTGTTTATCTTCAACATGTGAATACTTACTGTAAACCATAACTACACATCCTGGAACAGTACAGCTTGTTGGGATATTAATGGCAAACATGTGCACAGTCCCGAATTCACACTGGTATAATTTTGCCTCTTCGTTATGCTACACAGCGCATATATAATTCCATGCAGACATTTTCTTCGTAATATTTTTACTCCTTAGTTCTATTAATGTTTCTATAAGTGTGGTTCATTGTTTGTCTAGATCCCGAGTCTCTTTTATCCATAGCCTCTTTATTACACCTTAATATTGTTCCTATGAGTACAATTTATTTCACTGCTATCTCATGTCCCAGATGCCTAGCTACTATTTCCTATATAATTTGTAGCCAGATTACACTCATCCTCAGCCATTTATACCTGCACAAACACCGAGGTGAGCTTTCTTACTATTTTCCTTTATTATTCTGTAGCTTACATGTTTGTAGTCTTTATTCTCTAGGTAATTAATCACAAGTTGTTTGTACCTGTCCAAACACTGAGTCTCTATTCTCTAGTTGCTATTTCAACACAACTTTGATGTGCTCAGCTACATGATCAATGACTTTGTGCTGTTCCTTGTTTCCTGTGCCCTCACTTCCATTCTCTTCAATAATCCATTACACTGCAAAGTCCTAGAGGATTTGACACATGCTGAGCAAGTGTTGAAGAAAGTGGGGAGGTTGAGTAGTAGGTTTGTATCCCAGTATTTTTCAGATAAATGGAGATATAGCCTCGATGCTGAATCTAGGTATATTATTGTTGCAAATTATTAACAATGGAAGAGTAGCAAAGTGAATTACACTCTATTCAAATCAGCAAATTGTTTGACTCTTCTTGGATGAGTCCTTGTTCATTTTCCCTTTTACATCAAATCATTATCATGTCATTTGACCACAGGGGGAAATGTTGAGTTATATTAGAATTTAGATCTGTATTATTGAATAGCTATTTTGTGCATTCCAACAAATGAGCTCCACACTATTTGCCCTTGTGGATTTTGGGAGTTATGATTCCTCAAGAACCCATCGACTCTCACAGGGCTTTCCTTCCTAGGTCTTTCCCATAAGATTTTAATGGAATCAGTGTCATCCTCACCTAGAAAGGGTTTGACTCACAATTTCAGAAAGGACAGAAAATCAGTAATTATATTGGGTGTTATTAGTTTGTCCCCTCATATTACTTTGACTGACCTTGCTGGACAAACCTGAAATATGAAATATAGGGTTTTTCTTACCAACTGTTAGCTGTTAGCAACTCAGTATATAGTGCAATGAATTATTATTATTTACAGTTCTTTCAAGCCCCCTTTTATATCTAGATACATGAGACAATATTTACTAATACAGAAACAGTTTTATCTAACAACTGATGAGTGGGATGCTGCACATACACCCTGTTAGACACAGAGCTTCCGATTCTCAGGTCTGCTGATGCACCAACACTCCCCCCAGACCAAGAATTCTACAAAATAAGAAATAAAATTGAAAAGAAAACGGAAATATTTTCCAGAGCACACCAAGTTTCCAGCTAAGAAATGACTGTTATTGTTAAGTCCTGTTCTGTTCTTAATCTCCACTCCAACTCTGATATCTCCAATATTCCTTATTTCTTATTCTGATTATATTTCAACTTCTTATCTCTTCTCTGATCCCCCTTATCTTCTTATCCCCTTAGTTCTGTTTCCATTTACCCCTGCTTTATTATTCTGTCTGCCCCTTCATGTCCTCCATGCAATTGACAATCATGTAGTTCCATTTCCTCATGCTCTCATATCATGTGTTGACTCAAACCTCATGTTGCTTTATTGCTCCCCTCATTATTCTCTGATATCTTCTTCTGCTCTGGCCCCCAGTTTCCCAAACCTCTTGTATTTAAACTCTGTATCTTCTTTGATACAACCCAATCTGATTATTGCATTTCTCCGCATTTCTTTGCATTTCTTGCATTTACTTCTACATTCAACTTTGTTCTCTAATCCTGACTCCTTCTCCGAACTCCCTCTGACCTCTGACTGACCTCTGTCCAACATCCTTCTAACTCCAGTCTCTGACAACTGTCCTGAGATTATAGGAAACACCTGCATATCATCTGAGTGGGTGCAACACATAAGTTGAAGCCAAGCCCTATCTGTTATCCTCTTCCGGTTATCTGTTAACCAACTCCAATCTGACTCTGAACCTGTTCCAGTCTCACTCCAGAATCAGCCTCTAACAGTTATAATGAGTCCAGAAATGCTGTAGGAGCATACCAAGCTCAACTTCCAGCAGAGCACAGCTACTTATATCCAGAAACTCCCCAGAAATGATCCCATAAATTTCGAAAATAAATCCCAGCTATTAATAACAAGTTATACCCCCTTTTAAAAGGCATATTCAGAGTCAGAGGTTTCAAATGTGCATGCACTCTGCTTTTGATCACATCCCTGTCCTTGATTTCATTGCCATCTGTGCATCTCTCTTCGCATGACAATCACACTTGAGATGACCATGGCAATGACATCTGAAGCAAATGTGTCAGCTTTAATGTGCTGTCTATGCAGTTTCTTTTGATGATAATTCCCTGTGCCAGCTTTCTTCATTGAGGAGCATGCCAGTGATGTTGGCAATGGAGAGGTAAAACTGTGCAGCTGTCAACGATGCACATATCACAAACCATGATTTGTCCAAATTAAATATAAGGACATCAACAATAGCTTCTTCATTGAGTTTTATGCCAATCCCTTTCAGTTGGGTGGCTAAATCAGTAATGCCTGTAATATAGGACTGAATTGGCTGGGTAGTATCATGCTTAAACCCAAAAAATTGCTGCTTAAGGGTAATTTGATTGATGTAAGTACTTTTCTCATAAATATCCACAAGAGCTTTCCAGGGGCTTGACCCATCTACTGCTTCACAAATATGTTCATATTGACTTGGCTCTATGCTAAGTCCAGTGGATGTTGATGCATCCTCGGACTTTTTATACCAATCTTCTCCCCCTGTTCAGCTCTTTGGCATCTCAACCATGCCTGAGACTACATCCCAGCAACCAGAACACCAAAGGACCATCTGCATTGCAAACTTCCAATTGTGATAATTATTCCCATTTAACTTGGGAACATTATTTAGAAGGGAATTTATGGAACCCATCAGATAGATAATATACAAAGGAGTGGTAGAATAAGAGTAGGAATACTGGACTTCAGAATATCAAGTATTCAGGTTAATACTGAAAGCTGGGGCCCATAACCTGTTAGCAACTCAGTATATAGCACAATGAATTATTGTTATTTACAGTTCTTTCAACCCCCCTTTTATATCTAGATACATGAGACAATATTTACGAATACAAAAACAGTTTTATCTAACGAATGATGAGTGGGATGCGGTGCATACACCCTGTTAGACATGGAGCTTCTGAGTCTCAGGTCTGTCAATGTGCCAACACCAACACCAAAGAAAACTGTGGCAGTACTGAGGGATACCAAAGTATACCAAAGTATACCAAAGAAGATTGAGGAATACCAAAGTATTCTTCAGCAAACTTCAGTATCTCTCAGTACTACCACAGTCTCTTTTGGTAACACCACAATATCTTTCAGTATTACTACAGTATTTCTCGGTTTGCATTTGCACATCTTAGTGAAAAGTGGCCAATACCGAAAGATCACATGGGAAAACCAATGAATACTGTGATAATACCAAAAGATACTGTGGTGTTACCAAAAAAAACTGCAGTAGTACTGAGAGACACCCAAAACTGAAGGTATACTGAGAGATCCTTTGGGTATACAAAGGGAACAAAACCACACAATACCGAAGGATCACCGGACTACTGCACAATACCGAAGGAATACTGTGAAATACCATGAAATCACACAAGGTATCCCGTGGTGTTCTTTGGTTTCCCGTGGTGTTCAAGGGATCCCAAGGGATCACACAGGATCACACAGGATCGCCGTAGTATCGCGCTGGTATCGATGGTTTTGTTGACTTTGACTTGTGTAGTTTTGTGTTTGGATTTAATTTTGTCCAGAAAGGACCGTCATATATTACCCTTCCGCATAATCCAACAAATGAATCCAACGTTATCAATTCAGTATCTTTTAGTCGCCAACAATTTATGAAGGAGTTCTGAAAGTGGTTCAGGGTCGTATGAGTCCGGGTTCGTCCACGAGTTCTTCTCTCAATTTACAGAATTTTTTTTACCGTGGTGACTCTGGATTCCGATGTTTTGCCAATGCCAAGAGGATAACGATGTTAGGCGTGATGATGTTTACTTTTTTGTGCCCCCTCTCTTGCATATTCAGCCAATGATGTCAACAACATCCCGTCAGTTGTGTCAGCCTTGTCGGATGCCAAGTCCATCGACTCTCTCAACTATTGTGGCCAAATTTCTCTTCTAGGTCTCAGTAGCATAATTGGATTTTCGCCAATGCCTAGAGGGGGAAACCCGATAGTTGGTTTATTTTACGTTGTGTCATTCACTCGCCTATTTCAACGAAGTACAGCTCCAGCCGCAAAGCCGCCTCGGTTGAGGGGTATCCAGAGGAAGATTGGGGTTTTATTAAACCTACCTCACGTACCCCTTTCCTTTCTGTTCAGGCCTTAGATCAAAATATCTCTGGAAACAGACCCGTTCGCTCCCTCGTTTTCGGTAGGGGCAGGCAGGAAGGTTTGTCTGGTGTAAACTCCGTGTTTCAACCAGTGAAATGCAATATTTTATTCGACTCGGTAGGTGCAGCGGGATTCCGGCCACACCATTGTTGGACTTCTGCCCAAAGTACATTAGACCCACGCTTTTAACGCCTTTCCTTCGCCTGAATGTCTCGCGTTTTCGCCAAGGACGTACGTAACGATGTTCAGTAAGATTTCTGATTAGATTTGCCCCTCCAGTATATTGCGGCAAGCCCTTCAAGACATTACATTTCTGAGCAGAGTTTAGTAATGCAACTGTGTCCTGGAGAGAAACATGACACTGAGGCTAAAAAGTACAGCGATATGTATGTTACCAATAGTACTAGTACGGTAGGGTCATATACGACCTCTACAAAAACGAAGGGGGAGTGACAGGGTGCATGTAATTAAATCCCAATTTTAATAATGACAGAGCACGAGCAAAAGAAGGCGGTTTGCTATATGTGTATACAACGTACTTCGAGTGGAAATTTGCTGTTAATTCGACAGATAAAATTCGGCGTCGTTGGTTGTAGGTCCAGGAATATAGTATCGCGCTATACTAGGGTATACTTAATATTACCCAACGTCGCAATCGAAGAAGAGTCGCTGAAATTGCGCAGAAGGGGAGACGTTTACTCCCAGGGCAAACTGTATTACCCCAAACCATTATGGTGTCTAGGAGTCAGCTTTATCCCAATACAGTGATGGTAGTACAGCAGGGTAAACTTAGAATACCCACCGTCGTTGTCTCCCCCGAGGCGGGATCTCGGTGGCACTCTCGTCGGGGGAAGGTATCAACAAGGAGATAGACTTTTTCCTTCCTTTCACCCTCGGCCAGAAGTATGGGGACTCCAGAGCTATTCGGGTGATGTCCATAAAGGGAAAAAGATAACTGAGAGAGTCGAAGAGCTCGCTAAACATGATTCCAATACAGGAATTCCCAAATTCGACTGAAAAAAGCGGTTTCGTTTGTCAGAATACACGGAATGGCAAAAAAACGGGACAGTACCCAGCGTAGTTATATGTCCTTTCCTCTTGGAGGACATGCGAGAATAATATTACCGCTCCGGTAAGACCTAGACGAAGAGGAGATCTCGACGATAAAGGAAGAATGAAATGATTGATTTGGTGAATACGATTCCAGCACGCGTCCGCCCGGGGTCTCGTTGCAATTAACGACTCCCAGAGAATATTCAATTGGTGAGATACACGGAAATGGCTGAAATTTTTTGATTGGATAAAAATTTCTCACTTGGCAAAATGGGCTTCGATCGTAGAGTCAGCGTGATAAAAAAAAAGAGAAACGGAAGATGATTCTTGGAATGGGTGCCGATGGTATAGTACTGACCACAACTTCAATATTCGTTCACTAGAATCTTGCTGCAATGAGAATGGACCCAATGTCACAGTGATAGAGGATCCCTAAATTCGCAATTTCGGCAACATGTTCGCTTGTCAACGTGAACTTGTCAACTCCTTCACCTCTCGCACCTGAACCTGATTAGCAAAAAAAAAACCATTCTTATTAGGTTCCAATAGAAAATATGTAAGGAATATAGTAGACTATAGTAGTCATATGTTTTATGAGATAGACGTCGGTGTTGAGCCCTGTTTTGATTATTTTTCTGATAGAGACTTGAATAGAGAATAGTCCTATTCGCATAATTTTATGGTCAATGCTCAGTAAAGTGAATACTTACTCTTTTATTCCGTGTTTTCCCTGGATTCTTTGAAGGACTGAAATTGAAATTCGAATGAGTTGTGCAGGAGGGCAAATATGAGCGTCAAAGGTACGCTTTGTCAGCCGATTTTGTCAGTTTATTTATAACTTACTTCGGTCGCTGCAGCCTGCAGAACATCTCGAGGTTCCCTCCTCATCCTAATTCACGATAGGATATTTTTGATCAAGGGATATCTGGTCGAATCTTCATTTCAACGAATCCAAAGTTTGGGTGCGTACTCGTTGAATTTGTCAATTGAATGAAATCTAACAAGAAAACACACGTCCCAGTCGCCATGTCCCTCTCCGCCGCTCTCTCCAAAATCCGTCCACATACTTCTTCCACCCTAGCTCACCAAAAGGCACCAGCCAATCTCCTCCTCGCCATTGAGCAAACCCTCACTGAACAGAACTCCGAAAAGAACGCTACAGCTTATTTCGCTGCGCTCCTCACAACCCTCGAATCATCTGCTCGCTCTAATCCTACATTCGGTGAAGGAGATGTTCTTCCTGCGATTATTTACTTGCTGGCACTTGTTACCCCATTCGTGTCGCAGGCTGTTATAAGGTCGAATCTTACGGCAATTATGGCGTTGACCGGACCATTGTTTTCTCAACTTATCCCTCATGCACCACCGCTACGGTCCCAACTCACACTTCTCAGTGCGGTAATTCAAGCAGTAGAACCCTCTCAACTCGACACACCCAATGTTCGAACAACTTTCAGCCTCGTATTAGACCTCACAGTTGATCCCAGACCGAAAGTGCGTAGGAGAGCAGCCGATCTTGTACGAGAAGTCCTTGAGAACCCACCTACGCCATTGTTGCGCCATCCGTATAATGAGAGAGTCGGAGAATGGGTTGCGACAACGCTAGCAGCTGTTAGTTCTGGTGCCACGATGTTTGGGAGGCAGAAAAAGGCGGAAGGTACTACAGATGCGCCAGAAGTAGGGATTCATGTTATTGCTATGGTGAAACCCATTGCTTCGTTACTTCCTGAATCAGTACGTTGCAGTGAATATCGCATTTATCTATATTTACTGAATGTCTATAGCATCTTCCCGCTATAACATCCTCCCTCCTCTCCCTGCCGCGTCTCGGCAATCCATATCTCTCCCAAGCTTCCTATGCTCTCCTCGCCTCTCTCGTCACAACCTCTACTTCATCAGCCTCTTCTTCAGACCTAACCCCTCTCCTTTCCGCGCTGCTCTCCTCTGCGCCCCTCAAGTCCGACTCGGCCCAAACACCTGCATGGCTCGAACTCCTCCGTGCTGCATTCTCCGCCGGCCCCATCTCATCTTCATTATCTCTCGCAGAGACCTTCAAGACCGTGTTTGGCTATCTAGAATCAAACGATGCCGTTGCGCGAAACGGTGTCGCACAGGCTCTGGCAGCGTTGTTGGCGAACTCTCTTTCCAACGAGACGATCGAAAAGGCTATTACTGAATATCAAGTCTCGAAATCTCAAAAGAAGGTCTCATCCCCACTCTCCAAAACGATCTCTCACATCCGTTCGTCATTCGATACTCTCCCCTACGCACGTGCCGTCCCGCAAATGCTCACTATCCTTGCCTCTCTTATCCATTGCCTCTCTTATCGCCCCGCTCTATCATCTCTTCCTATTAATGCACCTCTCCCGCCGAGCGCTGCGGAGTTGCTAGTGTTGGACATGGTAAAGCGTGCCGGTGAGTTGAGGATCAAGAAAGACTTTGAGTACAAAGAGAGTGCAGATGAGGTGTTGAAGTCTGCGATGGCAGTTGTTGGGCCGGAAGTGTTGTTGAAGGCATTACCATTAGGTCTCCTACCTGAAGAAAGGTATGTCACCTCTTCTCTGCGTATATATTATCTTAATAATCCCTCAGAACCTCCTCCACCGAACCCCACGCTTACCTCCTCCCTCTTCTCCAAATCCCCCACCCAGCACCCTTATCCCACTTTGTCTCATACTTTGTCCCACTCTCAGAACGGATGTTCGACCTCAATCAGAAAGCAGAGATGGAAGGACGCGCGAATGAAGCGAAGATGTGGGATGTGTTAATTGGGCAAGTTTGGGCAGGGTTGACAGGATACTGTTGGAATACAAGGGACTTGTCTGAGGTGTGTTCTTTATGAATCGGCTTTTGTTGCGATGGGTATTGATTGGGGTTGTTTAGTCCTTCAACCCAACATTCGCGCAACTCCTTTCTCAAATACTCTATAACCAACCACAGCTCCGTTCGTCCATTTTGAAAGCCCTGAAAATCGTGGTCGAATCCAACCTACAGGCGACCGCGACCGCGACTGATTTCGATTCTGAGTCGCAATCCCAACCCCTCAGGGAAACATTCGGTGATGCTCGACGGAATATCTTGCATTTGCGTAGTCAAACCGAAAGCTGGTTCGCGGTGTTGTTTAATGTATTTGGGAGTGTAGGACAGGAGGGTAAAGGAATGGTTGGGGATGTTATTTCCGCGTGGGTTAAGATTGCTGGTGATCAGGTATGTTTTCCTTCTTCATTGACTCATTCTCATGGTATTAATAACTTTTTATTCGTAGGAAATTATCGCAATGTATAAGAAGGTTGTCACTCTTCTCAAACAAAATCTTTCCAAGCCCACTCTTCCAAAAGGCTCCGAAGCACCCAACATGACTCTCATGGCCCAAGACCTCCTCGTCCTTCTCCTTCCTTCCCTGCCCCTCCCCCAATGCGAGGCCCTCTGGTCTCTCTGCATCTCCCCACAGGTAATCGGTCACTCCGACCCCGCCATCCAAAAACGCGGATACCGCATCCTTTCCAAGCTCATCAGCACCTCCCGTCTTTCCACCTCGGCGACATTCAACACCGAGGCTGTTCTTACCCAGTTGACAACATCGGCAGATAGTGTCGGTGCACCCGCGAAAAGAGATCGGATAACATTGTTGGCGGCATTGATACCGAGATTGGGGAAGGATGAGCTACATGTTGTGCCCGTGTTGATTCCGGAGGCGGTTTTGGCGACGAAGGAACCTGCGGAGAGGACAAGGGGTGCAGCGTTTGATTTGGTGGTGGGGATGGGAAGGGTAATGAGGGAAGGTGGAGTTGTGAGGAGGAGTAGGGTTGAGGGGATGGTTGTTGATGAGGGCGTTGATGAAGGTATGTTATTGTTTTTTCTTCCAGACAATTAAATTGGACTGATATGTTTGCGTTTAGTGCAAGCAACGATTGAGGAGTATATTACTATGGTCGCTGCTGGGTTGGTTGGTGGGACACCACATATGATCAGTGCAACAATTACTGCAATTTCTCGTCTCGTCTTCGAATTCAAAGGTACTTTCTCCCGCGTTACTCACGCGCTCTTCATTAAACCCGTTCCGAATACACAGATGACATCTCCCAAAACATGCTCACCGAGATTCTCTCCACAGTCCTCGTCTTCGTCACCTCTGCCAACCGCGAAATCGTTAAATCCGCTCTCGGCTTTATCAAACTCTCCATCCATACCCTCCCTGTCGACCTCGTTATCCCACATCTAAAAGATCTTGTTCCAGCTCTACTGAACTGGTCAGGCGATCATAAAAATCACTTCAAGGTGAAAGTGAGGCATATTTTCGAGAGGATGATTAGGAGGTTTGGATGGGAAGCGGTGTATCAGTGTGTTGGGGAGGATCAGGCGGAGAAGGGGAAGGTCCTTTTGAATATTAAGAAGAGGAAGGATAGGGCAAAGAGAAAGAAGGCGAAGGCGGCTGAACAGGATGAAGATGAAGGGGAGGAGGATGTGAGTGGTTTTCTTTTTTTTTATTGAAGACGTTGGGGCTGATCGTATTATAGGGAGTTGCAGGAAAGAAGACCGGGGATGCATTCGAAGATGTGCTTTATGGGAGTGAGAGTGAGATTGAGGATAGCGACGATGATGCCGATCAACCATCCTCAAGACAGAAGAATGCTTCCTCTAGGCGAAATGAGAAGGAGAGGGAAGTTCGGATACGTTTGGATAATGATGAGCCGATGGATTTGTTGCATGGTGCTGCTGAGAAATTGTTATGTGAGGAAACGCACTTTCGATTTTATATCCATTTGCTCACATTCTTACATTTTTGTAGCTGGAAATAAAAACCGTCGACGTAAACCTGGCCAAGAAGCCTCTCGTTTCAAAGAGGATGAAGCGACTGGCAAGATGGTCATCGACGATGAAGACGCGCAAGAAGAGGAAGGTTATGAAGAAGAGGATATTGCAGGTGTTGCGTATAAGGAGACACTCACCTCCGTCGACGGGTTCAGGCGCGATGCCAGAGGACGTGTCAAGTTTAATAAAGACACAAAGAAACGACGTGCGAATGAGGAGGAGGAGGATGTTGAGATGGGTGATGCGACAGGAGTTAGTAATGCACCGTCGGGTAAGTCGAATAAGAAGCAAAAGAAGGAGTTTCGGTTGGGCAAGGAGTTTAAGGCCAAAGTGCGTTTTTTTGTCTTTTTCCTGGGGTATTTAAGATTGATTATATTTGTTTAGAACGCTGGCGGTGATGTGAAGAAAGGTGGGGTTGATCCTTACGCGTATTTACCACTCTCGCAAGCATCTGCAAAGAAAAAAGGTGGGAAGGCAGCTAATGTTCGACTTGTTGGACGTAGATGATATGATTTATGGTACACTGAGAATAAAATATATATTGATTCTCAAAATTCGGTAACTGGAAGCTTCCTTCCACTTAGAAAGAGGAAGGAGTGTTCGGTTTGTCCTTGTAACTTAGAAAATCCACTTTCTCTGGGTGAATTTTAATTATTTGAGCAGATTTTTGAAGACTCTAGAGGCAACCCTTTTATCGTTGCGGGATATGAACGTCCAAGGAGCCGGCCTCGCTTGCATAAGCCCCTGGCTGGATATGAAAGTATAGCTACTTAATTATATCATTTGCGTTTTTTTTTTTGAGCTGGCAAAATGGCTGCAGCAGCTCCAAACATTATCCTGGGATGGCTACTGAGAGCCACAAGGAGCTTAGCACATGTCCCACAATAAATACAGGGGTTTAGGGCTTTATGGGACATGCCAGGCGCCCATTGTAAGGTGAGGGTAGCCATATCTCATAAAGAAACTGATACTGACCATTTATGGGGCATGCAGTGTCCCTAGACCTGCTACCCCACCACCATTATATTCACTGCCCTCCATTTTCACCTTCTAACCTCTCCATTATAGCTGCACTCCCTTCTCCATGACATGCCTCACCATTTGTGTGATGTACTGTTAGGGGTCGACTCCGGGGGAAGACCGGAGTCGGAATGTTCAGAGTTGGGTTGGAGAAGGTCAACAGGAGGGTAACAGGTAGGACTTGGCTTCAACTTATGTGTTGCACCTACTCGTACAATTAACGGTATGTCCTATAATTTCGGGCGGAGGTCAGAGGCCAGAGTCAGACAGAGGTTGGTAGGGATCGGAACAAGAGAGAAGAATTAGAACGTAATAATCAGATTGTCTTGTATCAAAGGAGATACATGGTTTAAATACAAAAGGTGTTCGGAGATGAGGAGGCGGAGCGGGAACGGGTATCAGAGTTCAGGGGAGGAGCGATCGAGGAACATGAGGTTGAGTCAACACATGATACGGGAGCATGAGGAAAACAGA
>Ga0157379_10001832_pt1 | contig 17561 bp, 10 predicted proteins | sample S25metaG_FD_121802 | JGI IMG/M metagenome (GOLD analysis project Ga0157379, IMG submission 121802) | Switchgrass rhizosphere microbial communities from Kellogg Biological Station, Michigan, USA - S2-5 metaG | ecosystem: Host-associated > Plants > Roots > Rhizosphere > Soil | place: USA... | reverse complement strand
TCCCGGTGGCGCCTGCAACCGGCCGGGGGCGGCGCCGGCGCCGAACCAGTGCGATCTCGGCTCCGGCGACTGCGTGCCGGGTGACAACATCCAGTGCGCCGGCGGACCGAACAATGGGGCGGTGTGTACCGTTGCCTCGGAGTGCCCAGGCGGGTCTTGCGTTGGTACGAGCGCGAACGATCACATCTGCTCGTCCGGCCCGACCGAGCAGTTCTGCGGCCCGGTCGAGACGTTCCGTGGCTGTGTCAGCAACGCGGATTGCGGCTTCGCGGGCGACACGTGCTCGATCGCGCGCAACCGTGAATGCTTCGACAACGGCGTCGCCGGCGACGTCGTGACTGCGAGCGGCGTGCAATCCTCGCCGCTTCACGACGAATCCGATCCGACGTTGGCCGCGCTCTTCTGCATCGGTCCGACGACGGCTCCGGCGGTGAACAGCGCGGCGGGCCTGCCCGGACTCGGCCGCCTGGAGCTGCCCGGTCACGCCAAGGGAGCGCCCTGATCTAGAGTTTCCGTGGGAAGGAGGGGGCGCCGACCGGGCGTCCCCTCTCCTGCCTCGACTGTCCCCAATCTCCGATGGGGGACGTCTCCCAAGTGCTTTTTCGTGACCAGGGGCCCCGCCGAAGAACCCCTGTGCTACTTGACACATAACGCTCGCCTTGGCGCTCCGCGTCACATTACTTTTTTCTTGACTGTCTCACCTGCAGAGCAATAGCCTATGTCCACAAGTGTCCGGGTGCCGTGATCGCTTCGATCTTCCCGGTCCATACTGAACCGCCATCTGGCAAACGAAGGAGGGATAACCATGAAACGCCGTCTAGTGATCTCGGGCGCGATCGCTGCGATCGTGCTCGGTGCGGTGGTCGTACAGACAGCGCATGCGACGCTGTCGTCGACCGCCGAGCCCTGTCAGGAAGCGATCGCGAAAACCGGCCTGAAGTTCGCCGGCAAGAAGCTCAAGACGATACAAAAATGTAACGAGAAAAACATGAAGGCGCCCGGTGATTGTGCGCCCGCCGATCTGTCAGCGGCCATCGCGAAGCTCGTGACGAAGCTCAACGACGGCCTCAACAAGAAGTGCGGTCCGCCATTCCCTCCGGCGGGTCTATCGTCCTCCCCTCCCAGCGGTATCGGCTTCCCCGGCAAGTGCCCGCAAGGCAGCCCCGGGAGCTTCACGATCGCGAATCTCCAGGCGTGCATGAATCAAAGCCACGAGGACGCGGTCGACGCCCTGATCGCCACCGAGTGGGGCAGCACGACGGCCAATGCCGATTCCGGCGTGCAGAAGTGCCAGAAGGAGATCGACAAGGACGGCGGCAAGGTATTCACCGCGGTGTTGAAGTCGGTGCAGAAGTGCCGCAACGCGATCAACAAGGGGGGTCCCGGTATCCCCGTGAACTGCGCCACGGCCGATCCGAAGGCGTCCGCCACGATCACCAAGGCGGAGAGCAAGGCCACGGCCGGCATCACTGCCAAGTGCACCGACGCGCAGATCGTCGCGCTCGACGTATGCGCCGATCCGACTGCCGCGACGACGGCGGTCGCTGCTGCGGCATGCATCGTCTCGTCGCATCATCTCGCCGCGGACGATCCGGCCCCGACGTCAGGTGACCTCATCGACTTCGAGTACGCGGCTCCTCCGGCGTGCGGTGACGGCGCGAAGAATCAGCCGACCGAAGAGTGCGACACCAACGACGATGCGGCGTGCCCGGGCAATTGCGGTATCTCGACCGGGCCCTTCGCCTGCCTCTGCCTCGACGTCCCACGCGAGCGCGTGATCGAGCACTCCAACTCCGACCTCGACAACGGTTGGCGCGGCGATAGCCACGACTCCGGTGTCGTCGAGGGCGGCGGCTACGTGGTCAACCTCTACGACTGCGATAGCACCGACACGTGCGGTGACGACACGTGCAACGTCGGCGCCACCTGCAGCGGCGCGCCACACAGCGCTTGCACCACCGACGCCCAGTGCGCGTTTGTCGCTCAGGGATCGTGCCGCACCGACATCACCGATGTCGGCCCGCACTGCATCCAGAACGTCCAGGCCGTGTGCAACAACAACGCCGATTGTTCCGGTACCGGCAACTACTGCTCGAAGACCTTCCATGGTCCGCCGCTGCCGCTGTCCGCGGGCGGCATCTCGGTCTGCGTGCTCAACGTCTTCAGCGAGAACGTCGTCGGCACCAAGAACGTCGGTCTCGGGTCGGGAGCGGTCCGCCTGCGCCAGAAGTCGATCACCCACCTGACCGGCCTTTCCTCGATGCCGTGTCCGGTCTGCGGCGGATGGTGCGACGCGCCTGCCGACATCCAGCAAGGTCCGGGCAGCAGACATACGTGCACGAGCAACGCCGACTGTGCCGACGTCGGGCCGGCACACCGCTGTGTCACGGACGCGGTCTGCAACTTCGGACCGAATACCGACAAATCGTGTCGGCCGAATCCTCCGTTCGGTGGCCCGACCACGCTCTTCGGCAACCCGAGCGTCGATTGCCCGCCGAATCCGACAGCGGACATCTCGAGCGGCGGACTCGATATTCTCTTCAATCCCGCAACCACGGGCACCGTCAACGTCCTGCCGACCGTGCAGTGCGATGATAGTGCCTTCACTGGTAAGACCTGCGCAGGCGGCGGCAACAACGGCGCCGTCTGTACCGTCGGTTCGCAATGTCCGGGCGGCACGTGCAGCTTCCAGTGCTACTGCCCGAACGGTGGTGCCATCCATCAGCGGCCGAACGGCTGCGACGCCGCATGCGTCGGCGGCAACGACGGCTTCCCCTGCAACGCCGACTCGGATTGCGGCGGCGGCTTCTGCCACCTGGCCGACTGCCGACCGGATCCACTCGCCCTCCCGGTGTTGCAGCCGAACGAAGGCGCGTGCACGACGACGGTCGAAGGCCACTGCTCGATCAGCGCATTCAAGACGTGCAACGCCAATGCCGATTGCCAGTCGCCGGCTTGTACCACGTGCCACGCCGGCGAGACCTGCAACATCACCGGCAAGAACTGTTTCATCAACTCCGGTCCGAACCCGGGCGGTCTGACGCGCGCCGGTGTGGCAGATCCGGACAATCCGATCTCGGCCGCTGTCTTCTGCATCGCGCAGACGAACACCGGCTCCGTGGATGGCACGGCCGGACTCCCCGGTCCGGGCGCACTCATCCAGCCGGAGACGACGGTCGATACCGGCCTCACGGTCTGCCCGTAGTCGGGCGGTCCGCATCAACTCTGTCCCAGAAAGGGGCGGCGCCTTCGGGCGCCGCCCCTTTTTTTGGTCCGCGACCATCCGCGTCGCCGCTAGCCGCCCGCTGGCCAGAGCGGCGGAGAGGGGCGGCGGCTCGTAGCTGATCGACAGTCCGACGTGCGGATACGGCCTGGCGTTTGGCTCGTCGGGGCGCTGTTTCTACCGCGCTGATCGTGACGTACGTGCTCGTGGACCCAGTCCGCATGCCGCTACACCTGCGAGACTGGATGCCTCCACGCTTGTTTTCGGCTTCGTCCGGACGCGCGGTCGTGGCCGCGTCGTCACGGCATCGCGAACCATTCGCCGCTGCCATTGCAAGCAGAGCAGTCGCTCTTGGGCGATCGCAGTGGTTCTCGGCCTAGTCCGGTCGTCGAGAACAGTGGATCGAGTGGCCGCACATGTCGACCTTCGCCCCACGGTGAGGGTGAGCTCCTTGGCCCCCCGCGATGGATCCGATCGCCGCGCCCGGCTGTGCCGATTGATCGGTTCTGGAGTGTACGAGGGGAGGAGCGGGACGGTGCCCCGCCGCTCCTCCCCGTGACGTCGCGGCTACTTCGCGGCGGCCTTCTTCTTCGCGGCCTTCGCGGCCGGCGCCGGCTTGCCCTCTTCGACCTTCGGCAGATCCGCGACGCGGTACATGCGGAACGTGCCCTTCATTTCGATCGGCAGCGGAAATGGGGCGCTCGCCATCATGGCGCGCGTGTGCTTGCCGGTGATCAGGTTTCCCGTGATCTCGTCGGCCCCGTAGATGACGATGTTCGTTTTCGGCACGTTCGGTTTCGGCAGCATCTCCTCGTTGCCGGAGATCGTGAACTTCGCATCCTTCGTTGTCTCATCGCTCTGCAGGTTGTCGTCGTACTTGTCGTGCGACATCACCTTCCACTCGATCTTGGAGATCTCGTCCCGTCCGCTCGGCTTGAGGGTGCTCCATCCGGTCTTGAGCTGCACCAGGTCCTTGTCCTTCGGCACCCAGGCCTTCTCCTCCCGCTGCGCCTTGTCGATCGTGTCCTGCATGGCCTTCGGAAACGCCACGTCCAGCAAGTAGATGTCGACGTCGTCGCCGGTGCCGGGCTTCCGCCGTTCGGGCACGACCGGGGCGAGCACCTTGGGTCCGCTCTCCACCTCGCCGCTCGCGGTCTCGACCGGAACCGACCCGCTCTCCTTGGCCAGGATCGCCTTCGCCCGCTCCACCGACTCCGCCTCCATCTTCTGATCGGCGGCACGCCTCGCGTTCGCCTCGTCCTTCTGGAAGTGGACCACGCGGATGAGATTGACGACGTTGAAGTAGCGCAGACCCGCCTCGCCTGGCTTCGGGGAAGCGGCGGGAGCCGGGGTTGCGTCGGGCGCGGGAGTTGCCGTCGGCTTGGGAAATTCCATCTGGCTCACCAGCAGCCAGACTCCGCTGATGTTGCTGGGCAGCTCGCCCTCCGTCTCGGTGGTCTCGACGAACGCCTGGCTGCGGCTCTGCAGCAGTCCGACGGCGAGCAGGGCGGCGACCAATGCCAGCCGCCACTTGCGGCGCTTTTTCATAAGTGGCTATCCTCCATGGGGGTTTTGCGACGAAGGGGATGTTTGTTAGCAATGGGGTCGGGGGGAATCAATACAGCTCGCGGGCCGCACCGCCCCAAATTTCCGGCCGGCGCTCCAGGAGTCTCTCGATGAAGCCACGGATGGTAGGTCTCGCCGCACTGATCGTGCTCGCCATGGCGGGGTGTCAAAGCGGCACGAGCGGGCCGTCGAGCTCGGCTCCGGTGAAGGTCGCCGACAAGGACGAGGTGTCGCGCCGCATCGCCGAGTACTTCGGCAAGAGCGTGACGCCGGGCGTGACGCTGCGCGTAATCGATCTGGCCCCGGCCGAGGTCCCAGGATGGAGCAAGGGCAGCCTGGAGGTTTCCGCTGCGGGCAATACCCAGAACATGAGCTTCCTGGTCTCGCAGGACGGCAAGTACTTCATCAGCGGCGAGGTCGTCGACCTGTCCTCCGATCCCCTGCAGGCCGTCATGAAGAAGATCAACCTGAAAGGCGAGCCGGCTCGCGGCCCCTCCGAGGCCAAGGTCACCATCGTCGAGTATTCCGACTTCCAGTGCCCGTTCTGCTCGCGCGGCTACCAGATCCTCGAAGAGCAGGTCATGCCCGAGTACAAGGACAAGGTGAAGTTCTACTTCAAGAATCTGCCCCTGAAGAGCATCCACCCCTGGGCCGAGGGCGCCGCCATAGCCGCGCGTTGCGCCGAGCAGCAGAGCGGCGAGGGGTTCTGGAGTCTGTATCACGCTCTCTTCAAGAACCAGCGCGAGATCAACCAAGACAATCTGAAGGACAAGGTCACCCAGTTCGCCAAGGACGCCAAGCTGGACGAGGCGAAGTTCACCCAGTGCTTCGATAGCAAGGCCTCGCAAGTGGACGTCGACAAGGACGTCGAGGAGGCGACGGCGGTGGGGGCGAACTCGACGCCGACCTTCTTCATCAACGGCCGCCGTCTCGAGGGCGCCCAGCCGTTCGAGAACTTCAAGGCCATCATCGATCAGGAACTGGGCTGAGGAACCGCCCTGCGGGTTCACACGGCGCGCGCTGCCGTGCGCGAAAGCTCCCTGCGGCCACCACGAGGTCTGATGAGGCGTGCCGGCGAGCGCATGCCGCCCCGGATGGTGGGGGCGCGGCTTGACTCAACGAGTGCCCGATTGCTAGCGCTTTGGGTTGTGCCGCGGGTTGCGATCGTTCCTCGAACGAGCCCGCCCCGTTCTCTTCCTCGAATTATGCCCACCAAGGGTCACGACTCGCTCAGCGCAGTCTCGAAAGGGGTTCGTTTTATGCGCATCGTCCGTTCCAGCCTGAGGCTACTCCCGGCGCTTCTCCTGTGTTGCGCTGTTACCGCCACCGTCGTCCACGCCGACGCGGCCGCCGACTCGAAGTGTCGCGCCGCGATCGGCAAGAACGCCGCCGCGTTCGCGCAGGCCAAGTTGAAGGCGCTGCAGAAGTGCAACGAGGGTCTGGTCAAGAAGGGCCTCCCGGTCGGGAGCTGCCCCGACACGAAGACGCAAGACAAGATCACCAGCACCACGGCCAAGGTCGACGCCGCGATCGTCAAGGCGTGCGCCGGCAAGGACAAGGTGTGTGGAACCGGCGGTGACGATGCGGCTCCCGGATTCCCGGGGACGTGCCCCAATTTCGAGAACGGGACCTGCAACGGTGCGATCGCCAATTGCAACGACATCGGCCCCTGCCTGAACGACTGCATGGGCGAGAACGCCGTCGATCAGGCGATCTCGCTCTACTACGCCAATCTCGTCACCTCGAACCCCAAGACGCAGAAGACGCTGAACAAGTGCCAGCTCGCGATCGGCAAGAGCGCCACGGCACTGCTGGCGGCGGAGTCGAAGGCGATCCAGAAGTGCTGGGACACCGTGAACAAGGGCAAGGCGACCGGCCCGTGCCCTCCGTTCGGAGCGGACCCGAAGACGGATGCCACGATCGCCAAGGCGAAGCAGAAGTTCGACGATGCGACGTGCAAGGCATGCAGCACCGGCAAGCCGTGCGACATCACCGCCGCAACGCTGACGCCAGCCGACATTGGGTTCCCGCCCAGCTGCACCGCCGTGACGCTCCCCGGTATCGGTGGCCACACGTGCAGCACCGCAGTGAACACCGTCGAGCAGCTCCGCGACTGCGTCGAGTGCGTGTCCGAGTTCAAGGTGGATTGCTTGTCGGCCGCGGCCGCGAGCGGCTTCCCGAACGCACCCACGTATCCGACGGAGTGCAACGTCACCCTCCCCGCTACGCCGACGCGCACGGCGACGCCGCTGGCGACGGCGACGCCTACCCCGACGGCCACCGGCGGCGCGGCCACCGCGACAGCGACCGTGACGGGCGGCGCCGCGACGGCGACCGTCACCTCGACGCCGGGGCCAGGCGCGACCGCGACCAAGACGCCGACGCCGACCATCACCTCGACGCCCGGCGCAGGCGCGACCGCGACCAAGACGCCGACGCCGACCGTCACCTCGACGCCCGGCGGCGCCGGTCTCTGCCCCACCGAGATCCAATTCACGGGCACCTCGACCCTAGGCGTGCTCGACACCGGCTGGACGGGTCAGGGCCACGACGCGACGACCATCAGCGACGGCACCGTGACGGTCAGCGTCTCGGGCTGCACGAACGCGTCGCAACCCTGCGGCGTCTGCAGCTACACCGGTCCGCTCGAGAACCATGCCGGTCAGGTCCACTCCCGCCGTTGCAAGGGTAACAGCTTCACCCATTGCACCAGCGATGGTGATTGCAGCGGCACCGGGCCGTGCGTCTTCTTCTTCGGCTCGAACCTGCCGCTCGCGGCGGGCGGTGTCTCCACCTGCGTCCAGAACATCTTCGCCGGTGGCATCTCCGGCACTGCGAACGTCGACACCAGCGGTGTCGGTGCCGGGAGCAGCGCTGGCGCGGCGAGTCTGACCTCGATCGTCTACAGCGGTCCGACGCTCTCGGTGCCCTGTCCGCAGTGCAACGGCGATCCGACGGCAAACGACGGCGTCGCGGGGGGCACGTGCGCCGGCGGCACCCGCGATACCCTGGCGTGCGACGCGAGCGGTGCCTCGCCGAACGTGGCGTTCGGCACGACCAGCCTCGACTGCCCGCCTCTCCCCGGTGGCGTGATCGCGACGTTGCCGATCGACCTCTCGAACACGACGGGCACCAAGAGCCGCACCCTGTCGACGGCAAATGCGCAATGTCGTGCCCCGGGCTTCAACCTGGCCACGTCGTGTGGCGGCGGCCCCTGCCGGTGTCAGTGTGACACCTGCAACAACGCGGCGGCGACGCCGTGTGCCACGAACGCCGATTGCGGCGCGGGCATCTGCGGCGGCAAACGGTGCTCGGGCGGAGCCAACAACGGCACAGCGTGTGCCGCCAATTCAGAGTGCCCGAGTGGCGCGTGCAACGTACCAGGGGCGGCGTCGGCGCCGAATCAGTGCGATGCCGGCTCCGGCGACTGCGTGGCCGATCCCGGCACACCCAGCCCGAACGATCGCGTCTGCGCGAGCGGCCCGACCGAGCAGTTCTGCGGCCCGGTCGAGACATTCCGTGGCTGCTTCAACAATGGTGACTGCACGCGTCCTGGCGACACGTGCTCGATCTCGAAGAACCGCAATTGCTTCGACAACGGCGTCGTCGGTGACGTGGTATCGGCGACGGGTCAGGCAGATCCGCCGTCCGGTCATCAGTCGGATCCGACCCTGGCAGCGCTCTTCTGCGTCGGCCCGACGACCTCAGGTTCAGTCAACAGCGCGGCCGGTCTCCCGGGCCTCGGGCGTCTCGAGCTCCAAGGCCACTCGACCGACAACGGAACCCCGTAACCACGGCGTTTCTCACCGTAAGACGAGCCCCCGCACCGGAAACGGTACGGGGGCTCGTCTCATTCGGAGTATTTAAAATTCATATGTGACCGGACCCGCATTTGACTCGCTCCTGCGCCGTTTGCTAGCCGTGATGGTGCGGTAGTTTTGCCGTAACTTCACCGCGTGCCCGAGGAGGGGAACCCATGCAGGATGCGTTGAAAGCCAGCGTGCGCGTCGCAGGATTACTCATGATCGCCGTATTCGTCGCGCATTGCGGCGACAGCAGCGTGCATATCCAGACCGGCAATGGCGTCTCGCCGAGCCCGGGAGCCTTCACGGGCTTCACCGATCAAGGTGGGGCCATCGCCATCCAGGTGGGCAGCATCGAGGCCATCGCCTTCGATTGCGACGGCACGCCGATCTCCGAAACGTTCAGTCCTCCGGCAAAGGTGAACGGCGACGGGACGTTCGACGTCAGCTTCTCGGACGCCGGCCGCCACTTCCGCGTTTCCGGCCGCTTCTCCGACAACGACAACGTCGACGGCATCATCGACGACGAGAACAACCATTGCGACACCGGATTCCAGGCGGCGCGCGGCAACGTCACCGTTCCGACGCGTACCCCGACGCCCGGTGGCGGCGCCACCCCGACTCCAGTCGAAACCACCATCGGCGGGGCCACGGAGACGCCCGGACCGGGCGCAACCGAGACGCCGACGGAAGGCGGACCGACGTTCACGCCGGGTGGTGGAGTGTTGACCCCGACGCCCACACCTGGCGGCCCGACGGCAACCTCGACGCCCGGCGGCGCAGCCTCGTGCCCGACGCTGATCACGTTCACCGGCACGTCGACCAACGGCGTCCTCGATACCGGATGGACCGGTCAGGGCCACGACGCGACCGTCATCAGCGACGGCACCGTCACCGTCAGCGTGTCGAGCTGCGCCGGGACCGCGCCCAGTTGCGGGGTCTGCAGCTATACCGGCCCGATCGAGAACAGCGGCACGAACCAGCTGCACTCGCGCCGCTGCTTGGGTGACAGCGCCATTCAGTGCACCACGGACAACGAGTGCGGCGGGAACGCGCCGTGCAAGTTCTTCTTCGGCACCTACCTGCCGCTGGCCGCGGGCGGCGTCTCCACCTGCGTGCAGAACGTCTTCAACGGCGGGATCACCGGCACGGCCGACGTCAACGCGGGCACGAGCGCCGGTACCGCCAGCATCACGTCGCGCGTGTACAGCGGCCCGACGCTCGGCGAGCCTTGCCCGCGGTGCGTGGGTGACACGACGAAGAACGACGGCGTCAAGGGCGGCTCGTGCAGCAGCGGCGCGCATTCCGGCGCGACGTGCGATGCCAGCGGCAGCTCGCCCAATGCGGAATGGGGCACCACGAGCCTCGATTGCCCGCCGGCGTCGGGCGGCGTGATCGCCACGCTCCCGATCGATCTGTCCAACACGACGGGCACGAAGGCGCGGACGCTCTCGGCGAACAGTCCGAATTGTCGCGCCAACGGGTTCACCACCAACAAGTGTCAATGCGACACCTGCGACAACTCGGCGGCGGCGCCCTGCGCCTCCAATGCCGATTGCGGCAGCGGAATTTGCGGCGGCAAGCGCTGCCTCGGCGGGGCCAATGCCGGTCATACATGCACCGCTACCAGCGAGTGCCCGGGCAGCGCGTGCAGCGTCCCCGGCGCGGCATCGGCGCCCAACCAGTGCGACGGCGGCTCGGGTGATTGCGTCGCCGACCCCGGCACGCCCAGCCCGAACGACCACATCTGCGCGAGCGGTCCGTTCGAGCAGTTCTGCGGACCGACGGAGACCTTCCGCGGCTGCAATGGCGCCGCCGACTGCGCGTTCCCCGGCGATACCTGCTCCATTGGCAAGAACCGTGACTGCTTCGACAACGGCGTCGTCGGCGACATCGTGACCGCATCCGGTCATGTCGACGTGCCGGCCAATCACCAATCGAACCCGAGCCTGGCGGCGCTCTTCTGCGTCGGCCCGACGACCGCCCCGGCAGTCAACGGCGCGGCCGGCTTGCCGGGCCTCGGCCGTCTCGAGCTGATGGGTCACTCGGTCGACAACGGAACACCATAAGTCCACGGGCGGGTTGCCGCTCGTATCAAGCGCCCCCGGTCTCGGGTGGGACCGGGGGCGTTTTTTGATTTCGGAGCCCGTGCGCCAGGGTGAATTGACTCGTCCCCCGGAAGTTGGTTCCTGAACTGTAGAGGGCAACACGGCGCTCAAACGAACATTTCGACGAGAACGGTAATCCGACCAGGAGGACTCATGCGGGACGCATGGAAGCGAGGACTACGCGTCGCGGGCTACGCCATCATGGCGGTCGCGATCGCTCACTGCGGTGACAACAGCAACAATGACAACGGTGGCGGCCGTACCCCGGGCCAGCGGACGCCAACACCGGTACGGACCAACGCGGGCCCGACGTCCACGCTCAGCGTGCCAACGGCGACCGGCGGCGGCGGCGGCGTGACCGCGACCCCGACGACGGCCGGGACCCCCAGCGGAAACGCCTGCCCCTCGGCGATCTCGGTCCTCGGCGACGAGACGACCGCCCGCCTCGACAGCGGCTGGACCGGCCAGGCCTTCAACTCGAAGATCATCAGTCGCGGCGAGGCCACCGTGCAGACGGATTGCGGCGGCAAGGCCCGCCCGTGCGGCGTCTGCAACCTCACCGGCCCGATCGCCAATCCCGACGTGAACCAGGGCATCTCCAACAACCATCGCTGTACCAACAACACGTCCATCGAGTGCACCGACGATAGTGCCTGCGCCAAGCTCTGCGTCGGCGGCAGCAACGACGGGAAGCCCTGCAGCGCCGTGACCGATTGCCCAGGTGATTCGACCACCTGCCCGAACGCCGGGACGTGTGCCTTCTTCTTCGGCGCGCCTCTACCGCTGGCGGCGGGCGGCGTCTCGACCTGCGTGATCAACCAGATCACCGGCAACATCACCGGTACGGCGAACATCGAGACGGGTGAGAGCACGAGTACCACCCACCTGACCTCGAACGTCTTCACGAGCCCGGTCCAGGAGGAGCCCTGCCCCGCCTGCGTGGGTGACCCCACCATCGGCGACGGCCAGCGGGGGGGCTCGTGTGATGGCGGCTCCCGAAACGGCCTGACGTGCGACATCGGCGGGCAGAGCCCGACCTTCGTGGCGCATGGGGCGACCAGCTTCGATTGCCCGCCGCTCGCGGGCGGGAAGATCGGCAGCCTGCCGATCATCCTCAACAACGCCACCTCCACGACCACGTTGACGCTCTCCGACGCCAACCCGGACTGCAAGTCGGGCGGCGGCAAGTGCTTCTGCGATACGTGCGCGAGCCTGGCCGCGGAGCCGTGTACCACCAACGCGGACTGCAGCGGCGGCGCCGTCTGCGGCGGCAAGCGTTGCCGTGGCGGTACCAACAACGGCAACATCTGCACGGCCACGACCGAGTGCCCGAGCGGCGCCTGCAGCACCCCCGGTCAGCCGACGCAGACCAATCAGTGCGACTCCGGGTCGACCTGCGTACCCGATGCCACGGATGCCTTGAGCGGCCACTGCTCCGATGGACCGTTCGAGAACTTCTGCGGACCCACCGAGGGCTTCCGCGGCTGCAAGGCGGACTCGGATTGCCCGGCTGCCGGCGACACCTGCTCGGGCGGCAAGTTCCGTGGGTGCTACCTCGACAACGGCGTGATCGGCGGGAGCGTCTCCGCCTTCGGTAAGGCGGACGTCCCGGTGAACGGCGTGTCGCACCCGACCCTGTCGTCGCTCTTCTGCATCGCGCCGACCTCATCCAGCGCGGTGAACTCCGCGGCCGGTCTACCCGGCCTCGGCCGCCTCACGCTGCCGGCGACGGCACGCGAGATCGAGTAACGGTCGCCGTCTAGACGACCTGGCTTCGTTACGGGGCCCGCAGACGTCACACGGTCTGCGGGCCCCGTTGCATCTGGGCCCGCGATCCGCGGTGATTACGCGCGCGCGGCCGGACGGCCGTCGCTGGTGATACGGCGGCGGAGCTTGAAGAGCTCGTAGAACGCGCGTGCGATCACGAGCGGGTTGGCGCCCGTGGGCTTGCCGTGCCGGCGCTCGAAATGGTGCACCCCGACCTCCTGGATACGGAACCCGGCCCGCACGATCCGCGCCAGGATCTCGGTGCTGATCATCGCCCCCTCGGCCTCCACGCGCACGACGTCGAACACCTCGCGCTTGAAGAGCTTGAAGGCGCAATCGACGTCCCGGGCCGGGATGTGGAAGAGCCGGTGCACGAGCGCGTTCCACAGGCCGGCGTTCAGCTTCCGCAGGCCGCCCTCGGCACGATCGAGCCGGTAGCCGACGACCACGTCGTACTCCGGAACGAACGGCGTCAGGCGGTCGATCTCTCCCACGTCGAACTGGCCGTCGCCGTCGGTGAAAAAGACGTATGCCTTGCGGCTCGCGGCGAAGCCGGACTTGAGCGCACCTCCGTAGCCGCGATTGACGGGATGATGCACGGCCCGGACGTGCGGGTCGGCGGCGGCCAGCTCATCGGCCACGGCGCCAGTGCGGTCGGCGCTGCCGTCGTTGACGACGATGATCTCGTAATCGTCGGCGACCGTCGGCAGCACGGCGGTCAGACGCTCCACCATGAGCGGTACGTTGCGTTCCTCGTTGAACGCGGGAAAGAACGCCGAAATGCTCGACAGCCGTCCTGGCGGGGCCACGGTCCGCGTGACGTAACACCCTGCCCGCAGCGAGTCCAATCGTGCGTGCCGCCAAATCGCCGACGTTTTGCCCGCTCGCACCGACCTGGGTATGATCGCGCGCCGTGATCGCCCGCCGCCCTCGCTTCGCTGCGTTCGCGATCTTCCTCGGCGTCACCCTGCTCCTCTACGCGTCCAACCTGCGCGTCCCCGACGCCTACAAGCACCACGTCTACGTTGCCGACGCGTGGCTCCACGGCCGCACGTGGGTCCAGGGCTACCCGCCGCACTATCACGACTGGATCACCGTCAACGGCAAGGTGCATTCGCCGTTCGGACCGACGCCGGCGATCCTCCTGGTGCCGTTCGTGTGGTGGTGGGGCACGGCGTTCAACATGAACCTCTTCAGCATGGGCGTGGCCGGCGTGAACGCCGCGCTCTGCTGGCTTCTCCTGCTCGACGCCGACGTGGGACCGCGCCGCGCCGCCCTCGGCACGCTGATCTTCGCGTTCGGCACCGTGAACTGGTTCTCCGCCATCATCGGCACGACGTGGTTCCTGTCGCACCTCTGCGTCGAGCTGTTCCTGCTGCTCGCGCTGCGGGAGGCGTTCCGCAAGGGTCGCAGCCTGCTCGTCGGCGCCGCCTTCGGCTTCGCAGTGCTCTCGCGCGTCAACATCGCGACGGCGGCACCGGCGATGCTGCTGCTCCTGATCGACCGCCAGACGCCGCGGCGCGGGATCGGCACGTTCTTCAGCTGGGCGGCTTTCCGGCGCGCGTTCGGCTTCGGGCTCGGCCTCGGGCTCGTCCTCTGCCTCGAGCTCGGCCTCAACTACGTCCGCTTCGGCAATCCGCTGGAGACCGGCTACGGCATCGCCTCGCAGATCTACATGGCCAACCGTACCTTCGGGTGGTACGACTGGCGCTACCTCCCGCGCCATCTCTACGTCGCGGTCTTCCGCGGCTGGGATTGGGTCGACGACTTCCCCTGGCTGAAGCCGTCACCGGAGGGGCTGTCGATCCTGCTCACGAGCCCCGTGCTGCTGTACGCGTTCCTCGCGCCGTGGCGCGAGCGCACCGTGCGCTTCCTGTGGCTGGCCGTGGTGCTCACCGCGGCCGCGCTCTTCCCGTACTTCTACCAGGGGTGGGTCCAGTTCGGGTACCGCTACCTGCTGGACGCGCTGCCGTACGGGATCATTCTCGTCGCGCTCGGTCTCGCGCACGGCCGGCGCGCCGCGATCACCCTGCTGCTACAGTTCTCGGCCCTCTCGAACGCGCTCGGGGTGTACTGGGGCGAGAAGCTCGGCTGGTGAGCCCGCGGCGGGAGCCCCGACGAACGCCTCCGCCTCCAGCGGCCGCTTGCGCAGCGCCAGGACGAGCTCGCTGCGGAACACGTAGGCGACGTCCTCCAGCTCGAGACCGAAGCGCCGGCACGTGGCGATCAGCCCGTCGCGCGTGTAGTGCGTGATGTGCTCGTCCTTGTAGCCGCCGGGCGCGAAGAAGCCGTAGAGCGGCTCGATCGTGCGCCAGCCGATGGTCGCGTAGTCGGGCGTGCCGAGGATGAGCAGGCCGCCGGGACGCAGCACGCGTCGCAGCTCGGTGAAGATGACGTCGTCGTAGGGGATGTGCTCGATCACCTGCGAGGAGATGACGCAGTCGAACTGCTCGTCGGCAATCGGCAGCGCGAAGGTCGAGGCGCGGACGACGGGCACGTCGTAGCGCCGCATGTAGCGCAGCTTGTTGTGCAGGATGTCGATGCCGACGACGTGGTTGATCGACTGTAGAATTATGCTCGAGCCGCAGCCGACGTCGAGCGTCTTGCCGGCGCCGCGCGCCCACTCGCAGATGATCTGGTGGCGCCGGCGCTGCCACCAACGCTGCAGCGGGATGATGCTGTAGAACGCGCGCTCGTCGTAGTCCGCGGACTCGATGGAGTTGCGTAGCCGCCAGAGGCGGAAGAAGGCGCGCAGCAGGTCGAGACCGAAGGCGACGATGCGCGCATGCGAGCTGCCCCGCTCACGCGGGTAGTAGGTGAACGGCACCTCGATGATGCGCCAGCCGGCCGCGTGCGCCTTCACGAGGATCTCCTCGAGCACCTCGAAGTTCGTGCCCTCGAGCTCGAGCGCCTGCACTGCCGCGGCGCGATAGAGCCGGAAGCCGCTCGAAAGGTCGCGGACCGGGAGCCCGAGCCCGCGCGCGAAGAAGCCGTTCAGGACGCGCGACAGCACCAGCCGGTGGAGGGGCATGTAGGCGACGCCGCCCTTCACGTAGCGCGAGGCGATCGCCACGTCGCCGTTCAGGCGGGCGCGCCAGAGCTTCACGATGAAATCGGGATCATGGGAGAGATCGGCGTCCAGGGTGAGGATGAACGTGCCGCGCGCCTCGAGCAGGCCCTCGCGCAGGGCACCACCGTAGCCCGGGAGCTTCTGGCGCAGCACGCGCGCGCCGCCCGCGGTGGCCGCGGCAGCGGTGCCATCCGTCGAGCCCCCGTCGACGACCACCACCTCGTAGGTGCAACCGATCTCCTGGAGGACCCGCGCCGCCCGGGGCAGCAGTTGCTCGATATTCTCCCGCTCGTTCAGAACCGGAATGACGACGCTCAGATCCATCGCGAAAGGGTAGCAAACGGCTCCGGCGGGGAAAAGAACGGATCGGCGGGATGCGGTGGGCAGTCTGATCTTAGCCGGCGGGCGGACGATCGGGGATTGCCGTTGAAGCGGCCCCGCGATCCGGCGCAGCTCGCCAAGCTGATCGGCGATCTCAGCGGCAGAGGTCGATGCGGAACACACGAAGGGACGGCCCTATCAGAGGAGCGTCAACCCGGAACGTCGGCGGGATCGAGCAGGCCGAAGCGGCGCCAGCCGGTCGTCAGGAGCCACGTCCGCGCCCGCGCGACCGCCCGCCGCTCCGGCAATGCTTCACGGCCAATGGGTGGGTCTTCACCCCTAGTGCTTTCGCCTTTCCAGCCGTCGAACCAACGCCCCGACGACGCCGGATCCAAACGAACCATGCGACGAAAACGCGCGCGGACGCGCCCCGCGTGTCGGTGCGCGTTCAGGAGGACGTAGCGCAACGCGGCGCGCACCTCCTTCGGCGTGCGCAGAAGCCGGGCGTGGTAGCGATCTGCGAGGACTCGCCCGCTCCGTCCGGCCACCCGGTTCACCGCATGCGCTAACCTGGAGCCGATCGCCATCATTCCCCGCCCCAGCATCTCGGCATCACGCGCCTCCACGATCAGGTGAGCGTGGTTTCCCTGCAACGAATAGTGCACCAATCGAAAACCCGGGCGCTCACAGCCCTTCGCAAAGGTGCGCTCGACCTCGCGGACGATCCGCACGGTGCGGAGCGACGGCAGCTCGTGCCGCAGGCGAAGGGTCACATGCGCGGGCAGCGATCTCGCGAACGGCGCGCGGGAAACGTGCGGGAGACCGGGGTTTGGCCCGGGCTTCCGCCCCGCTCCGGCGCGCGCACCGCCCCAAGTACGCGGCGCAGGCAAGGATAGGATCAGTTGACGGGGTCGGCGTAGCATCGCCTTTTCATCTTGAATCAGCTACCTTATAGATCAAGGGCAGATGCTTGTCAAGCGATCGCGGCGCACCGATGGTGGCCGGTGTGGGTCGAACCCGACCACCTGGTCGGGAACGGGCAGTGCGGTAGGGCGCGGCGCTCGTCGGCGCGGCATCAAGGGGCACGCCCGCGCGGCAGCGTAGCTCGACTCCCCCCTGGGGCAATTTGACCGCCTGGGCACGGCCCGGGTATGCGCCCCACACGCGACGCCGGAAGGGCGCTTGTGTGATCGCAGCGCTGATCGCGTGGTTTCCCATGAGCGCGCCACGCCAATCGCTCACGGCCGCAACGGTCTACTTCGATCCGACGCTGCCACTCGATAAGTGGGACCAGACGGGCCGCTACGAGACCGAGGGTGCCTGCCGGGACGCGCTCAAACTAGATCGACGCCTCTCTACCCTCGATGGGGGGGAGGACGAGAGCTGGACGCGGCTCACCGAGGCTAAACGCTGCATTCGGGAAGACGATCCAGCTCCAGCTCTACAAACAAAGCCGACCACCTCAGGGCTCAAATCCGACCACTGAGGGGTGAACCCGGCTAGTGCCAGCGCGCTGGGCAGCCTGGGCTGAAATTGGAGGTCCACCTGTTGGGCGGGACGCCAAATCCACACTGGTGTAACGCCGACGTTCACGGCATGAGCGCGATCGCGCCGCGGACTCGCCATCACCGCTCCAGTGAACTATCTCGGAGCGGAACTGCAGACCTCAGAGCGGACTCCGAGCGTTTTTGCCGGATCGCGCG
>Ga0157379_10001831_pt1 | contig 17567 bp, 21 predicted proteins | sample S25metaG_FD_121802 | JGI IMG/M metagenome (GOLD analysis project Ga0157379, IMG submission 121802) | Switchgrass rhizosphere microbial communities from Kellogg Biological Station, Michigan, USA - S2-5 metaG | ecosystem: Host-associated > Plants > Roots > Rhizosphere > Soil | place: USA... | reverse complement strand
TGGTCGCTTCTAAAAGAAGAGAACCTCCCAGCACATCCAGCAGCCTTTGGGAAGTCTTGATGGTTACAGCTTTGACACAGTGACGGAAGCCTTCAATTGAGTCCGTATATCCCTTTGGAAGTCAGGGAAATGCACTGATACGAGGTGTATCATATACTGTGGATAAAGGTGGAACCGATCTATATCGCCGAAACGGTAACTGAAAACGTAGATTTCCAATAGCTGAAAGCTTTCGAGATAGGTGGAGGACGCCACAGAAAATTTGAGAGCACATTGTCATGGAATGTAGAAACCTTTCACTCACCTGTAAAATAGCGTAACAGATTCCTAGAGGATGGTCACAAAGCATCTTCCAGAGATCGGGCATCACTAATCACTACTTGATGAACCAATTTGTCGTCACAAGGGCCAATGAATTCCCTTCTTGATTTTCTGCAAATTCGGAAAGTCCTTAACTGTCCTTAATCACTTCCTGATTTCTCCATGGGATCAAGTAGAGTACAGCGCCACACAGATCGCCACGAAAGTATTACGTACCCTCATCGCATCGATAGGGCCCTGCACCTCGAAAAATTATGGAATTATTGATAGAAGCCAGAGAAGTTTGGCATGATGAGGTGAGATGCTCTGTTGTGAACCTTTTACCTCGGGAATTATTTTATTCTATAGCCCCAGCAGAGATGAAGACGGGCACTAGTTAGACAAAATACCAGACGCCAGGCGAGAAAGGGTAGTCGTCGACCCTGGTTCAATGGAGCCAGACGAAGGGCCGGTGGTTAATTGAAGGACGTATCATTAGTTCTAACTTGATATTTCCGAACGGCGCTGATGTTTGACACCGTGAAAATGATTGGTTCCGCTTGATACTTCAGGGTTATTGAGGGCAGATTATAGAAAAAATAGCTAACCCTTAACATATCTAAATAAAATTAAAAATCCCATGGCAGAAATACGGTTATTGAAATCGATTCGGAGTCTGGGAGGACTTGCCTGCAGTGGGCTTGTGTGGTGATGGGAACAGCAGTCTGCGAAGCATCGAGATTCCCATTTAGAGAACACTGCTTGATGTAAATATAGTGTCCTTTTCCCGAGTCCTCTTCACCCTCGTACTTTCGCTTCCCTGTCAACTTGAGCGGGCATGAACTTCAAGGGAATGAGGACAAGCAGGGGCGAGAACAACAAGGTGAGTGCGTTAGTCCGCATCCGGCCTCTTGGCTCCGATCCCACTTAGTATTATACGGCCACTGTCTATCCGAAATGTTTAACTGATTCATGTTCCTGTGTCTCTTTCACAGGTTGCCTCGACCTCGTTCCCTATGCAGTCGTCGTCCAACTCTACGTCAAATGGACCTGTGGCTGCTCTCAAGTAAGTCATTCGTTGAACCCGCGCGGAGATGCGATCGACTGAGGTGTAATTATCGCAGATCATCCGCGTTTAGATCGCGTACTGTTTCAACTCCACCACAAGCGAAGGCGTCCAATGGAAAGAATGGCGAGTGCATTCAAGTGTTTTATGCGGTCATGTCTAACATCTGCTGCATTGTTCAACAGACCATTCAACCCCACGTAATCACTCGCAAACAACCCTAGACGGCCCAGCTCGTCCTCGACGAGGAAGCGGATCAGCCCACTTTCCTTCTTTCTCCAACTTACCGTCGCCAATGGCTCTGTTTGCTCGCCGACGCCGGTCTTCTCAACAGCCAGCAGTTGCACCGCGACAGTCAGACTCAGTGGGAGAGGTGCTCGAAATTGGACCAACAAGTTCGATGGGTTCTCGAAGAGAGGAAACCGATCCTAAAGATGAAAAGGAAAGGGAGAGGTTGCGCGAAGCAGCTGCACAAGCATTGGGACTAGAGCTGGGGAAGGAAGGGACTGTCAGTTCATCCCAATTGGAAGATTCTCAAGTGGATGACGAGCACGATCCACCACCCTCCGCTTCCATTCTGAGTTCAAGTCAGCTCCATAAGCCTACCAACCCTTACAATTCATACTTGGGCGCCTCATTCTCACCATCCTCTTTAACATCGCTTCCTACTACCCAGTCTCACTTTCCTCCCTCCGTAACCACCACCGCTCCAGCTCCCATGGGCGATTCTCTACCGCCTTTCCCGTGCTCGATGTCTGCTCTTACAACATATACTCAAGCGAGCGCAGTGGCCCTCAAATTTTATCCTCCACCAACCTTTCTCGCACTGTCATTCAACCGTCGAGCAAAGCAATGGAAAATGCGTTTTGTCATTTTCACGTCCCCTGCGCCGAGCAAACGCTCTCCTTTGACCATGGCACGACCACATGCGGATTTTCTCAATGGCGCTGGTGTCTTCGATCCATTATACGGCCGACACTCTCATCTTCACCTATTCAATAGTCCTACACCTGAACCGGACGAGTTGGAAATGGAACGGCTGGAGATTGATGAAGACACAGTTATATACGTCGCCGAATCAGAAGTGGCTGGTAAAAAGGACGTCCTAAAAGTCGGTGGCCGAAGTGTCCTCGCAGTGAAGATTCCCGCTGGTTCAAAACCTTCAGAAGAACAGAGCCGGACCATGTGGCAGCTTAAATTCTCTGATTTACAGGACGCGCAGCAATGGTTTGGATACGTTAGGACCTCGGTGCTCCAGCAAAGGGCAGAGCGGGCTTCCCTGAATTTCAGTCAGTGGACGGGTAATAATACACCCGTCATGCCAACTGCAACTGTACGAACGGATATGGATGCAGTGTTAGGCCGTGCCCCCTCTATCACCTCTACACCCTCGTTCGTCATTCAATCACCAAAACCAATATCCCCTACTCCCACACAGTCGATGTTTAGGTCGATGATCCAGCCTCCGCCGTCGAATCCAGCCCCCCTTGTTCATGTCCATTCACCGAATCCTCGCTATGTTGATCATGTTGGTGCAGCACCTTCCCGGGATCCGACGACGGGGTCGATGAGAACACGAACACATCCTCCACCGTCCGCGCTTAACAACGCCTTGCCAGCCTTACGGAACCTCTTTCGTTCTCCTGCGCCATCTATACGCAGTCGTAATTCTGCAAAAGATGGAGATAAGGAATCCATTAGTGCCAGTTTAAAAGACAAGGAGCCCCAAAATATTGATCCAATACCAGCTGAAGATACCTCCTTGGGACATCGTGCTGCTACATTACTGAATCTTTTTCGATCAACATCGACGAGACATACATCCGATCTTATTGTCTCGACACATTCGAATGGAGTCACCATACCACCCATTGGAACGCCCATCACAGAGACGCCGAACAGTGAGAGTCCTCCTCGATCGAACGTCAAAAGGACCGCATCGGAATCCACCAAGTTGGCATCGCATCATCGAGTTTCCTCTGTGGATTGGAGTATTGCAAAGGAGGATGTTCCTCCTGAATCCCCTGCGGTCGTAGAAGAACCGTCGGCGACGAATGACTCTCTTCCGCCCCCACCTCGTAATACCAGGAGGTCAGCAATGTTCTCTATTAATGGAGTGCCCTCTAAGGGGAAACGTTCGACTTCCCCTCCTTCAGTGCGTCCAGTCAGTATCCAATCGACAAGTAACTCTTCTTATCTTTCTGCATCTGAGCTGCCTGTCCGTTCTTCTACTGATCCTGAACGTCGCCGTTCAAGAACAAATACAGGATCAAGCATAAAGCCATCTCCTCGTTCGCCCTCACCTATCTTCGAAGATCGAGATGGCTTACCTTCGTCGAATGGCAATGGCAATATCTATCCTGCTAATGCTTCCGTATCCTCTGTGTCTGTTTCGATGTGGGGCGCTCAACACCCTTATTCAAAGCGGGTCTCCACTAATTCCGCTTTGAGTGTCAATACCGTTAGTACAGGACATGGAAGCTTTAATAAGCACCCTCCACCTCCGAGACCACCGCCGAGTTTCGCCCCACCACCCGCACCTTCGGATGCAGAACCTAGCAGCTCTACCTCTGTAAACGGTAGCGTCCGTGATTCGGTAGTATCACGAAACTTGCGACTTTCACTTAACCCACCTCTCGCCCCTCCGACGCAATCTCTTCCCCCTCGTCCGGATGAACCAGGTTTTCGACATCGAAGATCAGTCAGTGGGGACGCCCGACCGAATGGTCTTCATGTCCTCTCTGGTTCTGCTGCTTCATCAACTCACAGTATACACCCACCCGCTCCACCTCCACCCAATGGACCTTTGCCACCAACTCCAAATGCGGATAAAGAGCCGTCTATAAAGAGTTACCGGCGGGGTTCTCTTACCAGACGACTGCGCAATATAGGTTCGCCGTCGTCGCCTACCTCATCATCTTTCCCTCCACAGTCGCAGAATCATGCTCCCAAAGATGCCCTGTTACGACCTCCTTTACAGCTGCATGAAATTAATGAACATGTTCATCCATACATTGGAGAACCTATTATACCACACGACGATCTCTCACCAACGTTTTTGAATATCCAAGACACGCCTGTTACCCCTGCGATACCCCTCGGCCAGTCTTTCTTATTGGATGACGATGAAGAGGAGACAGCTTTATCTCCTCCCCCTCGGCGTGGTTCCCGTAATTCCAAGGAACTCAGATCCTCTAAGTTCAACCCGGAAAAGGATGTATCTAAATCACCTGTTGTCAGCACTGTGCCACCACCTTCTGAGCCACGGGATTCAGGTGTAGGATTGGAGCTACTTTGAATTATGATCCATTCAACATTGTGCATTTTGCTAGACAACGGACTGGACTGTAGTCACTGTATTTGTACGATTGTACGTTTTGTTTGTGAAAAGTTATTGGATATTGTTTGGGACAATTTTAACCCAATTTGCTTCTTGAAACTCACCCCCGCGGCGCCGTAGGAAAGGTTCTTAAATTTTGCTCAAAGAGCAGTGTGACATGTCTTTGTCACGCAGCTCGTTCATGTAAGGAGCGTTGGATATTTCAAAGTCCGCCAGTTGTTATTCTCGCCACCATGTCGAGATTACCACCACCCCCGCCTGGTTTTCCAGGTATCCCTGCTCCTCCCCCGGGGATGCCACCGCCTCCGCCTGGCATTCCAGCTCCCAATACTGGACCTGGAGAGCCCCAGAGCTCGAGGATGCCACAAGAAACGCTTGTTCGCAAGTCCAACAAATGGATCCAAATGCAGAACAGGAGATACGGTGAAAAGCGCAGAGCTGGCTTTGTTGACCCAGGTAAACAAGTGAGTATTAATGGGTCTATCCAGATGTCTGTCAATCTTATTTCCGGCATAGGACCTTCCCCCTGAGCATGTTAGGAAAATTATCAAGGATCACGGGGATATGAGCAATCGCAAATTTCGCAACGACAAACGCGTTCATCTTGGTGCTCTCAAATACGTCCCTCATGCCGTGTTGAAACTGTTGGAGAACATTCCTTTCCCCTGGGAGCAAGTTCGAGAAGTTCCAGTGCTCTACCACATAACTGGCGCTATTACCTTCGTCAATGAGACACCGCGTGTTATCGAGCCCATATACCATGCACAATGGGCCTCTATGTGGCTAGCGATGCGTCGGGAAAAGCGTGATCGTAGGCATTTCAAGCGGATGAGGTTCCCTCCGTTTGATGACGAAGAGCCACCGCTCGATTATGGCGACAACGTTCTCGATGTGGAACCTCTTGAGGCTATTCAACTTGAGCTTGATGAGGAAGAGGATGCGCCAATTTACGACTGGTTTTATGATCCCAAGCCGTTGGTCGACGATCGGCGATATGTTAATGGCTCTTCATACAAGTTCTGGTCTTTGCCGTTGCCCGTCATGGCCAATCTATACCGTCTAGGCCGAACCCTTCTATCAGATTATACCGACCCTAATGCCTTCTACTTGTTCGACAAGAAGTCATTCTTCACCGCCAAGGCTCTGAATTTGGCCATTCCGGGAGGTCCCAAATTTGAGCCGCTATATCGTGACATGGACCAGTACGACGAAGACTGGAATGAATTCAACGATATCAATAAAATAATTATTCGTCAACAAATCAGGACTGAGTATAAGGTTGCATTCCCGCACTTGTATAATTCACTCCCCCGTTCAGTTCACATCTCTCCATACCACGCTCCCAAGAATGTCTACATCCGCACAGAAGAGCTTGACCTTCCTACCTTCTACTTCGACCCTCTCATCAACCCTATTGCAAACAGGGCTTTCTCTTCTTCCAAGAATGCACCTCTTATCTCACACGAAGATGCTCTCTTTGGACCAAACGGCAAGGATGATGACGACTTCGAACTCCCAGAAGAAGTAGAACCATTCTTGGCTGAACAGGAGCTCGAAAATTCAAACACTGCAGACGCAATTGCTTTATGGTGGGCACCTGCTCCCTATGACCGTCGAAGTGGTCATACCCGTCGGGCTGAGGATATCCCTTTGGTCAAGAACTGGTATCTAGAACACTGCCCACCTAATCAACCAGTGAAAGTTCGAGTCTCGTATCAGAAGCTGCTCAAGTGCTATGTCTTGAACGAACTTCACCACCGTGCGCCCAAGGCCATGACAAAGAAGAATTTGTTCAGACAGCTGAAGGCAACCAAGTTCTTCCAAACCACCAAGCTTGACTGGGTTGAAGCAGGTCTGCAAGTGTGCCGACAAGGCTACAACATGCTGAACTTGCTTATTCACCGCAAGGTAAGTAACACGAAATCCATTCTCATCGCAGTTTCCAATTCTCGCTTTTATAACAGAACTTGAACTACCTGCATTTGGATTATAACATGAACTTGAAGCCAGTCAAGACGTTGACGACAAAGGAGCGTAAGAAATCACGTTTTGGAAATGCTTTCCATTTGTGCCGTGAAATCTTGCGCCTCACTAAATTGATTGTCGATGCACATGTGCAATTCCGACTTGGAAACGTCGATGCCTTCCAACTTGCTGATGCGCTGCAATATATCTTTGCTCACATCGGTGCGTTGACTGGTATGTACAGGTACAAGTATAAGGTGTGCCCATCGCCCTCAACTCATTTTTCATCCTTCTGACAATTTTGTAGCTGATGCGTCAAGTCCGTATGTGCAAGGATTTGAAGCATTTGATCTACTACCGCTTCAACACTGGTCCTGTCGGTAAAGGACCTGGTTGTGGTTTCTGGGCCCCAGGATGGCGCGTATGGTTGTTCTTCATGCGAGGCATCGTCCCACTTCTCGAGAGATGGCTTGGTAACCTGCTTGCACGTCAATTCGAAGGTCGTAACAGCAAGGGTGTTGCGAAGACTGTCACCAAACAGCGTGTGGAATCCCATTACGATTTGGAACTTCGTGCGGCTGTTATGCATGATATCTTGGATATGATGCCCGAGTCTATCAAGCAAAATAAGGCGAAGACTATTTTACAACATCTTTCCGAGGCGTGGCGATGCTGGAAAGCGAACAGTAAGCTTCAGAACAATCTTTTATCGGTATAGTTTTTTTTTATAGTCATTGTTTAGTTCCTTGGAAAGTCCCCGGCATGCCCACTGCGATTGAGAATATCATCTTGAGGTACATCAAGAGCAAGGCTGATTGGTGGTGCTCGTACGTATCCATTTTGCCTCCTTATTTGCTTATTCTGACATTAACTTCGTAGGGTCGCACATTATAACCGTGAACGTATTCGTCGCGGCGCTACCGTCGACAAAGCCGTCGTGAAGAAGAATCTTGGTCGCCTTACTCGTCTATACCTGAAGGCCGAGCAAGAGCGTCAACATGCTTATCTCAAAGATGGCCCCTATATCAGTGCTGAAGAAGCGGTCACCATTTATACCTCAACGGTCCATTGGCTTGAAAGTCGCAAGTTCGCACCCATCCCCTTCCCACCTCTTTCCTATAAACACGACACGAAGCTTCTCGTCTTGGCGCTCGAAAAGCTTAAGGAAGCGTACAGTGTTAAGGGGCGCTTAAATCAGTCTCAACGAGAGGAGCTCGCACTCATTGAACAGGCATACGATAACCCCCACGAATGTTTGTCGCGTATCAAGCGATTGCTTTTGACACAACGCGCTTTCAAGGAAGCTGGTATTGAGTTCTTCGATACTTATGACAAGCTCATTCCTTGCTATGACATTGAGCCAGTCGAGAAGATTACTGATGCTGTAAGTATTTGCTTGAGCGTCCGCCTCCATTATACTCAATAATATTTTCTAGTACCTGGACCAATTCTTGTTCTTCGAGTAAGTTTGATTCTACAAGCGATATTTCTTTTATACTGATGTTTTATTTCAGAGCAGATAAACGTGGACTCTTCCCTGCCTGGATTAAGCCTGCTGATACCGAACCGCCACCACTTCTTGTCTACAAGTGGTGCCAAGGTATCAACAACTTGACTGATATCTGGGAGACGAGTGAAGGCGAATGTAACGTTATGATGGAGACGGTGTTGTCCAAAGTCTACGAGAAGATCGATTTGACGCTCCTCAATCGTCTTCTTCGGTTGATTATGGACCACAATTTGGCGGACTACATCACAGCTAAGAACAACACCGTCCTCACATACAAGGGTTAGTTTTTTCCTACCATCCTTTCTCCCTTCCACTGACAATTATTCTACAGACATGGCTCATACCAATGCATACGGTATGATTCGTGGCCTTCAGTTCTCTGCCTTCGTATTCCAGTATTATGGCTTGGTTCTTGATCTGCTTATCCTCGGTTTGAGGCGGGCCAGTGAAATGGCTGGACCCCCACAAATGCCCAACAACTTCCTGCAGTATCGGGACTCTGCTACGGAGACTCGTCATCCTATCCGTCTTTACTCTCGCTATGTGGATCGCATTCATGTTCTCTTCCGTTTCACCGCTGATGAAGCTAGGGACCTCATTCAACGCTATCTCAGTGCCAATCCCGATCCTACCAACAACAACGTCATTGGATACAACAATAAGCGTTGCTGGCCCCGAGACTGTCGTATGCGCCTTATCAAGCACGATGTCAATCTGGGTCGTGCGGTGTTCTGGAACGTTAAGCAGAGTCTACCAAGGTCTCTTACCACCATCGAATGGGAAGGCACTTTTGTTAGTGTCTATTCCAAAGATAACCCACAACTCTTGTTCTCGATGTGTGGCTTTGAAGTCCGTATTCTACCCAAGATTAGGACTATGAGCGGAGAACAATTCTCTCTGAAGGACGGTGTCTGGAATTTGACGAACGAACAGACCAAGGAACGCACAGCTCAGGCATTCCTTCGTGTTTCAGACGAAGGTATCCAGGCCTTCAACAATCGTATTCGCCAGATCCTCATGAGTTCCGGCTCGACGACATTCTCCAAGATTGTCAACAAATGGAATACGGCCATCATCGGTTTGATGACATACTACCGAGAAGCTGTCGTTCATACTAACGAGTTGTTGGATGCCCTCGTCAAGGCCGAGAACAAAATCCAAACCCGTGTCAAAATTGGCCTCAACAGTAAGATGCCTTCGCGTTTCCCTCCTGTTGTGTTCTATACGCCAAAGGAACTTGGTGGATTGGGGATGTTGTCCATGGGTCATGTCCTCATTCCTCAGAGCGATCTTCGGTGGTCAAAGCAAACCGATGTTACTGGTAAGTTCAGCGTTACTTCCCAAGCATCGTAGAATGCTAACATCCAATATTTTGTAGTTACTCACTTCCGTGCTGGTATGACACATGAAGAAGACCAGCTCATCCCCAATCTGTATCGTTACCTACAGCCTTGGGAAGCCGAATTCTTGGACTCTGCTCGTGTATGGGCCGAGTACTCCATGAAGCGGAAGGAAGCAAATGCACAGAACAGGCGTCTGACCCTTGAAGATCTCGAGGATAGCTGGGATCGCGGTATTCCTCGTATCAACACGTTGTTCCAGAAAGATAGACATACGTGAGTGTTCATTCACCTTGTACGCTGCAATACATTAACTAACAATGCTGTAGATTGGCATACGATCGTGGTTGGCGTGTTCGCACCGACTGGAAGCAGTACCAGTTGCTCAAACAGTAGGTTTATTTCACGCTGTTACTTGTTCTCCATGCTTAATAATCCTCCAGCAATCCCTTCTGGTGGACTTCTCAACGCCACGATGGAAAGCTGTGGCAGCTTAACAATTACCGTGTGGATGTTATCGCTGCTCTCGGTGGTGTCGAGGGTATTCTTGAACACACGCTCTTCAAGGGAACATACTTCCCCACTTGGGAAGGTCTGTTCTGGGAGAAGGCGTCTGGATTCGAAGAGTCTATGCGTTATAAGAAACTCACCAATGCTCAGCGTTCCGGTTTGAACCAAATTCCCAATCGTCGTTTCACCCTTTGGTGGAGTCCCACTATCAATCGTGCCAATGTCTATGTTGGTTTCCAGGTCCAGCTTGACTTGACGGGTATCTTCATGTGTGTTGTTTCGCTGTCTTATTGAGCCTTATCTGACTTTGCATTGACAGGCATGGCAAGATCCCGACGTTGAAGATTAGTTTGATCCAGATCTTCCGTGCACATTTGTGGCAGAAGAGTGGGTTTCACTGACATTTTATACAAGAATTGTACTGATTCGATGGTTCACAGTTCACGAGAGTGTTGTAATGGATCTTGTAAGTCCTATGGAGATTCCCATATATTCTTGCCCATTGTTCATTTCGTTTTCAGTGTCAAGTATTTGATCAAGAGCTCGAAGCCCTTCAAATCGAAACGGTTCAGAAGGAGACCATTCACCCTCGTAAGAGTTACAAGATGAACTCCTCCTGTGCCGATATTCTTCTCTTCTCGGCATACAAGGTACAGTGGATAATTACTTTCCGTACTCATATGTATTGATCTCCTCGACAGTGGAACATTGCGCGACCCTCGCTTGTCACAGACGTAAGTGATATGTCATTCTTTTCACACATGTTTCATTAACAATTATCCTCCAGTCTAAGGATGTCCTCGATGGCACAACCAGTAACAAGTTCTGGATCGACGTTCAACTTCGTTGGGGTGACTTTGACTCGCATGATATTGAACGTTATACTCGTGCCAAGTTCTTGGATTATGTGAGCGATCACCAGTCATTTAATTCAGGATTTTTAAAGCTTACTGGGTTGCAGGTATCAGATTCCATGAGTATCTATCCGTCCCCAACGGGTGTAATGATCGGAATGGATCTGGCGTATAACCTTTGGTCCGCTTACGGCAATTGGTTCCCTGGTTTGAAGCCTTTGGTTCAGCAAGCAATGTCGAAGATTATGAAAGCTAACCCAGCGTGTCACGTCTTGCGTGAACGTATTCGCAAGGGTCTGCAGTTGTATTCTTCTGAGCCTACGGAGCCATACTTGAACAGCCAGGTAATGCACGCAGTCGACATTTCTTTGACTTCTTTCCTGATTTCCTCTTTTAGAACTATTCGGAACTGTTCTCCAACCAAATCATCTGTGCGTCGTTTCCTCGCCATTAATTATGCTCTCCTAATCATTCTTATTTCTTTAGGGTTCGTTGACGATACGAATGTGTACCGAGTGACAATCCATAAAACATTCGAGGGTAACTTGACCACTAAACCTATTAGTACGCAGTTTCTGTTACCAGCCTATTTGATCTTACTGACATACCATTTCTTTAGACGGTGCCATCTTCATTTTCAATCCTCGTTCCGGTCAGTTGTTCTTGAAGATTATCCACACTAGTGTATGGGCGGGTCAGAAGCGTCTTGGACAACTTGCGAAGTGGAAGACTGCCGAAGAAGTTGCCGCGTTGGTTCGTTCATTGCCCGTCGAAGAGCAACCTAAGCAGGTGATTGTAACTCGGAAGGGCATGTTGGGTACGTTTCTATGCGGGTTTTGCGTTTGAATCTTGAGCTAAGTTTCTGTAGACCCTCTCGAGGTCCATTTGCTCGATTTCCCGAATATCGTCATCAAGGGAAGTGAACTCCAGTTACCCTTCCAGGCCTGTATGAAGATGGAGAAGTTCGGCGATTTGATCTTGGTCAGTATCTTGTACTTCCTTCTCTTGTTCCTCTCTGACATTATCTATGGTGTAGCGTGCAACTCAACCTCAGATGGTGTTGTTCAGTCTTTACGGTAAGACACTACCATTATTGAACAAAAAATTCACTAACAATGTTTTTTCGTAGATGACTGGCTCAAGTCCATCTCAAGCTACACCGCCTTCTCTCGTCTCATCTTACTTCTCCGTGGTCTTCACGTCAACAATGAGAAAGCCAAGTTAATCTTACGACCTGATAAGAACACCATCACTGAGCCTCACTTTGTCTGGCCAAGTCTGAGCGATGAGGATTGGATCAAGGTTGAAGTTGCAATGAAGGATCTCATTTTGGCTGTGAGTTCATTATCAAAAATTTCAACATTCTATCTGACGATATGTGTATCTAGGATTTCGGCAAGAGGAATAGCGTCAACATTGCCTCCTTGACTGCCAGCGAAATTCGTGACATCATTCTCGGTCAAGAAATTGCTGCGCCTTCCGTCCAGAGGCAACAGATGGCAGAGTTGGAGAAGAGCACCGAAGCTGCGGGTCAAGTCACTGCTGTTCAGACGCAGACCACGAATATCCATGGTGATACGCTGCAAACCATTACGAGTAAGTTTCATATCCAATCCAGTTTGAACATCCTGCTAATAAATATTCTCAGCTACCAACTATGAACAACAGGTGTTCAGTAGCAAGTCTGACTGGCGCGTGCGTGCCATTGCCGCAACGCACTTGCCTTTACGTTTGCAACACATCTATGTTCAAAACGAGGATATCAAGGACGATGCAGCTTCGTTCACATACGTCTTGCCCAAGAATGTCCTCCGTGCATTCGTCATCAACGCCGATTTGAGAACTCAGGTCGCTGCATTCTTGTACGGTGCATCGCCACCAGATAACAAACAAGTCAAGGAGATTAAGGTATGCACACGTCTTATCCTTCATTTCCTATCAGTGCTAACACATCTTGCTAGGCTGTCGTATGGGTTCCTCAACGTGGCAACAACAACACCGTTGAACTCCCCTCCCAACTACCAAAGGACGACTTCCTCCTTAAGGACTTGGAACCCCTCGGCTGGATTAAGACCCAGGCACTGGAGTTACAACATCTCTCCCCAACAGATGTGACGACCCAAGCCAAGCTGATGGCCGACCACCCTGAATGGGGTCCTTCGTCGATATGCCTGACTGTGTCCTTCACACCTGGTTCAGTCTCGCTCTCTGCGTATTCGTTGACCGTCCCAGGGTTCGAATGGGGTCGTAAGAATACGGATAACTCGTCTAATCCTGCTGGGTTTAATCCGAGCATGTCTGAGCGTGTTCAAGTGCGTATCCATTTCATTCCTTTGCTTTTTTTGATGACGCTGACGTTTGTTATCTTATCTAGGTCTTGTTATCGGATAGGATCCTAGGTATGACGCTTGTCCCCGAAGGCAAGATCTGGAATTATGGTATCGGGCTCACGCAGATGTGGATGCCGAACATGCCTTATTCGATGACGCTCGATACGCCACTTCCGTTCTGGGCCGAACCGCATAGGCCTGCTGCGTTCCTTACGGTATGGTTATTTCTCTCTCTGGCTGAATACGATGCTGACGTCTCTATTTGTGTTTTCAGTTTGCGAATCTCGAGAAGGGTGATGATAGTGCCGATGTAGAAAACAGCTTCGCGTAGTGTGGTTGTGTGACAAATAATTTCTGTGTTTCTTGTCTAGTGTTTCTTATTATTTCTTTCATGTATTCGTAGTGATGGAAATCCCAAAGTCTTTTTATTGTGCCCAATCCTTTTTGGCATGATCGCACCACTCAAAATTAATACAGAATCATCATATACCATCTATTAATGTATGAATAACTACCCCAAAAGCAAGTGAAAAAGCAGATCGTATGTAAAGTACAGGCTGTGCAGTCGTATGGTATCGTATCGGTGTAACATGTAGCTAGAATAAAATAAGAAGACGCAGTGCAGCGTAGACTAGCGGTGTGGGAGAGAACATACAAAAAGGAAATCGTCCATGACAATGCTCACAATAAAGGAAAAGTAAAGTAAAAAGAAAACTACAAGACCATTCCGTCTCATACCATATCTCAACTTCTTCCTTCTGAGCACCTCCATTCATAATTGGACTGACCCACTGACTAAACGTCGCCCAAGGTTCTGAATAGATACGGAATCGGAATCCAATACTCCTCCGAAAGAGCGGAGTCTTCAAAATGAAGATGCGAATGGGCGGGGATTAAGAAGACGAAGGCGGATGAAATGAGATGAAATGAGATGAAGGCGGATGAAATGAAGAATGAAAAAGGAATGAAAAAGAGCGAATTGGACCGGGGTGGTCTGATGTGGGCTCTGGTGTTGTTGACGTGGTTGATGTGTTGAAGGGGAGGGGGTGAATGGCGTGGTAAGTAAAAACAAGGTGGGAAGTGGGGAATGGGGAATGGCGTGATGAGCGTCCGTAGGTAAATGATAACAAGAAAATTAAAAACCAAATAGGAAGGGGAAGAGTGAATTCTAGATGCGATGTTGCGTGCGTGTGTGGAATGGAGGTGGATCATCATCATCATCATGCTAGGGATTTTAGTCATGATGTGTTAAAAAAAATAGGGGGGAGGGAGGAAACGGAAAAGAAGAGATTGTCCGATGTTCAAGCCAAAAACGAGCCAGGGAGCGGAAATAAAGTGTATGCCAAGAGCAATTTCGAGCGTAATTACGAGGTTGATTGATTGTTGTGTGCGACTTGTGTTGAGAGCGAGATAGAAAGCGGGAAAAGTAATGTGATGCACGGGTACGGGAGTCTGTCTTGGTCTTGATACACCATGTTATGTTATATGTGCAGTATTGGCGGGGTGCCCCAAACCATGAGACTTGCTATTTTGAGGAGGAGGGGGGAGGACACAGGGGGAAGGGACGAGAGAAGCCAAAAGTGTTCAACACTGATTCAAAAGCTTGTTACCCGGGAACGCATACCCCGCGTCTTTCCACGTTGTTAGGTTCGCGTTCGTGTATGCGTTCATATGACTATCCCAAAGGAAAGGAAAAAAAGAGCATGCGTCAATAAGGACAGGGAAATAACGAAAGGAACCCAAACTCACGCCTGAATATAATCCGCCGTAGGATACGCCCTCGGATTACACGTCAACCCATCCTCGACTCCATCCCTCTGATATATGCGCACGTAATCGACGAGTAGCTTCGCGGGGAACTTGAGGTTTTTGAAATCGGCGTGTTGGAAGCCTGGGGACATGCCCAGATTCAAAACGACGCTCTGGATTCACTTTCATTAGCAAATAAAATAAAATATTTCGAAGTGGACGCACCATCGGCTCCTCTGGAATGATCCTCTGCCCAATCTGCATCTCCGGAACCGGTCCCACCGAACTTGGATACATAGTCCACGTCGTCTTATCCCCTACATACCACGAAATGAATCCCTCGTCTCTTTTCTTCTGATTACTCCACCACTCATACCCATACTTCTGAAACGCATTCCCCCCATACGCCTCCGTACCAATTTGCGAAACGCCACTGATAGCTTCCTGTGTCACCGATCCTTTGAAATTGTTGAATTTCGTGATGAGCGGGTCGACGATCGAGGTGGCGGGTGTGGTGTTGACGAATTGGTAGCCTGCGTCGAATGGGGCGACTTGGAATGATTGCGAGGCTTGTCCTTCCCTGTTTTCTGTATCAATTTGCGCTTCGATCACGTCGATTTCAGGGGCGCCTCGACCTCTTCCTGGGAATGGACCGGGGTGGTCGTTGGGTATGGAAGCGGAAGAACATGTACACGAGCTGACGCGTTGGCCTGGTAAGAACGAGAGCTTGAAATCGGTTTTGTCGTCGGTTCCGGATGTGGATGTGAGAGCGGGTGTGCCGTCCGGGTTGGTTTGGTTGGGAAGTGTACCGGCATCGCAGCTGTCGTAGGTGTACGGCCACGTCCCATCCGTCGTCGCTCCATACCCTGGTCTTCCCAAATTGCCCATACTCCAAAAACCAGGCCAGAATCCGGGTGTGACCCCATCGCCAGGAAGACTTATCGACGCCTCGAGAATGCCCGTCGTGAAACAGAGCTTATTCCATGATTGGAGCATTCCTGATTGGAAGTTGAGGTCGTGATTGGGCATTTCGGTGATGGTGATTTGCAAGAAGCCGTCCTTTGTCGTTATTGCATCGGGAGAATACCATTCGAGGTCAGCGGTGGGCCAGTAGTACAAGTCGACAGCTTCCCAGTAGGGGTCGTCGCCTGGGTAAAACGTCCGTCCATCGGTGTTGAATTCGTCGGAAAAGACGAGGTTGTATACATCGCCATTTAGACCACGTTTTGTGAGTGCTTCTTTTGGGGTGGCGGGGTCGATGGGCTGGGGAAGGTTAGGCAGGAAGGGTACTTGTCCTGAGCCGTTTATGCCTCCTAGGTTGAACCCGTGGATGATGGGCTTTGGGGCGAGGTAGTGGCTGAGCAAGGGATAGGCGGTAAAGAGGGTGAGGACACCCGCGAGAACGAAGAATGTACCGAAGGCGTTGACAAGTCCACGGATGTTCCAGAGGGTGAATTGGCGTTGGGCGATGGCGTCGTTGACAGGGTCATCTGTGTGCAACTTGTCATCGAGGGATTGCAGGTCTTTGTCGCCCCATGGCGCGTAGAATTTGAGGAGGTCTTGTTGGGAGAGGGAACGCGTAGGGAGGCCGAGGGTGGAGATGTCAGAGTAGCCTGTTGTGCTCACGAAAGAGTTGCGGTAGGAAGGGTTGCGCGTGAAGGCACCGTACTGGATGGTGGGCAACGTGTTAGGGGTGCCGGAGGGGGGTGTTTGGGATTTGCTCACTGATACTCGTGTTGGCGGGGCGGACAAGGGGCTTGGGGTCGCTGTATCGCGCGGCGAAGAGGGCAGCATTGGAACGATGTCAGAGCCTTGGGGGAATGGAGAGGGCGACGGGGAAAGGGGGGAGGCAAGGGACGCAGGGGAACCAGAGACGTCGGAGGAGACAGAGTCGTATGCTCTGCGCGGGGACATCATCGTGGTACTGAACAGAGAGGATAGGATACAAAACAGAAATCTCTTGTTCTTAGGATATGTCTAGATTATGGGTGAATACTGGCATTCTACTGCGTCATGAGGTGGGATATTAGGATACTCACCCCAGCATATCCTTCGTTCATGTTGGTGCATATGCATGGTAGCAGTATTCCCGGCCCAGCCAATAGACGCCGCCGCTCCACTTTGGTCCTGCTACTTTCCGTCATGGGCCATGAGTGTATCCCAGTGTTTCTTCTCACAAATGATGAAGTGACAATCCAGACCCCGAAGAAGCTCAGCCTCTCTACTATCCGGCGAATTACCTCCTGCCTGTCCTTCCAGTCTCACCCCTTGCACTCTCCATGCCTCGCTTCACTACTTGGATTTCCTATCGTGCATCCCTATGGACAATACCTATACCTATTCCCCAGGAAGCTCTAATGACCTTTGATATCAAGCTTATCATGATTCTTGCCTTCTCATCTGGTGTCTGGTGCAGATGCAGCTGAAACGATTATGTCTCAGGATTACACGTGGCCTTAGCAACTTTCTCTCGTTGCTTCGTCAAAAGGCCGATCGACTGATGCCATAAATTCCCTTTTTTCTACTGGCCCTTCTTGAACATCCCCCTACAATCAGGCAAAATGGACTGCGGTGAGGACAAAGATGACTAACTATTTGAATCT
>Ga0157379_10001830_pt1 | contig 17568 bp, 21 predicted proteins | sample S25metaG_FD_121802 | JGI IMG/M metagenome (GOLD analysis project Ga0157379, IMG submission 121802) | Switchgrass rhizosphere microbial communities from Kellogg Biological Station, Michigan, USA - S2-5 metaG | ecosystem: Host-associated > Plants > Roots > Rhizosphere > Soil | place: USA... | reverse complement strand
TGAGACGATTGCTATCATAACCCTCCAGTAGAAGATCTTTGAATGATAGATTCTTGTGCAGAATCGGTTTGTTCCTCGCCAGTGTTAGAGAACCTAGCCAGGAACCGAGATGCTTCAGAATCGCCCTTTCCGAACTTGATTGGAGTGTTTTCTCTGCATTCAGGAGATTGGCCGACTTCACATAAGTTTCGTGGACGACATATTTGAAAAGAAGTTGCCTGTCGAGTGCGTCGAGGAAACGAATGTATAGCTGGTGATTATTAGGCTCGGTACTAACCCGTTGATCGACAAGATAGTTGGCGAACCACCTCGAGTACTGGTCCTTGAAACGTTCCTTCATCTCCTGAGCCTTCGCGTCAAAATTTGAAGGCGCAAGGTTATTGACAAGGAAAAGTATTTTGTCGGAAACTTCTTCTTCTGGCTCTTGGACGTCATCATCAGATATATCATCCGGTTTGATGGCAGTAAATGCAAAATGACTGGGTTCAATGTGACCATTGACAGAAACCCTTTGAGTGTCAATAGCAGCTCCATTTGGATCACTTAATGCGCGACTAGCACTTTCCGCCAGGTCAGGACGTGCCTCGATGAGATGGGGAATTTGCAACAGCTTCTCGCAGAGAGGGGTCCATTCGGATAGACGTGATTCAAACCGCGACAATGCCTGGACACCAAACGTGAAGAGGTTCGTTTCGGGAGGGCATTGTAGCGCATCGAGAACGTAGCGAATAGCGATGCCCAAGGGGATATAATCGACAAGACGGTGTTGAATCAGGGAGCCAAAAAGATATCCTGTCATGGCGAGTTCCCGAGGAGGGTAAAATGACTGGAAGAATTTGTATTCGTCGAACAGGAAATGAAGCATGCAGGAAAATATTTCTTGATCGCGGGGATTAGAGGAATCCTTTGCTTGCTTGAGACGTTGTATAACTTGGTCAATCGTGATGCTTTCGTCATACATTTGCTTGTAAATTCCATCGACCTCGTTCTCGACTTCAGCAGAATAAGTGACGACAGAAAAGCCAGGTTCTTGTTCCGAGTCCTGGGATAGGTTCATCATCATGAGACGAGGATGTATTTGCAGACAAGCATTGCGGACTTCATAGTAGTATGTGGCGTCATCCTCATTCAGCATAGAAAAGCTACCCAAGTCGATATGAGTACCAGAACCAAGAATCAAATCGCAAGACCTACCTATTTCGAAGCATCCTCAAGAATATGGCGATGGTTTGGGGATTTAGCGCCATAGTTCTGGACTCCTCAGGAGGATCGGCCAATCGAGCCGCTTTCTCACTCAATGTCTTGAAGTCGAGAAACTCGATAACCGCATGCAAGAACTCGGATCCATGGGCAGTGACATTATCCAATAGCCACTTGTCAAGGTTAAGGTATTCTCGGCGAGATGCCAAGGCTGCTACATCTAGAGCAAAGGTAAAGGGCTGCACATCAAGGAGTGCATCTAGGATCTAATACAGCCATAAGAATTTCGGTATCGTGGGAGATCAGAATAACAAACCTTCAAATCCTGAGCAACGTCTAGAATTCTCGTTATATTTAGCGGACTTTCCTCGTAATAGTCCCTGAATGAATGCGTCAAGTACGAGGGATCTATTTGCCAGATACGCATGAAAACAAGTTGATGGTTGGTATGTCCAGCCAAAAACATGGCAAGAAGTTTGGCGGCATATTCTTTTTGGGTGCCATTCCAGGGTTTCTAAAAGTTTCGATTAGTATGGTTGTGGTATGTTGCATTGTATTATACGCACCGAAACCTGCAACAAACCCATATGAACTAGCTCTGCACTGATCTTGACTGCCTTGTCTAACATCTCTCGCACACAACTTCTGATTTCGGGACTCTCTGAGTCACCCAGAGTGACCAGAACTTCAAAGAGTTCAAGTGAATTCCAGGTGTGCCCTTGAACATTCGCTGCAAGTGCTTTTATGGTTGGACTGGCATTCGCAACGTCGTCCACCGTGACAATTCGTCGACCAGGGAGCGACACAAAGTTGAAAGTATCACCGGGAAGGGAGAGAAGAGCATCCAGAAGGCGTAATTGATACAAGGGATTTGACCAGGCGGTCCAGAAACCAGCTACTGCGTGAGGCTCAGCATCGCGTGGTGCATTGAGAAGGATCGCAATGAGGAGCTTCAAAGTAGCCGTGTCAACACCAGTTCTGTCAGGCCAGTCAAATGCTTTGATCAAGGCGGGCCAATGAATTGAAGACTCCTATAAAATAATCTTAGCTGTGTGGATAAGAAGCAATGAAATAAACCTTACGAAGCCGCCAATGGCACGAATCATCGTACCAACATCACACGACTGTGTACCCTCCGCGGCGCGCTTACTCAACGAGGAGATGATCTCTGCCACTTGCGCATCCGTCGGGGGTGAAGTTTCGGAGATACCGAAGCGTTTGAATAATGCAAGGACGGTCGCTGTCTCACTGGTTATTTCGGGGCCGAAGTCGCACAACGTCTGAACAAGAGTCGCCCCAGATGGCAGACTCATAAAGACATCGATTAGGTTGGTACTCTTCGAGATGACGTTGGTAGAACTCACCTCAAAGTGGGGAAAATCTGTTGCAAGATCGGAGCAATAATTTCCTGGCCATATTTTGCCTGAGCTGCCATAATGATTGCCTGGCGTTGCTGACCATCTAAGAGCGGTGCATCGGCCGGAGGTTCAGAGAGGATGTTACTGAGAAGCTTCCCAACTTGAACTGGCGTCAAATCTGCATGATCAAAGGATGGTGTTTGGCATAAGGCCAAGACAGCGTTATCGAATTCACCCCGAATGATACTTGCTGCTTGTGCAAACAATTCTTTGCGGACAGTGCCAGACGCCATTGCGCTGGCTAGGACAAAGCGTTCAAGAGGACGAAGGCCTATACGATCTGCGAACCGAACCAGATCGAAGTGGCGAAAGATCTCGCCGTCTCCTTTATCGATGCCGTCCTTGAAACGGTCTGCTAAGAAGGGATCGCGTGCAAGACGCTGTGTTTCTTGAACTAGGAGTCGGAAGGTGAGAGAGGTGGATGTGTCGAATGCGGATGGGGCCGCTGCGCTGGCGAGACGAGCTTGAGAATGTACAATGAGACGGCGGATGAAATGGTGGTATGTGTCCAAGCCGTGTTGCTCAGAAAGCTAGGAAAGTTGGGGAAAGATGAGTATGCGTAAGACCATGCAGCTCGCCGAGCGACTTACGGAGCGAATCTCGTGCTGATTCCTATCAAAGTTGTCCTCTGTGAGAGTGGATAGTAAGAAAACAATTTGAGCCTTGACGATAGTGTGTATTGGTGTTTGGCTTCCTGAGTTCGCAGGGGATGGATTGGATTCCATTGAATATTTCTTTATGGTTTTGGAGTGGATGACGGGTGCAGGATGAGAGGACCCGCCCGTTACAGGGAACGTAGAGGGCGGGCTAGGAGGTATAATTTCAAGGAGGTGAAGAACAATACTTCAAGTTGCGAGCTTTAAAGTGCCTTGAGCCTGTCCGCACGCAAGCCTGTCTGGAGGACAGTCAAACGAACGTATCGAGCGGAGTTTCAATCACACCATGGTTCACTCCGACCTTTACACTCTGGGAACTCGACATCCAGTATTATATTAAATGTAGACAAGTCCATATAAAATTATAAATAGTGCTAGACTTAGTATCCCGAGACTCAGGCGAACAGCCGCAGAGTTTTCCGTACCCAGTCCATTGCCAGCAGTGGCATCATAACCACACAGACCCGAGTTTGGCATAGACGAGAGTGGAATGAGAATCTGAATGACATACTAGATTAAAAGGTATCTCATAGTCATTCTAATTGACGTACCACAGGTCGTCCACCACGAGAATATTCCACCGATACCGTTCCGCGACTCCCCACAGCCCACTGTGTGCACGAAAGCACGCTGCAAATAAATTAGGTCAAGAAGTCAAGGACAAAATTTGGCAGGCTTACTCTAGAGTAGGCGTACTTGGCTGCCATGGAGTGAAAACCGCCACACTCGTGTTTTGTGGCTAGAAACGTCTATTGTAGGCATTCGTAACTCAAACAAGGAGGCAACTTACAGGCGAGCCAATATTCGTCATTATACTGATCACATTCCCTTTCATGACAGCAATCTCGTTCTTGGTGGCGGCAACTAATTGAGCAGGTGCTGTTGTCCATATGGAGCCAGTTTGATTTGCGAGGAAGGTTCGAACCTGTATAATTAATTGAGAAAATCGTGGCAGGAAAAATACTCCGTTGACAAACTTTGTTTAGAGTAGAGATGAACGAATATACAGTGGTGTTGGCGTATTTTGACTGCCAGAGTGCTTCACGATTCCACTGATGGAAAATCAGTATATATAAATTTACCTTTTTTCACCTTACAGGATCGGCATTCCCAGAGAAGCGTTGTTCCTGACCTTAGAGAGGCCTTTCAAGATTGGATTCTTTTTTAAAATCTATTCTTACCATAATACACAATAGGGATTCTAAATGAATTTTGTAAATTATAATTATTCAAACAGATACGATAGAACTCACCCGTCGGTCATAAACGTGAATACCATGGCATTGCTAGCATTTTGTCATGAGAAACCAATAATAATATTGTGAATTAACCCACAGCATTGTCTGAATATCAACTGAAATATTATTCCAGCGGGGAACATCCTCCAGTAGATGTTAAAAGGAAGAATGACAAGAGGGGGTAGTCTCTCACCTGATTTTCAAGGAAATTTCCCAACACGGAAAGATCCTGTTTGGCAATGGAGCGTACCAATATTCTGTACGAGACTATAGACGTACCTTGTATTGTCGTTTCGACTGACTCATGACCTGGACCAAACCAGTCATATTCTGAGGACCAGGGAGTCCAAAAGCATTCACTAAAGCATCATATAATGGATAATTGAGGACAGAATCCAGCGCCCCCGAGCCTTGGTACGAAGCTGCTTCATTTATATCCGAGCCGAAGACTTCACCCATACAGAAGACTCCTGCAGCAGCGCAGATAGGTGCCCAGAAACCGGGGGGTGCATGCCTGTTTAGAGGGTGGTTTATATGCGGCATGTTTAATCTAGAGACACTCACTTCGCAGCTGGGGAACATTATCCATTATTGAAGGCACATGCAGTAACAGTAATGAATGGAACATACCATCAATTCGGAAACCATCGATGGAATATTCCTGTGTAAAGTTGGCAATCCATTCCTTATATACTTGGGAGACGGATGGATTCTCTGTGTTTATGTCAGGGAGCGGGACAACGTCATCCCCCAGCCAATAATTCATTTCACTTGTTCGATTTCCCCATTGTATGGGACAGTAGGAGTGATACTGACGGGTGTCCTGGTGGACATTTAGCGGGCCGACGAAGGAGGGAACTAATCCCCAGATATACCTTGAAAAAATAGGAAGAATAGTCTGGAGTGGTAGAGATCGCCATAACATTATTTAGAACCATATCGACCATAAGAAACATGTCGCGACGATGCAGTTCAGCAGACAAGGCTTTGAGGTCAGCAGGCGTCCCAAAATGAGAATTCAGTTGAGAAACGTCTGTCACCCAATAACCAGTGTAAGGATCCCCATATGCTGTCCGTGGGCCATTATAGTTTTTGTTGACGGGAGAAATCCAGACTAGTTTAGGGGGCTGTCAGACAAGAGGGGGAGGCAAGGGGAGACTTGCGGGTACCTGCTGTGAAGCCAGCATTCTGAATATAATCAAGGTTTTCAAGAATAGCAGTCCATGTGCCACCACACCATGTCTGCGCTCCAGGATCGCAGTGAGTTGTCTTAGAGCCAGAAGGGAGTGCATAGCGGTCGGTGAAGAGCCTACAGGGGAGGAAAGGTAAGTTGACAAGTGCAAGAAAGACATAAATACGTGCTGGTAAATAGAGCGAGATCTCCATTGTGCGGCAGTGGCAGCATAAACTGGAAGAGCGTAAAAAGATAAAGCGTATAGGAAAATGGAGAGCATAGTTGAGAAAGGGAGAAGGGGAGAAACTGGTGAAGGACAGGAAGGCGTAAAAGAACGAGGCGGGAGTGGTGTTAGATGGGAAGAGAAGAAGGGCTGAGGAGAACAACATAAGGCTATGGCTTTTACCTAGAACGACAAGTTCTGCAGATCATTTGTTCATATTTAGAATTGTGATATTATGAGTGATATATGCCAGAAAACCGGAAGGGTGTGTTATCCAGGATCCGTGTCGTGACTGAATAAAACCAGGTGGCCAATACCAGGACCAGGACCGGAACACATCTCGGAAGAGATCTTCAGAGAATCTGACAGTGAACGCGCCTTCGTGACAGTTCTTCTGTCGCGCACTGTCACGCGTCACTCACGCCATGCCTCCACAGCCGTCCACACTGTCTCTGCGGGGATGGCAGACTGCAGTATGGATGCTTGCCACCAGTCTCCAGTACGGATGGTATGAATCTGTCCGTATTTTTCTATTAATTTGGTTCACATTTCCCTAGGCATATCTCTGCGCTTAACCAGATCCAGGCCGTCCTTACGTGTCAGACAAACCATGCAACGAATCTAGAATCACCCTTGCCATCTTGTATTCCAATGAATGATTTCCAGTTTTCTCTTGTTACATCTGCATTTACCAGTAAGAATAATCCAATATTCATCTTGTGTTTTCCCCCTCATCTGCTGCAGTTGGTGGTCTTCTGGGGAGTATTGGTGGCGATCGTTCAATGGAATCTCTTGGGCGTAAATCATCTATTCGTCTCAATACCTTGCTCGTACTTTTGGGTGCCGCCCTCATGACTGTCTCTGCCTCTGTGTTACCTATGGTTATTGGAAGGTCAGACTCCTCTCTTCACCCTGGCCATTCATTAATCCTGCATACGTGTCCAGACTCTTAATCGGTATGGGCTCAGGCCTGGGTCTCTGTGTTGTTCCCGCCTACCTTTCCGAGATTTCTCCACCAGAAATCAAAGGTAGCGTTGGTATGCCTTTTTGTTTTATTCCTCGCTCTGTTTATTTATGACAATTCACAGGCGTTCTCAATCAACTGGGGATTGTTCTTGGTATACTGTTCACCCAGATATTCGGTATATTTCTTGCGGCTCCATCTACTTGGCGCTTCATTCCTTTCATTGCCGCCTTTCTCGCCTTTCTACAACTTTGCTTCAGTTTCTTAGCTGTTGATTCACCCGCCTGGTTGTCCAACAAGTCGAAAGTAGCCGAGGCCAGAAAAGCAGCTTTGCTCTTATGGGGTGACCATGCGCCTGTCCCGCCCGCCAGAAGTATGTACATGAACATAAAGCAACGCGTGTGTTATTCTGACCCGCCTCTTCCCAGCATCTCAGGACACTTCACGCGAAGAGGAAGGTCTCTTGAGTGGTACCGAAGGCGAGACTGCTCAACACGCATCTGGCCCCCACAAACCTCCTACATGGGCTCAGCTGCTTCGCCAACCCATCGTCCGGCCCCTAGTAATAGTCTGTCTCGGTATGACGATGCAGCAGCTCTCTGGTATTATATGCCTTCGAACCCGACGACATAATCCTTATAGTTTATCTAATAGGTGTCAACGCCGTGCTTTATTATAGCAATGGGATTCTGTCGGGTGTCCTTCCTCAGGCTGCAGCTTATGTCTCTCTAGGCATCACAGTCGTCAATGCTATAATGACTTTCCCACCTATCTATCTCATTGAGGTACGTGGTTCTTCTGTTGCATTACAATCCAACAAGTGTCTTTCCAGCGTCTTGGTCGCCGCTCTCTCATCACCATTTCCGCTGTGGGCTCCATCGTTTCTCTCTTCGGCGTAGGATATGGTTTAAACGGAGGTCATGTCCTTCTTGCCAGCATCTCCGTCCTTACCTTCGTAGCGTAAGTGATCGCCATTCAAGCAGGTTTAACCCTCTCGCATACCTTGCACCAGATCGTTTGCAGTCGGGCTGGGACCGGTTCCATTTGTGATAATATCTGATGTGACACCTTTCAACGTCAGTCCCTTCTTAGAAACATTTATATCGTATTCCTCTGACGAGCTATCTAGGCAATTAACACGGTCTCATCCATCGCACTATCTCTGAACTGTAAGAATCCACCGTAAATGGCTTAATAGTATTTTAACTTTTTCCAACCAGGGACCGTCAATTTCTTCGTTGGAATAGGTTTCCTCCCATTACGCAATTTCCTTTCTGGAGGCGATCCAAGTCGTGAAGGCCGTGTTTTCTACATCTTCGGTGCTCTCCTACTTGCTATCTATCTCGCCTGGTCCAAAGCATATAATGGATAATAGCCATAAGTAGTGCATCATTAGTATATCCTGTAATTATCATGTATAGTATTTATATCGGTAGTATATTTATATCCGATTTATCCATTTTGGGAGATGTTATCCGTCGGTTAATCGAGTCCCACCACGAATCATATCCATTTGGACTACAAATAGCACTAAGGATCCGAAGACTAGTCATACCATAACGTTGCATCCATACCTCTCGGGTCTCAGTGCTTATGACCTCTCAAACGAATACCTCTGTTACTCATATCGACGGCAGCACGCTTGAAGGTGGTGGACAGCTCCTACGAAATGCAGTTACATTTTCTGCCCTCCTTTCTCGTCCCATCAGTGTATCCAACATCCGTGCCAATAGGAAGCAGAAAGGCCTGAAACCCCAGCATGCAGCAGGTCTTAGTATTCTCTCCTCTAATATTCAAAGGTTTCTGACATCTACGTCTCTCAGGTCTTAGATTGGTGGCCGAAATATGCGAAGCAGAAACAGAAGGAATAAAGCAAAATTCAGAATCCATATCCTTCACCCCTCAGCACCTAAAACCAGGCCATTATGTCGCTGATCCAGGCACGGCAGGAGCTACAACGCTCTTGCTACAGGTATCTCTTCCTTGTCTTCTCTTTTCTCCCAGAAGATCGCAAGATGAGGACCCAACCGGTGAATCCATCTTGACATTACGTGGCGGAACGAATGCCATCGCTGCTCCTCAGATCGATTATACCATCCAGGTCTTCCTCCCCTTCATTCGCCGTCATTTTAACATCGATCCAAAGCTATATGTCAAACGAAGAGGATACTTCCCTCGTGGAGGTGGAGAGATATCAGTCATTGTTCCTCACGCGCCTGGGCCTCTTCCTCCTATTACGTTGACGTCTCGAGGTGCTGTCGAGGTTATTCGAGGCAGGGCATATGTTGCTGGTTCGCTTCCTATTCGTATAGCACAACTCATGGCAGATTCTGCAAAGGCTCGCATTATTGCATCTGGCATCGACCGGCGGCTTCTAGACATCACTGCTGAGAGAGAAAGGGACACTGACGCGATTGGTAACGGTTCTGGAATTATACTTTGGGCCGAAACAGAAGAGGGTTGCATCATCGCTGGAAGTGCTATTGGTACAAGAGGAACCAACGCACCAGAAACTGGCAAAGAGGCTGCTGAAGAACTCGTTAGGAATTTGGAGTATGGAGGTTGCGTCGACGAATACATGCAGGTTCGTTGTAGACATTGGCTATAACGATTATCAATTGACTTTTTTCATAGGACCAGATGATTATTTTCATGGCATTAGCCAAAGGAAAGTCTGAAGTTGCCACCGGACCTTTGACATTACATACCAAGTGAGTGATACCTTGAGAACAGTCGAAACATACACTAAACAGAGAATAGGACTGCAATCTGGTTGGCTGAGCAACTTACAGACGCAAAATTCCACACTGAAGAAGAGCCAGACACGGGCCGAACTCTCATCTCATGTGAAGGAATAGGACTAGAAACATGCACCGAAATAGAGAATACGAAGTGAAGTGATCATAAATTAATCGTGGTCGAAACAAATGCACTAGGAACTAAGCCCTACATATACTAATATACATAATTAATCGGGTTACCGCACTGTTGCTGGCTGGTTCCAAGAGAGTAAATTCATATCACCGAGACGTCTGTGAAAAGAAGTTAGAAATGTCGATGTTTGGGGGGATTCACAACTTACCTTGGTTTAATAAGATGTCGGATTGTACCAAGGATGGCAAGTAAAACGAAGAGGCCTGATGCTCCAACATATGCCCATCCCAAGAAGGCGTTCTTTCCACCACTCCAAGCCACTGTAGAAATCACAATTGACTTGGTACCACCGAATTCTCGGACGGGGTAGTCTACAAGGTGGTGAGAATCAGAGAGAACGAAACAAAGACAGTCCAACTCACTCATATTTATTGTAATATTGTACTTGCCCTTTGGCATATCTTGGTTGTCATTCCTACCCCACAATTTGCTGAAGTCAGGTAAACCGGCGGTTCGCATCCAGTTCTGAAAATGTTCATCGTTGTGCAAATCGGGGACGTTGTCTGTTGTATAATTATTGGGGAACCGTTTCATCCAGTTCGGAGGAGGCACAATTTCAGACACATTGTAACCTGGCGTAACGGCATATTTCTTCTTCTCTCCAGGCCACGCAATGCCCTTGTCTGAGAATTCGTAAGTTGTGCTAGGTCCGCCTCCTGCGGGGTTCAACAAGACAGGGTTGTTGATCGTATCTATAGACTGCATTAGAATGATTTGAAAGCTTCAATGCGAACATACCATTGAACTGTGAATTAGCAATAAGACCACATGGATAGATAGCTTTGCCATCGATCGATGCCAAAGGTTTGCAAGTACTGCCGTCAAGGGTCTTCACGCTCACAAACTTCCCCTTCAGCTGGTCCGTATTCAAGCTTTGAACATATCTCCGATGGTTTTGGAAGAAATTAGTGAGCTTATAGTATATGAAGACTGGCTTGGAAAAGTCCGCGGGAAGCTCGAATTCGATCGTACAAGTGTTGTTCTCAAAGCTCCACTGAGGCGTGCTAGCAGATAGCTTCGAGTCGGATGCTCGTAACTGGTATTTGGCATCGGGTAGATCGCTGAACGTTGGCCCTTGCTGATCACAATTGGTATATGGTATTGTTACTTGACTGACCTACAAAGACAGCGAATTCGTATTATTTCGAAGTTAAGGAGCAGTGCATGCTCACGTTACTATTTCCCCAGATTAATAGACCTCCGATGGGTGCAAATAGAATTCCAATGATAAAGAGGGTAGGAAGTACAACTTTGGGTGTCAGAATTGGCTGCCACGCCTTCAGTCGCTGCTGTTTGAAGGCGGTGTCTGCGAGCATGCATGAGCGCGAGTTGACGAGAGTAACAACTTGAACGTACTAGCTGGCTTCTTCCAACCGCCCTTCTCCTTCTTTCCCTCGTCGTTAGGATCAACCTCCCCATTAGAATCTTCTCTTGAATTTGAACGTCGGTTGAAAAGTGGCATGGTGGACACGGGCAGGTGTAGTAAGCTTACGTCAGCGGGGGTAATGCCCGGTTCAGCGGCGACGGTCCTGTGGCACAGCACAGATATTCAAGGGAAAGCAGTGAGATATTTATAAATCATGAGAATTTGCGAGGACTTGTACTATGATCATTCACAATTTATTCTGTATTTATCGTAGTTTGCTTCATCTCTCCAAGCTCAATACTTATTGATTTTGTTCTTTGTGAACAGACGAGTGTCACAGCTTTACAAATTCCTCTTTGGTAAAAGCAGTGTATGATTAATCTCTAGTTGGGTATTGAAAAGAAAATATAATGATACGTAGTCATGAAAGTGCGTGAAATCGTGCGGAGGCATAAGTAAAATAAAAAGATATTATGGGTATGAATCGATCGAGGCCACTGGGGGGAAGAGACATCCAGGATATTCCGTTAGCGACGCTATTGGACAAATCATCACGAGGTCAACAAAGGAGTTTACACAATTCTCACCAAAGCTGGAACCTGCTGTGAAGGAGTCAATATCAGAAAGGAAAAATAAATTTGAATTTAAACGACATACCATTCGCCGTTGTTGTGAAAGCCAAGCCGACGGCTCCGGACGAGACTGGGGATCTGACAAAAACGATCTCGCACGCTGCAGGCCGAGAGATTGAAGGGCCGAGAGCATTAACTGCTGCTCTTTCCTATATCGAGTATGCGCCTCCACCAGTTCACGCTATCAATTTTGTTAGAAATTGAGGAAGACATTGCTCACAATAAATAATAAATTACCTTTGCCCGTTTCATTTCTTCTTCTAAGATCTTGATCTGAGAACGGAAACTGGCCTCTGCTTCCTCGAATGTCGACTATATCGTTCGAAGTAAGTAATAAGAGAAACTGTTCACGCAAAGGAACATACTGGAAGATTTAGCCTGGTGGCTTCTTCTCGCTCGCGGAATAGTTTGTCTTGATTTTTGATAAACTAGGAACAAAGCAGATAAGCAGTAATCTGTGCAACGCATTGAAATAGCGTACCGCTTTAGCTTTAAGAAGCTGCTCCTTCAGCGTTCGACATTCTTCCTCTAGCCTGACAATCTTTTCATGCATTTCCAAGATGCGCGCCTTTTCTTCCTCAGGTAGGTCGCGTCCGTTCAAAGACGCTCGGAGATTACTAATAGGAAAGTCGCGTCAATATCATACATGAACAATGAATTCGCTCAACTCACCCATAATCTCGCTCCCGCTCAAGCATTCGTTCCCGCTGTCCGATGCCCTCGCTCTGCAGATTGACCTTCTCCATCAACAACGCATTAACCTGCTCCAGCTGCATCTTATTCTTATCAGACAGATCCCGAATCTGTTTCCGGAGCTTCTCCATTTCGCTCTCCAGACCAAGTTTGTCTTCATTGACCGACTCACGCAATGTCGCTAAAATCTCGAGTTGGTCTTTGTTGACCAGGTTAACTGAAAAAGATATCGGGGTAAAAATAGGTTTCTATTTGAATACAGACAGACTTACGATCAGACTTGGCGATGGTAAGCTCTCTTGCTTGCGTCTCGTACTTGACTTCCAGTTCTGCGTGGTCCTTCTTCAGGACATCCAAGGCATCCACCGTCTCGTTCAGCCGTTGTCGGAGAGCAATGGCCGCTTCCGCGCTTCAATCATGTCAGTAACAACAGAAGATTTATGGTACAAAATAACTTACCCATCACCATGAGTTTTGCCCTCGCGGATTTCCTCCAGCTGATTGAGAAGTACCAGCTTTTCACGATGAGTAGCAAGATAATCTGCTTCATATTTGGCCTTCATTCTGTTGGCATCATCCAACAAATTCTCCAGAACAAGCACCCTACTTGAATCTGCATGGTTCGTCCGCGTAGATTCAAGATCCCGCTGCAACTGTCGAATCTTTAATTTGAGGTCTGTCATCGTCGTCCCAGTAATTGCATCGTCGAGCTCGCCTCCCAAACCCTGTCCATCTGCATCGTCGTCTTCCGTGCCCAAAAGTTCACCTTCAGTCATCTCCTTCCGTGAGACATCCCCATTCGCAGTAACGGAAGACGAAGTTGACTTGGCACGAGGTCGACGAGTCGACATGAGTTCCAGTTCCCGAACACGATCTTGATACAATTCAAGAGCTTCTGAATCCTTCGCTCGTTCTTCTGCGGAGATTCTCAATTTGGTATGCGCCTGCTCCAAGTCATATCTGAGGGTATCGACCTCCTTTGCGCGGTTGGAATTCTTGGTCTCCAAATCTATTATTTGGGCCTTGTATGATTCCATCAAAGGTCGGAAGGCAGCAACCTTCCGGTACTCCTCTTCTAGAGCCGCATTTTTATCGACCAATGAAGCGTTTTGTTCCTCAAGAGCCTGTGAAGGAGTTAGTATAGAGCTGCTTTATAAACCAATTCAATCTTGCCTTGATATTGCGACGAAGATCTGCGCTCTCCTCCAGCTTCTTCTTATATTTTTCCATCACATTCTCGGTCTTTTGGAGTTTATCTGCCGCATGACGATATCTAAGCAGATGGGTCAGCAAACGAACAGGACCGAAGGTTCACAACTAACTCATCTACTTGGTCTTTCAGACGAGCAGCCTGGTCGGCCAAGGCTTGCAGTTCATTATTCTTTCGCCAAAGATCAATACATTTGATTTTCCTAGGAATACTCTACTCACCTTGCGAATGAGTTCTGTTTCCCTTGCCGTGCGTTTCTCCAATTCAGATTCAGCACTATTGAGATTTTCTTCGCTTTTCTGTCTGAAGGCAATATTAGGTTCATGGGTACAAATAAATCCAACAATATTCTCACAGCTCAAGTCGCAGTCGGTCTATTTCAGCCCGGAGAAGAACATCGGCTTTGTCGTTCCGATGATGATCCATTCCGCGTTGGACGTCTTTCAGTCGAGATATAGCATCCTCCTTTTCTGAAACGACATCATCGTATGATGACTGCAGCGTTTTGTGCTCCTCTATGAGTTGTTGATAGACTTTCTCGAGTGTTTCCTTCTCGGACAGGATGCGACTTCGCTCCGATTGTATCTGGTAATAATGATCATCACTATTCAATGTCAGCTTGAGAAATGGCTAAAAGGATAATAATGACACACTCTGTCATGCTCTGCTCGCCTGCATGCTTATCCCCGGAAGCACCCTTGAACTTGGACATGACCTATAACTCTGTTAGCTACACGGAACACCAACAAGGAATAGATTAACCTGTTCAATGGCCTTCATCAATATGTGTTGTTTAGATTCGCTGAGCAGCTGTATTCGATCGATGACCTCCTTATTCTTCTCACTTTGTACGGCAATGGCAATAGTGAGGCGACACAGAATCAAGGTAGCTGAAGCATCGTGATCCTTCGCAATAGCCTGAAGATCTGGTACATCCAGTGTTCCAGTAGGCTGGTCCAGGACGTCAGCGAAATACTGGGTAATAAGGCGGTATAGTCGCTTGAGGGCGCTGAAACGTAGGACCCAATTGTCTGAGAGCTGGGGAGATGGACGGGATGGTTGTTGAAAGTAAGAATCGTCTCTAGGAGGATATTAAGCTATGAATTGGATATGAATATTATAATAGAATGCCATACACGACTGAAAGGACATCGTATAATGCCGCACCATCGCTGAGGTCCGCAATCGAAGTGACTGGCCTGGAGAGGTCAAACTTGGATAGGAAATCAAAGAAAGCATCAGCCTCTTTGCGTAAGGAGTCGTTCATGGTAGTTATAGAACTCGAATGCCAAAGAGAATCACGACGTCAAGTCGTTGCGCGGTCGCGTCACAGTAACTACACGTCACAGCGAGGGTCACATCGAATTAAATTGGAGAATTCCCAAACTATCCTTAAACCTGCTAAACTCCAGGTATAAACGAACGGTGCTTCTTCTGAAATTTTTGAGAATTTCTGGGAAGAATGTCACAGAACGTGCCTTGACGTCTCCATCCATTGTGATTTGACAGTTGGTCGCGCGTTAGTCCCTTTGTTGGCAAAAATATTGGTCAAAGTGAATAGCCAATGCTGTGGTATGTTCCCCAGGCGAGCCCACCAAAAGGTGCACCTCGACCAGAGTTATTTAACCTCCTCTCACGGCAATCCTCGTCCAAAATTGCTCAAGATCATCTGGCAATGATATCTGGTGGTCGGGTATACAGAAATACCACGTCTCCAGCACTGCATCGGAATCAAATTGCCACAGTTGGACCAATGAGAAGCGTATGTCAGGTCCCAGATCCATTATGTTTATTGCTGGAGAGGCACAGGTTCTCCAAGAGCTCCTATTCTTCTTTCCATCCTCCATAACCCTGGATAGTTCTTGAACGACGAGTCTGTTAGTATATGGACCTTGTGAACATCTTGGGCAACGTCGGCGTTCCTGGTCTCCAGAAGGCTGCAAGCACTCGTAGGTTCATTTATAGCCTCGACTCGCGATATGGTCTCAATGCCACAATCCTTCAGTTGTCGACTTTTACAAGTCAATTCAACATATAAAGGTCCACCGAGTATGTCGCCCAACAATCCCATTTATTACTCGCTCATTTCTGTCATAGGAACACGCTAATAGACTGGTGAACCAATGCGCGGATCTACTATGCGTTCTTCGAGACAATTCAAACAACATGGTGGGCACGGATTTCATAAAGGCCGTAGACGAGGCGGAACGGTATGTATCTCATCATAAACAGCCTCGGCTCCGCTAACCATTCCGTTTCCAAAGTGCCATGGAACGTGTCGTTCGGAAATCGAGGACGTGGGCTGGCTGGGGTAAAGCCAAGTCGCTCTATTACCAATCCGAGATTAAACACGGTCTAGAGGATCTTGGGACTGATATTGAGCACTGTGCTAGGCGGTTCAATGTATGCACCCTTCTAATCCTCTTTCCCGTCTTTGACATCATTACTTTTCGCAGCTTATCTCCCAAATGAAACTGTTTGACGGACAGCAAGAAATGACACAAGTCATGCAGGGTAATCATGCGGAAACACAAGAGAAGTTGGAACACCTATTGGATATGACTCGTGACATGCAAGCCGTTTTACGACAGCCCGAGTCAGAAATTAGGTCCCAAATGCAGGCTATGCAGGAGGTCATTCATACAGGCGTTCCAGAGCCTGAGCAGCGGGAGACTCTGCAGCGGCGATTGATGAGCCTACATCGCCAAACTGAACTACTCCCCCCAATGATCGATCGTAAGCTCTTCCAGCCTTCCTTGAACTATACTGATAAAATATTACAGTTACAGGTGAAATACGTCGGATAGGGGATCACCCAATAAATATTTCTGGGGGATATAGCGATGTTTATCTTGGTGAATGGCTTGGGGAGGAAAAGGTTGCTCTCAAGCTCACTCGAGGGATAAATCATACTCCTAGAGCACAGAGAGTCAGTTAACGGCTTCTGTTCCTTGCTATGCAATAATTCCTGACTACCTGCAGCGTTTTACCAACGAAGTCGCTATCTGGAGGCAACTCCAGCATAAGAGTATGCTACCGTGTAATAAATACCGAGAAACCCGTCTGACTTAGCTCTGTAGACGTCGCCCGCCTCTATGGAGTGGCAACTCTAGGAGAGCACATATACACCGTACGTATAACCCAAGAACATGAGCTGTAAATATTCATAGAGCTTTAGGTTTCCCCTTGGATGAAAAATGCAGATGCGTTGGGTTATCTGGAAATAAATCCTCAGGCTGACCGATTGAAACTAGTAAGTCTTCATCCTTCATTCATGGCAACCTGCTGACAGTTTGCAAGCTGTGTGAGGTTGCTACTGGTCTTGAATTTCTTCACAGGTAAAAACAGATACTCTTTTGCACGTAATTTTCCTGACCTTGGTCCATTAGGCATGGTGTCGTCCACGGTGATCTCAGAGCGGTAATGATATTTTAAATATTTTTCTGTATATATCTAATTTGTTTAAATTAGGCAAATATCCTGATCTCCGATGATGAGGTAGCCTGTATAACTGACTTTGGACTTTCAGTTCTTTTAGAAGAAGAAGTGGGATTTCTACGGTTAATTTATATTCTCTTGTGCTAATTTCTCACAGATTGATGGTCCCTCTGCTTCTACGGCTGGTGAAAATCACGGAAATAGCAGATGGATGGCCCCCGAACTTATTAATCCAGAAATTATTGGTCAAGATTCTGTAAAACCAAGCACATCGACCGACGTTTGGGGTTATGGTATGCTTTGTCTGGAAATTCTCTCTGGACAACGACCCTTCCATCATCGACAACGTATTCAGATGGTGATAAATGATCTCGTCGGTGGGAAACTTCCAAGTAGACCGTCTGCAGAGGTCACCCAACGGG
>Ga0157379_10001829_pt1 | contig 17568 bp, 13 predicted proteins | sample S25metaG_FD_121802 | JGI IMG/M metagenome (GOLD analysis project Ga0157379, IMG submission 121802) | Switchgrass rhizosphere microbial communities from Kellogg Biological Station, Michigan, USA - S2-5 metaG | ecosystem: Host-associated > Plants > Roots > Rhizosphere > Soil | place: USA... | reverse complement strand
GGGCTCGCGCGTCTATTACGCCATGGCCAAGGATGGATTGTTTTTCAAGAGCGTAGCCAAACTGCATCCCACCCATAAGACTCCGGCAGTTTCCCTGATGGTGCAGATGATTTGGACTTGCATTCTCTGCGTTTCCGGAAGCTATGGGCAGTTGCTCGACTACATCGTCTTCGCTGTGCTGGTTTTTTACATCCTCACTATTTTTGGTTTGTTCGTACTGCGGCGTACGCGCCCCGACGTGGAACGCCCGTATCGAGCGGTCGGGTACCCGGTGCTTCCTGCAATTTATATTGTGATGGCGTTATTTATTGATGTCGTACTACTACGCTACAAACCGCAGTTCACGTGGCCGGGATTGATTATCGTGCTGCTCGGAATTCCGGTGTATTTCTTGTGGTCGCGGCGCTCGGCTGGAGTGGCGGCCGCTGGTTCTTAGCCATTTCGTTGGGAGAACGCTGCTCGAACGCTTTGGGAGGGCACCGACTTCAGTCGTGCCACAAAGTTTAGGAGTGCCCCGGCTTTAGCCGCTGCGGTCAGCTGTTTCGACTCGTACGGGCTTTAAGCGAAGGAGAGACTTAGGGATGACGAATATCTGGGCTAGAAAGCCGATGAACGTGCTGTTGGCGGAAGCCGGAGAGACGGGCGAGCGCAGCCTGAAGCGAACCCTCGGACCTTTTCAACTTACCGCGCTGGGAGTGGGCGCAGTCATTGGCGCGGGCATTTTTGTACTCTCCGGGTTGGGCGCGCACTACGCCGGGCCGGGGCTGATGCTCTCGTTTGTTGTGTCAGGACTGGGATGCGCTTTCGCGGCTCTTTGCTACGCCGAATTCGCCGCCATGATTCCTCTGGCCGGCAGCGCCTATACGTATGCCTACGCCACTCTGGGCGAACTGTTTGCCTGGATCATCGGTTGGGACCTGACTCTCGAGTACGCCATGGGCGCCAGCACCGTGTCTTCGGGCTGGTCGAACCACTTCATCGAGTTGCTGGATATTTTCCATATCAAGATGCCGCTCTGGCTGGCCTACGACCACTGGACGGGACTGCGCGCGGCCGAAAATATTGTGGCCCGGCAGATGGCGCAAGCTTCCGACTCCTCTCTTCTTCCCGGCACTCAGGCTTTCCTCAATAAAGTTTCAGACATCATCGCGGCGCAGTCTCCGCAGCTCCTGGAGGGCGCGCATAACTTGCTGGGCGCCCCTAAAATATTCGGAGTGGAAGTGGGCTGGAACATGCCGGCCTTCGTGATTGCCCTGGTGATCACGGCGATTCTCGCTATCGGCATCAAGGAGAGCGCGCGCTTCAACTCCACCATCGTGGTCATCAAGGTTTCCGTGGTGTTATTTGTCATCGGGCTGGGCTTCCGCTACGTGAGTGCCAGCAACTGGGGCGGAGACTGGCATTCGTTTGCGCCCATGGGGTTCTCCGGCATCGGAGCGGGCGCCGCGTATATCTTTTTCGCATACATCGGATTTGACGCGGTTTCGACCACTGCCCAGGAAGCCAAGAATCCGCAGCGCGATTTGCCCATCGGGATCATCGCTTCTCTGCTGGTCTGCACTGTGCTCTATATTCTCGTGGCCGCCGTGCTTACCGGCATGGTGCCGTGGCGCGAAGTAAATATCGAAGCTCCCATCGCCCGCGCGTTCATGGATCGGGGGCTGAGCAGTGCGTCGCACATCATCACTCTCGGCGCGCTCGCCGGGCTAACCAGCGTGATGCTGGTCATGCTCCTGGGGCAGACTCGCGTTCTCTACTCCATGGCCAACGATGGCCTGTTGCCCAGGAAATTTTTTGCTGACATCCATCCCAAGTGGCGCACGCCGTGGAAGAACACAATCCTGGTGGGACTGCTGGCTGCCGTGGTGGGCAGCCTAGTGCCCATCGACGATATCGGGAAGATGGTGAACATCGGCACCTTGCTGGCTTTTGTGATTGTGTGCATCGCCGTGGTCATGCTGCGGCGCACGGATCCGGATCAGGCGCGTCCCTTCCGCACGCCCTGGGTGCCGCTGGTGCCAATCCTTGGCGTGCTCTTCAATGGCTACATGATGTACCGGCTGGGCTGGATCAACTGGGCTCGGCTGATCATCTGGCTGGCGATCGGGCTGGTTGTGTACTTCACCTACGGCCAGAAGCACAGCAAGGTGCAAACCCTGCCGGAGAACGCCGGAAAGTAGTCGTTGATCGATGGTTGTTGGTCGACGGTCGTTGGCCGATGCTCATGGCAAATGCTTGTTTAGCGAAGGTGATGTTTCGTGTTGTCATCCCGACCGGGGCAAAGCGCAGCCAGCGTAGTGGCGGGACCTTTTGTGTTCCATTGTCACGGTCGTTGCTGATCGTGAGCTCTCAGTGAATTTCAAAACCGCAGCCTTGGTACCGCCGCAATCTGCCGAAACGCAAGGTTCCTCTCCACCACGCTCACTGCGCTTTTCCGGTCGGGATGACAGGATGTTTAACGGCTGACCACAACAACCACCATGAAAATCGTCTCTGCCGCTGAAATGCGTGAGATCGACCGCGTCACCAGCGAGCGCTTCGGCGCCCCGTCGCTGACGCTCATGGAGAACGCGGGCACGGCAGTGGCAGAGTTCGTGGCATCGCGTTTTCCTGCGGCCAAAAGCATCGGCGTAATTTGTGGGAAGGGAAGTAACGGAGGAGACGGGTTTGTCATTGCCCGCAAACTGCACGAAGGCGGAAAAAACGTGCGATTGCTATTGCTGGCGCAGCGATCGGAACTGCGCGGTGATGCCGCCGAGATGTTCACCAAGCTGCCGCTGTTGCCGGTGATTGCGGTTTCTCCTGATCAGTTGAAGACCGAATCGGCCCGCGCGGTTTTTGACGCCGATGTTCTGGTTGACGCCATCCTCGGCACTGGCTTTCGCCCGCCGGTAGGCGTACTGTACGGCGAAGCAATCGCCGTGATGAATGCGAGCTCCGCGCCTGTAGTCGCAGTAGATATTCCGTCCGGGGCGGACGCGGACGTCATGGGCGAGCAGGTTGGCGCCGTGGCGCGGGCGGACGCGATCGTGACGTTCACCGCGCCCCGTCCGGCTCACATTTTCGGAATACTCACCACCGGGCCGACGCTAATTTCGCCCATCGGTTCGCCGGATGCAGCCATCATCTCGTCTCTGAAGCTCAATCTGACTACAGCGCGCGAAATCGCTCCGCTGATCGGTCCACGGCCCGTGGCTTCGAACAAAGGGAATTTCGGCCACGTACTGGTGCTCGGCGGGTCAACCGGCAAGGCAGGGGCGGCGGCCATGGCCGGCATGGCGGCACTGCGCTGCGGCGCAGGCCTGTCCACGGTTGCCACCGCGAAGTCAGTGCTCGCGATCGTCGGCGGCTTTCATCCCGAGCTGATGACCGAGCCGATCGAGGAAACGGAAGCAGGCAGCATTTCTTCGATCTCGCTGGAACAAGGCCGAATGGACGCTCTGGTGATAGGAAAGACTGTGCTGGCGGTGGGCCCTGGCATTTCGCGCCACCCCGATACCTCGGCCTTTGTGCGAGGCGTGGTCAAGAAATACAAGATGCAAATTGTCCTGGACGCCGACGGCCTCAACGCCTTCGAGAACCGCGCAGCCGAGCTGAAAGACAAGGCTGGCGCCCTCGTCATCACTCCGCATCCTGGCGAGATGGCCCGGCTAACCGGTTTGACCATTGCCGCGGTACAGCGCGACCGGCTGAATGTGGCCCGCAGCTTTGCTCGTGAACATGAACTGATTGTTGTCCTCAAAGGCAATCGAACTTTGGTTGCGCAGCCTGACGGTACAGTCTGGGTCAACACCACGGGCAATCCTGGCATGGCGACGGGAGGCACGGGCGACATATTGACCGGCATGGTGGCGGGTCTAGTCGCGCAGAATCCTGGTCGGGTCGCGGCGGCGGTGATTGCAGCCGTCTACCTTCACGGCCTGGCGGGCGATGTGGCGCGTGAGAGTATGGGGGAATACTCGCTGGTTGCGACTGATCTGCTTACCGCGTTGCCTGAGGCATTTCGCCGGACACGGCATGCCGTAGGTGAGTCCCGAGTCGTGATCTGACTGATCACGCAGCTTCGTAGTACCTCACTTTTGGCGGGCAGACGTCTATCTTGCTGAAAACGCAAGCTCGGCATTTAACGAACAATTTTGCGCCTGAAATCGGTACATATGCCTTCGGTAACCTGCCCCGGCGAGTAGCGACGTGAAATAGTCATGCCTATGACACACTTCCCCCAAGTGCATCCGCAGCGCCGCTCGCCACGCGTTCAGCTTGGTGGTTCAGTTCTGGCCCAAGTCGTCATGGAAGATGGCGGGCGCACCAAAGCCAAACTTCAAACCGTTTCGATAACCGGCGGGCTGTTGCGCCTGGCCAAGTCTCTGAGTCAGGGAGATTTTGTCGAGGTCGCATTCCAAACCCAATCGGGCATCGTAAGAGGCATGGCCGAAATGCTGACCCCGGTGCGCGCGGCTACCGAAGGGTCACTGCAGCCCTTCCGCTTCGTCGCGCTTGGCGACGACGACCATCGCACCTTGCGCATGGTGGTTGATTCGGCTGCGGACCGGAGTTTTCAGGGAATCAGGTCCAGTCAGTGGGCAGCACCGAAATCGGTTTGAGAGAAACGGCGCGGCGGAAGTAAACGCAAACCTCAGCAGCTGAAGCCGCGAACGTTCCCGGCGGCATTCGGCACGACTTTAAATCGTGCCCTCCCCTTTCTTTGCCATTGACCCAGGTGAAGGTGCGCCTTCCCGCTTCGCGGGGAAGGGGAATCGCTATACTGGTCACTCGATTCGACCCGCATGGCCACCCAGGAATTCATCACTCACTCTGCCGAGGAGACCGTTGCGCTTGGCCGCACGCTGGCTGGGATGCTCAATCCCCCCAAGCTGGTGCTTTTGCGCGGCGACCTGGGGGCGGGCAAGACCACACTGGTCAAGGGTATTGCGGAAGGTTTTCAGGCGGCGTCCGCCGAGGATGTCACTAGCCCGACGTTCACTTTGATCCACGAGTACCGCGGCCCGCGAGCTAACCTCTATCACATCGATCTCTATCGGATTGATACGCCGCGCCAGTTGGAAACCCTGGGGCTCGACGACCTAATCTCGCACGACAGCATTCTCCTGATAGAGTGGGGAGAGAAGTTCGCACGCTTCGAGCGCGAGCGGGACGTGGAGATTGCGCTGGAGAGAGTGGATGACAGAGTTAAGCAGCAATTTTTCGAATCAGCCTCAGCGACCGGTCCCGAGAGTAGACCTGAACTCATTGAGGAAAATGTCCGGCGCATCACGATCACTGCTCCGTAGGTTGAGCGCTTTGCTTCCCCGGTTTTGCCACCAGGCGTTTGCGCAGGCAATCGTCTCCTGTCTGATCGTGACGATGACGGCGACCAACGCACAAATCTGCCGCGCCCAGGAGGCGCCCCTGCCGCAGGCGCCATCAGCCACGGCCACAAATCCTGCTGCCCAGAATCAAGAGCAGAAACGGACCGACTTTTCCGCTCCACCGTCTGGTCACGAGCGGTTGTTTGGTATCTTGCCCGGGTACGGAATGGTCGAGGCGGGAATGCAACTGCCTCCGCTGACCTCCGGCCAGAAATTCAAACTCGCGGCACAATATCTCAATCCCTATACGTTCTTTTTTGTGGCGGTCGAGGCCGGCGTGAACCAGGCACGCAACCACCCCGAGGGATACGGCCAGGGCGCCGAGGGTTTTGGCAAACGCTATGGCGCCGGCTTGGCGGACGGTCTGACCGACGGCCTGTTCGTCACCGGGGTGTATCCCTCACTCCTTCGTCAGGACCCGCGCTACTACCGGCTGGGCGATGGCGGCCTCACCCGGCGGACGGGCTACGCGATCACCCGCATTGTGCTGACGCGGCAGGACTCCGGGCGGAAGGCGTTCAATTTCTCGGAAGTGTTGGGGAGTTTTTCTTCCGCGGCTTTGGCCGTGACGTACTATCCCAAGGAAGACAGGGATTTCTCCGATGTGGCGGAGCGCGCCGGAATCCAGTTTGCCTTCGACGCCGGCTTCAATGTGTTGAAGGAATTTTATCCCGAGATCGAGCGCAAGATTTTCCGCAGGAAGCGCAAGCACTAGCGCGCAGTGACGGGCTAGAAGCCCATGATGTTATATCCGCAGTCCACGTAGATCACTTCGCCGGTGATGCCTGAACTTGCGTCGGAGGCGAGAAATACGCCCGTAGTGCCCACCTCGTTGACATCCACATTGCGCTGCAAAGGCGCCCGCTCGGCGTGGGCCTTCAGCATGTCGCCAAGCCCTGAAATGCCCCGCGCCGCCAGCGTCTTGATCGGTCCCGCGGAAATCGCATTGACGCGAATCTTCTTCTTGCCCAGGTCATAGGCCAGGTAGCGCACGCTGCACTCGAGCGCAGCCTTGGCCACGCCCATGATGTTGTAACGAGGTACAACCCGCTGGGCTCCGTAGTAGGTCATGGTGATGATGCTGCCCCCGTCTTCCATGAGAGGGGCGGCGGCGCGGGCTAGCGCGACCAGGGAATACACGCTGACGTCATGGGCAACGCGGAAACCTTCTCGCGTGGTGGCAAGGAATTCGCCCTTGAGTTCTTCGGCCGGGGCGTAAGCCACACTGTGCACCAGGATATGCAACTTGCCGTAGCGCTCCTTGAGTTGGACGAACAACCGGTCGATGGATGCATCATCCGACACGTCGCACATAAAACCGTCCGCGCCCGGCAACGAAGCGATCAGGTCTCTGGCTTCCAGTTCAAGACGCTCGTTCTGATAAGTGACGATCACCTTGGCGCCGGCCTGGTGCAGCCCCTGCGCGATCGACCAGGCGATCGAGCGCCTGTTGGCGACTCCGAAAACGACCGCAACCCGACCTTCGAGGCTGGATGACATGCAAGTCTCCTAGGCTATATGGAACGGGAAAGAATAACAGCCGACAGTGTGCGATTGCCACCGGGCCGGCGCTACGTTCAATTCTTCAATTCTTCCACCGGCCCAATTTCGAGAACTGGAGTTAACCTTGCCGCTGGCCACACCGCCGTCACGAAAGCCACCGCGTACACCGTCCCGATGATGGAGAAGCCGGCCGCCAAATTCCATTGCGCGACTGCTCCGACCAGAATTCCCAGAATGATCTGCAACACTGTGCCGGCAAAGTAGAACGTGTTCTGTACTCGTCCCATAAAGTGCTGCGGCACTTGTTCCATGATGCTGGTGTTCATGGCGACGCCACTCACGCCGCGGCCTGAACCCATGATGGCGTAAATTGCGACCGCGAGCGCCAGCCAGGGGGAAAGTGGCGCCACGATCATGGCAATTGCCAGGAAGCCCATCGAGATTGCAATCGAACGGCGGGCGCCCAGGGACGCAATGAGTGCAGGCGCATAGAGTGCGCTGAGAAACGCGCCCGTGCCCCAGCCTGCATTCAGCCAGCCATAGCCGACGGCGCCGGCGTGAAACACTTTGTCACTGAGGGGCGCAGTTACCACCACTGCGGTCAGCATCGCACCCAGAAAAAGCGCCCAGCTGATTCCCAGCGCAACGACCGGGCGGTGGCCGCGTAGAAAGTCGAGGCCTTCACGCATCTCCCGTACAAAGCGAGCGACCGCGGTCTCGGCGGCGACGATATCCGCCCGCAGTTCCGCCGGCCGCGGCACGACGTGGCGTCCCTTGCGCACTCCGAGATAGAGCAGAAAAGACGCCAAATAGGTGGAGAAATCAATCAGCAACACGCCGCCCAAGCCGATGTGGTTGTAGACGAAGCCGACGATCGATCCGGCGATCAGCCAACCGCCCTGGATTCCCGCCAGCAGAAACGTGTTCGCGTGGACGAACTCTTCTCCGGGCGTCAGTTCCTGGATGAGCGCTGTGATTGTCGGCCAGAACATCCAGAAGCCCGCCGCCACCAGCGTGTTCATCACGTAGAGTTGCCAGACTTTCACCTTGCCCGTGAAGGCCAAAATTGCGACCGCGAGAATAATGACCGCGCGGGCCGCGTCCAGCATCATGACCAGGCGGCGTCGGTCTTCGCGGTCGATGAGGACTCCGGTAAAGGGCAGCATGAGCATGGCCGGGAGGGTCTGCAGCACCGCAAAGGTTCCCAGCGCCACTTCCGAGTGGGTGGCCTGCAGGATGTACCAGGCGACGGCGGCGGAATTCATGCCGCTGCCCAGCATCGAAATCATGTTCGCGCCGAAAACATACCTCAGCGCTTTTTTCTGCAGAATCGCACGCATGATCTAAATGTAAATGATGGAGAAAGACTCGCCAACCGGGCGGGGTTGTCGTAACGAGTTCGGTTTTCTCTCCGTTTAGTAGCGCTGGCTCCGACTCGCCCAATGCGGTGGGCGCGACGCCCACCCGACAGCCGGCGGGAAGCCGGTGCTACTAAGGTACTCGGCTACTGTTTTGAGAAAATCGGCCAGCGGAGCTGTGTTCTGCTCGCTTCCCAGAACAAGAACACGGCGAGCAGAATCATTTCCGGTTCGATGGCGTGCTTGTAGCGGGGGAAGGGATTTACCAGGTAGTACGGAAGGGGATAAATCAGCAGAAAGCAGGCCAGCAGGAATCCTCCCGTTTTTTTTTCATGCAGTGTCAGCCACAGGCCCGCAAAGGCAAAGGCGGCGGGGAGGATGAACATGAGGTGGCGGGCGATCATCAAGTCATATCCGGCGACGATGTTAGCCTGGGGTGGTCCGATCCAGAAGTACAGAACGCGGTCGAGGGTAAAGCGGAAAAACTGTCCGGGATGTTCCCGAAGGAATTCGCGGAACTGCTGTTGCTTTTCCTCCATGAACCGAATTTCACCCAACTCCTGAAATTTGCGCATGGCTTCGGGATCGTTGCCTGGATGCTCGCTGCGCGTCCATAGACCGGTGGACTGAGCATTGTTGGCCGTGTACATCTCAAGCGGAAGATTGTCGCGAACAAAAACAAATTTGCCGAAGGCAAGGTAATTGCGAACCAGCCATGGAGTGGCCACTAAGCCTGCCACCAGAATGCATAAGATCGGCCCGCCAAGCTGCCGCAACGAACCAGGCAAACGCCATAGCAGATAAAGCAAGCAAAACGGCAGCAAGGACAGCACCGCTGTGTTGGTCAGCGCCAGCAGTCCCCACAGGAGTCCGAATCCGATCCACACGCGCGGGCGTGGCGGCGCGTCTGCCATGCCCAGTGTAAGCAGGAGCGCCAGGCTCAACAGAAATGCGCTGAGACTCATCTCCCAGACCACCCGCACTGGCCAGTAGATCGCGTAGGGGAACAGCGCCCACGTCCAGGCTGTGGCGCGAGCCACTGCTACTCCGTAAATCTTCTCGCCAATGCGATAGAGCGTGAGACAGGTCAACGCGGAAAATACGCTGTTGAAAGCGAGGATCACCCAGGCGGACAGGTTGCTATAAATCCCAAAGAGCTTGAACACTCCGGCCAAAATATAGGGATAAACCGGCGGCGCCCAGGCGCTAGGCCCAGTGGACAGGTCGGTGGGAGAGCTGAAACCTTGTCCCAGTGCGATGGATCGGGCGATGCGTCCCATTTCCCATCCGAACTGAAAGTGGTCGCGGCGTGGCGTGATGCGGTAGGTGTGGCCGATGGTGATGACCGCCAGACGCAGCAGGAAGGCGATCAGTACGATGAAGAAGATGGAGTGGGCCCAGGGGCGCCGGTGTTGGTTTTCAACTGCCGGCGAGTCCGTCTCGTCGCGACCCTGCATGAGCAAAAGACTAGCACGGTGTGGGACGGACGGTGTGGGGGCGGGTCTTTGACCCGCCCGGGTCGAGAGCAGGTCGACGGTTCCTTCGACGCTCCCTCGAAACCCGAGCCGAGCTGGGTTCGGCTGGTCCGGATCGAAGACCCGGCCCCAAACAGCCCGTGCCTCCGTACCCCGCTTGCATAATCCCCCCTTCGGCGCTACGATGCGCCGTCGCAAATTCCGGAGGTGACATATGAAGCATGGCCGCTGGTCCGTCCTGCTGGTTACCTTTCTGTTAGCCGGTGCTGCTTTTTCGCGGGGACAAATCGAGAACATCGTGATTCCGGCGGGGACGCCCGAGGACCAGGCGCTGCAAGCCATCACGAAAGAGCCGGATGATCAGAAAAAGCTGGCCATGTACGAGGATTTTCTCAAGCAGTTCTCGTCCAATCCGGCTGCCGTCGCCTATGCCAACTGGCAAATCTCGCAAGCCTACCAGGGCACTGGCGACCTGCAGAAAGCCCTCGACTATGGAGACAAGGCGCTGGCCAGCGCGCCCCACAGTCTGGATATTCTCGTGTCCCAGGCTAGCATTGCGCAACAATTGAAAAACAATCCCAAGTTGTTGGACTACGCGGTGCGCGGCGGAGAGGTCTACAACTCGATTGGCAAAGCGCCCAAGCCCGAAGGCGTGAGCGATCAGGATTTTGCCTCTCACGTGCAAGAGCAGAAGGACGGAGCAAAAAACTCATACGATTTCCTGGAAGCGGCCGCCTTCAACGTGATCGTTGATGACACCAATGCGAAGTCACGCATGAGCGACATTGATCGCTTTACGCCCGCCTTTCCCAATTCGCGTTTCGACGAACCCATCGCGTCGTACGCCATGATGTCGCTTACCGAGCTCAAAGACACGGCCCGTGTCGTAGCGTACGGCGAGAAGGCTCTGGCGGCGAATCCCAACAATCTGCCTGCTCTTTTGCTTCTGGCGGGAACCTATGTCGAAGATCCCAAGCCGGGAGGCGTAGCCAAGTCAGTCACTTACGCGCAGAGGGCGGTGGCCGTAGCCAAGGCGGATGCCCCGGACGCCGACCGCACCCGCAAGCTCTCGGGCGGGGTTGCCCATTCCACCATGGGCTACGCCTATATGAAGCAGGAAAAAACCGCGGCTGCGATCACGGAGTTGAAGTCCGCCGCCGGGCTCCTTAAGGGGGTGGACGACCAGCAGTATGCAGTTGCGCTTTATCGTTTGGGGTACGCCTACGCCAAACTGAGCCACAACACCGAAGCCCGCGAAGTGTTGCTCGAGGCCGCGAAGATTCCGGGTCCAGTACAGCCGCTTTCGCAAGATCTGTTGGCCAAGGTGAACGCAGCCCGAGCCAAGGGAAAGTAAACTTCTTTTATCCTGAGCGAATCGGGGGCTTTGCGAATGCGAAGCCTCTTCGTAGCTAGTAGCGAGAAGCCAGAAGCTGTTTACTGTTTTGCCAAATCATCCGACAACAACAGAGCTTTGGATGCCAGGTTCTCCGCACGCTGTACGTCTCCTGCCTGTTCTGCATCCTTGGCTTGTTCCATGTATTTGCGAATCTGATTTACGCTGGCCTGCAGGCTTGAGTTCATCGGGCGGGATGAGATCTTCTTCAGGTTGGCGTCCGTGGAGGCCAGCAACTGAGTAGTGTTCTGGCGTTGGCTGGAGGCTTGTTCGGCGCTCATGCCTGGGGCAAGTTGGACCGAGGGATCGGCCGTGCCGCCATTTCGTACAACTTTTTTCTCCGGCGTTGCAGTGGAAGCACTGGCGGCGGTCTTCCGGCGCCGTCGTTTTTTGCTCGGTGTCTTAGTCGGGGATTCTGACTTTTTCGCTGCTGCTTCCGGCTTCGCCGTTTGCGGTTTCTGAGCGGCCTCCGGCGGAGGCGTGGTGGTTGGCTCCGACTGAGGTTCCGGGCCGGGTTGCGCAGGTTCCGCCGACGGAGTTGCCGGCGCCGCCTTCTGTGGGGAATCCTGAGGGGAAGCGGACGGCTTGGCAGCCGGTGGCTGAGTCTCCTGGCTGGCTTGCAGAAGTTCTGCCCGATCGATTACCGCCCCGATCGAGGGGGTCGTCAAAGCAAACATTCCGAGAATGGCGGCCAGATACATGCTCATGTGAAATTGGATGCTATGAACCAACCGTCACGTTCACCGGGAATTCTAGCCTCGGTTCGGTGATTCTGGAACTCTCGAGGTCGGAATTCATGCGACTGTAACAGTCTCCTACCGTCTCCGGACGCTAGCTTCGCGCAGCCGCTTCCTGCAAAGTATTCGACCTTGACTGGACCAGCGGCAGGCGCAGGCGAAAAGTCGTGCCTTGTCCCAGCACCGACTCGAAATCCACCGATCCGTAGTGCCATTGCAGAATTTGATAGGTCTGCGCCAGGCCGATTCCAGTTCCTTCCTTCTTGGTGGTGAAGTAGAGCTCAAAGATCTTGTCTTGCGCTTCGGCGGGAATGCCGCTGCCCTGGTCGCGAATTTCGGTGACCACCGTGTCATCTTCGCGGCGGGCCGAGACCGTCAGCTTGCCTCCCTCCGGCATGGCCTGAACCCCGTTGAGCACGACGTTGAGGATGGCCTGCTTGATGAAGTCGGTATCCACCTTCACCGTCAAAGGCTGGGAAGGAAACTCGCTGACAATGGTTACGCCGTGGCGGCTGGCATCGGGCTCGGCTAACTGGACCCCATCTTCGAGGAGCCGGCGCAGGTCGGTTTCCTCCAGATGCAGATCGCGGGGACGCGTGAAATCCACCAGGATCTGTACCACCCGGTCGAGGCGATGTATTTCGTTGCCGATGATGTCCATGTGGCGGCGCGTGTCGGGATCGACTTGGCGCAACTTGCCCTGCAGCAACTGCAAGTGCAGAACGATGGCGTTGATCGGATTCTTGACTTCGTGGGCCACGCCGCGCGTGATTCGTCCGTTGGCGGAGAGCCGGCGGGACATTTCGATTTCGTCTTCGATGCGGCGTACCGATTCGGCATCCCGCATGGTCAGGAGCGCGCCGATCTGGGTTTCTTTTTCGCGGATGAAGTCGAGCGAAATCTGGACCCGCTTGCCGCTGGGAAATTCGATCTCCCGGGGAGAAATTGGGCTGCGTCGATCAAAGGATTGCAACAGGAGCGCTCCGAACTCCGCGTCAGCAGAGAAAATTGAACGCGCCAGTTGCCCCAGCAATTCTCGCCGCGGCCGGCCCAGGAACTTCTCGACTGAAGCGCTCACCAGCACCACTCGCGAATCGCGGGTGAACAGCATCAGGCCGTCCTGCAAGTTGCCCATGATCTGATCAACATTGTCTTTCAGGGCGGAAAAGATCTCTTTCGCGTCGCGCATCTGGCGGCCCAGGTGCGCGATCTTCAGGCTGACCATTCCGTACTCATCGTGCCCCGCCTCGGGTTCGCCCACTGCCTCTGCCCCGCCGGCAGTGACGCTGTCCAGGCTGCGATTGATTTGTTCCAGCGGACCCAGGGCAATGTTCGACAGTCCGGCAGCCAATACGAGGGAAATCAAGATCGCGATGCTCGAGAAGATTACCGCCTGCTGCAACCGCGGGGTCAGCTCGTTCTTCAGGAAAACCGTGGACACTCCAACCCGGATGCTGCCGAAGCGCGCGCCGTCCAGTTGAAGAGGGATGCGCACGTCGTACACGGTGGGCGGGTTGTACACCATGCGAAACTGGCGGCGGAACCTGGCGTTCTCCACCTGGTGGAAGTCGGGTCGGTCGGGAACCAATTTGCCCACCAGGTCGGGATTGGTATGCAGGATAGCTTTGCCGTCGCTATCCACGATGGCTGCGTCGTAGATGATGGGCCAGGTGCCCACCACCGATTCCAGAAAATTATTAAGATCGCGATCGGTGCTGAGGTAATACGCCACCGCCCGGCGCGTGGCCTGGGGATTCGTAGTGTCCACCTTGGTACTGCTCAAATCAGGGGCGGCGTTGGCGGCCAGGTAGGCCAGGTTTGAAGTCAGCTGAGCAGCGGACTCGCGCGCCGTGGTCACGCGCTGGCGCAGCAGTTCGGAGATGTAGATATAGGAAAACGCCAGCACCAACACAGCGACCATGAAGGTGATGGCCAGTACGATTTTGGTTTTTCGACGCATGCGAACCAGCAATTACCAATTAGCACCTGGCACAAGCTCACGTGGGGACCGCCGCAATCGGCTTTCCGGTCGAGCGAAGCTCGACAGCGCTTTGCCGGACCTAAATTGCGGAGCTGCGCTCCGCGGGACAGCCGAGGGCAGCTGTCCCCACGTGGTCATTGCGGCTCGCCAAGTGCTAATGGCGAATTCCTGCTCTTCCTACTCTTCCCTTACCAACGCCGCATCCGCCGCGGCGTTGCCGTACTCTTTGAGCTTGTTGTGCAGAGTCTTCAGGCTGATGGCTAGAATCTCCGCCGCCCGGGTCTTGTTGTTGTTGGTGGCCTCGAGCGTTTTCAGGATCAGCAGTTTTTCTGCTTCCTCTACCGTGGTGCCCACACCCAGGCGCACGGTGTCCGAGTCCTCGGATGAACTGCGCAGACTGGATTGCCCGAATCCCGGCGGCAGATGCTTGGTTTCGACCACGGCGCCATCGCACACGATGATGGCTCGCTCCAAGGTGTTGCGCATTTCGCGCACATTGCCCGGCCACGAATAGTTCTGAAAGGCGTTGAGGACGGCTTCACTCACGCCCGCGACCTTTCGTCCGTGTTTCTCGTTCATGTCGGCCAGCAATGCTTGCAACAGTTCGGGGACGTCTTCCTTGTGTTCGCGCAGCGGCGGCATGTGAATGTTAAAAACATTGAGGCGATAGTACAGATCGTTGCGCAGTTCGCCTCGGGCGACTGCTTCTTCGGGAACCTTGTTGGTGGCGGCCAGGACGCGGACGTCCACCGTGGTCTCCACCTTGCTTCCCAGGCGGCGCAATTTGCGGTCTTCGAGAACGCGGAGCAGTTTGGCTTGCGTCGCCACCGGCATCTCGCCGATCTCGTCGAGCAGCAGCGTCCCGCCCTCCGCCAGTTCGAAACATCCAGTGCGCCGTTCCAGGGCGCCGGTGAATGCGCCTTTTTCGTGGCCGAATATTTCACTCTCGATCAGTGTTTCTGGGATGGCTGCGCAATTGATGGGCACAAACGGTTTGTTCCGCCGCGGGCTGAGTTCATGAACCGTGCGGGCCACCAATTCCTTACCGGTGCCGCTGGCCCCTGTGATCAGGACGGACGCAGTGCTGGGCGAAACCATCTCGATGAGGTGAAAGATTTCCTGCATTTTCTTGGAGGACCCGATCAGGCTGCCCAGCGAACCGGCGTCGCGGAGCTTGCGGCGAGTGACCTCGAGTTCTGCCCGGGTTCCCAGCAGAGCAGTTGCATTCTGCAGGATGGTGCGCAAGCGGTTGGTGTCAATGGGCTTGGTGATGTAGTCATAGGCGCCCATGCGCATGGCCTGCACTGCACTATCAATGGTGCCTTGCGCGGTCACGACAATCACCGCCATGGTCTGGGCGTTCGCGTCCAGCTTCTCCAGCAGTTCCAGACCGCCCATGCGCGGCATTTTCATATCGGTAATCACAATGGAGGGCGCCCAGGCGGTAACTTTGTCCAACCCTTCCGCGCCATCCTTGGCAGTCTCAGCCCGATAGCCCCAGCTGGTGACCAACTCGGCCAGGCCTGTGCGCTCGTTTTCTTCGTCCTCGACGATTAGTACTTTTTCATGGTTCATAGTGGCTAACAGCCATTATTTAGGCTTTCCGGCCCCGCTGCAAGCGGTGTTGCGGACCGGTAGCGCGTCGGTTCGGATAAAGCTTACCTGGACTGGCGTTATCCTGAAGAATCTCGGGACACCGCTAGGCAAGGGGTCATCCGCTGCGCGATAGGTCCTTGCCAAGTTCAGGATGGCTGCGAGATCAGGTGGAGGTGGAAACCAAGTTGTATATCAATCTGAGACACTTAGCGGCGTGTTGAGCTTCTTAAAAAGTTCTCAGATGGCTTGATTTGACCATTGTCTAATGTAAAATCATTGCCCATACCAAAGTGGTAGTGGCTTCCCACGCAACTCCCGGTCTCACCTAACACTGAAGCGTGGACGCAGGATTTTTATTTACGGTTTTTGGAGGAATTGCATGTCACTTTGTCGATTGTTGTCTGGCTTATTCCTGGGTCTATGCGCTGCGTCGCTCATATCAGCTACTGCCCTAGCACAAGATGAACCGACCCCGAAGGTGGAAGTCTTCGTTGGCTATCAGTGGTTGCATCCAGGTATCACTGTGCCGGCTCCCTTCCAGCTCCACAGCGCTCCGATAGGAGTGAAGATGGGCGATATTCCTGAGGGCGGCGGCGCCAGCCTGACCTATAACTTTTCGCGGTTCCTGGGACTCGAAGCCGACTATGGCGCCAACAAGAACGACAACGGAACGATACAGACGGTTTCGATCGGACCTCGCCTCGCCTATCGCAACCAGGGAACGACTTTCTTCATTCACACCTTGCTGGGCTACAACCGTCTGACTGTGCCCAACGTTGAAACCAGCGACGGTATTGGTGCAATTCTCGGCGGCGGAATGGATCTCGATCTCTGGCGCCGGCTCTCGCTGCGGTTGTTTGAAGCAGACTGGGTATGGTCGTCCCACAATTTTGCCAACGAGGTTGATGCCGGTTTCCCCGATCTCCGCCGTCCGCAGGAGAGCGGAGTCCGGTTGCGCACTGGTCTGGTCTTCAAGCTCGGCTATCCGACGCTTGCCATTCCAGCAGCGGCCTGCTCCATCCAGCCCAGCGAAGTCATGGTAGGTGAGCCTGTCACGGTCACAGCCAGCGCTTCCAATTTCAATCCGAAACACACTCTGACCTACACCTGGGCCAGCACTGGTGGGAAGATTACGGGCAAGGACACCACTGCGACCATCGACACGAATGGAGTTGCCGGCGGCAGCTACACGGCTACCGCTCGCGTTGCCGATCCGAAAATGAAGAAGGGCGGCGAGGCAAGTTGCAGCGCCACCTTCACGGTGAAAGAACCGCCGAAGAATCCGCCGACCATGTCTTGCTCTGCCAATCCGACATCGGTGCAGGCGGGCGCGTCTTCCACTCTGACCTGCTCTTGCACCAGCCCGGACAATGTTCCCGTCACCATCAGCGGCTGGAACGCGAGCGGCGGCAGCGTCACGGGTGACGGCGGTACTGCCACTCTCAACACCACAGGAGCGAGTGCAGGCCCGATCACGGTGAGCGCTACGTGTACCGATTCTCGCGGTCTGACCGCGGCGAGTTCGAGCACGGTCACGGTAGAGGTTCCGCCTCCGCCGCCACCGGAGGCGAGCAAGCTAAGCGAGTGCGACTTCCCCAACAAGGTGAAGCCGTGGCGCGTAGACAACACTTGCAAGGCCATCCTGGACGACGTTGCCCAGCGGCTGCAGCATGATCCCGATGCGAAGCTCGTCATTGTGGGCAATTCTGGCCCCGACGAGAAGCGCAAGAACCTGGCCGCAGAGCGTGCTGTCAACTCCAAGGCATATCTGTCAGGTGGCGAAGCCAAACAAGCCATCGATGCCAGCCGGATTGAAACGCGCACAGGCAGCGCCGGAACCAGGACCGCCGAATACTGGGTGGTCCCGGCTGGTGCGACCTTCTCGGCCCCGGGAACCACAGCGGTGGATGAGTCGATGGTGAAAGCTGTTCCGGATCACCCGGCCGCCGCCAAAAAGAAAGCCGCTAAGCCGAAGGCGCAATGACCCTTATCCGATTACGGCCGGTCGAGGTTTATACTCGACCGGCCTTTTTTCGTCTGGCCTTCGGTAACTTGAAAAGAGCGTGTTACGCTGTCAATCTCAGCCCCGAGCGGAGACTTACTTCGCAAGGGGCAAATTCACCTATGATTTCTCGTAAAATATTGATTGCATTGGC
>Ga0157379_10001828_pt1 | contig 17574 bp, 12 predicted proteins | sample S25metaG_FD_121802 | JGI IMG/M metagenome (GOLD analysis project Ga0157379, IMG submission 121802) | Switchgrass rhizosphere microbial communities from Kellogg Biological Station, Michigan, USA - S2-5 metaG | ecosystem: Host-associated > Plants > Roots > Rhizosphere > Soil | place: USA... | reverse complement strand
GCGCACGACGCGCTCGGCCACGAGCACTCCGGCGAGCGGCGCGTAGCCCGCGCCCGCCCCCTTGCCGAACACGACGAGATCGGGGACCGCATCGGCGTCCGGCGCACCACCCGCGGCGCCGGGCCGGCGCCCAAGGCGCTTCCACGCGAAGAGGTCGCCCGTGCGGCCGAAGCCGGTCAGCACCTCGTCCGCGATCCAGAGCGCTCCCGCGCCGTGGCAGAGCGTGCGGAGGCGCGCGAGCCATCCGGGCGGCGGCACGGGCGCGCCGAGCCCCGCGGCGGGAACGGTTTCGACGATCGCCGCGGCCGGTGGCTCGTCCACCGCTGCATCCGCGCAGGCGAGACGGCACTCGGGATACGCGAGCGAGCGGAAGCAGCGCCGGCAGTAGGGGGCGGGGCCCGAGCGCGCGGGACCGAGGAGCGCTTCGTACGGGGCGCGGCGCGGGGCCCACCCGGTGACGTCGAGCGCGGCGAGCGTCTGCCCGTGGTAGTGGCCCGCGAGCGAGAGGACGCGGTGGCGCTCGGGATGTCCCGACGCCACCTGGTATCGATGCGCGATCTTGAGCGCGACGTCCACCGCCTCACTGCCGGAGGACGTGAGGATTGCGCGCGTGTACGGCGCACCCGCGCGCGCGAGGAGCTCCCGGCGATACGCGGCCGCCTCATCGGAGTCGGCGAGCGACGGCCGCGCGTGCGGCAGGCGCGACGCGGCGTCGGTCATGGCGCGAACGAGGTCCGGGCGCGAGTAGCCGAGCTGTGCCGCGAAGGCGCCGGAGGTCGCGTCCAGATAGCGCCGACCGTCCTCGGCCCAGATGTGGACGCCTTCCGCGCGGGTGAAGAGCAACGCGCTACTCCGCCTGGGCGACCCGGACGGCGGCGCGCTGCAGCGCGGACATGCGATCCGATCCGGGGCGGAGCGTGGTCGCGAGGAGCAGGCAGCCTTCGGCGCGGGTGAGGGTCTTCTTCGACTGCGCGAGGGCCTCGAATCCGGGATCGAGGATCGGTTCCGGCGCGACTGGCTTCACGGGGCGAGCCTTCACGCGGGACTTCTTGCCCGCCGCCTTGGCCGCCTTCCGCGCGCTCGCCACGCGATCGGCCTCGGCCTTCTTGTTCGCTTCGGTCTTCTTCATCGCGGCGACCTTGGCCTTCTTCTCGGCGACTTCGGCTTCGGTGTCGCCGGCGAAGCGCCGGTTGAAGTCGAAGCTGACCTGCATGGGATCGAGCGACGCCAGACTCTGAGCCCGCGCGCGGTGCCGCTCGAGACAGCGGAGCACCATCTCGAGGGCGTCCTCCTGCGTCAGCTTGTCGCTCGATTTCTGCCCGTGCGTTCCGTCCTCGTCCAGCACGCCCGCCTGAGCCAGGGACGAGACGGTGGAGGTCCAGTCGCCGACGGGGAACGCGGTGCTCAGACGGAATGCGAGGACGAGCGAGCGATAGAACTCGCCCCGGTCCATCGAGTCGTCCGGCCCGAAGTGGCTCTCGTCCGGCACGGCGAGACCGTCCTTGCACGCGGCCAACGCGTAGCGCGCCTGCCACGATCCGGGCTCGAGGTCCTCGAAGCGGCGGACGTGCTTGTCGAGGAAGTCGAGAGGGTTGAGGGTGGCAAGGAGCGCGAAGGTGCGATCCTGCGTGGTCGGCTCGATCTCGACCTCGTCCTCGCTCCGCTCCTCGTCGTCCGCCGGAGCGTTCTTCCGGATCTCGAGATGGAGATGAGGAGAGCTGGCGCGTCCCGTCTTCCCTACCTGTCCGATCGTCTCGCCGGCCGCAACGACATCTCCCGACGCGACACGCACCGACTTCGGCATGAGATGGCCGTAGAGAGAGTAGACGCTCTCGCCCGAGGGGAGCACGTGCTTCACGACGACGTAGTTGCCCCAGCCCGTGCGCCACTTCGTGGCCGTCTTCCACCTCCAGCCCGTCTTCGTGATCTTCTTCCCCTTCACCACCTTGGTCGTCTTCACCTTCACCTTGTAGCGCGTCTTCACGAGCGCGTTGCCGTCCGCGACCAGGACCGTCCCCGACGCGACGGCGTGAACCGGGGCACCTCCGCTTCCGCAGGAGAGATCGATGCCTCGATGGATGCGCTGGTTGTTGGCGCCGCGGCGCGCGAGGTAGGGATCGGAGACGTAGTAGCCGTGCGACTCGCCGGAGCGGGGGCGCGTGTAGTCGAGCTCGTCGCCGACGGGATAGACGAAGGCCCCCGCGATCGGGACGTCGTCGGACTCGGCGGCGTGCGCCGCCGGCTCGGGATCGTCGGTGGCGGCGTGCGCGCTCGCGCCGTGCGCGGCCCTGGGATGGGCGGCGCCCAAGGCGGGACCAGGGAGAAGCGCCGCCGCCAGCACCACGGCCGGGGCAGCGCGAAGGCCCGCGCGGATGTTCCGCACGGGCCGTTCAGATACGAGCCGCCCCCGGGATTTGGGATCGAACCCGGAAGCGGGCGGCAAGCTACTCGCTCTCCGGGGTGGTCTCGGTCTTCGTGAGTCCGAAGCGGAAGGTCCAGTCCAGGATGCGCCGGGCTTCGGCGAAGCGCAGGGCGTTGCTCGGGGCTCCCAAGACGATCGCGGTGATGTCCGAGCCCTCGGGCGACTTCACTTTCGTCGCCAGGCAGTAGCCCGCTTCACGGATGAAGCCGGTCTTGCCGCCCGTGATCTGCCACTGGCTGCGGAGGAGGCGGTTCGTGTTGATGAGCTGGTGGAGCTTCCGGTTGCTCACGAAGGTGTAGTCGGTCTTCTGCATGATCGCCTGAATCACCGGGCTCTGCGTGGCGGTCCAGAGGATGCGCGCCAGGTCCTGCGCGGTCGACACGTTCCGCTCGTTCAGCCCCGTCGGCTCGACGAAGTGGGTGCCCGAGAGGCCGAGCGAGTCGGCCAGGAGGTTCATGCGGAAGATGAATTCGTTGTAGGGCACGCCGCAGGTGCGTACGAGCGCCTTGGTGGCGGCGTTGTCCGACGACATGATGGAGGCGTGGAACAGATCGCGCACGGTGATCTCCTCCTGCGCGCGGATCCGGGTGCGGCTCGAGTTCCGGATGTCCTCCGGGACCATCTCGATCACGCGGTCCCAGTCGGGATTCGTCTGCAAGAAGACCATCGCGGTCGTGAGCTTGGTGAGGCTCGCGATCGGCAGCACCTGCTCCGAGTTCTTCTGGAAGAGAACGCGATTGTTCGTGGCGTCGAAGACGTAGGCGGCCTTCACGTGGAGCCGCGGGATTCCGTAGGGGGTGACCGCCGGGAGCCGGAGCGGGGCCTGCGCGTGGCGCCGGCGCGACCGATAGCGCGTGCTCCGCCGCTTGCGCTTGGCCGTCGTCGCCGCCGGAGCTACCTGTGTCTGTTGGGACACGCCGAAGGACTCGGTCGCGGGGACGGTCTGGACAGCGGATTCCTGCGCCGGGACCGGCCCCACGAGGGCCATTTCGGCTAAAAAGGCAACGGTCAGCGAGAGTGCGGCACGGCGGATCGTAAGCATAGGCATCATGGTAGGTTAGCCCTCATCCGTGGACTCCCTGTCTTCGAAGGCGGAGCGAGGGCAAACGCTTGCCCTCTCCAGGGTTATCGGACTGGGCAGGCCGATATGTAGCGGAAAAATGCGACATCTGCCGTGGAGTTGTACGGCGGAACTCATTGTAGCACACCACATGCGACCCATCCAACCCCGCAGTGCTACCTAGATGCAAGAAAGGTGCGGGCGGCCGTGCCGAGGTTCGTCTTTGGGCCAGGGCCCCCGGTCGGTCCGCCCGCCTTACTAGGAGCCGTCAATCGTCGTCGCGATCGCGACCCCCGTTCCGGACGCGTAGTTCCTCGCGCAGCGCCCGGATTTCATCCTCCAACTTGCGCTGCTGGGTCTCCAGGGCGGTCAGACGGCGCTGGAGGTCGCTGTAGTCGCCTGCCGCCGGTTGGCGGTAGGACGGGGAGACATCCATGGACGATGGCCGGCTGGCCAGCCTGACGTCGAACGTCTTCCGGGAGCCGTCCCGGAGCACCACGATGGACACCCGGGACCCGGCGTCCTCGTCCTTCATCTCGCGAATCAGCTCGTCGGGATCCGAGATCTCGTTGCCGTCCACCCGGACGATCACGTCGCCCCGGCGAATACCGGCCTGATCGGCCGGGCTTCCGTCCGCGACCATGCTGACGAGAGCCCCCTGGGTGTTCGGAAGATCGCGCGCGCGCTGCAGATCACGGGTGATCTCCTGGACCCGCACGCCTAGATAGGCGCCGCCGCTCTGGGACGGTCCGTTGTCGTCGTCGTTGTGATAGACCCGCACCCGCGGCTGGGTGCCCTGGTCCTCGTCACCGCTTTGCGCGAAAGCGGGCCCGGTCGCCAGGATCAGGCAGACCAGCCCGGCGAGGACTCCCGCCGCCGGCACGCGGGCGATGAAGTTCCTCATGTTCGACCTCCTTGGGAGATGGGGAAGGGCCGGTACCGTCCGGCCACATATCCGTCTACAAGCGGAGAGGGTCGCCGGTTCCCATGGACGGCAGGGGATTGGCCGCGTGGAGCGTGGCGACCGGGGCTACTTGGCGGGGACGAGCTTGAAGCTGGCGCAGCCTTTCGGCGCGGCGCCGATCGGGCCGCACTCCGCGAGCGCCGCGGGGGAGAGGTCCCGGAGCTTGAAGTTCTGGTGGTCGGGGTCGCAGAAGAGTGGATCTCCGACGAGCGTATCGACGGAGGGGAGCGACCCGAGTGCGGCTCCCGTCGGGTCGTAGATCAGGTTGCAGGTGTAGAGCGGCGTGCTGCTGAAGCCGACCGTGACCCGCTGGTTGGGCGCGAGGGCGAAGATGTTCTTCCGGATCTCGGGCGATGCGAACTCGGCCCAGATCGTGGCCGATTCGCCGGAGATGTTCTGGTAGAACGTGCAGTTCGCGAGCGTCGCCTGGAGTCCCGATGAAGGGCGCTTCACGTATCCGATGGCGCTGCCGGCCGCCTGAGACCGGTTTCGGTCGAAGATGCAGAGTCCCACGTTGACCATCGAGCCGTCCGAATGGATGGCGCCGTCCGCCTTCGCGCTGTTCTCCTGGAAGACGCAACGGGATATCGCCGACCTCGTCTCTCGCATCGCCGCGATGGCGCCGCCGGCCAAGGGCGAGCTGTTGCGCAGGAACATGGTGTCGGAGAAGAGGAGCTGGGACGAATCCGCGTAGGCCGCTCCGCCCCCCGCGGTCTCGGCGCTGTTGTCCTCGAACCGGCAATTCCGGACGGGGAAGATGGTCACCGACTCGTTCATCGAGAGCCCGCCGCCCGCGTACGCCTTGTTTCGCTGGAAGAGACAGTCGCGGATCGCGACCGCGGACTCGTTGAGCGAGAGCCCGCTGCCCGAGTTCTCGAGGAAATGGATCTCGTGCATGTCGATGTCAATCGACTGCCAGATCCCGATACCCGACTCCCAGTTCTTCTCGATGAGACAGGTCGCGATCATGAGCGCGCTGTCGCGCACGCAGGAGATCCCGCCCCCCGAGTTGGCCTTCCCGCGACGGATCGTGAACCCGACCACCGCCGCGTTCCGGACTCCCTCGATCTGGAGCACGCGAACGCTGTCGCCGCCGTCCAGGATCGTCGTCTCCGGGCCCTGGTCGCCGAAGAGAACGAGCGGTTTCTTCATCACGATCGGGCCGCGATAGACGCCCGGGCCGACCCAGACCGTGTCTCCGGGAGACGCGGCATCGATCGCCTTCTGGATCGTCTTGTGCTGCCTCGGCACGAACAGCCGCCGCGCGTGCGCCGGGCGGGGAAGCGCGAGGAAGAGACCGAGGACGATGAGGAGGCCCGGAGCGAGTCTACGCATCCCGCTCCACGTCTCCCAGGGCGGACGGATCGAGCGGACCGGCGAACACGAGGACGTAGTGCTCGGGGTCGAGGTGCTTCCGCGCGGCCTCGCGCGCGCGCGCGGTCGTGACGGAGCGGATGATCGAGGGGTAGCGCTCGATGTAGTCGAGCCCGAGACCGTAGATCTCGGCGCTCAGGAGCTGTCCCGCGACCCCGGCGTTCGTTTCGAGGCGCACCGGGAAGACGCCCGTGAGGTAGCCCCTCGCCTCCTCCATCTCCTCGTCCGTCGGCCCCTCGTCGTGAAGGCGCCGCACCTCGTCGAGGATGGCATCGGCGCAGCGCGCCGCGTTCGCGGGATTCGTCCCAGCGCGGATCTGGAGCGGCCCGGCGCCGATTCCGGCCATGAGGCCGGAGTAGACGCCGTAGACGAGACCCTGACGATCGCGAATCTGATCCATGAGTCGGCTCGACAGGGATCCACCTCCGAGAACGTAGTTCATCATCATCGCCGCGTCGTAGTCGGGAGCGGTCCGCGCGACCCCGGGGATCGCGTAGGCCACGTCCGCCTGCGACTTGCCGGGCCGCGTCACGACGAGACGCCGTGCCGAGGACGGGGCCGGCGCTTCGGGCACCTCGAACGGGATTGCCTTGGGGCGCTTCGTCCACGTGCCGAACACGCGCTCGGCGATCGAGCGCACGCCGTCCGGCGTGACGTCCCCCACGAGCACCATCACCGTGGAGTCGGAGCCGTAGTGGGCGCGGTGATGCGCCTCGAGATCGTCGCGCGTGATGGAGCGGATGCTCTCCTCGTCGCCCCCGGCGTGACGGTGATACGGATGCCCGGGAGGGTAGAGGAGCCGGTTCGCGCGGCGTGCCGCGACGCTCGCCGTGGAGTTCTCCGCGATGCGGTACTCATTCAGGAGCTCGCCCCGGATCTTCTCGGTCTCGTCGGCAGGGAACACCGGATTGCGGAGCGCGTCGGCGAGCGCGGCCATCACCGCTTCGAGGTCCTCGGAGAGCATGGTGCCATGGAACGTCACCGTCTCCGATCCGCCCTCGAAGCGAAGCGACGCACCGAGGCTCTCGATGATGGACGCCTGCTCGAACGCCGTGTGCGTGCGCGTGCCCTGATCGAGCATGCCGGCCGTGAACGTGCCGAGACCGCTCTTCCCGGGGGGATCGAAGATCGCGCCGGCCTTGACGACGCCGTGCAGCGCGACCGTGGGGTTCGCGTGGTTCTCGCGAAGGATGACCGTGAGGCCGTTCGAAAGGACCAGCCGGACTGCTTGCGCGGCGGGAGACTCCAGGCCGGCCGGGGTCATTCTGTGTGCGAGCCGTTCGTCGGAGGGATCGGATCGTAGGCGCCCACGGTGCGGGTGTCCTCGGTGAGATAGGCCTGCGCCACCCGGCGCACGTCGTCCGGGCCGACCGCGGCCAGGTGCTCCAGATAGGTGTCGAGGTATCGGTAGGATGCCACCGTCTCGAAGTACCCCAGTTGCTGCGCCAAGCTCCGGATGGAATCCTTGGAATAGACGAACGAGGCCTCGACCTGCCGCTTGGCCCGGGCCAGCTCTTCGGGTGTAACCGGCTGGGTCCGGAGAAGTTCCACTTCGCGGTGGAGCGCCGCCTCGACCTGGTCGAGGGTGGCGTCCGGGGCCACGGTCGCCTGCGCGACCAGGAGGAACGGGTCGTGCGCGGTCTCGTTGGCCGCGTCCACCTCGGTCGCGAGCTGGGTCTCCACGAGGCCGCGATAGAGCCGCGACGTCCGGCCGTGCCCCAGGATCATCCCGACCACGTCGAGCGCATAGTTGTCTTCGTGCGCGAGCTCCGGGTTCCGCCAGCCCACGACGAGGTAGCGCGTGTCGCCGGGCTTGCGGATCTTGAAGCGGCGCTCCCCCGTCTGCGGCGGCTCGACCACGCGCACCGGCGGCGGCTCGGGCCCGCGCGGGATGCCGCCGAAGTGGCGCTCCACGAGCGCGAGGCCTTGCGCGCGATCCACGTCCCCCACGATCACCGCGACCGCGTTGTTCGGAACGTAGTGCGTGCGGTAATACGCCCGGATCTCCTCGGTCGTGATCTGCTCGACGTCCGTCCTCCAGCCGATGGTCGGCCAGTGGTAGGGATGCGCCTTGAAGGACTGCGCGAGGAGCTCGAGGAACATCGCGCGGTGCGGATTGTCCTCGTTCCGCTCGAGCTCCGAGCGCACCACGGTCATCTCCAGGCGGTGCTCCTCCTCGGGGATGAGCGCGTTCGACATGCGGTCGGCCTCGAGCTCGACCGCGATCTCCAGCCGATCGCTCGCGAGCACCTCGTAATAGCAGGTGTAATCGAGCGACGTCCCCGCGTTGAACGAGGCGCCGTGGCGCTGCAGCACGCGCGCGATCTCGCCCTTTCCGTACGTCGGCGTTCCCTTGAACATCATGTGCTCGAGGAGATGAGAGATGCCGGTGATGCCGGAGGCCTCGTTCCGAGAGCCGACCCGGTACCACACCATGAAGGAGACGACGGGGGCGGTCCGGACCTCCTGGATCAGCACTTTGAGGCCGTTGGCGAGGGTCGTCTCGTGGACGGGCGACCGCGTGGCCGCGGCCTGGGTGGGATTCATTGCACCGAATGTATCACGCTTCCGCGAGGCGGAGCACGGCGACGCACTCGATGTGCGGCGTGTGTGGGAACATGTCCACGCCCCGCACCGACTCGAGACGGTAGCGCGACTCGCAGAAGAGGGCGAGGTCCCGGCCGAGCGTGCTCGGATTGCACGAGACGTAGACGAGCCGGGGCGCGCCCAGATGCTTGAGCCGCTGGATCACGCCGGGATGGAGTCCCGCCCGCGGCGGGTCGACGAGCACCGCATCGATGTCGGGGCGGTCCACCGCCGCACCGGACGCGCGCGTCCCCAGTCCGAAGCGGTCGCGGAGCACCTCCATCGCCTCGCCCGTCACGAAGCGCGCGTTCCCGATCCCGTTCCGGGCCGCGTTCCGCTCCGCGTCCTTCACCGCGACGGCCGATGATTCGACTCCGATCGCCTCGCCCGCGGCGCGCGCGATGGGGAGCGTGAAGGTGCCGGTCCCCGAGTAGACGTCGAGCACGCGATCGTCTCCGCGAAGGTCGAGCCCCTCGAGCGCGAGCCGGAGGAGCTGTTCCGCCTGCTCGGTATTCGTCTGGAAGAACGAGTTCGGGGAGATCTCGAAGGTGATCCCGCCGAGGACGTCCTCGATCGTCCCGCCTCCGAAGAGAACGCGCTCCTCCTCGCCCGTCGCGACCTGGGCGCGCCGCCGGGTCGTGTTGAGCACGACCGTTTTCACCGCCGGAAAGGCGCGCGGCAGATCGGATGCGAGCGCGTGGAAGAACGGGTGATCCTCGGAAGCGACCATGTTCACCATGACCTGCCCGGTGCGGATGCCTTCGCGGACGGTGAGGTAGCGGAGGAGTCCGTGATGCGAGCGCGTGTCGTACGCGGCGAGGGAGGCGCGCCGCGCGGCCTCGCGCACGAACGCCACGATCTCGCTCGAGATGGGGGTCGCGATGTGGCAGCGCGCGAGGTCGAACGTCCGGTCGAAGAATCCGCGCACGTGGAGCCCCAGCGTGAGCCGCCCGCCCGAGTCGCGCGCGAACGAGTATTCCATCTTGTTCCGGTAGTGGAAGAGCTTCGGCGCGGGCACGATCGGCGAGGGGGCCACACGGAGGCGCCCCAAGTGCTCGAGGCACTCCTCGATCTGCAGTTCCTTGTGCCGGAGCTGCTCCGCGTAGTCGAGGTCCTGGAAGCGGCACCCGCCGCAGGTCGGCACGTGCTCGCACCGGGGCGCGATCCGCGCGGGCGAGGGGCGAAGGATCCGCTCGGCGCGCGCTTCCGCGTAGCTTCGCCGCTTCTTGAAGATGGTGGCCTGGACGCGGTCCCCGGGGAGCGCGTTCTCGACGAAGATCACGAACCCATCGAGCTTCGCGAGCGCCTTGCCGCCGAACGCGAGATTCTCCACCTCGAGCTCGAGGCTCTGGCCCTTCTTCACGGGAGCGGCGGGCGGGTTGGATCGCGCGCCGGTCCGCGGCTCCGCCGCGTCCGTCGACGCTTCGTCGTGCACGTTCATCCGCGCAGTCTACACCAGCGCCGCCAGCCCGATCCGGGGCGACGCGACGCCAGAATCGCGCTGCAGATGAAGCGCCAAGCGGCCGATCAAGCCTCCGTGGAGCCGACCCCCCGCCATCCGGTGCCCCTGAGCGCCTATCTCGTCGCCATCTGCGTCGTTCCGATCCTCGTCGCGGTCGGATTCGCGCTCGTGGCTCTATCGCGCCACCCCGATAACGAAAGCGATCGTGCCGCAGCGGAAGCGCTCTCGCGCCGTGCGCCGGCCGTGGAGCGGGCCATCGCGGACGAAGGGGGGCGCCTCGAGCGGCTCGCGACCGTTCTCGCGCGCGACCCCAAGTTCTACGCGTCGCTCGCCCTGCCCAAGTCGGACCGGGGCAAGCGGGAATACAAGGACGCCGTCGAGAGCGTGCTTCGCGACTTCCAGCGCGACGCGCTCACGCCGATCTTCGCGGTCACCGACGAGCGCGGCGCGCTCCTCTCTCGCGCGCTTCCGCCCGACGAGCCGACGGATTTCTCGAAGGCGCCGTTCGTTCTGGACGCCGTGCGCGGCCGGCCGGGGCACGGTGTCCTGATCGAGATGGGGATGGCCTACTGCGTGGTGGCCGTGCCGGTGACCGCGGGGGGCGTCGTCGTCGGATCCCTCTGCCTCGGGACCGCGCTCGACACCGACGTGGCCGGCGCGCTCAAGGATGCGATCGGCGCGGATGTCATGTTCACGATCGGGGAGTCCGTGGCGTCGACCACGCTCGCGCCGTCGCCCGTCCGGAAGTCGATCGCGCAGCGGATCGGGGACCGAAGCCTCGACACGTCCGACCAGGCCCGGCCGCGCCCCGCGGCGGGCGATCGGACCCGGCCCGCCCCCGACGTGGACGTGGTCGAGGCCTCCGGCTCGCGCTTCATTGCGTTTCACCGTTCCGTCGACACGCCGATCGCCGGGGGCGGCCCGCTCGGCTACGTTCTGATCCGCCCGCTCGAGTCGGCCTCGTCGCCGCTCGTGCTCTTGCGGCGCGACCTCTGGAAGGCGTCGGGCATGGGACTCCTCGCGGCGCTCCTCGCCGGCGGCGCGATCGCGGGCGTCGTCTTCGTCCGCCGGCGGCGCGCCGAGCGCGCGCACGAAGCCGAGCTCCGCTCGCTCGAAACGCGGCTTCGCGCCGCGGAAGCGATCCTCGCGGATGTGGCTCCCGCCGTCCGCGAGGCGGCGAGCTCGATCGCGACCACGGCTTCGTTCCTCGCGACGCCCGATCTCGGCGCGCTGTCCCCTCCCCAGCAGGAGGGAATGGGCGCGATCTCCCGGACGGCCGCGTCGCTCGAGCGGACGGTGCGGGATCTCGAGGACCTGGGCGCCCTCAAACGCCGCGCGCTCGAGCCCAGCCTGTGCCTGGCGGACGTCGGAACGCTGGTGGAGCGCGCCGCGGTCGAGCACATCGCGGCCGCCGGGCGCCGCCGGCAGGCGCTGAGTTTCGTGGCCGAGCCGGGGCTGGAGCACGGCCGCGTGGACGAGGCCCTCTTCCAGCGCGCCATCGATTCCATCGTCCGCCAGGTGCTCGGAACGGCTCCCGAAGGAGCGCGGGTCCTCATCGAGGCCGGGCGTGTCGAAGGAGCGATCGCGGTGGCGGTCGGCGCGAGCGCCGCGCTGCCCGTAACGGGCGCGGCCACCCCGGACAGCCTCCAGCTAGCGCTCGCCCGAGCGATCATGGAGGCGCACGGCGGCGCCCTTCACGAACGCGATCTTGGCGAAGGGCGTCGTGCCTACGTCCTGCGCCTCCCGCCCACGACCGTGGCCGGTCTGGCAGGGTATTCGGAGCCGCCCCAGACGGTATCTCCCAGCGAACAAGAGACCCTGCCGCTGGCCAGCTGACGCCTCGAAGCGACAACACGCGCGGACACTCGTCGTCAAAATTTGATTACGCGTACAACCCCTTGTCCCGCAATCATCAACGGCCACGCTATGGAAGTGTCTTAATTCATTGACGTTTGGGAGCAAAGTCCCAGACCCCGGTCCAGGCATTTCGCAACCCCGCAAGCCTAGGCATTACAAATGGATACGGCCTCAATTACAAACCGCAATGCAAATGGCACGGCGGCTGCTCTAGCGTCCTGGCGTGAACGGCTCGCGGATGCGAGCGAAGCAGCGAACCCAAGACGAACGAGGTGAATGATGGCGACTCTCGCGGTGATTCTCGTGGTGGTCTCGTACTTCGGCGGCGGCAAGGCCGGCTGGTAAGACCACGAAGCTCTGAAGCAACCCGTTCCGAACCAACTCAACCAACCCGAACCGAACGAAAGGAGGTGAAGTGAAATGGCAACGCTCGCCGTGATTCTGATCGTGGTCTCCTACTTCGGTGGTGGAAAGGCTGGCTGGTAAGGAACCACACGCTAGCAGTACGACCCGCGGGTAGGGCGAACCCCTGCGGGACGGAAGGCGGATCGATGGGCCATCGGAGCACCCCCCTGGTGGCCCTTCGTTTTGCCGGTGCAGGGATGCAACGTGGGGGGCGGCAGAGACGGCGCGGGGGTTGCAGGCCGCCGCGGCCGCCTCCCCGCCATCCCTGTTGGGAGGAGCTCCCCATCCTTCCGCGTTCTCCTCCCTCCTTGACACTCCCCGCTGCTCCCGCGATGTTACCTGCGAATGGGTGGGCCGCCCTCCAGGCCTCGCCGTCCCCTCGTATCGCCCAAGGAGTCCCGAATGCGAAGGAGCCTCTGGCTCGTCGCGGCCGCGTCCGTAGCCCTCGCCGCCGCTCAGCCGCTTCACGCCCAAGTCTTGACCGTGGACCTCACGCTGCCGCCGGGTACCGCGATTCCGAACTACGACCGGATCCGGATCGGTCAGGACGAAGCGATGGAGGGGAACGCGTACGTGGCGCGCACCGGCGACGCGGGATCGAGCTGGTACAACCCGGCGGGACTCGCGAAGAGCGAGCGCACGCAGCTGAACGCTGGGGGCAATGCGTACGAGCTCACGAGCTTCTCGATCGAGGGGCTCGGCGAATCGAAGGGGCGCACGCGGCTGGCTCCGATCGGCACCTACTTCGGTGGGGTGCTCGGCGATCCGGTGATCCACTCGAAGAAGCTTCGCCTCGGCTTCTCCATCGCGAGGCCCGTCTCCTGGACCCCGAGCCGGGTCGAGGGAGCGTTCGCCAGCACCGGTCCGTCCGGTGAGGAAAGCTTCCTCTACTCCTCGTTCGTCAGCCTCACGACCGACGTGCCCACCATCAACCTGGGCTACAAGCTGGGCGATCGCCTTCGCATCGGCGGCGGCGTGGGCATGGCGATCACGTCGTTCTATCAGAGCCAGACTGTCTCCGACCGGCTCGTGAACGGAGGCTCCGCGTCCGGCGTCCTTCGCGCGTTCGAGACCGAAGGACAGAACATGAGTCTCCTCCTGACGGGCGGACTTCAGTGCGACCTCGGGCCTTCGATCCGGATCGGCGCCACGGTGACCGCGCCCGGCTCGAAGATCTCGGGCTCGAGCCGGATCACCTTCCAGAGCACGGCCTATCAGGGCCCGGCGTCGCGCGACGGGTCGTTCAACGACGAGGAGGCCGATTTCGACTACGCCAATCCGCTTCGCGTGTCGGGCGGCATCGCTCTCAAGCTCGGGAAGGGCGAGGTCGAGGCGGACGTGTTCTATCGCGGGAGCAAGGATCCCTACGAGCTCTTCTCGAGCGACGTCGCGGCCTCGGTCATCCGCGTCGACTCGACCGGAGTCGCGACGACGAGCACGGTGCCCTTCGCTCCCGCAATCGAGGAGGCGCGCTCCGTCACGAACATCGCGATCGGCGGCAACTATCCGCTGTCGGAGAAGGCGCGCATCCACGCCGGCTTCTTCACCGACAACTCGCCGGTCGCGGATGCCGCCACCTCCATCTACCGGAAGGTCGATCTCGTCGGCGGCTCGCTCGGCGTGTCCCTCAAGTGGGGCGCGTTGAGCGGCTCGCTCGGGTTCACGGGCAGCTCCGGGACCAGCGAGGCGCGCTCCGCCGGAACGACGCTGGGGGGGCAGGACACGGTGAGCGAGGTCAAGGTCAGCACGTTCACCGCGCTCTACGCGATCTCGTACGCGTTTTGACAGCTTGAACCACACGGAGCGAAGCCTTAGCTTGCTCCGGTTAGCACGTCCGGACCAGAGTGCCGGGATCTTGCGCCGGTCGCATCGACCGGTTGCCACACTTCTTTGGGGGAATCAGCCATGAAGACCATCTCGCTCGTACTCCTCGCGCTCGCCATCGGCGCCCCGGCCTGGGCCGATGAAGCCACGCCGTCAAACCCGAACGCGCAGGTCGTGAACCAGACCCAGTCGGCCACCGGTAGCGCCCCGGCGGACAACATGGACCTCCTTCGCGCCAAGCTGAAGGCCGACAAGAAGCTCGTCGTGGGCGAGGCCATGGGCATGACGGAGAAGGAAGCCGCCGCGTTCTGGCCGGTCTACGATCTCTATCAGAAGGACATCACGGCGCTGAACGATCGCACCATGACGCTCCTCAAGGATTACGTGCACAACTACGGCGGCATGACCGACGCGTCGGCGAAGGGCATGGTCGACTCGTTCCTGAAGATCGAGAAGGACCGGATCGGCCTCATGCAGAGCTATCGTCCCAAGTTCCAGAAGGTGCTCCCCGAGGTGAAGGTCGCGCGCTATTACCAAATCGAGAACAAGATCCGGGCCGTCGTGAACTACGAGCTGGCGTCCGAGATCCCGCTGGCCGAATGACCCGGCGCCCGGAAGGACTCAAAGCCGCGGCGCTCGCGGCGGCTCTCGCGCTCTTCTCCCTCACGCCCGTTACGGCCCAGGCGCAGGAGATCCCGGAGCATCGGTACGAGCTTGGCGCCAACGCGGGCTATAGCTGGACGTTCTCGCGCGAGGTGATCTACAACAACTTCGGCGGGAGCGTGGACGTGAAGGACGCCGCGCATTACGGCGGCACGCTCGACGCGTACGTCCAGCACGGGAAAGCGGTGCGGCTCATGTACCAGCGCCAGGACAGCAAGCTCACGTTTCAGCCGCGCGGCCTGCCCAAGGCGGACGTGGCGGACGTGGCGATCGAGTACTTCCAACTCGGAGGGCTCGCCGGAACGCCGAAGGGGACGATCCTCCCGTACGGCATGTTCACGCTGGGCGCGACGCGCCTCAGCTACTCGAACATCGACGCGGACGACAACTGGCGCTTCTCGATGATCCTTGGATTCGGCGTGAAGAAGTACATGGGCCAGAAGCTCGGCCTTCAGGTGGAGGGGCAGATCCCCTATACCTGGATCGACGCGAGCGGCTCGGTCGCATGCGGCTCCTTCGGATGCATCAGCACGGTCGGCGGCACGGGGGTGGGACAGGCGAACGTTGGGGGAGGGCTCTTCCTCAACTTCTAGGTCCTGGGATTGCGACAACGAAGGGCCGGAGTGCCGCGGGCGCTCCGGCCTTTTTCTTTACAGGAGGAACTTGGCGAGGCGGGAAACGATCTCCTGGAGCGGGACCTCGAGGAGCACGACCGGGATCATCGGGATCGCCGCGGTGAGTGCGAGCGTGACGACCGTGCTCCTCCGGAAGGGAATCGCGCGGATGGACTCCGCGACGAAGTAGGCCGTGGCGAGGTCGGTGAGCGAGCTGATCTCGGAGGCTCCGAGGAGCTCGTCCTTCGGTGCTTCGCGGGTGAACCAGCGCTTCTCGAAGAGCACCGAATGCTGCGCCGCGAGAACGCCGTAAAGGTAGAGCGCGCGCCGGCGGAGTCGCGCCAGGAGCGGCGTGAAGAAGAAGAACGGCCCCAGTCCGATGACGAGAGCCAGCACCAAGACCGCGATCAAGAGCGGCGCGAAGGACTTGAGCGTCACCGCACGCACGGCCATCTCGTGATAGACCTCGGCCGAGATGACGGCGCTCGCGGTGAAGATGAGGGACACGACGGCGGTCGCGAGCGCCATGAAGATCGCGAGACCGCCCATGCGATCGGGATGACTCGGCTGGAGCTCGAGCGGCAGCTTCGATGTCTTCCAGACGAAGTACGAGATCGAGATCCAGCGCCAGGCCCAGAGGATCCCGAGGAAGAGGAACAGCGGCCGGGCGAAGACCGTGTACCAGAAGCCGGCCCAGGAAAGCCCTCCCGGGCCCGGTCCCGCCATCCAGCTCGTCGACGCGGCGGCCACCGGCGGGTGGAGGTTGGCCACGATGAGGAAGGCCACGATCGCGGCGATCGCGATCAGGGTGGCCGCGCCGCAAATGCGGAGGCGGGTGGCGCGAATCTCTTCCTGCCACCGGGCGCCGTTCTCCGAAGTGAAGAGCCCCTCGGCCAGCACCCCGGGCAGAATGAACGAGATGTACCGGTCGACGCGGAATTCGTCGAGTAGGAGGATCGGCACGGCGAGAAGGAGTCGCACCGCGATCCCGTAGTCCTGGATGACGCTCCACATGGCCGCGCTTCCGCCGTCCCGATACGCGAGCGCGAGCGTGATGAGCCAGGAGCCGATCGAGAGCGCGAGGACGACGGGCACGATCGGACGTCCATCCCGCCGGCTCAGCCGGAGCTCCTCGCGCACTCGTGCCCAGGCGCCGCCGTGGAGGAGGCGCCAGTCCTCCATCAGAACGCTTCCTCGAGCCCGAAGTAGACGCCGCTCGTCTCGCGACCGAAGCCGATGTCGGCGCGCAGGTTCACGTTCTCCGCCTTGTTGAAGAGGAAGCGGGCCCCCACCCCGAGCGAGGTCTTGAGGTCGCGGATCTTGATGTCACGCAGCCGCGTTCCCACGTCTCCGATGCCGGCGAAGCCGACGGCGCCGATGCGCTTGTAGATGTGCGTGCGGTACTCGACCTGGCCCGCCATGAGGCTCTCGTCCCGGTAGCGCCCCTGGTAGTAGCCGCGCATGATGCGCTGCCCGCCGAGCGCCGGGAGCTCGTAGAAGGGAGGCGTGCCGCCGACCGTCTGCGCGAAAACCTGGAAGGCGACGATGTGCTGCGGCTTGATCTGCTGGTAGTGCCTGAGATCGATCTCGTACTTGTTGAAGTCGAAGGACCCGCCCAGCCACTGGCCGTAGTAGATCCCCTTCAGCTGGTGGTATCCGCCCTTGGTCGGGTAGAAGACCTTGTCGCGGGTGTCCCAGTTCCAGCTCCACCCGAGGCCCGTGCTCACGCCGCCTTCGGAACCCCGAACATCGCCCGACTGGAGCTCGGGGTTCTGTCGCTTGTCCACGATATCGCTGTTGTAGAGATCGAACACGAAGCCCGCGGAAGTGCGGTTGAAGACCTTCAGCTTGGGCGGCACGAGGAGCGTGATCTCCGCGCCAAAGCCTTTCGACTCGAACGCCGCGGCGTCCTCGATGTCCGGCGTGTCCGGGCCGATGCCCCAGAACTTGTCCACGTAGTGTCCGTAGTCGAGGTTCGCGGTGACGATCGTCTTGTTGGCACCGAAGTAGAGCTGCGGGTTGAGCGAGAACTTGTACTGCCCCGTTGTCGCGTAATAGCCCGACAGCGCGATCTTGCTCGGGCGGAGGATCGCGTCCTCGCGCGACGTGTAGAACGTCGTGATGCCCCCGACGCCGAACGCGAGCTCCGTCTCAGGCGTGTAATAGAGGTACGGGTAGGCGTTGATCTGCGTCCGCTTGGTCGACAGGATCTCACGGGTGAGGAGAGCCTGCGTGGTGTCCGCCGGGTCGGCGTTCGGACCGGCGGCGCGCGCGGGCGCGGCGTGGAGGAGAAGGAGAAAGGGCGCCGCCGTCAGGAAGAGGGCGGCGCCCCGCCAGAGCGCT
>Ga0157379_10001826_pt1 | contig 17580 bp, 15 predicted proteins | sample S25metaG_FD_121802 | JGI IMG/M metagenome (GOLD analysis project Ga0157379, IMG submission 121802) | Switchgrass rhizosphere microbial communities from Kellogg Biological Station, Michigan, USA - S2-5 metaG | ecosystem: Host-associated > Plants > Roots > Rhizosphere > Soil | place: USA... | reverse complement strand
AGGGGGCGCAACCATTAGTTGAAGCCACGTCCCTACCCGTACCTTGTCCGACCCCCCCTCCGAACTATCGTCCGACCCTCACCCGAGGGATCAGGTCATAACACAAACTGACTATGTTGTAAAAAAAATTTCCGTCTAAACAAAACGGAGAACACCTAGAAAACTCAGTTTTTATAATAATAAAATGAGCACACTGCCTTTTCACTGATTATAGTAAGAGGTAATACCTAGAAATAAGGACACGACATCGACCCCATCTATATCTGACATCCTTATATCACAAGGTCAGGAAGGATATAGCTGCAGTGAAAGCCACAAAGTCGCCTCATGGCCATGAGAGCTGCAATGAAATCAGCAGGCAGCCTCATGCACTTGCCAAAACTCCTGTGTGGGCAGACAGCCACTGTCAACCCCCTCAAGTCAATCCTCCAGCTTATCTTGCGACAGTTTGTTGGAATAAACGTCGCGAATACACAAATAATGAGTAAATTTACGTTTGACTTCGGTGAGCTCGTGAGGCAAACAGATATCATATGTACAACCTGTAAGCTACTTTTATATTGAATATATGCCGTACAACCGAATGGGGAACAATAAAATGGAGTTAGTGTTGCACAGCACGGAGCGGATCTCACAGCATGGCCTTACTGAGCACTCGTAAATCCAAAACGGTTTTGTCTCAGGAGCTCTCGTGTCTCTCTGATTTCTCTCCCTCTTCTTCCTCAAGTCTGGGATAAGGAGGCAAAGGAGGCCGAATTATTTGGCCGCTCCTGAATGACTAAGCAAATCAGAAAACTAATTTCTTTAAAAGAATTTCTTTACACGTATATATTGATCATTTCTACTGCTCAAACCTGCATTGCTCCCTGAAATCCTGTACTCTACAGTATGGATAAAATGACACCTCGAATAAATATATTACAAATGTGGACCTATTATCCTTCATCATTTCCGCGTAGAATGAACCCTTTGTACCCCTTTTCGGCTACCTCCTTGGTATATTTAATATATGCAGGAACTCCTCCCGTAAAATTCAGGGACTGCACTGTCTTTCCAGGAATGTTGGCCCCGGTATACCATGACTTCGCTTGTTGGAAGAGTTGCAGGGAGAATATCTGGTCAAGATTCTTGGACCATTCTTCTTCAGCGGCAGAAGATGGTTCAATGTAAGTGAGATTGTTATCTCTTAAATAGTTAAGACAATCGGCGATCCATTCAGCTTGGATTTCCTGGGGGGAAAGAGTAGGTTAAACAACCGCAACTCATCGCTAAAGAGATGCTTACGATGCATGTGGGACCATTGCAAAATGCAGTAGGACCGTGAGGGCCGTCAGCATGAACATGTTGGGATAATTGGCAGTGGCCAGACCAAGATAGGTTTGAACTCTAGCTTTCCACTTTTCACGTATGAGGCATCCATTGGGTCCCTTGATATCAATTTGAGTAATGCCCCCTGTGTGGGTGTCGAACCCTGTGGCCAGGACTAGAACATCCAACTGGTGCTCGATTCCGTCACTCGTCAACACGCCCGTTTCGGTAATCTCAATAATCGGGTTCTTCTGGAGATCAATAAGATCCACATTAGACCGGTTGTAAACCTCGTAGTAATTCAGCTCCAAGGAAGGTCTCTTCGTTCCAAAGGGATGGGGAGGTACGGACGGTGCAAGGACTTCTCGCCGGATCGGATCCTTAATCCTCTCAAGGACCTTCTTCCTCCAAAATGCATAAGCATAATTATTCCCCTGCTCGTTAGTAAATATGTCAACTTAATTTGCCAACCAAAAGTTGAAGTCTCCTTTAGCCCAGAGATCTTCATAAGTAGCATTGCGCTCCTCATCCGAAACGTCTATAGTATTGGCAGGAAGTGAGTCGATATCGAAACCAGAAAATGTTGTCCTGCGGATGCGGAAGGCCTCCTTATACAGCTGCTCCTTTTCCGCCTTCTGAGCTTCATCAGAGAGGTCGACCTGCTTCATGGGAAGCGCTAGGTTGGGGGTACGCTGGAAGACGGTGAGGCGGGAAACCTCAGCAGCAGATTCCTGGATAACCTGCACACCGCTAGCACCAGTACCAAGGATGCCGACTCGTTTACCTTTCAGATCGACACCTTCCTGAGGCCACCGAGAGGTGTGGTGCCATATCCCTTTGAATCTATCGAGACCTTTCAACGAAGGGATATAAGGCTTTGAAGCGAAACCGCTGCAGAGAATTAGATAGCGGGGATAGGTGATATTGCCATCCTCGGTCTTAACAGCCCAACGGTCGGCATCAGAATCGAATTCGGCGGCAGCGACAGGGGTGTTCAATCGAACATGAGGGCTTATATCGAGTTTCTTGTCGACGTAGGCAAAATACTTGCGCAATTCGTTACGATCCGGATACCTTTTGGGCCAAGTCCAATCTTTCCACAACTCCTCGATGGAATATTCGTAGAGTGGAACACTCGAGTCAACCCGAGCACCAGGATAGGCATTCCAATACCATGTGCCACCGAGTTCGCCTCCCGCCTCGAAGACTTGGACGCTATAGCCACGGTTTCTGAGAAGATAGAGTTGGTGGATGCCTGCAAATCCAGCACCGATTATAACAATGTCAGGATGAGATTCGGTATTTCCAATAGCCATTGATTGTTAGTATCGAAGAGTGAGGTAAAGGATAGAACGAAATGAACAGTCCTTTCTACGCTTTTTATGTGAAAAACTGTCAATAGAAGGTCGGCTTATTAGATGGTCTTTTCCCATTTTTAGCCCAAATGCTGGAGAAGAATACCAATCTTCCGGTTGGGTATGTAACCCAGGTTTGTAAAGCAAATAGGCACCACTGATGAGAAGCGTGAAATAGATATGTTAAAGATAACGTTCGCGCGAATTGCAATCGTAAGCAGGTTAGGACTCGTGGTGTGAATTTGATTGTACGGAGATGCACACTCGAATCCAGTATTTCTCCCTTCGGAAATTCTCCCATGCTCAAATTCTTGACGGATAGCCTCTTCTTTAGAGTTTAGAACATTTTGCCTTCATGCTAGTGGAGAGAGACTGGGAGCTTTATTACCAACGTGCCAACTCATACATTGTCGCCGGCGATCAAGGTAAATTACGTTCAAATACGATACACAATGAAATGAAATGAATCTTAGCTTTTCATTGCGTGCGGACGTTTGCGTCGCTCAGAGCTGAAGCCGAAGTTGAATCAAGTGAAAAGTTGAAAAAATGTCGCGCGTGACGATCCCTATCCTGGGTGACCGTGACAAAAAAAAGTGTCATTGGTCAAGTCCTCAGTTCCTCCTCAATGCCATCGGTATCAACCTGAATCTTACATAGCGATCACGTCTTTGGGCACCACTATTCCTTTGGGATGTGGAAATTTAGAGCTGACAATTTTGAAACACCTCAACTTTCGTCATTACTCGGTCCGTCACGCGCACCACCAGCCTCCCAACGAATCGTCGGGAATGGTTAATCAGTCATTAGAAGCACGAGAAATGACGCAATTACTTCCATCCGAGTCCACCGTTCTTACCATAATGTCGCGAGAAGTCTTTTCGTCCGGCTTGAATATGCATGCGAAATCTGAGTTGCAAGTGGTCATGGTGAGTAAGGATCAGTCTATAGTTCTTTCAAAGTGGTCAGTCGTTGATTTCTTAGTGTGTTGCGATTTTCGGGGAAGAAGTGAGTGAAGGCACGGGCGTTCATTCATACCCTTGAAGAGATCCTCGACGTGTTCTAGAAGCATGGCCACTCGGAAGTAAGTCTTAGTGGGTATATAATTTTGATCTCAAAGCTAAACTATCGCTCGGACGTAGGGACGCGGCTCGTGTCAACACATGCCATACTTCGGAAGAGTATCTAAGCAAATTACGCAGTGAAGGTTTATCGAAAATGCGATTAATTTAAGCCAGTGTTAGATGGGATGGTAGAAGAGAGGCTCCGTCATCGAGACAAAGCCATAACCAAGTCTCCGTACAATCACACACCTGAGGTAAATATTGCATCCTATCTGACAATCGCTGGGCTGATACCGACTTTATACGACGTTGGTCAGGGCTTAGAGGTCTCTCTAAAGGGGTTGAAAGCTGATAAAAGAGAACTAATTTATCTTTCATGCTCCCGATGGGCAAGGATGGCCTCGAAATTGGCCGGTTATATCTGTTATCAGGGCTATTCCATGGGAAGAGACGTTTAAGACAATGAAAGAGCTTCATAGGGAAGACAAACTTGAAAAGGTAAGAAATACGGTATAAGCTCCTTGCGTTTATGTAATATTTCACGACAGCTCGGTGTTTCAACTATCAAGCGTATGATTTTGACTCATTCTCTATCATATCCTTATTGAAATATTTATTTAGATGGGAAGTCGCCGAAATTGTCACGCTCTGCCGTGCAAATGGTTGGATTCAGCCCACTATATTCAAGCATTTATAACGTCGTCTATCGCGTTGCCGATCCAGAAATATTTCCATGCTTGAGGAAATATTCGTCACAATTCATCGATTCCTATTATTCCCTTCCTCGCGTCAGTTTTAGTTGGCATCAGTTTCTATGAATATAGCCCTCTAGGCGGAGGATTTTTCACTGGAAGATACACAGGTCCAGATAACGCGACCTGAACCTAGTTCTGGTTTCGACAACAACAATGGCACGAATCAGCCTAGAATTAGTCGGTAGGTTTTCCTTCAGTACTGTGCAACTATACATTTTTCGGACTTATGGACCAATCTCAGGGCCCGTTACTGTAATGATCAATACTTCAAGGTTTTTGACATCGTAAAGGCCGCAGCTGAAGAGGAGGGATTAACATTGGCAGAGGCAAGTAATAAGATTGTGTGGACCGGTCATTTAATTCTTACCCTCAACCAGTCTACGCTTCGTTGGACCAGTCACCACAGCGTCAAGAAGTGAGAAAGTATTACACAACTGTTTCTTCACTCAGTTGGCGTTCTATTAATTTCACAAAGAGCACGGCAACGCAGTTATTATCGGGTTGACTGTACCAAGCATATTAAGCACGTTAGCTTGCAAAGCCTCAATGAATAAATTGTTGAATAACCTTTGTAGAATCTCCTTGATTTAGAGAGGGTCCGCTCCCTGAAAGTGTGGTCCAGGTCATTGAGGAGGCTTGGGATGTTATCAAAATATAATGTCAGGAAATACTGGCATTAGTATTATCACAATCGTTGTTCGGTTCTCGCACCAGAAATTGATACCACTGCACCAACAAATGCAGCACGGTACCGATGGAAAACAATTAAATGTCATGGGTGGCAACCTGAGCGATTGTATCTGAGAATCAGGCACGTAGTTCCGAAAGAGAATCGAATCAGATCCTGCAGCAATGAAGGATGCTCAACTTCTCTGCATGGTCGCGGAAATCGAGGTACAATATTGCCGTCCAGGCTGTCCCGACATGGCCTTGAAACTAGATTCTCGCCCCTGGCTTGGGGAATGTCCCAATGGTGCCACAAGGCGAACCAATTTAGATAGGTGAAAGTAGTAGCATGGTTCGCACTGCCCAGGCACCTTCTACTCGATCAACGGATTCATCTTTTCTCTTTCCTAGTGCGGGGGACATAGGCGCAGGATGAACAGCGTCATTCCCGCTCCGCAAAAGGGTACGGTAGCACCGAGATAATAGGTCTAGTCAAAACTTAGTGCTCATATCTTTCATCTGCAGGTTTCAACGAACGTTCAATTCACATCAAGGCGGAGGCTGGAAATATTTTAAGAGGAACAAAATTATATTTTATTAGAATTAGATTCTCTTAATACAGTAACGGCCTCCTGATCCTCAAGATTATAGGATTTAAAGCAATGTACACAATATTTTCTGTCATTTTCTGTTATGTGTGGATCGAACCATTCAAATATTCCCTCTGGTGGACCCTCCTTTCGGTCGCTGTCCGTATCAAACCACGCATTGTCCGTATTAAACCATTCAGATGTTCCTCCCGATAGAATACTCTTCCGAGTCCTCACGGTCGGGGTCGGAGTATCCTCCTCGACAAGTCTTGTATGTGTCGAAAGAGCCGCCCAGACATTTTTCATTTTTAATCGGAAGATGGGGATATATTCCCAACAGCGAATACAGATGTTCCATAGAACATCGTGAAGTTCAGGCGCAGACACTTTAGACGGACGTTGTGGGTGCTTCCGAGTCTGAATTTGAGCCAAAACGCCAAAGTCGTTTGGAATGTTAGCATAGGGACGTGACAGCGTAGTGATTTCCTGGAAATAGATGTTAGGTTTTACATAACCGATGATAACTTAAATGAACTAAGCCCACAAGGAGTGTCATTCCGTACGCCCACACATCACTCTCTATAGTGACCTTCTGTCCCGCCTCGAAAAGTTCTGGTGCCATCCAGCGCAAAGTACCAGCAGCTTCGCTAGTCGTTGTTAATCCAAGCTCGCTGTCAAGAATCCTTGAAAGACCGAAGTCCGTAAGACAAGGCGTCCCATTACTTGTAACTAGAATATTTCCCTGTAATAACGTATTATTCAAGACTCTCGCAGCGATGGTGATTGGGTTACCCCACGAAGATCTCCGTGAACGATAGACATTTTGTGGAGATATATGAGACCTTCTGTTATTCCTCTGATCTAGGTATATTTCAACTCATAAATCCCGGAGAGATGCCTTGGGAGGAAGCAGGCTCACCAATCCTATTAAATTAGGTGGCTTCTTTACTTCTATATAAGAGAGAATGGTCCCATTGACCATCCACGGGGAAATTAACGCTGGTATTTGGTGTGGGGTATCCTCCATAAAGTCGTAGGAGAATCCTAGGCAAGGAGCTACGTTTGAATGTGACAACATCGACCACGTCAGATACTCTCTCCATAAACGCTATATATTACATAGTGAGATCAGATTAGAATCCAATAAAGGATTTTGTTCATGCTTACCTTCTTTATCTTTATTTTAATATTGGTACGTGCCCCACTGAAGCACCTCAAGACCTTGATTGCGATCTTCATATCTCCCATCAGCCCACTCCATATATCCGAGTTCCCTCCCCCAACCACAACAAATCGACTGCGTCCAGTGACCCTTCCATCGAGACAGAAAGCTGACGACCTGGAAAACTCATCCCCTCCTTAGAGCAAATAAATTACAAGCCTCGTCCAAATGAAGTGAACAGAGCACTACCTTGGGATAATATCCCAGACTCGGATACGGCTTCCCCTGACCCTCTATCCGACATGGATACGATGCAAGGATGTGGATACGACGCAAAGATGTGGTAGGGAGGGCAGTTTGGCGCTCGTTCAAGAAAGCTTCGGAAGACACAGCCAGTGACCCACTACGACGTATGGTCAAGTATTCCATTCGCAATACATGTCTAAACTAGGAAATGCTTTACAGTCATCCACCAATGACAACAGGGTGCATACTCACGAACTTCCTGTCTATCCAACGGTGTAGAATGGGATGGGCAATATAAAAGTCTTTCGTCTAGGAAGAGTCATCATGGGAGAATGAGGAGATGAACAGATAGCCGCCCAGCTATCCAATCATATCCATCCACCGTCACGGTGCACGCTCGCTCGCGAAAGAAATTCAAAAAGGAGCTCGAGGAAGGAGGGTGGGAGGTGCACACTAATGTGGATCACCAGTGGAGTGAGAGGTAAGTAGAGTGCCATTTTGAGCGAATTACTCATCGTTTCCGCGGTCCATCGCTCAGACACATGCGGTGAGTAGGTTATGCTCTAGAAATAACGGAGGATGTGTAGATGAGACACTCTTTGTGAAATAAACCTAGTTTTAACTCCGTGGTGGAAGGCTTACTAGGGTGTGTGTAGTAACTGTTGGATTTACGAGCGCTCAGCAAGGTCATGCTGGTTCCGCGCTGTGCTCTTTTGTTTCCCCCTGTCGATTGCATCGCATATATTTGATATATATAAGTAACTTACATTTTGTATATACCGTATCCGTTTGCCTCATGAGCTCACCGAGGTCAAACGTAAATTTACTCTAATTTTGCGATTCGCGACATTTATTCCAACAGTAACTGGGGAGAGGTAGAGTTATTAATGTTGAAAGCAAGCCTGGTTGATTTGGACAGAGAAGATTGGTATGTTTCGTACTCCCTTTGATTTGAACCCTTATATCGAAGCGGCTTTTCAAACGTCCTACAGCGTCAGACACCAAGGTTTGGCCACTCTCGGCCGGCTGTATTTGGCCGTGCAGCGCCCCCAAATTTAAATTTTGGAAGGAAACCTGGCAAGATACACATAAATCTGTAATTTTGTATTTATGGGCGCTTAGTCCAGATATCAAGCTGAACATTTGTAACCCAATTTTAGGGCTATTTCTACTACGAGGGATACACTGGAGAAGAGGTGTTCCCAAATAAATACTATGAAGCTCTTGAAACCACATTCAAAAGTGGCTCTGAGCTAATACGATGACTACAAGTAATATATTTGAAGTTTCTAACCCTCCAGACGAGACTGGGGCTAATGAAAAATTTATGGCTGATGTCACAAAGTGTTACCCAAACCTGCCGAACGCTGCCGGAATGAACAAGCGAGCGTTAAGCGATAGCTTAGCGAGAAACTCCGCCTAAAGTCCAGATATTGGTGGGGGCATTTTGATAGATATAGGACTTTCGGGAAAGCGATCAGGTAGATCAAAAGCTCTCCCGAAAAGGAGTCGATTCCGCCACTTTTGAGGAACTAATATATATTCTTGCAAACTCTGAAGCGATTCACGCGGCGCCTATTATCCAGTGGTCGGTTTTGAGCGTCTGACATTGTAGCCGTTGGAGATGTATCCCACTGTATCATGCTCCGCCGGATCAACTCCCACTAATGACCTCTCTCAGACTCACCGAAGGTTGATGCTCGAGCTGAGACGACACGCACCATTCTCAGGACCAAAGTCGCTGTCAGAGCCGAGACGGCACGCACCATCCTCAGCAAAAGCCTACTCATTGCGTGAGTTATGGAGATAAATATGTATGTGATCGGCAGTGCGGAATTTATTCCCCATTAGTAAGCCTTCACTTTCGTATAAGTAGCATACAATCATTGAACATACCACACAGCCATTTACCTCGAGAACTCGAAGGTGTGTAACCTTCAGGTAGCGTTATTATTCCCCCTCTTATCGATCGTTATTTCAATATTTAGTTATCTCACCCTTCTGCCAGTACCGCGTACCACTAATTACAGAAGCTCTTTCCATATAGTTTACTATGTCTCCGATATCTGAATTGAAAGTGGTCATGGTGAGTAGCGATTCAGCTGAGCAAAAGTGGTGCTCAACTATTCGCTGATCAGGGTGCCATGACGTTCGGAGAGGAAGGGAAAGAAGGCACACGTGTTCATACTCTAAAGGGAGTGGAAGATATTCTCGACGTGTTCCAAAAGCATGGTCATTCTGAGGTGAGCATCCATTCGTGGAATTGTGATCTGAGAGCTCGAGGATGGTACATGCGTAGGTGGACACGGCTCGATACTACGGGAGAGGTACTTCTGAGGAGTATCTAGGCAAAGTAGGCGTTCCATATTTTTATTGATAATAGATGGTGCTAATTCTCAAGTTTTGAATAGATTGGATGGCAGGCGAGAGGCCTCACTGTCGAAACCAAATTATATCCCACTAAGGCTCCTCACAACCATTCCGCCGCCGTAGGTCCCACTTCTATTGAATATCTCTATGTAGCTAATTAAAAGTAATCTAGGGTCTCCGTCAAGGTTTAGAGGACTCTCTAAAGGCACTAAAGGCTGATAAGATAGAATTGTTCTATCTTCATGCTCCCGACAGGTAATGGATTTGGAGTGCACTATTCCCCACGATAACAAATCATAACTTGTTCTAGAACTGTTCCATGGGAAGAGACATTCAAAGCAACCAACGAACTTTATAAAGAAGGCAAATTTGACAAGGTGGGGATATCCTGTTGAGTATAGCGCTTGGGCTAAAGTCTCTCAACAGCTCGGCATTTCAAATTATCAATCGTGTGGTCTCTTCTTAAAAAATCATTTCGTTCTTCCTAAATTCTCACTTCAGATGGGAGGTCGCCGAAATTGTTACCCTCTGTCGTGTAAATGGTTGGATTCAACCCACAGTTTATCAAGGCATCTATAATGCCATCCACCGCGCGGCTGAACCGGAATTGTTTCCATGCCTCAGGAAATGTTTGTCGCCTGCTATCTATATTTATAATTTCCTTTCTGACACCATATTTAGTCGGAATTAGTTTCTACGAATTCAATCCTCTTGGGGGAGGTTTTTTCACTGGGAGGTATACGGCTCCAGATAGTATACCTGAGCCTGGTTCTCGTTTCGACCAAAGCAAGGGTGCGATGCAAGCTACCCACTATCGGTAGATTTATTACTACTGCAAGATTATGTGTCTACGAACTTACCGCTTAATCTAGAGCACGTTACTGGAATGATCAGTACTTCAAGGCCCTCGACATCATAAAGGCGGCAGCCGATAAAGAAGGGTTAACATTGGCGGAGGTAAGTGATAATATTGCGTCTGAAACAATCAGACAATCAGATCTTACATCTCAACTAGTGTGCCCTTCGTTGGATCAATCACCACAGTATCCTGAAAAGGTGAGAGAAGTGATCATTCCACCGACCAATTAAAACTTGAATTGTTCCACAGAGAGTACGGTGACGCGGTTATTATTGGGGCTTCTAGTACCAAGCACATCGAACAGGGAAGATTATATAGCTTCATTGAGACAACTGTAGACTGACTCTCCTTTTAGAATCTCCTTGATTTGGAGAAGGGACCACTCCCTGAAAGTGTGGTTAAAGCCATTGACGAGGCCTGGGACGTTGTCAAAGGGGATGTAAAGAAATACTGGCATTAGGAAACTAGTAGAATGTGTCTCCGAATTGATCTCTCCTCCCGATAAACTCTTTTGTTAAGAATTATGTCACCTTGATATTGTGTCGCGATGAGAAAACCATTCACCACATACACTTCTGATAACGATTGATTTTATGTTGTGGACACCACAAAACTGATTGTCTAGGTAGACGCAATTAACTTGCTCCCTCTATCTATGTTTGATACACCAGTAGATTTTTATATATAATAACTTTGAATATGGGACAGATTAAAGGCTTGGCCCGGGCTTCAAGGTGATCGCTGGCTGAACGCTATACTTTCTATGGCAATGAGGTAATCGCGATTTCTATTTCGGGCTAAATAAATAAAAAACTTCATGAATAATTACCGAGCTCACGAGGCGCCGCACCTAATTTCTGTTATTTGGGTCGTATGTCTGATGGGCTAGAAAGACATATGCTCTGTGCTCTGAGGAGTTCCGACGGTTAGCATAAACATTTGTTCCTCGGGAAAGGAATATAAAACTGCTCAAGAGGTCTGTTTACATTGTTATTGAATGAAGGAGAGTAGAAAAAAAAATTTTAGAAGTGATAAGAATGTCAAAAAAAAAAAATGCAAGAAATCTGGGCTCGGAACATTAAAACTACAAATGATAGATGGATATAGAAGGGGTAAAATATAGCAGTGAATGAGAAATGCCGCATTAAGAATAACTTCGAATGACTTGCAATATATCCAAAGTAGACGGTCTTTGAGATGGGATAAAATGCCAGCATTTTACACAAACGTCCCAAAGTTCATCGGTAAGTACAGGAGCCTGATCCGGACTGGGGCGTAAGGGAATAGCCCCATTGCTCAGGCAGTTCATCACCTCTGGATCAAAAGCAATTTCAAGGAAAGGCCGTTTCCCTGTGAATATTTCCTAAAGGAAAGAGTATTCAGATATTAGATTCTTGCGGAAGGATCCCGATAACTTTACCAAAATTAACATCCCAAAACTCCAAATGTCACTGCCACGGTGCAGTTGGAAACCGCTAAAGAGCTCAGGAGCCATCCACCTTAAAGATCCCCCAGGCTCCGATGCTGTTGTCGTGTAAGCCAGCTTATTATTGAGTATCCTTGATAAGCCAAAGTCGGTCAATCGCGGTTTTCCGGCAGCGTCGATCAGGATGTTGCACTGATAACAAAGACTTCAGCAAAGTCTCTCATTTTGGATGAGTCAATGACATACACCACGAAGATCTCCGTGTACGATGGGTCGTTTCCTTGAGTGAAGGTGATCGAGGCCACTGATGACGCCTATAATCTGCACAGCAGAGAGGATGAATTATGAAATAAACTCTGGCCTCGGTAAATTGCTTACCAATGAGAATCGGTCTGCGGTTGGATTCGAGCGAAGATATTCGATTACAGATCCATTAGGCATCCATGGTGAGACGAAGGCAGGTGGTTGACATGGGGAGTATGTGAACTCATGAGTGAATCCAAGTAACGGGACGATATTTTCGTGGGAAACTGACGACCACGCTTCATATTCTCGTTTAAGGTGCTGAGCAAGTTCAGGTTGTTAAGAAATTACAAGCCATACATAGTGCTAATATACTTACTTTAAACAGCCTTTCTTTGACGTTATCGGAGATTCCAGCACCGAACCTAAATGCTCTGATAACTTTGACGGCGACTTTTTCCCCGCGTAGGTATGCAGTCCAGATATCAGAGAATCCGCCACCTGCAACGGCATACGAACTCCTATCCGTCAGCTGTCCATCAACACAAGAAGGCGAGGAAGAGGACCAAGTGTCGTAAATTTGGTTTACTGGAGGTGGGGGTGGAGGTGGGGGGGCAACCACGGGCTTAACTGGATGGGGTTGAGTGTCTTTGAAAAATGCAGGCAAAGGGGGGCAAGAATCAGTGTTGGGATTAGATGTAGAGCGATTCCCAATAGGAGTGGGTACACGCGCAGCAATCTTCTTCGCAGTGTTTGAGTTGCCAGGTTGCAGACGATTACCGAGCGGAACGGTGGAAACAGAACAATCCAGTGGAACTTCCTCTTGCCATACTCTCTGGAGTTGTTGATGTCTCAATGTCGAAGAGTCCCCTCCCCTTTGCCTACAACACTCGATGCTTCAATGTTTAGGAAGAATATCAACCAGATAAACAACATACCGGGGATATCTATATGGCGGGTTCTCGGGAACGCTATCATCAAGTAGAATAGGTGCACTTCGACCTGTATCACGGGTAGAACGCGTATTCCAAGGGTGCAAAAATCCGGGTGTCAGGGGTGGTGTAGGCGGCGCAATTCCTGTTGAATGCGTATCACCTTGAGCGATCTTGTTGTCAGTGGTGCTACTCGGGAAAAGTCTGTTTGTCTTTTTCATCCCAACTCCTAGTTCAGTACGAATCAGAGTCGACTCGGGAATAGGTTGTGCAGCTGATCTCCCAAGATCGCCGCTCAATTTTAGAACTGTCGGAGGTAACATAGATTTGTTTTGAGTTGCAGGGGTAGAAGACGATTGGTGAGAAATAGACCGGGAGAGGGGATGAATAAGCTTATGGGGACTCGCTGGAGGCGCAGGTGTCAAAGGAGGAGAAATGAGGTTAGGTGAATTCTGAAATTGTTTTGCGGTTGTCCGTCCAGCTGTCGCGTCGCAGTTATTCGTTCGGCGAAGCTTTGAATCTCCCAGAGGTGTTTTCGGAGAATATCTTGGAGTGCATGGCGCTGGTGGTATAGGGGAAGCATTGGGTTGAGGATTTTGCCTTGAAGGACGAGAATCTTGATGTGATGGATAAATAGCCCCGTTATCGACTTTAGGTTGAGCCATCTTTGATGCAGCTGTGGTCTGCGTGCTGCGAGGATACATGACGTCTTCTGCTTCACTCTCACAAAAAGGTGGAAGCGACCCTATCAAAGGTTTGTGTCTCTTCTGGCGAAGAGGGCTTTCTTGCGATAAATTAGTACGCTCACTAAGAAATTTATTTATTTAAAAGTTAATTTGAGACTATTTCGTATGCTCACGCCACTTTCATCTCTCGAAGAGGCGAGGTCATAACTCTTTCAGAACTTTGCTGATTGGTCGATCGTGTGTCTCCAGTGTGTGTGTCCTGGACGATAAGGCGAGCTGTCCTTTATCGGGATGATCAATAATGAGGAATATTTTAGTCATCCCAGACGTACTTTGATTCTTCTATCAAGAACCAACGTGACCGAAACAGTGAAGTCGAGCTACTACTTCGAGATTACTGCGGGAGATGTCAACGAGGTGAATCTGGATAGCAACTAGAGGTAGAGGGGTGGTAAGATGGAGGCAGGAGGCAAGAGAGCTACTCGAGGCCATCGATGCCATCGTTTACGAATTCAGTGCGGGGGTTCGCACTGCGTGGATGCCTCGTGGTGCCAAGTAGCGCTGAGGGGCTGGGCCCATGATCCACCACAAGTGCCCATGACGCGTCCACATTGCCGATAATTAGAGAAGGGTTTATTGTCGGATAAATGAGGATATACAACGCTACGCTACACATTGAAAAATGGAAGTGAATGGAATAACGACGGAAAATAATGCAACTGAATCTCTGACTACAAACTTGAAAAAAAAAAAGGGGAGAGACAGGTAGCAAGTACTTCTTCATACTACTTCTAACCGACTTGTGATAGCCTGAACAGCAATTCTGAAGAGGTCAGCCTGTTAGTTGGAATAAATTTCCAACATTCCACACAGATTCTCCATATTGCCTCAATCATACAAGGAGCTTGGATAAGTTTTGGGCGAGGGGGAAGAGTGCCTATACTTATAATTCGAATGACAGCAGGCTCGACTTTGACTTCTATATACGGGCGTTGGCCAGTAGTTATTTCCTACCGGGAACCTTAGCAGCGAGAAGAAAAGAAACCCACAAGATCTTACCAGGACGGTCATTCCATACGCCCAAATATCGCTGGCTTGGTTCACCTTGTTTCCTTCGAGAAGTTCCGGTGCCATCCACCGTAGGGACCCTGCAAGGTCCGAAGATGTCGTAAAACCAAGGCCTTCTCTTAGTATCCTTGACAAGCCAAAATCTGACAGACATGGCTCGCCGTCATTACCAATAAGAATATTGCACTAGTTTAAGTTCAGCTATCATAAATAGCACACAGAAATATATACGCACGCATCTTAAATCACCGTGTACAATAGGGCATTTAAGGGTATGGAGATAATTTAGACCTTTAGCGACACCAATAATCTGAATAGATATGAATAGAACTCGATTGTATGCAGCTGGAGAAAAATGATGACGAGTTCATCATTCTTACCAAGCGAAGCCTATCTGCATGGGGATTCTTGCGGATGTATACGGAAGCTGTTCCTTGAATCATCCAGGGAGAAATGAAGGCTGGAGGTTGATAAGGAGCATCGTAGGTAAAGTCATAGGTAAAACCCAAGAAAGGTACAATATTTGGGTGGGACAGTGAAGACCATGCATGATATTCTCGTTTAATTCTCTAATTCTCATTATGAGCCAAATGATAAAGAAAAAAAAAATACTGTCCCACCTTGAATAACTTGTCTTTTACGTCATCTGGGGTAGAATTCCCGTTGAAGGCCCTGAGCACTTTCACGGCCACGGCTTTTCCGTATAGCCTTGCTGTCCATATATCAGAGTAACCTCCACATACCACTACATGCCGACTTCGATTTGTTATTTGTCCGTCGAGACAGAATGGAGAAACGACAGAAAACTCCTTGGGATTATCAACTGCAGACGAGGGGTTTGTGGATACGTTTATATCTTCTTGCTCTTCCGATAAATCTGCGAGTTCGTCTGTATTCCGCTCTTCTGAGATACGTGTAACAATATCTCAGAGAATATGCAACTCACCTTCATTAGGTGTGACTGATTTTGAATATCGAGACCCCATATTTATCTCGAGTCGCTCTCTAATATCTTGCAATGGGTATGCCAACCTCTCCGTCGTTCCCATCCAAGCATTGGGATCTCGCCAGCTATCTTCGGCGACGATCTCCACCGATTCGTTTCGGCGTTCAGATCGCAGTGTGCTGATAGTGGTGAAGGTAGCTGTCGAGGCCAGCGACGATCTCGAGAGATAACGAACTCCGTGCTCTACCGCACGAACCCCTTGTGCAAATGACCGAAGACGTTGTGCAAATGAGGGTCGCGGTTTCCGTCTGTCATCGTCCGCAATTTCTACTTCCACAGCCGTATCTCCCATGACCTCTTCATCACTGGATTGGCCTCGAGATTGGGAGTGGCGACGAAAAATTTCAGATAGGGCCAAAACAGGATGTCGCTTTTCAATCTCTAGTCTTAGAGCGAGAAGGAGTAACGAGCTAGATTCCCATTCCAAATCTCGGTTGAAAATTTTGTCCTGAGGCCCGACAAAAGTATCCAAATCCGCTGGAATTTTAAACCATCCTCGATCGCGATATTCCTGTATCAACACTTTACACTGGTTTTCAAGAGTATCTTCGTCCAAATCTTTTAGGGTTTCGCAAGCCTTTTGTACTTGAGCAGGTTCGAAATGCGTCGTTATTGCAGGATGGGACTCCAATAGAATATGGTGACATTGTTGAATTCCTTCAGAAGGGGAATCCAGAACAGGACCAAAAACAGAGTGAAAAGGATCGGCTTCGCGTTGTGCTACTTCGATAGGAGTTCCCGTTGGACGTCGTGGCCAAACCAAATTCCGTCCTCTTGCGTCTGGGATAATCCACAGGCCAGTAAGGCAAGTCCTCGAGGGTTCTGCTGCCATGCAGAGCCCAACGATGGTACTGACGAAGTGACGAGGAGGGTTGAGAAGATATTAGCGTGAGAACAAATGGGCAGTGTCGTCTGGATATTGTGGAGGCTATGCTGTTGTTAATCGTGTCAATTCAAGTCGCCTTCGATATCAAACTGGAGGATAAGCGATGTTTAGATATTTAAATTAGAATCTTTCGGAAGTATTACAGAAGGAGACCCGCGCCACATCAGCATCCTGGCGCCGAGACGGAGTACTCGAAGAAGAGCATGAAAACATCGAATATGCTCTGGACTGTGCTGAACCAATAGGAGATTTTGGTAAAGTACTTTGCTCTGGACTGTGTTGAATGAATAGGAGATTTTGGTAGCGTACTTACTGGTAAGCTTTCTCCAAATCGAATTTAACTCAGTCAAGAGTGCCACTCAAATGTTTTCAAGAACAGGTTGAAGATATGATGATATATCCAAATGGTCTGGCAGAACCGTGAAACTATCCAGAATTTGGTTCCCAACACCCACACCAAAAGGAAAGACTTTGCAGTAAGCCATGCACGTACAATAATAAAAACGTACCTAAGAATGATACATGAAGCGAAATCCATTGGTCAAAGATATTCGCATAAATATTTGAGTGATGTGATTCGCATTCCCTTAGCTTGATGACAGCGTCTTAGGACTTACATGAGCCCTCCAGCGTCTACAATGAAGGTCAATAAACAGCATGGCAGGGAAAAGAATCAACTTACCATCAACTTCAAGATTGACCATCTCTCGCCAATTTCTGAATTCCTGAGCACGGTCCCACACAGTCCCACCCACCTCGAATAATTCTATTAATTCGTCTCGTGCCAGTCCGGGCCTCACGATCAACCGCTCGTCTGATATTGTGGCTACAGCTCTCCAAACATCCCCGTAGACGCCCCCGTAAAAATCTTCGATGGGGGCACCGGCTATAAGGCAATGCACGGAAAGGATCTGCACCGACTCCATGCTGAGAAAGGACTGTATGGCGATTACCAGCCGGT
>Ga0157379_10001825_pt1 | contig 17581 bp, 16 predicted proteins | sample S25metaG_FD_121802 | JGI IMG/M metagenome (GOLD analysis project Ga0157379, IMG submission 121802) | Switchgrass rhizosphere microbial communities from Kellogg Biological Station, Michigan, USA - S2-5 metaG | ecosystem: Host-associated > Plants > Roots > Rhizosphere > Soil | place: USA... | reverse complement strand
GTTGCGTAACATGTCGGCGGCGACATACATCCGCCAATAAGCACAATATTGCATCGGCGATTGGCCAAGCAGGCCCTTGAAGCGCTCACCCAGCACGGTCTTGGACAGGCCAGCCTCGCGCGCCAGATCGTCGAGCGTTATAGGCTCGGCGTAGCGCGCATGGATGAGCGCGATTGTGCGGCCGACAGCCGGATCTTTCAACCCTGCAATCAGACCCGCCTCCTCGACCGGAGTGTTCTCTATGTATCGCCGAACGGCTTCGGCAAACAGGCCTTCGGCAAGCTTGCCCACGGTCTCCGGCGAGTCGCGGCTGAGGCCCTGCACCGCAAATTCGACCGAGCGCCTGATCCAGTCGCTTTTGCTGGCATCGTCGAGCGAGATGACCATGATCGGCGGCAGACTCTTGAGCAACACATGCTCGGGTGTGGTGCTGGCGAGGAACCCGCAATAGATTGCCGTTTTCTCGCCGTCTCCTTGGATGCGCACGCGGAACATCCCGTCTTCGTCCGGTGCTTGGATGATGTCGTGGCCATCGACCGGCACGCCGGGAACCGGACCGTGAAGCAAATGCCCGACATTGCGCGGCAGAATGACGATCTCTCCGGCCCGCACAACGACCGGCGCCCCATCACCGACCTGACAGCTCAACCATCCTGATCGAACATAATGATAGGCGATGATATGCGCCGGATCGATGCAATAGGCCGCGCACTCCTCTTCGCGCAGCTTCGAATGAATCGACCAGGGGCCGGCCATCTCCCCATCGAGAAACACCCCGCCTGACAGTCGCATTGACGACAGCAGCTCTCCAAGCATGTCCATGTCGATCGTTTCCCAACTTACCGTGTGTTCGATCAAATCATCCGGCTGCTCGATCATATCAAATAGGCGACACAAACTCTAGAGACGCCGCAAAGCTCACCAACAAGTGCTAGGGAGAATAGAAATGAAGCTTTGCAGATCGTCAGCCGCGTCATTCGTCCTTACCGCGGTCCTTGTCTTTGCCCCTTGGCTGCCGCTCGTCGGGGCGCCTTCTGCTCCGGCTTACGTCACGCTCGCCTGACCAAACGAGGCCAATTTCACAGGACCTTAATCCAGCCCGCGAGCAGCGGACGCGCATCCGCTGCATCCGTGGCAAGCATGAAAATAAGATGAGGAGATGACCATGTTCCACGATTTCACCTATTGTGCCGTTTTATCCGCCACGGCCCGTACGGCCTGGCAGATCGACGATGTGATGCCACACGATGCCCGGCTGGATTTCACCCGGCCTTTTCTGCCCGAGGCGCTGGCACGCATCCAGAGCGTTCCGGGTCTCAGCGCCGCCGAGCGGCTATCGCTGAACCATGTCCGCGCCCATGAATATCTCTCCCTGTTCGGTCTGATCGAAGAGTTCATCCTGCCGTTCCTGCTCGATCATATCCGCGATCAGGGTGCGGGTGACGATCATCGGGTCAGGGCGCTGCTACAATTCGCGGGAGAGGAGGCGAAGCACATCCATCTATTCAAACGGTTCAAGGACAGCTTCGACGCCGGCTTCCCTTCGCCTTGCGCCGTGATCGGCCCGGCTGAGACCATCGCTGCCGAGATATTGCAACGGCACCCGCTCGGTGTCGCGCTGATCATATTGCAGATCGAATGGATGACGCAGAGCCACTATCTCGACAGCGTTCGCGACGATGGCGGGCTTGATCCGCTGTTCGCCAGCCTGCTGCGCCATCACTGGATCGAGGAAGCGCAACACGCCAAGCTCGATACGCTGATCGTCGAAACCCTCGCGGCGACGATGAGGGCCGAGGACATCGAGGTCGCGGTCGAGGACTATTTCCGTATCGCCAGCTTCCTCGACGGCGGCCTGAAAGCGCAGACGCAACTCAACCTCGCCGCGTTCGAAATGGCGGCCGGGCGGATGCTCAACGTGCCGACGCGCCAGGCCTTCCTCGACGAGCAATACCAAGCGCTGCGCTGGACCTATCTCGGCAGCGGCATGGGCCATCCCAAGTTCCGCGCGACGCTCGGCGCGCTTTACCCCCGAGGGCTGGCCCGGGTCGACGCCGCGCTTCCCTCATTCTCCTGATTACCCACCGAAGACCTGAAAGGAAATTATCATGGATGCAGTAATGACCCGCAACATCGTCAACGACATCGACCTCGACGCCCTCAATGACGTCGTTGCCGCGATCCAGAACGACGCGTCTAAGGCGCTGGTGCGCTTTGCGGTGTCGACCCGCTGGACGGGCCAGACCGGCAGTCGCACGACGGTGAAGGGCTATGAACTGGCCGGCGAGCAGATCGCCCGGGATTTCGAGATCATTGCCGATGAGCCGCTCGAGCTCTTGGGCCGCAACACCGCGCCCAATCCGCAGGAACTGCTGATGGCTGCGGTGAACGCCTGCATGACCGTGGGCTATGTCGCCGGCGCGGCGTTGAACGGGATCACGCTGGAGAGGCTCGAGATCGAGACCACCGGCCAGCTTGACCTGCGCGGTTTCCTTGGCCTCGACGACACGGTAGCCCCCGGTTACGAAGTGATCGACTATATTGTACGGATTGGGGGTAACGGCACGCCCGAACAGTTCGAGGCGATCCACCGCACGGTGATGCAGACCTCCCCCAACTACTTCAACATGGCCCGGCCGATCCGCATGAACGGCCAGCTCCAACTCGACCGCGCTTGAGATGAATGCCATCGCCGCGATGACCATCGCGGCGGTGGCATTCAATCCAGGCAGCATATGACGCTATGCAATCGCGAGCGGCGTTCTGGCCCAGCGTGGCAATAGCGGCCGCCCGTGAGTACCGCTATCCGCAATCGACAGCCGGGCTTCCAGCACGTCGGACTGGGCGACGCCGGGGAAGAATGCGAGAACGACCTTGATCAGATGCCGGATTTTCATGGACGCGCTCCATCGAACATTTGTTAAAACATCTGGAAGCATCGCTATGCGGTATCACATGCGCGCGTTGCCCCCGGCAATGGCTGCTCTCGGCCGAAGCCGCCGCTCTAGGCTGCTGGTTTGAAAGACGGGAATGTCCCACAGGCCGTCATTCACTCGCGTTCAGCCGCCTGATCGTGGCGCACCGAAACTTGCGATTTATCGTGGGTTCGATTACCGTATTGGGAGTCGAACTGAGCCTTTAAAGCTTTGGTTTGAAGCGGAAAAAATTGTCGCTACCATCGTGGCACTTTTCGTGGCACCCGGTTGGAAATATCGAATTAGACCTGTGAGAAATCATTCACTTGTCGGATGAGTTCGAATCCCTCCCGCTCCGCCATTTCTCTTTTAATTTCAATTATTTAATCGAGTATTGGCTATCGCGGTCCTGACCTCGGTCCGTACTTTTGCGCCGGATTGTTGCGAACTCCTGCGGCAAAGCGCATCCAATCTACGGTAGATCGTCGAAGTTCGCAGACGGCAAAGCTTGCTCGCCAGAAAAACACTCCCATCGGACGCCCAAAAGGCGGATTTTCCCTGCAAATCGGCAGTGGAAAATTACCGGCACCATCAATAGCAAGGCACTGGACGAGATGCTCGAAGAAAGCACCCGAAACGCCTGCGCCAGCGCGTCAAATAGCATCTCGTGCGTCTGGAGCAAATAGGCCCGCACGATGAAAGCCCGGCTATGCGCCAGCTTCGTGTGAGCAACCTGCAGCTTGGTCGCCTTGCCATCCAACACGGCATAATCCTCGCTCCAGTCGAACTGGAACGCCTCGCCGGGTTGGAAGACCAGGGGCACGAATGTCCCGCGTCCACTGGTCTGCTGTTCGTACTGGCGCTCAGTCCGCCATTGTCGAGCAAAAGCAGCGACCCGATTATAAGAGCCCTCGTATCCCAGCTTCACCAGATCGGCGTACAACTGCTTTGCCGTCCGCTTCTGTTTGCGGGATTTCTTCGATTCCACCCGCAGCCATGCGGTTAGCTTCTCGGCGGACGGATCGAGTTTGCTGGGCCGAACCGGGACTTTGAAGCTGGGCTCCACCGTATCGGAACGCAGGTATTTGCGGATGGTGTTACGGGACAGGCCGGTCCGTCGCCTGATCTCCCGAATAGAAATCTCATGCCGATAATGCCACCGACGGATCACGCTGAGTAAGTCCATGTCGATCACTCCAAGACCCTCCGACAGCCTGCCGGAGGAGAGGGAAACATGGGTCAATTCTCAGTGGAAATTTACGCTCCTCCCGGGTCACATCTCAGTGGCAATCAACACTGAAGCGCGCCCATCACCGCATGTGGTGCGATCATGCCTTCTATGTCGGCGCGACGGCCGACAATGCTCCCATCCTCAAGGACCTGGAGCGGATTCCCGGCACGGCGGGGGTGAAGATCTTCATGGGCGCCTCCACCGGCAGCCTGCTGGTGACGGAGGACGACGCCCTCTCCGCCGTCCTCGCCAGCGGCACCCGCCGCGTCGCCATCCATGTCGAGGACGAGGCGCGGATGAATGACCGCAAGGATTACAGGGTCGAGGGCGATCCCTCCAGCCACCCGGCGCTGATGGCGACGAAGCGAATCGTGGGGCTGGCGCGGAAGGCGCGGCGGCGCATCCACGTCCTCCACATCACCACCCCCGCCGAGCTGGAATATCTGGCGGGGCACAAGAATATCGCGACATGCGAGGTGACGCCGCAGCATCTGACGCTGGCGGGCGAGGAGGCCTATCCGCGCCTCGGCAGCTATGCGCAGATGAACCCGTCGATCCGCAGCGGCGCCCACAGGGATGGCCTCTGGCACTGGCTGCGGCAGGGGGTGCCGGACGTGCTGGGCTCCGACCATGCGCCGCACACCATCGAGGAGAAGGCCAAGCCCTATCCCGCCTCGCCCAGCGGCATGCCGGGGGTGCAGACGCTGGTGCCGCTGCTCCTCAACCATGTCGCCGAGGGACGGCTGACGCTGCAACGCTTCATCGACCTGACGAGTGCGGGGCCGCAGCGCATCTTCGGACTGGTGGGCAAGGGGCGGATCGTGCCCGGCTATGACGCGGACTTCACCATCGTCGCCCTCGGCAAGCGCTGGACGGTGGGGGGCGACTGGCTCGCCTCGCGCTGCGGCTGATCGCCGTTCGAGGGGATGGAACTGACCGGGAAGGCCATCGGCACCGTGATCCGTTGCCGCCGCGTGATGTGGGAGGACAGCCTCGCCAACGAAGCCACCGGAGAGGCGCTGCGGTTCGAGGCGACCGAATTCGCCTGAGCCGCTTTACGATACGACCTCGGACGGGGTGAGGGACTGCGGTTCCGTCTCGTCCGAACGCCGCAGGATTCGGGCGGCCCGCAACAGATGCAGGCTCGCCCAGATCAGTGTCCCCGTGCACAGCAGCAGCGCGACCAGCAACGGGTTCTGGACGCCCTGCGCCGCCAGCCCGTCGCTCAGCATCCCGATCAGCTGCGACCCGACGCCATAGCCGACCAGCGTGAACATGATCGCGAGCAGGCTGATCATGAACCCCCGCGCATGCGCCGCCGTCAGCCCGATCACCAGCACGTGGAGGCCCGCGAGATAGCCGGGCACCAGCATGTTGAAGAGGCCGTTGAACAGCACCATCGTCGCGACATTGGGACCCGCGAAGCAGATGCAGGCGAGCGGGAACATGGTCGCCATCATGAGGGCGGTGATGACGGCGATGCGCGGCATGCTGCCTCTGCCGATCCGGTCCGCGACCGGCCCACCGAACAGCGCACCGACGATGCCGAACACCCCCATGCTGATCGCGAGGGCGGGCCCTGCGACCTCTATCCCGACGCCATGGCGGCGCATGATGAGACTCGGCAGCCAGACGCTCATCGAGGAGGAGATGATCGACGCCGCGCCCGCCGCCGCCAGCACATGCATCAGGGCGCGGTGGGATCGCAGATAGCGCCAGCCTTCGCGCAGGCCGAGCTTCTCTGTCTCCCCTTCCGGCGGCCGGTCGTCCAGCTGGCCGCGCACCGGCTCGCGCAGGAACAGCAGGATCGCCGCCGCCAGCACCATGCCCGGAACGCCCGCGCCCATGAGCGCGATCCGCCAGCCATAGGCGGCGGCGATCCCGCCCGCCAGCAGGAAGCCGACCAGCGCCCCCGCCGGCACGCCGATGTAAATGAGGGAGATGGCGGTCGCCCGTCGGTCGCGCGCGAACAGGTCGCCGACCAGCGACATGACGAGCGGCGGCTGCCCCGCCTCCGCGAAGCCCACGCCGAACCGGGCGAGGCAGAGGAGGAGGAAGCTGGGCGCGAGGCCGCTCACGAAGGTCAGGGCGCTCCACAGGAACACGATGAGCGCCAGCATCGTCCGCCGCCGCATGCGATCCGCGACCAGCCCCATCGGCACGGCCGCTGCCGCATAGGCGAGCGAGAAGGCCATGCCGGAAATGAAACCCAGCTGTGTGTCGCTGAGATGGAATTCGAGCTTGATGAGATGAAGGAGGACGGTGAGGATGCTGCGGTCGAGCATGCCGACGAGGTAGACGAGCACGAACAGCCACTGGGCCAGATGACGCTGGCCGGACGATACCGCGCCGATTCTCCCGCTGATCGCACTACTATTCGCCATGCCTGCGCCGTTCCTCTCCTGTCCGCCTGCATTTTCCAGCGGGCATCGACGGGCGGCCCGGCCGTCGCGCAAGGGTGCGACGGCTATGGCGGACTGATGAGGACCGGTATCGGCCTTGTCCGGTTGGACAGGGCCCTGGTCCGTGGCATCTTCCCCGATTAATTCGTTCTTCTTATGCGGGCGGGATATCAGCCGCCCAAGGCCGCGTCAATCCGGCTCGCGGGCGATCATGACGTGGAAGTCGAGATCATGCGGAGCGCCTGCCGAACGGGTGGTCTCGTCCGACACGGGCGCCAGCAGCCCGCCGACGATGAAGTCGATCAGATTTTCCACCGAAAAGGCGATGGAATGGCGCATATTGCCTTCATCGAGGGTCGCCTCCAGCGTCGCGAGCCCGGACGAGATCTGATTGGCGACGATCCCCATCCGGCTGCTCACCACGTCCGCGGGCAGATGCGCCAGATGGGAGCGGACCATCCGGAACGTCTCATGCCACCCACTGACGAAGGCATTGATCCAGGACCCGTATTCCGGCTTCGATTCGCGCCGCAGCCGTTCCAGGAACCGCAGATAATAATTCCCCTCCGCCCGCGCGAGCAGCTGTTCGGCCAACGGATAGACCCACACCGCGACCAGCGGCCGCAGCTGCGCCTCCAGCCCGCGCGCCTTCACCGCGTTCAGCATTTCGATGCGGCGGCGATTGATGCCGGGCATGCGATGATCGAGGACTGCCTTGACCAGTCCGTCGCGCGACCGGAAATGATAGTGGATCGCGGACGCATTGCGATGGCCCGCCTGGCTGTTGATCGTGCGCAGAGATACGCCCGCCACGCCATGCTGCGCGAAAAGGCGCTCGGCTGCCAGCATCAGGCTCAGGCGCCCGGCCGCGCCCTCCGTCTCGGTCTCCGGATTGTCCGCCTTGGTGCGGGTGGCCATGCGATCTTCATTCCCTGGCGTTGCAGTCCACCGAACGGATAGAAGATCGCTCGCTCTCCCGCAATCGGTCCAAGGCGAATGAATTATCCGCTTCAGGCCGTGCGCCCGCCATCCACGCACAGCTCCGCGCCGGTGATGAAACTCGCCTCGTCGGACAGCAGGAAGCAGACGGCCGAGGCGATATCGCCGGGCAGGCCGACGCGGGCCAGCGGCACGCTCTTCAGGCTCAGTTCCCGCATCTCCGCCGGGAGAGTCGCGTTCATGGGCGTGGCGACAGCGCCCGGATGCACGATGTTCACGCGAATCTTGTGCGGCGCGAACTCCAGCGCCGCCACCCGGGTCATGCCGCGCAGCGCCCATTTGGCCGCGACATAGGCGCCGGTACGGACGAGGGGGCGGACGCCCACGACCGAGCCGATATTGACGATGGCACCGCCGCCCGCCCGTTTCATCGGCTCCAGCACGTGCTGCATGCCCAGCATGGGGCCAAGCTGGTTGACCTCGAACACGCGGCGGATGTCCGCCTCGCTCAGCTCTTCGAGGGTCAGGCGCATCGGGATGGCGGCGTTGTTGACGAGGCCGTCGACAGGGCCGAAACGCTCCTCCGTCGCGGCGATGGCGGCGGCCCAGTCCGCAGCGCGCGACACGTCGAGCCGCACGAAGAACGCGGCATCGCCGAGGTCGGAGGCGACCGCCCGGCCCGCCTCCTCCGCCACGTCCGCGACCACGACCCGCGCGCCGCGCTCGACGCAGAGCCGGGCTTCCGCCTCGCCCTGCCCCATGGCCGCGCCGGTGATGAGAATGACCCTGCCGTCCAGTCCGCTCATGGCATTTTCTCTCAGATGATCTTGCGTTCGCGCAGTTCCTCGTAGCGTGCCGAATCCAGATTCAGCAGACCGCGATAGACATCGTCGTTGGATGCGCCGAGCGGCTCGCCCGCCCAGTGTATCTCGCCGGGATTGCTGGTCAGGCGCGGCACGATGCCCTGCATGGTCACCGGCTGGCCGCGATGGTCGTCCACCGTCACGAGGTTGCGATGTTGAACCTGCGGGTCCGCGACGATGTCCGCGACGGTGTTGACCGGGCCCACCGGCACTTCCGCCTCCATCAGCCAGGGAAGGATCTCGTCGCGGTCGTGGCGGGCGCAATAGTCCGTCCAGATGCGATGAAATTCGCGCGCATCGTGAACCGGTTCCGCAGGGATCGTCTCGCCCGCATGGCCGGAGAACAGCGCGCGCATGGCGTCCGTCCGGGGCGCCATCATCACGATCCAGCGGTCGTCCCGCGTGCGGAACGTGTAGCCCCAGGTGGCGAGCGCGCTGTCCCCGTCGTGGCGCGGGCGGCTGCTCTCCCGCTGGCGCACGATCCCTTCCCGGGCGTAGAGCGGGATGAACGGGGTGGCGAGCCGCAGTACGGATTCGTAGAGGCCGATGTCCACCAGTTCCCCCACGCCCGTGCCGCCCGGAATGTCGCGTCGCCGCACCGCCTCGATCGCACCCATCGCGGCGAAGGCGGGCGTCACCATGTCCGCGACCGCATAGCCGAGCGTGGTGGGCGGCCCGTCCGACGTGCCCGTCGCGTGCATCAGCCCGGCAAAGCCCGTCGCCACGAAATCGAAGCCGGGTCGCCGCGCATAGGGGCCCGTCTGGCCATAAGCGGAGACCGCGACATACACGAGGCGCGGATTGACCAGCCGCAAGCTTTCATAGTCGAGGCCCCATTTCGCCATGGTGCCGGGCGTGAAATTATCGACCAGCACATCCACCCAGCGCACGAGCTCGCGGAGCAGCTCCGCCCCCTCGGGCTTCGCATAGTCGAGCGTGATCGACCGCTTGTTGCGCCCTTCGATCAGGAACTCGTACGACGTGCCGTTCGGGTCGTCGGCGGGTTTGGGGGCCACATGGCGGGCGAGGTCGCCGATGCCCGGTCGTTCGACCTTGATGACCTCCGCGCCCAGATCGCCGAGCAGCGTGGCGGTGACGGGCCCCGCCAGATAGCGACCGAGGTCGAGGACCTTGAGCCGGGCGGGGTCGGTGCTGACGGGCGGCCTCATGCCGACGCTCCCTCGACCGCCTGCCACCCGCCCGCCCGGATCGCCGCGCCATGCTGGTCCAGCGCCGGCGGCGGGGCGAGCGGCTGGAGCGGGAGGCCGAAGATCGGCATGCGCGACCAGGGCTGCGGCTCCAGCCCGATGACGCCGAGATGCGCGACCTGCGGGTCGGCGAACACCTCCGCCGGTTCGAGAACGGGCGCGCAGGCGACCCCTGCCACGTCCAGCCGTGCCAGCCACGTCTCGCGCGGAGCCTTCGCCATCTCCTCCGCCATGATTGCGTTCAGCACCTCGACCGGGACGGTGGGACGGCCGTCCTTCTCCAGATCCGGCCGCCCGATCAGGTCGCACAGCGCGCGGAACAGCACCGGGTCGGCGGCGGTGACGGTGAAATATCCGCCGTCGCTGTCCCGGTACACATGCTCCCGCATCCCCCGCTCCTCGCCATAAGGGGGGATGAGGCGGGCGAAGGCCCAGGCGAGGCCCGCGCCCAGGATCGAGCTTTCGATATGCCGCGCCGTGCCGTCCCGCTGCATCCACGCCGCCATGATCCCGATGACCGCGTACATGGCGCAGGCATAGTCGAAGGAGGGGATCGAATGCGCGTAATGCGGCACGCCGTCCGCATCCTTGTTGATGGCGATGTCGCCGGAGATCGCGCGCAGTTCCGTGTCATAGGCGCGCCGCACGGCATAGGGGCCGGTGGAGCCGAAGCCGGGCAGGCTGACATAGATGATGTCGGGCCGCAGTTCGCCGCGCACCCGCTCGAAATCGACGCCCATTCGCGCCGTGACCCCCGGCCGGAAACCTTCGACCAGGACATGGGAATCGCGGATCAACGCGTCCAGCAGCGCCTTGTCCTCCGGATTGCCCGCGTCGAGCGCGATGCTGTGCTTGCCCTGGTTGCAGGCATGGAACATCGGCGGCTCGGTAAAGCGTTCCATGTCGCCGCGCGGCGGGCGCTCCACCTTGATGACCGTGGCGCCGAGGCCGGAGAGAATCTGTGTGGCGAAGGGGCCGACCGCGTGGTTCGAAAAATCGACGACCCGCATCCCCGTCAGCGCCGGAAGCTGCGCCTCGCCGCCCGTCCCTGCAAAAGCCTCTCCCGCCATCGCCTCCATCCTCTCAGTCGTCGCGTTCAAAATGCACTTGCATTCATGAAACAGGTTCGTCAATTCATATGAATTAGATCAAACGGAGAGCGTCATGCAACTGGAAGTGTTCATCGAACCGGAAATCGGCGCCTCCTACGATGATATCCTGGCTTTTGCGCGGGAGACGGAGCGGCTCGGCTTTCACGGATTCTTTGTGGCTGACCATTATCTGCTCGGCGGACAGCGGGAGCCGGGACCGACCGATGCGTGGACGACGCTGGCCGGGCTGGCCCGCGATACCAGCCGAATCAGGCTGGGGACGCTCGTCACCCCCGTCACCTTTCGGCGCCCCGGCCCGCTCGCCGTCACCGTATCGCAGATCGACGCGATGAGCGGGGGGCGGGTCGAACTGGCGCTCGGCACCGGCCATGGCGAGCTGGAGCACAAGGCATTCGGCATCCCTTTCCCGGAACTGGGCGAGCGATTCGACAATCTGGAGGAGACGCTGGCGATCATCCGGGGCCTGTGGACCACGCCGCCGGGGGAAAAGTTCAACTTTTCCGGCAAGCTCTACACGCTGGTCGACAATCCGGCGCTTCCTCGTCCGGTGCAGCGGCCGCATCCCCCGATCACGGTGGGCGGACGCGGGCCGAAGCGGACGCCCCGCATCGCCGCGACCTATGCTGACGAACTCAACGTGTCCTACGTCCCCGCCGACGTGGCGTCCGAATCCTACGAGCGGGCGCGGGAGGCGTGCGGGAAGATCGGGCGCGATCCGGCCAGCCTGCGCATGTCCACCACCTCGCTCCTCGCCTGCGGACGCACCGAGGCGGAGGTGACGCGCCGCATCGAGCGGATCATGGACGTGCGCGGCGCCCGGCCGGAGGCATCGGTGACGTCCGGCACATTGTCCTACTGGAAGAAATATCCGGGCGTGGACGAAGCGCGCGACTTTGCCTCCATCGGGTCGCCGCAGCTCATGATCGACCGCCTCAACGCCTATAAGGCAGTGGGCGCGGAACGGGTCTATCTCCATGCCTTCGACATGTGGGACCTGGAGCATCTAGCATTGGTGGCGGAGGAGGTGTTGCCGCATGTCTGAGACCGAAAACGAACTGGGGACGATCGCGATCATCGGTGGCACCGGCCATCTGGGCGCGGCGATCGCGCGCCGTCTGGCGAAGGCCGGATGCGAGTTGGTGATCGGCTCGCGCAACGCCGACAGCGCGGAGGTGGCGGCACGGGAGATCGGCGCCGATGTGCGCGGCATGGCCAACAGGGATGCGGCGGCCGCGGGCGACCTGATCGTGGTCACTGTCCCCTTTGCCGCGCAGGAGGCGACGCTGAGCGATATCGCGCCCCACGTCGCGGGCAAGGTGGTGATCGACACGACCGTCCCGCTGGTGCCGCCGCGCGTCATGCGCGTGCAACTCCCGCCGGAGGGCAGCGCGGCGGTGCGGGCGCAGGCGCTGCTGGGGGCCGGGGCGACCGTCGTCTCGGGCTTTCACAATGTCGCCGCCCACAAGCTCGCCACCGACGAGGCGGTCGATTGCGACGTGCTCGTGTTCGGCGACGACCGGCCCGCGCGCCGCAAGGCGGTGCGGCTGGCCGAACATTGCGGCCTCAGGGGCATCGAGGCGGGGGCACTGGCCAATTCGGTGGCGGCCGAGGCGCTGACATCCGTCCTGATCTTCGTGAACAAGACCTATCAGGTGGACGGCGCAGGCTTTCGTATCACCGGCAAGATGGTGGACAGCGCGCCCGCGAATTGACAGGAGTCCGGAGCGAAACGGGAGGAGGAAGGGCAATGAACGGCGCCTCGCAACTCGATGCCAGCCTGCTCGCGCGGGCCGCGGCCCTGCGCGACGCCGGATTCGGCCCGCTAGTCAGCTATTCCCGCAAGATATTCCTGCCGCTCACCCAATTGTGCCGGGACAGCTGCCACTATTGCACCTTCGCTAAGGCGCCCCGTCAGATACGGGCGCCGTTCATGACCGTGGAGGAAGCGGTCGGGATCGCGGAGCAGGGCGCGCGCCTCGGCTGCAAGGAAGCGCTGTTCACCCTGGGCGAGCGGCCGGAGGAGCGGTATCGCGCGGCCCGCGAATGGCTGGCGGAGCGCGGTTTCGCCAGCACGCTCCATTATCTCGCGGGCGTGGCGGCGGAGGTCCGCGACCGCACCGGGCTGCTGCCGCACATCAATGCCGGCTGCATGTCCGCCGACGAGATTGCGATGCTGCGCCCGGTCTCGGCGTCCATGGGCCTGATGCTGGAAAGCGCGTCGGAGCGGCTGTGCGCGAAGGGTGGCCCGCATCACGGCTCGCCCGACAAGCATCCCGCCGTGCGCCTCGCCACGATCGCGGAGGCGGGGCGGCAGTCCATCCCGTTCACGACCGGCATCCTGATCGGCATCGGCGAGACGCGCGCGGAACGGGTGGAGGCGCTGGCGGCCATAGCCGAGCTTCATGCCCGCTACGGCCATATCCAGGAAGTCATCGTCCAGAACTTCGTCGCCAAGCCGGGCACGCGGATGGCGGACGCTCCCGAACCGGACGGTGCGGAGCTGCTCTGGACCGTCGCCACCGCGCGCAATATGCTGGGCGCGGGCATGAGCATACAGGCGCCGCCCAATCTCAGCCCTGTGCCGCTGCCGGAACTGATCGCGGCCGGGATCAACGACTGGGGCGGCGTCTCACCGCTCACCCCCGACCATGTGAATCCCGAATCGCCCTGGCCGGAGATCGAGCGGCTGGAAGCGGAAACCGCGCGCGCCGGGAAGGTCCTGTGCGAGCGGCTGACCGTCTATCCGGCCTATGCACGCGATCCGGATCGCTGGCTCGACCCGGCGATGCGGCGTCCCCTGCGCGACCTTGCCGACGGGGCGTGGCGGGGGCGCGAAAGCGGGTGGCGCGCGGGGCGGAGTCAGGAGGCGGGCCCGTTTCCCCGTGGAACGGGCGACGCGCGGCCGGAGATCGCCCGGCTGGCGCGCGACATCCTCGACTACGGTGCCGACGGGCTCGGCGCGGAGGAGGTCGCCGCGCTGTTCGAGGCGCGCGGCGCCGATGCCCATGCGCTGTGCGAGGCGGCCGATGCGCTGCGGCAGCGGACCAGTGGCGATGTCGCAACCTATGTGGTGAACCGCAACATCAACTATACCAACATCTGCACCTATCGCTGCACCTTCTGCGCCTTTTCCAAGGGCACGCGAAAGCATGAGGGGGCGGAGCGGCCCTATCTCCTCGACCTGGACGAGATCGGGCGGCGCGTGGCCGAGGCGGCGGAGCGGGGCGCGAGCGAAGTGTGCCTTCAGGGCGGTATCCACCCGGATTTCACGGGCGAGACCTATGTCGGGATACTGCGCGCGGCGCGGCGGGCCGCTCCCTCCGTTCACGTCCACGCCTTCTCCCCGCTGGAGATCTGGCACGGCGCGACGACGCTGGGCATGGACATTGGCGACTATCTCGCCCTGCTCCGCGCCGAAGGGCTGGGGAGCCTGCCCGGCACGGCGGCGGAGATCCTGCACGACCCCGTGCGGCAGCTGCTGTGTCCCGACAAGCTCGACACCGCACGCTGGCTGGAGGTGATAGAGCGGGCGCATGAGGCGGGGCTGCCGACCACGGCGACGATTATGTTCGGCCATGTCGACGGCTATCGCGAATGGGCGATCCATCTCATGCACCTGCGCGCCTTGCAGCGGCGGACGGGCGGGCTCACCGAGTTCGTGCCGCTCCCCTTCGTCGCGCACGAGGCGCCGATCTACAAGCGCGGCCTCGCCCGGCCCGGTCCGACCCTGCGTGAAGCGGTGCTGATGCACGCCGTCTCCCGGCTCGCGCTGGCCCCGCATGTCTCCAACATCCAGGCATCCTGGGTGAAGATGGGCCGGGAGGGCATGGCCATGGCGCTGTCGGCGGGGGCGAACGACATGGGCGGCACGCTGATGAACGAGAGCATCACACGGGCGGCGGGCGCGATCCACGGGCAGGAGTTCACGGTCGACGCGATGCGCGCCATGGCGGCGGCACTGGGCCGGACGCCGATGCAGCGAACGACCGTCTATGGCCGGGTCGAGGACGACGGTCCGGTCTGCGCGGCCCTCGGATGATCGGCGTCCATCCTCTCAGGGCCATCGGCGAGGTGGGGCCGGGGTGCGACCTCGGCGTGCTGCTGCGGCAGGCGCTCGCCCACGCGGACCTGCGCATCGAGGCGGGCGACGTGCTGGTCGTCACGCAGAAGATCGTGTCCAAGGCGGAAGGTCGCTTCGTCGATCTGACAATGGTGATTCCCGGCGCGGAGGCGGAGCGGCTGGCGGCCCTCTGCCGCAAGGACCCGCGCATCGTGCAACTGGTGCTCGATGAATCCGTCGCCATCGTCCGGGCTGTGCCTCATGTGCTGATCGCCCGGCATCGCTCCGGTCATGTCATGGCCAATGCCGGGATCGACCGCTCCAACCTCGGCGCGGGGAGTGCGGACAGGGTGCTGCTCTTGCCGCAGGATGCCGACGCCTCCGCCGCGCGGATCCGGGACGCGGTGGGCGAGGATGGCGTGCGCCCCGCTGTCGTCATCTCCGACAGTTTCGGGCGCCCGTGGCGGCTCGGCACCACCAACGTCGCCATCGGCGCGGCGGGCTTCGCCTCGCTCGTGGACTGGCGCGGGACGCCGGATCGCGAGGGGCGGCCGCTGGAGGTGACGCAGGTCGCGCTGGCCGACATGGTCGCGGCGGCTGCGGGTCTGGTCTGCGGGGAGGGACGCGAGGGCATACCGGCCGTGCTCGTCCGGGGCCTGCACTGGGATGCGCCGGACCTCCCGGCGGCGGGTCTCATCCGCTCCGCCGCCGAGGATCTCTTTGCCTAGAGCAGCGTATTCTCCTTCATCCAGACCATCGTCGCCCGCACCGCCTCCTCCGGCGACCGCGGCTCGTAGGCGAGGCTGGCGCGGGTCGCGATGCTGCCGTTCTCCGGCTTGGCGACATGCCCCGCCCGCATCGCGACGAGCGCCTCCAGCGCGAAGCGCGCCACCGCCGAGCCCCAGCGCTTCCCCGTCTCGTCGGAGGCAAGCTCCTCCTCGGTCAGCGCCTGCACCCGGTGCGACACACCGGCCGCCTCGCAGGCGAGATTGAGGAGCGTCACGGTGTCGATATGATCGGAGAAGGTGAAATAGACCGCGCCCGCCGTCCCGCGCCGGATCATGGCGAGGCAGGCCGTCGCGACCTCCTCAGCCAGCACGGGCTCAACGAAGAAGGCGGGAAAGGTCGGGATCTCGCCTCGCGCCGCCAGGATGAAACGCGCGTTGAAGCCCGGCGGCTCGACCGCGCGGCCAAGGGTGGGGGCGGGGCCGATGACCGCGCCGGGGCAGACCGTCATGGCCCGCAGGCCGCGCGCCGCCGCACCCTGCACGATCTCGAACGCGGCGGACTTGGTGGCGGCATAGGGTTCCACGCGCCGTTCGGGCGATTGAAGGGAGCCGTCGACCTCATGGATGCTGGTCGAGAAATGGACGAGGCTTTCTGCGCCGTGCCGTTCGGCCGCCGCCACGACATGACGGGTGCCGGTGACGTTGATCGCCTCGAAATCCTCGCGCGTCGCCGGCGTGGGGCCGGGCACGAGCGCGGCGGTGTGCACGACATGGGCGCAGCCCGCGACGGCGGCATCGACCGCGCCCTCGTCCCGGATATCGCCCCAGGCCAGCTCCGCGCCCAGCGCCTCCAGCGCCTTCGTGCTGGAGCCCGGCCGCACCAATGCGCGCGGCACGAAGCCCGCCTCCGACGCGACGCGGCACATGTTCGATCCGACGAGGCCCGTCGCCCCGGTTATGAATATCCTCTGCACTCGTCATCCTCCCGAATGATGGTCGTGTTTTGCGGCGAAGGCCCCTCCCGCCACCGCCCGGCCCGCGTCTCCAGCGCTTCGCGCGCCGTGCGGTGCCGCTCGTTGGAGAGCGAGTAGAAGGCCATCAGGCCGCCCGTCAGGAACCAGAGGGCGGCCGGTATCAGGAACAGCATCAGGCGGATGGCGGTCAGCGTGTCCGCATCCTGCACCGCGCCCGGCCGGAAGCCCGCGACCGACAGGATCACGCCGAGCAGCCCGCCCGCACAGGCCAGCGCCGCCTTGTTGAGAAAGGTCATGATGCCGAAGGCGAGCGCCTCCACCCGCTGGCCGCTGCGATATTCGCCATAGTCGACCGCGTCGGCCATGGACGCGAACATGACGACCATCACCGCCTGGAGGCCCGCGCCGTAGACCGCGAACAAGGCGAGGAAGCCGCCGGTGGAGGCGGGATGCAGCAGCGCGGCCGCGCTCAGCGCCGTGCCCGCCAGCAGCGACCCGGCGACCCACGCCAGTCGCTTGCCGTGGCGGCGGCTGAGGCCGTTCCAGATCGGTGTGGTGACAAGCCCGACCGCGTAGATCGTGCCGAGCGCCAGCCGGAAATCGTCGCGCCGCCCCAGATCATATTGGAAGACATAGATGAGCCCACCCGTCAGTACCGTCATACCGACGCCGAACAGGAAGGAGGCGAGCGCGACATGGCCGTTGGCCAGCAGCTCGCGCAGCGCCTTCAGCGGATGGGCGACATCTGCGACCGGCGCGGGGCCTGCGGTTTCCACCTCCCGCGCGAACAGGCCGCACTGAAAGATGCTCGCGCCCGACACGAGGGCGATCACCGCCGCGCAGACGAGAAAGCCCCGGCGCGGATCGCTCCCGCCCGCCGCCGAGATCAGGTTGATCCCGAACCACGCCACCGCCAGCTGGCCGAGGGTGATGAACCACGCCTTGTAGCTCGCAAAGCTGCCCCGGTCCTCGGTCCGGGTGGAAAGCTGTCCGACCAGCGCGGTATAGGGCAGATAGATCGCCTGATAGAAAGCGCGGAACAGCGACTGGGCGAGGAGGGCGTAGAGGAGCAGGTTGATCCCACCGCCCGGCACGACGAACAGCATCACGAAGGCGACCGAGACCGTGGGCGCGCCGAACATCAGATAG